>RCND010000006.1_pt1 | contig 165750 bp, 145 predicted proteins | sample 2041351 | NCBI WGS metagenome assembly RCND01 (sample SAMN09708230, study PRJNA481090) | Marine sediment metagenome, whole genome shotgun sequencing project. | biome: marine sediment; feature: ocean; material: sediment; isolation source: Sewage treatment plant 12B marine sediment (STP12B) ... | reverse complement strand
TCCTGTTTTATGTACCCCGACAAAGAACGGGTCGTCTTTGGACACAAATCTTTGAGTTATCTCGAAAATGATATGGCGCGATATATCACTCGAAAAGGAGTGCTTCCTGTTTTGATTCCCGATGTTTCGGAGGAATATCTTGAGGACATTCTCTCAGAAATGGATGGATTCATTTTTCAAGGTGGTGTCGATTTGGCTCCCGAAACATATGGCGAAAAGCCTATTGGTAGATGGATGGGCGATGCGTATCGGGATCAGTATGAACTAAAAATCATGGATTACGCTATCAAAAACTCCAAACCAGTATATGGCATCTGTAGGGGAATGCAATTGATGAACGCATATTTTGGTGGTACACTTTATCAGGATACGGTCACACAAAATTCGAATGCTGAAGATCATCGTTCGGCAGCCTTATACGATACCATAAAGCATCCCATCGCATTTGTACAAGGTACTTTTTTGGCAAACCTGTATTCCGAGGAAAAAAATCCTCATGTTAATACGGTGCATCATCAAGCGGTAAAAGATTTGGGTGATAATCTAGAAGTCTATGCAAACGCACCGGATGGGATTATCGAGGCCTTTGGATATTCAAAAGAACCCGATGGCAAAGTAATGGGTGTACAGTGGCATCCTGAATTTTCCCCAACATTAGGGTCAGCAGTAATCGATGCGGATTTACTTTATGAAGCTTTTTTAGAACATACGAAATAAACAAAATGCAGATAATTAATCCGGCAACAGAAGGAATCATTTCAGAATTACAAGAAACATCGAAAGATGAATTGCGGAGTATCTTGGCTTCCTTACGAGAAGGTCAAAAAGCATGGTCCCAGAAATCCATAGGAGCGCGACTTGAATGTATTATTCGCTTTGGTGAATTGATTCAAGTAAATGTCAACCAGCTGGCAGAAATTCTTACAATGGAAACGGGCAAGCCATTACAGCAATCCTTGAATGAAATCAAAGGCGCTCAGAATCGTGTTGAACATTTACGTCAAAATGCAAAAAAGTGGCTATCGCCCGAGACTTTAATTGATTCTGGAAGTACTCATGAGAAAATTGCTTATGAGCCTTTGGGGGTAATAGCGAATATTTCTGCTTGGAACTTTCCTTATAACGTTGGGTACAATGTTTTTTTATATGGATTAGTTGCAGGTAACTCTGTACTCTACAAACCCTCGGAGTTTGCGTCTTTGACTGGAAAGCAATTTGAAAAATATTTGTGGCAGGCTGGCATTCCAGAAAATGTATTTCAATGTGTTATCGGTAATGGAAACTTGGGACAACAAATTCTGGAGGCTGATTTGGACGGTTACTTTTTTACAGGGTCACATAAGACAGGTTTATATATTGCAAAGACAGTTGCACATAAGTTGGTGCCAGTTCAATTAGAATTGGGAGGGAAAGACCCACTTTACATTATGGATGATGTTTTGGATATTAAACAAGCGGCAATCAATGCTGCAGAAGGGGCTTTTTATAATAATGGTCAGAGCTGTTGTGCGGTAGAACGTATTTATGTTTCAGAAAAGATACATGATGAATTTGTTGATGCCTTCGTTGCCGAGGTGAAATCTTATAAAATAGGTGACCCTACAAGTTTAGCAACTTTTATTGGCCCATTGACACGAAAACAGCAAATAAAAGTCCTAGAAAATCAAGTAGCCGATGCGTTGAATAAAGGTGCCACGTTGCTATTCGGTGGCAAAGAAATAGTGGGCAAAGGGTATTATTTCGAACCAACGGTTTTAATAGATTGCAATCATGAAATGGACGTGATGCAAGAAGAATCCTTTGGGCCTATCATCGGAATTCAAAAAGTCAGCTCAGATAAGAAAGCTTTAGAATTGATGGCAGATACGAACTATGGTTTGACAGCTGCTGTATTTTCCAATGATGAGCAACGTGCATTACATCTTTTAAATCAACTTAATGTAGGTACAGCTTATTGGAATTGTTGTGATCGCGTGAGTCCGAATATGCCCTGGTCCGGTAGAAATAATTCAGGCGTGGGGTCTACACTTTCAACCCAAGGCATACGCGCTTTTGTACAACCGAAGTCGTATCATTTAAGGTCCTTACCTCCAGAAAATTAAAAATGTAAAGCACTGAAATGGTATGAATACCGTCGAATTTTTTTACAATCAAAGAGTATTACGTTACTGACGTAGCTTTGGTAACAGGAGCAAGTCGAATACGATTGACCATTTCTATTCCAACAATGTAGAATTTCCATTCCTTACTTTTGGCCGTTGCCATGCTATTATTTGGTTTTGAGATTTATTTTCATAACAGGAGTGAAAATCAGATGAAATCAATATACTATGCAGCATATTAAGAGGAAGAGAGAATAAAAACACTTTTAAACAATGTATTGATTTACAGGTAAACGAAGCCAAATAAAACCATATTGAATACTTATTTACTTTCCGATACAAAAATTTGAAAAGATATTCCCCAAAAGATCATCTGTCGAAACAGAACCCGTAATCTCGCCCAAATGATAAAGCGCTTCGCGAATATCTATGGCCATAAGGTCACTGGACAATTCTATATCCATCCCTTCTTTTACACGTTGGATGGACTCCAAGGCTTTTAACAAGGCATCATAATGGCGGTTATTGGTTATAATGGTATCATTTTTACCCAAGGCTCCCGCACTGGAAAGTGTTAATAAGGTTTTTTTGAGCTCTTCGATACCTTGTCCTGTTTTTGCGGATATCAATAGTAATCTGGAATACCTATCCTCGAGCGACGCTATACGTTGCTCATTGACTTCGTCTATCTTATTCGCAATTAATAAAATATTTTTATCGTGATACTTTTCCTGTAAGGTCTTGATTTCTGTTTCTTTGTTCTTTGCGGCCTCGAACAGATAAATCACCAGTTGTGCCTGTTCAATTTTTTCAAAGGCCCTAGCAATTCCTATTTGCTCTACTTTATCACTGGTTTCTCGCAGACCTGCCGTATCTATAAACCTGAAATTAACGCCACCAATCGCTATTTGGTCTTCCACTGTATCTCTTGTTGTACCGGGAATATCGCTTACAATGGCCCGCTCTTCATTAAGAATAGCGTTTAAAAGTGTCGATTTACCTACATTGGGTTCGCCCACAATAGCAATAGGAATACCATTTTTGATAACATTACCAAGAGCAAAGGAATCTATAAGATCCTTAAGAACTTTGGTGATTTTTTGTAATAGTTGGTTGAATTGTGTCCTATCTGCAAATTCTACATCTTCCCCAGAAAAGTCTAGCTCTAATTCTATCAAAGAAGCAAAATTTAGTAACTCTTGCCTAAGGTCATTAATTGTGGAGCTAAACCCACCGCGCATCTGCTGCATGGCTATTTGATGGGCGGCCTCACTATCACTTGCAATAAGATCCGCTACGGCTTCAGCCTGACTTAAATCCATCTTACCGTTTAAAAAAGCACGCATTGTAAATTCACCTGCCGCTGCCATGCGACATCCTTTTCTTAAAAACAATTGAATAATTTGCTGCTGAATATAAGAAGAACCATGACAAGAGATTTCAATAACATCCTCACCGGTGTAGGAGCGTGGATTTTTAAAGATGGAGACCAAGACTTCGTCCAATAGGGTTTCACCATCAACAATATGTCCTAAATGTATGGTGTGACTTTTTTGCTCTTTTAGTTTCTTATGAGTGACAGGTTTAAAATGTGCGGAGGCCAAGGCAATAGCTTTAGCTCCTGAAATTCTTATAACGGCAATGGCACCAGCACCTGAAGCTGTGGCTAAAGCAATAATAGTATCGTTTTGAATCATGCGACAAAAGTAAATAATATTACTTTAAAAATGTTCATGTTCCGTAGACGGTATCTTGTTATTCGTGTAGCCAAATTGAGTACATTCGTGCGGTTAAATCAAAAAATAAATAGTTATGAAATATTTAAAATTAACATTCATCACATTAACTGTATTTGCCATAACGACCAGTTCTTATGGGCAAACTACAACAGCTGATCAAAATCTCTTTTCTGCAGTGAATACTGAAAAGGCAGAGAAAAAAGAAGTGAAAAAGAAAGTTGACGCAGCAAAGAAAGAGGCCAAAAAAGAGAAAAAGGAAGCTAAAAAGAAAGCTACCGAAGAGAAATTAAAAAAGAATATCGCCGCCATGTCCAAAGACATTGACAAGGATAAAAATCAGATAGAAAAGTTAGGAGCTAAAATAGAAAAAGGCAAAGCTAAGGGCAAGTTGGCTCCTATGGATATTGATAAAATTAATAATAAAATACGAAAATTGAATATAAAGATTGCAAAGAATCAAGAGAAATTAAAAAAGCTGCTAAAGAAATAATGCCGGCTATTAGACCATTGGTAGTGTAACATTTTTCCTTTTTTTGAGACACATAAGTAGTTATTCATCTTAAAATCAATCGAAAAATGGAAATTATTAATCAAAACAATGTTCTTAGAGAAGACCGGAGTGTATTGGTCATCGCACATTTAGCCCAGTATTTAGATTATATCACAGGTATTGGAGGCCTATTGGTGCCTTTGGCACTTTGGCTTACCATGAAGGAGACCGTAATAGGTATGGACGAGCATGGGAAGTCTATTATCAATTTTCAGTTAAGTCTTATTTTGTATGTGATTATTGGTATTCCTACTATCCTTTTATTCGGATTAGGAATTATCCTACTGGTGTTGACTGGTATCCTCTCCCTAATTATGCCGCTGATAAACGCAGTTAGAGCAAGTAATGGAGAATCACCTAGCTATTTTGGAACGATACGATTTATATCCTAAAAAAATATATAGAAAAAGGGAGCAAATTTTGCTCCCTTTTTCTATATATTAATATTACTACATCTATCCATTCAACATTACTGGCATAACAAGCATGGTTACGCTCTCTCCTTCATCTAGACCATCGATAGGGGTAAGGATGCCCGCTCTATTAGGCAGGCTCATTTCTAGCGAAACTTCATCAGCTCCTAAGTTATTCAGCATTTCTGTTAAAAATCGCGAGTTGAATCCTATTTGCATGTCATCTCCTTGGTAGGCACAGGTTAAACGTTCTTCCGCTTTGTTGGAATAGTCTATATCCTCTGCAGAAATATTTAGTTCAGCACCTGCTATTTTTAAGCGTATTTGATGGGTTGTTTTATTTGAAAATATGGATACGCGGCGCACGGAGCTCAAAAACTGATTTCGAGCTATCGAAAGTTTATTTGGATTTTCCTTTGGAATTACCGCTTCGTAATTAGGGTATTTTCCATCAATTAGCCTACAAATTAATTCGGTATCGTCAAAGGTGAATTTTGCGTTACTCTCGTTATATTCTATAAGCACGTCAGATTCGCTTCCGGCCAATATTCCTTTTAACAAAGTAAGCGGCTTTTTTGGCATAATGAACTCTGCCACTTCGGATGCACTAACATCTTCTCTTCTATACTTTACCAATTTATGTGCGTCCGTTGCCACAAATGTTAGATGCTCTGGGGAAAACTGAAAGAATACACCACTCATTACTGGCCTAAGATCATCATTCCCTGCTGCAAAAATAGTCTTGGTAATTGCAGTAGCCAAAATGTCTCCCAACAAGGTAGTGGAACTAGGGCTTGCCAGCTCAACCGCCTTTGGAAATTCTGCGCCGTCTGCATAGGCAAGCGCATATTTTCCATGATTGCTACTGATTTCAACCGTATTATTGTCCGCAACCATAAACGTCAGCGGCTGCTCAGGAAAGGTTTTTAAGGTTTCCAACAACAAGCGAGCAGGAACCGCAATAACGCCTTCATTATCCGAATCTACATTAAGTACAGAACTCATTGTTGTTTCCAGATCAGACGCGGATACGGTTAATTTGTCCTTTTTAAGGTCGAAAAGGAAATTATCCAAAATGGGTAGGGTGTTGCTATTATTGATGACTCCACCTAAAATCTGAAGTTGTTTTAACAAATACGTGCTAGATACTATAAATTTCATTTTGTCTACTTTGAATTATATCTTTAAAATGTCTTCCTTAAAATGATTTTAAGGTTCCAGTTTTGGGAGAATCCTCTGAAACAAAGATATTTGAATTGGAGTTTTATAGGAAACAAACTTATTAACAGCGATATAAACCCGTTTTATGCACCCAAGCACCGCAATACCAACTTAATCTGATTTATTATTTTTATAGACCAAGTAGTTATCAACTATTTAGTAGGCGATAAACCTATTAAACTAAGGTAGGTCTATACAGATTCTGAATTGGATATTACGAAACTGCTTAGCGTCAAATGGCACTAGCGTTTCGGTGATTATGTAAAATCAATACTAATAGTGTCTCGGTACTCCAGACCCAAGAGTGTAGCGGCACCTCCTACAGTATTTAAGTTGCTTTTGTAAATAGCAAGCTCAATATATCCCGAGGAATTAAATAGGGCTAGCAAGTCGCCATCACCTTTACGTTTGTTTTTTTCCAATTTAAAATCGATGATATCGCTGTAGCTATTATGAATTTGGGTTAGCTTTTGGTTTCGGGCTTGCAATACAAATGGCATTCCTTTTCTATAACCATCAAATAGACTTTTTCGAATATTGGTTACTACGTTGCCATAGTTATCGATATAAATGACGCTTCCTATTATTTTTTTTCCATCGTCTGAAACCCTTGGCGAAAACTCTCTTAGAAGCTTTAGATTGGTAAAAGGTTTACCCACAACCTCTAGGGTACCTCCACGCGCAATATGGCAGGCTACCTGCACAAATACGCTCATCACTGGAAAAGAGCCTTGAATGCGATCCGGAATATTTATCTGTACTATCTTCTCCGGACTTAATTCAGACGTAATCAAACCTATGACTCCAGTATTAGCACTCACGAAATAATGTCCGTCTACTAAAACCGCAATATGTTGATTTTCTTGAGTTGCTTCAGAATCTACACCAACAATATGTATGGTGCCTCTGGGGAAATTATGATAGGAATTTTGAAGGATATACGCACACTCCTGAATGTTGAAAGGTGCAATACCGTGTGAAATATCAACAATGTTTGCATCTGGGAGCTCGGTAAAGATAGAACCCTTTAGCACCCCAACAAAGTGATCTTTAATTCCGAAATCAGTTGTTAAGGTAATAATCGCCATGCCAGAATGTTGATATGTTTTTGCTTTGGCAAACTTAATTTTTACTTAAATTTGAGTAACAAAATTAAACAAAAAAACAGCCAAGCGAAATTAATCTTTGCTTAGTTGATATCTTACTAAAAATCACTATTTGAACGAGCTAATATTAGAACTTACCGAGATAAGTCCACGGGATTTTTTTGGACAGCAAAATGAACATATAGACCTCTTGAAAAAGTATTTTCCAAAGTTGAAAATAGTAGCTAGAGGCAACAAGATTAAGGTATATGGAGACGAAATACTTCTGGAAGAATTTGAAAAGCGTTTTGAAATGCTTGTTCAGTATTTCGCAAAGTATAACAAGCTAGATGAAAATAGTATTGAGCGGATTCTTATAGACGATGAAGAAACGTCAAAAAACCAAGCTTCTGCAAAGAGCGGTGAGACGTTAGTGCATGGAGTCAGTGGTAGGCTAATAAAAGCTAAGACTGCAAATCAAAGACGTTTGGTTGATGCCTCAAAAAAGAACGATATGGTTTTTGCTATTGGCCCAGCGGGTACTGGAAAAACGTATACTGGAGTAGCCTTGGCTGTAAAAGCACTTAAAGAAAAGCAAGTGCGTAAAATTATCTTAACAAGACCTGCAGTAGAAGCAGGAGAGAATTTAGGATTTTTACCAGGTGACCTCAAGGAAAAGTTAGATCCCTATATGCAGCCGCTGTATGATGCGTTACGGGATATGATTAGTCCAGAAAAACTTACACATTACATTGAAACAGGTATTATACAGGTAGCTCCAATGGCGTTTATGCGCGGGCGAACGCTTGACAATGCTTTTGTGATATTGGACGAGGCTCAAAATACCACCCACGCACAAATGAAAATGTTCCTGACGCGTATGGGAAAGAACGCCAAATTTTTGATTACGGGAGATCCAGGGCAAATAGATTTGCCACGCAGAACTATCTCCGGTTTAAAAGAAGCCTTGTTGGTTTTACAAAATGTACCAGGCATCGAAATAATTTACTTGGATGATAAAGATGTTATTAGGCATAAACTGGTGAAAGAAGTAATCGATGCCTACAAGACTATTGAGCACCATAACTAGGTGTTATTCCTTTTGTTTAAAATGTATAAGAACCAATGAATACCATTACAGATACCAATTTTAATTTCCCCGGGCAGCAAAGTTTGTATAAGGGAAAAGTGCGCGAAGTCTATGCGTTAGAAAATGATATTTTGGTAATGATAGCTACCGATAGGCTTTCTGCCTTTGATGTAGTCATGCCAAAGGGAATACCATATAAAGGGCAAATTTTAAATCAGATTGCGACAAAAATGATGGCGGATACGGCGGATATCGTTCCAAACTGGTTAACAGCAGCTCCCGATCCAAACGTGGCAATAGGACATGCTTGTGAACCTTTTAAGGTTGAAATGGTCATTAGAGGGTACATGTCTGGTCATGCGGCACGTGAATATAAGGCGGGAAAAAGAATGCTTTGTGGTGTACCCATGCCAGAAGGAATGAAGGAGAACGATAAGTTTCCGAAACCCATAATCACTCCTGCTACTAAAGCTGAAATGGGCGATCATGACGAAGATATTTCAAGAGCAGATATTCTTAAACGCGGTATTGTTTCGAAGGAGGACTATGAGGTACTGGAAAAATATACGTATGCGCTGTTTAAAAGAGGAAGTGAAATTGCAGCTGTTAGAGGATTGATTTTAGTGGATACCAAATACGAATTTGGAAAAACGAAAGAGGGCGAAATCGTATTGATAGATGAAATACATACTCCGGACTCCTCCCGTTACTTTTATGCGGATGGCTACGAGGAGCGACAGGAAAAAGGAGCCGTTCAGAAACAGTTGTCCAAAGAGTTTGTTAGGCAATGGTTAATTTCTAATGGTTTTCAAGGATTAGAAGGACAAAGTGTTCCAGCAATGACGGATGAATATATAGCCTCTGTCTCCGATAGATATATAGAACTCTACGAGAAGATTACCGGAGAAAAATTTGTGAAAGGGGAAACCGAACATATACAAGAGCGTATTGAAAAAAACGTGTTGAAATTTTTGAAGTGATTTAAGTTGAATTTGTTAGTTTTATGTAATGAAAATTGGTGTTTAATACCAATCATATCCAAACATGGATAATGGATTTTTATTATAATCAGAACTTGCAGAGATGTTTTGTTTTCCCACCATAACCTCCTCACCAATTAAAGTATTTCTAAGCTCTTTAGGACTAGCATTTAATAATGCGATTAGAAGTTACTTGCACTAAGGTTGTGTAGTAAACTGCGTGCTAGAAAAACGAATGTAACAGATTGAAAGGTTGTAAGAATCTCCACTAAACAATGTGCTTGAACTCCTTAACCTAAGTAGGTTTCAATCTATAATTGGCAAAAACTCACGCAACCTATGTATCTAATGGCTATCTAATTAGTAAAACAACATAGCTCATGAAAAATTTACGTTTACTTTTCAGCTTATTAGTATTTGGTTTCTTACTTACATCATGTGATGATGACGCTGTCACTGCTGATGAAGGTGCGCTAAACATTACTGATGAAAGTTCTGAGGGTGCTGATAGTTTTTCTTCGGAGTCCGGAAGTGCCACATCTCCAAGTGGCAATGGTGACGGAAATGGTGGTGAAGCAGGATTGGTGACGGCTGCAGAATGGAACGATTTGGATAACTGGACTTTTTGGAGGGACTTGTTGCAAACAGAAGCGTTTACAAATAAAGCAGATTACTGGAATTTTCACAACCTGAACAGGATTTCGGTTGTGGTAAAAGGGGAGACTGGGGTACCTATAAACGATACCTCTGTAAGATTGGAGAAGGATGGAGCAGTTATTTGGGAAGCTAAAACAGATAATTTTGGAACCGCGCAATTGTTTGTTGGAATACGCCAAGATATGTCTGTGCTATCTATGGAACAATATACCCTAGTTGTAGACGATAAAATGATGTCTACACCAGTAAAAATGTTCAATGAAGGCATCAACAAATTTGTTTTAGGTGCTGTGGGTTCAGCTGGTACGAAAGTGGAATTAGCTTTTATTGTAGATGCCACAGGCTCCATGTCTGACGAGTTAGAATTCTTAAAGAAAGATTTGTTGAGTGTGATTTCAAAAGTAGAGCAGCAAGCTCCGAGTCTTGATATTATGACATCCAGCGTATTCTATAGAGATACCGAAGACGATTACTTAGTTAAACATTCTGGATTCACTATGAATACGGCTACCACCCTAGCGTTTATAAAAGCGCAAAGTGCTGACGGAGGAGGAGATTTTCCAGAAGCGGTTCATACCGCTTTGAATACGGCGTTGAGCGAATTGCAATGGTCTAATACGGCAAGAGTAAGAATAGCCTTTCTACTTTTGGATGCGCCACCGCACAACAATACCAATGTTATAGGGGAACTACAAGAAGCAATTGCAGCCGCTGCTAAAAGAGGAATAAAAATTATCCCGATTACGGCAAGTGGCATCGATAAAGAAACGGAGTATCTCATGCGTTCTTTTGCCATTGCCACCAATGGCACCTACGTGTTCATTACCAATGATAGTGGAATCGGAAACGACCATTTGGAAGCAAGAGTAGGGGAGTATCAAGTAGAAAAATTGAACGACCTCTTGGTACGTTTGATTACTAAATATTCTGAATAGGTTATTTTAATAGTGCACTAGCAATCACTTAAGAATACCCCAACGGCAAGACCTCCCTCTGAGGTCTCCTTGTACTTAGAACTCATGTCTTTTGCTGTTTCCCACATGGTTTGTACAACCTTGTCTAAGGGTACTTTTGCTTCTTTTGGATCGGAACCTAAAGCAAGTTCTGCTGCATGTATTGCCTTTATGGCACCCATGGAATTACGTTCTATACAGGGAATTTGAACCAAACCACCTATAGGATCACAAGTGAGGCCTAAATGATGTTCCATAGCTATTTCCGCTGCCATTAGTACTTGTTCAGCTGAACCACCAAGTAGCTCTGTCAAAGCACCAGCCGCCATTGCCGAGGAAACACCTATTTCTGCTTGGCACCCGCCCATAGCAGCCGAAATGGTGGCTCCTTTTTTAAAGATGCTCCCGATCTCTCCCGCTACCAAAAGAAATTGTTTGATATGATCCATAGTGCCTCCGTGGTTCTCGATTACCATGTAATACATTAATACGGATGGTATCACTCCAGCACTTCCATTTGTAGGTGCTGTAACCACACGTCCTAGCGCAGCGTTAACCTCGTTTACACTTAATGCGAAACAGCTCACCCATTGCAGGATTTGCCGAAACTTTACTTCGGTCTGTCTGATGGTCATCAGCCATTCCTCGGGATTGTCATAGGGTAAATTTCCCTTTAAGCCTTTGTGAATGTCATAGGCCCTTCTTTTTACATTGAGTCCGCCCGGTAGCTTTCCTTCGGTATGGCACCCGGTATACATACATTCTAACATGGTATCCCAAATACGCTTTATTTCGATGTCTATTTCTGCATCAGTTCTAAGGGAACGTTCGTTTTCCAACACAATTTCCGAAATGCTTTTTTGTTCCTGGGCACAGAACCCCAATAATTCCGTTCCTTTTTGAACCGGAAACGGAAAGCTATTAAAGGCATCCTTCTTTTTCTTGGCATTTTTTCGTTCCTCGACTACCACAAAGCCACCGCCTATGGAATAGTAGGTTTTTGATTTTTTTTGTCCCGATGCTAGTAGGGCTTCAAACTTTAACCCGTTGGCATGAAAGGGAAGGAATTTTCTATGAAAAATAATATGGATATCTGGGTCGAACAGAATTTCTTTTTCGTTGCCTAGTTTCAAGATTTTATGTTCCTTAATATGGTGCACCAGTGGATGAATATCTTCGATAGGGATGTACTCCGGGTCAGCACCGGACAATCCCAGCATAACAGCATAATCCGTGGCATGACCCTTGCCTGTGAGAGATAAAGAACCATACATGTTTATGGTAACAGATGTTATTTGGTCAAACTGTCCGTTCTGCCGTAACTCGGTCAACCATCTTTCGGCAGCACGCCAAGGTCCTAAGGTGTGCGAGCTAGAAGGGCCAACCCCTATTTTAAGCATGTCAAAAATGCTGATACATTCTATTTGTAACATATTAATCAAGAATTGTTACGCTAATGTACACAGAAGTTTGATTGTTTAAGGGGTGAATAGTTCGATTCGTAAAAAATAAGATTCTACCTGGAATATTAAGGAGATGAACCAATAAACAGGTATGATATGGAACTTTTGGATGTAGAAGTTATGACCAATTTAGGATTGCCTAGGAAAATAATAACCACTCAAATAATTAAATGTAAAAAATCAACCTTAAAAAAAGACCTAAGACATAAGTTCGTTTGCCCTATGTCAAGTTGCAAGAACCATAATTTATGTCTAAAGGGATAAGGGTAGCGCCAATAATAGGGAGCTATTTGATAATTATAAAATCAAAAATGACATCCTGTCAGGTTCGCATCCCTTGGCATATTGTTTGTCATTTAGAAATTGGTTTAAACAATTAAGCACTAACATTTAAAATATATACGATGAGTAAAATTATAGGAATAGATTTGGGTACTACTAACTCCTGTGTTTCCGTAATGGAAGGTAATGAGCCAGTGGTAATCCCTAATTCAGAAGGTAAAAGAACAACGCCTTCCGTAATTGCTTTTGTAGAAGGTGGTGAAATCAAAGTTGGCGATCCGGCAAAAAGACAGGCGGTTACCAATCCGGTAAATACCATCTATTCTATAAAGCGTTTTATGGGAAACAAGTTTTCGGAGTCTAGCAAAGAGGCGAAACGAGTACCCTACAAAGTGGTTAAAGGTGATAATGATACGCCAAGAGTAGATATCAATGGACGGATGTATTCTCCACAGGAATTATCAGCTATGATTCTTCAAAAAATGAAGAAAACTGCTGAGGATTATTTGGGTCAGGATGTAACAAGAGCGGTTATTACCGTACCTGCTTACTTTAATGATGCGCAAAGACAAGCTACTAAGGAAGCTGGCGAAATTGCCGGACTAACGGTAGAACGTATCATTAACGAACCAACTGCCGCTTCTTTGGCATACGGAATGGATAAAAAAGATACCGATCAAAAAATCGTTGTTTTTGATTTTGGTGGTGGTACACATGATGTTTCCATATTGGAATTGGGTGATGGTGTTTTTGAAGTATTATCTACCGATGGGGATACGCACTTAGGTGGTGATGATGTAGATCAGAAAATTATTGACTGGTTGGCAGATGAGTTTAAGAAAGATGAAAGTATTGATTTGCGTGACGATGCCATGGCATTACAACGTTTAAGAGAAGCTGCTGAAAAGGCTAAAATTGAGTTATCTTCTTCTGCGCAAACTGAAATCAACTTACCTTATGTTACAGCAACGGCTTCTGGACCTAAGCACTTGGTTCGTACGTTGACATTAGCGAAATTCAACCAGTTGATAGACGATTTGGTAAAGAGAACTATAGCGCCTTGCCAGACTGCATTGAAAGCTGCAGGATTATCCAAAAGTGATATTGATGAAATTATTCTAGTAGGTGGTTCTACAAGAATCCCTGCAGTACAAGAGGCTGTAGAGAAATTCTTTGGTAAGAAGCCTTCAAAAGGAGTTAACCCGGATGAGGTTGTTGCCGTAGGTGCTGCCATACAAGGTGGTGTTTTAACAGGTGATGTTAAGGATGTATTGTTATTAGACGTAACACCTTTATCTCTAGGAATTGAGACCATGGGAAGTGTAATGACTAAATTAATAGAGTCGAACACTACGATACCAACTAAAAAGTCTCAAGTATTTTCAACGGCTGCAGATAATCAGCCTTCTGTTGAGATTCATGTATTGCAAGGTGAGCGCCCAATGGCAAATGACAATAAGTCTATAGGACGTTTTCATTTAGACGGTATTCCACCATCTAAACGAGGTACCCCTCAAATTGAAGTAACCTTTGATATTGACGCAAACGGGATCATTAAAGTTTCTGCTACTGACAAAGCAACGAACAAGACCCAAGATATACGTATCGAAGCTTCTTCAGGATTGACCGAGGAGGAAATCAAGAAAATGAAGGCAGAAGCAGAAGCAAACGCAGAATCTGACAAGAAAGCGAAGGAAACAGCGGATAAGTTAAATGAAGCGGATGGCATGATTTTCCAGACCGAAAAGCAATTGGAGGAGTTTGGTGATAAATTATCGGATGATAAGAAAAAGCCTATCGAAGATGCTTTAACGGAGTTAAAAGCTGCTTATGAATCTAAAGATTTAGCCGTTATAACGCCAGCATTGGATAAAATAAACGAAGCTTGGAAAGTAGCTTCCGAAGAAATGTACAAAGCACAGGCAGACGCGCAACAAGGCGGCGGTGCTCCACAAGGAGAACCTACGGCAGATGATGCAGGAGCTCCTGAGGGTGATAACGTTGAAGACGTAGACTTCGAAGAAGTTAAATAATCTTCTTAATAATTTTAGTAGAGAAAAGGGCCGGATTTATCCGGCCCTTTTTAGTTTGGCACATATTTTGTTTTTGCTTATTACAATAAAAAGTACCTTTGTTGCTATGTTTAATCCATGTTCCCGTTTTCTCTTACTCCTGCTTGTAATTAATGTTTGGTATTCGCACGCCCAAGAAATTGAATTATTTACCTTAAAGGATTTTGATTTAAATAATAATGTAAAGACCTGTTTGGTTAGTACCAGTTACGGCAAGGAAGAATATGATTTTGATACCTTGGGGCGTTTGACCAAAGCAATTACCCGATTTAATGATGCGGACTATGATTTGGTTTCTTATACCTATAAAGACGGAGAGCTAACGGAAAAAAGGTCGGAATCCTATCGGGATAATACGTTTGATCCCAGCACTTCAATAGCACACGTTTATCAATTGGATACCCTTGAGCATAGGAAAGTAACGGAGAAAATAGTTTCCTATGAGAATGAATTTTTAGAGCAATATAGTTACGAGTACGATGCTAATGGAGATTTAGTTAAAATGACGCGTATCAATGATGAGGGCATAGATGAGACTTTGGTAGAATACAAAAAGTATAAGGGGGAATACACGATTACCTATTTAATTAATAACGTTCCACTAAAATCGATTCGGACATCAACACTCAAAAAAAAGAACGGGACTGTTCAAGAAGTAGTTTTGATTAAAGAATTTCTACGAGGAGAAGCCAACAAAGCATTTGAAGAGGTTTTTGATAGTTCAGGAAAACTAATCGCAAAACAAGAATTTGAATATAAGGAGGTGGAGAAGACTTTTGCACCTACAACACGCACCACGTATAGTTATGACGAAAACGATATGTTGGTACAAGAAGTGGCAAAAGGAATAACTACCACGGAAAAAAAGACCTATATATATCAATATGATAATAAAGTAGACGGGAACTGGGTAAAGCAGATTATCGCACCCGAGAATTCATATGTTACAAGGAAAATTACGTATTACGAGGTAGAAGTTAAAGAGAAGTAAGAGGGCGCTTTTTGGATGCTATTTTTTTAAAGAGGGTAGTGCTGTCGCCTAAATTAAACGTCTAAAACCTTGTCCTTTTGAGTTCTGGCCATTCTTCTCTAAGAATACCATAACAGCAAGAACTTCTTCGAAATCCATTTTTTACCACTTTGTTTTTTCTAAGAATTCCCTCAAGGCTAGCACCTAGTTTTTCAACGGCTTTTCTTGATGCGATATTTCTTTCATCTATCCGGAATTCTACCTTCTCGAATAACAAGGTTTCAAAAGCGTACGTGAGCATTAATAATTTCATTTGATGGTTAAAACCTGTTCCTCGTACTGCTGGGGAAATCCAGGTCCACCCAATATGAAGTGACTTATCATCGTTATCTATATTTCCGAATCTAGTGCAGCCTACTACTTCGTTATTTACTTGATTGTAAATAACAAACGGAACAGATTTTTGAAGAGCAGCCTCCTCTAAGGCCACTTGTATGTAGTTTTTTAATTTTTCAATCGTGGAAACATCACTGGGACCGTAGGTGTGTAGATCTAGGTGTTGTGCAATGGGCCAAAGTAGTTTCCAGTGCTCAGCTTGCAACGGCATTAGTTTGACCTTTGAATTATCCAAAATAGTACTCATAGCTATCAAACTAAGGAATTAATAATATCTTTTTTCACTTCATGTCCGCCTTCAAATCGTATTACTTTCGCTTTTCCTTTAAATAGGTGTTTCGCTTTTTCTTCTTCCTCTAGTAACCGTTCTGGTGTAAGATAGGCATCATTGGTTCCTATAATTACTGAAACCTCTGTTTTATTCGTGATCAAATACTCAAAATCTTCGGGAGTAAGCTCCTTGGGTAAGCCGCCTGCATAGAGAATAAGTTTGCCGCAGTTTAATTTCTTTTGAGCTAACCATCGGGTCGCTATAGAAACCCCTTGGGAAAATCCAAAGACAATAATTTTGCAATGCTCTGGAATTGCTTCTGCATGAAGAACAGCATCAACATATTGGATTACATTTCCAGTTTCTTGGTTTGTGTCCTCTTTGGTGAGCCAACTAGCACCCACATGGCGGTAGGTGTCGTTTAAATAATATTTAGACGGAGCTTGCGGGGCAATAATGTAGTTCTCGTCGGTATTCAGTTCGTTAAAATATTTTAAAAAGTAGCGACTTAAATACCCAATACCATGAAAAACGACCCAAACGTTCTTGGTTGCAGAATTTAGAGTATTCAAGGTAGTGTACGTATTCTGGGTGGTGTAGGATACTGCTTTTGTTTTACTATTCATTCGTATTTAATTCTAGTTTAGAATCTCAAACTCAAATATAAGCTGAAGTCGAGTTCATGTTCAAAAATGGTGTTCTAACTCTTTGTCTTTTTTCTGCCCATTACAAACTATCCACTTCGTCCACATATAAATTAATTTCATAAGCACATTGCTCTACTATTCCTTAATTTTACAAAAAAAAGATGAACGAGCACAAAGAAAAGATCCTGAACATTTGTAACGCATCTTCCAAGAACACCTTAATGGAGACCTTAGAGATTGAATATGTTGATGTGGGGGCGGACTTTTTAGTCGGAAGGATGCCTGTTAATCCAAGGGTGCATCAACCGGACGGAGTGCTGCATGGAGGCGCTATGGTAGCTCTTGCAGAAAGTGTAGGGAGTGCTGCGTCCTATATTTTTCTTGATGCGCAGCAATTTATAGTTCGAGGTATAGAGGTATCCGCCAACCATGTAAAAAGTATTGTATCCGGTTATGTATTTGCAAAAGCAACCTTTATCCACAAGGGTAGGACTACGCAATTGTGGGATATTAAAATCACCGACGAAACAGACCAGTTGATATCGGTATGTAAATTAACGACTATCGCATTACCAAGAGAATAATATGAGTACCGAACTACTCGCCAGAGCCAAAACGCATTTGGAGAAGGAGCTTCCCTTTGTTTTATATAGCAAGCCAAGGGAGTTTGTTTTAAATGCAATTTTACAGGCTGATGATACAATACACAAGGTCACGGACTATACGGAACAAGGTTTTATATTCGCTCCATTTTTAAACAATGAACAGCCTATTCTCCTAAAAAGTGAAGAGGTTTGTCAGGCGCCGCTAGAACTTACATCAGACAAAACTGCAGATGTAAATCAGGATATACTAAGCGATTTTGATGAAGAAGCACGTTATAGTGCCTTAGTGGAAAAAGCAATTTTAGAAATACGTGCGGGAAATTATAAAAAAATAGTACTCTCTAGAAATTTTAAAGTTCCGTTTTCCAAACCTATTTTTACTACGTTTCAAGAGCTTTTGAGCGCTTATCCCAATGCCTTTTGCTACCTCTGGTACCATCCCAAAGTGGGAATGTGGTTGGGTGCTACACCAGAAATTCTAATAAAGACAAGCGGCTTAAATTTTACGACCATGTCCTTGGCCGGTACACAGAATCAAAAAGTAGGGGAGGAGCTCCCTAAGTGGAGAACGAAGGAAATAACGGAGCAACAATTGGTTACAGACTATATTGCTGAGGTGCTTAAGACTAGGGCAAAGGAAGTTGACGTGGCCAATGTAGAAACTATAAAGGCCGGACATCTTTGGCATTTAAGGTCTAAAATAACAGGTAGATTTGCCCAAGGGATGTTAAAGGATTTGGTGACAGCATTACACCCTACACCTGCGGTTTGTGGTTTGCCCTTAACGGACGCCAAACGTTTTATTCAGGATAATGAGAAGTATCAACGTGCCTATTATACAGGATTTTTGGGAGAACTGAACTACAAGGAAGAAAGAACGAGAAATAGGAATCGAAGAAACCAAGAAAACAGTGCATATAGATCGGTTGTGCGGACTTCGGAGCTGTATGTAAATCTTAGGTGTATGCAAAAGGTCGGCGATTCGTTTATCATTTATGTAGGCGGTGGAATTACCGCAGATTCTGACCCCAAAAAAGAGTGGCAGGAAACCGAGAGCAAAGCACAGACGATGTTGCGTTTGCTTGCTACTTAACCAACGAACTATTGGGTTAAGTAAGCTACAGGTTGTATTTTTGTAATGCATGAAATATTCGTCAATTCCATTAGCACAAACCGTAGTAGCCCAGTGTAAGCTAAACGGTATTACCAATATCGTAATTTCTCCAGGTTCTAGAAATGCCCCGTTGACGATTTCCTTTTCTGAGGATTCTTTTTTTACCTGTTACAGTATCGTAGATGAAAGATGTGCTGCCTTTTTTGCCCTTGGTATAGCACAAAATCTTAGGAAGCCCGTTGCAGTAATTTGCACATCAGGTAGTGCACTATTGAACTATTACCCAGCTGTAGCTGAAGCTTTTTATAGCGAAATTCCTCTCGTGGTTATTTCAGCAGATAGACCAGCATATAAGATTGACGTTGGTGATGGGCAGACAATTCGCCAAGATAATATATTTGATAGGCACATAGGGTATACTGCCAACCTAAGACAAGATGTCTCACATGCTACGGATAGAATTTTACGATATACCCCGGATTGGCTCGTGGGTAAGGATGTGAGTACGCTACAAAAAGAAATTCAAAAGTTTAATGATGTAGAACTGAACCGTGCGTTGCAGAAAGTTCAGGAGTTTTTACTTCCGATTCATATAAACGTTCCGTTTGAGGAACCCTTGTATGATTTTGTAAAGGAAGCAACAGTGCATTCTACGAGCTCCTTTTCCCTTGAAAAAAAAGACAAGCCTGTTGCATTGGATAAGTTCAAAGAAATATGGCAAAGTACCACACGAAAGATGGTTTTGGTGGGTGTAAATGAGCCCGACTGGGTAGAGCAAGCGCTCTTGGATAATTTAGCAAACGACCCCTCGGTTATGGTATTAACGGAAACCACCTCGAACCTGCATCATCTTAACTTTTTTAATAGTATTGACACCTTAATAGCGCCAATAGAGCTCTCAGAGAATAAAGTTGAGCTTTTTAAGGCCTTACAACCAGATGTATTGCTTACGTTTGGTGGACTTATCGTTTCCAAAAAAATAAAGGCCTTTTTACGACAGTACGCCCCAAAACACCATTGGCATATTGGCGAGAAAAGGGCGAACGACACCTTTTTTTGTTTGGATACTCATCTGAAAACTTCAATTAATAGTGTTATTACAGTGTTTTATAAACAACATAAGGGGTTAGAAAGCAACTATTTCTACTATTGGAACGCTGTAAAAATAAATTACCTACAGAAGGAAGTTTCCTATTTAAAACAGATTCCATTTTCAGATTTCTCTGTTTTTAAGACAACGCTTACAAGTATCCCAGAAAAGTATCAATTGCAGTTGGCCAATAGTTCTACAATACGATATGCACAATTGTTCCGTATAAAAGAGTCGGTTCACGTGTTTTGTAACCGGGGCACAAGTGGTATAGATGGTAGTACTTCAACAGCAATAGGAGCATCCCAACACGAAAAAAATCCAACGCTTTTAATTACTGGTGACCTAAGCTTCTTTTACGATAGTAATGCTCTTTGGAACGATTATATAAGGTCCGATTTTAGGATTATCCTCATTAATAATAACGGAGGAGGAATCTTTAGGATATTGCCAGGGAAAGAAGATTCGGAAAATTTCGAACGCTTTTTTGAAACCAAACATGAGCTGAATGCGTTTGCACTTTGCCAGATGTTTGGATTGGGCTATCAAAAGGCTAATGATGCGAACTCTTTAGAAGAGGAATTGTCCAAATTTTACGATGTATCCGACAAGCCAAAACTACTTGAGATCCAAACCCCTAGATTATTAAATAATAAAATTTTGATGGATTACTTTCATTTTATATCTTAGAGAAATATTAACCATTAATTAAAGACACTAAAGATTATGAGTAAACGTGATGATTTAATCGAAAAGTACGCAGCGGACATTAAGGATAAGTTCGGGGAAAGTGCTGACATGGACTTGCTTACCAAAGTTACTGTTGGCTTAGGACCATCAATCTACAACTTGGATGCTTCTAAAGTTTCCGGTGGTGATGAAAAAGAACTAGAAACGGTAAAGAATAATTACCTTGTCAAAAAATTAGGTTTGGCTGATTCTCCAGCACTTATGGATGCGGTTAAAAGCGTATTGGATACCTATGGTTCTTCAAACAAGAACAAGCATAGAGCGGTAGTTTACTATATGTTATGCAAGCATTTTAAGAAGGCTTCTATATACTAGTACAGCATATTTTAAGAGTAAAAAAGTCGTTTCTTTTGAAATGGCTTTTTTTTTGGTTTAATTTCTTAGGGTTCAATTCAGTAATACGAATAGTGGTTAGTAAAGAACTTGAACCCGAATAAAGTGGTCTTGCGAAATATAAAATGTAATTTTGTAGAATGATTGAGTTAGGTAAAAAAAATAGGTTAGAAATCCTTAGGGATACCAGTGTAGGACTTTTTTTAGGCGACGAAGAAGGAAACGATGTTCTTTTGCCAAATAAATATGTTCCGGAAGGTTATGAAATAGGAAAGACGATTGAGGTGTTCTGCTATTTGGATTACGATGAACGCCCTGTAGCTACAACCTTAGAACCCTACATTATGTTGGGTGAATTCAGATTATTACAGGTAGCTGAAATCAATGAATTTGGTGCCTTTATGCAATGGGGATTAGAGAAACATCTTTTGGTGCCCTTTAGAGAGCAACGAGATAAAATGAAAGAAGGACAATGGTATGTAGTGCATTGTTATTTGGACAGCCGTAGCGGAAGACTAGTTGCATCTAATAAGTTGGATAAATTTTTGAGTAACGAGAGTTTGCAATTTAGGGAATGGGACGAAGTTGATTTGGTAGTCACAAGGCAAACCGATTTAGGTTGGGAGGTAATCGTAAATGAAAAGCACAAAGGTTTAGTGTATTTTAATGAGGTTTTCAAAACGATTAATATTGGTGATGTTCTACCAGGTTGTGTAAAAACCATCAGAAAGGATAATAAAATAGACATTTCCTTGCAACCTTTAGGGAGTAGGGTTTTGGAACCGGCAGCAAATAAGATTTATAACGTAATTAAGGAGCAAGGTGGCTTTCTAGGCTTACACGATAAATCGGGTCCCGAAGAAATAAGGGATATCATGCAGATGAGCAAGAAAACGTTTAAGAAAGGTTTGGGGACACTTTATAAGGCAAGAAAAATAAAGTTGGAAGATGATGGGATACGATTGGCAGAAGAGTAATATGTTGAATGATAAAACTCTTAATCGCTTGTATTTCAGTTTTATGAGCAACAAATCATTCCCTTTTTTGTTGGTGTACTACATTGTAACGTTTATTTTTGCATATATACCGTAGAATTTAAAATATACTTTGAAATTTTACTTACATTTAATAAGTTTAGTTTTTAAACATCCCACAGATGCCGTTTATAGAAGAAAGTGATTTATTAGAACTCCACAAAGACATTGATAAGGCTCAAATTATCAATGAACGTTTATTGGACCAGATTAAGTACAAGAACAAAGAGCTTAAGAAAAGTAAAATACAGCGTAATATTTTTGCGGGCATTACGACCTTCTTTTTAATCGGTGGCTTGGCATTTGGTTCCTTGGCAGCAGGTTGGAGCATGTCCAACAGTTATGAAAGGCAGAATAATAATTTATTAGTTTCTATAGATAGCCTAGATGCTATTAAAACTCGTATTGATAATTTAAAAGTGCAGAACGCTGAGCTGAGCTTGGTAAAGGAATTTTATTTAGCTAAGGAATTTTTAGAGAAGGAGACAATTTACTCCGTTCAAGTAAAATCCTTCGTGGATAATAATGTCACCCTAGCTTCTGAAGCCCTCACCAATACCCTGTTTGTAAAAACAAACCCTTTTTATTCGTACTCACTAGGTAATTTTGAAACATTGGTAGAAGCGCAATCTTTTAGAAAGCAATTGGTAGACTTAGGTTTTGATGATGCTTTTGTAGCTTCTTATAAAGAAGGAAAACGAATTCAAATAGAGGATCCTTACTAGTGACAGGCATTAAAGTTTGGATAAATGCTGCTAGACCAAGAACACTTCCCTTATCCGTTTCAGGAATTCTTGTAGGTACCGCTATCGCGAGTATATACGGGGAAATAAATTACATCATTTTTTTTCTTGCAATTTTAACTACCATTGGATTTCAGGTAACTTCTAACTTTGCCAATGATTATGGTGATGGTGTTAAGGGAACTGACAATGACAGTAGAATTGGACCCAAAAGAGCTTTGCAGAGTGGATTATTGACTCGTGAGGTCTTAAAAAGAGGCGTAATGCTTTCCGCTTTTATTAGCATGGTTCTTGTGGTTGCCTTGTTGTATGTGGCTTTCGGTAGCGACAATCTATTTTTATCGCTTTTGTTTCTTGTATTAGGTGGTATATGTATTTGGGCAGCAATTAAATACACCGTTGGCGAAACGGCATATGGATACAGAGGTTTAGGTGATATTTTCGTATTTGTATTCTTTGGTTTAGTGGGTGTTTTAGGAAGTATGTTCCTGTATATAAAAAGCATCCCATTGATTTCTTTACTTCCTGCAGTTAGCATAGGTTTGTTGAGTGTTGGGGTTCTTAATTTAAATAACCTTAGGGATTTTAAATCGGATAAACTAGCAGGTAAGAATACGGTAGTTGTAAAAATAGGTTTTGAAAGGGGTAAAAAGTACCACGCGCTGCTATTGATTTTGTCTTTCCTATGTGTGGCTGGATTCATTTTCTCTGATTTTGTGAACTATATTCAATTGGTATGTCTTGTTGCTTTTATTCCAATTTTTATTCATTTAGGATTTGTAAGGAAAACCAAGAGCCCACAAGCACTAGATCCGGAACTTAAAAAGTTAGCTTTGAGTACATTTCTATTGGCAATCCTGTTTTACTTTAGTTATATTTATTTTTTGTAATTTTGAGTATAAACCTTCTAAACCATAAATAACTTTGGAACAAGCTATTAAAATACTCATAGTTGAGGATAACGTCATTATCGCAGATGACATGCAGTCGATGTTGGAGGAGATTGGTTATGAAATAGTGGATAACGTTATCGTTTATGAACAAGCGGTAGAGGTATTGAAATCAAAGCAGGTAGACTTAGTTTTGATAGACATTATTTTAGCTTCCGATAAAACTGGGATAGATTTGGGTAAGCATATTCGAGAGCATTACGACATACCTTTTATATTCGTTACGTCAAACTCGGACAGGGCTACTGTTGAAAACGCTAAGACCGTAAAACCTAACGGTTATTTGGTAAAACCTTTTGAACAGCAAGACTTGTATACATCTATAGAGATTGCATTGTCAAATTTTATCTACGGAAAACAAGCTCCTAAGGATACGAATACCGAGAATGATGAATCGAGCGACAATGTAGCAATGTCCAATTCCATTTTAAAGGATTCTATTTTTGTCAAAAAACAACATTTGTACTACAGAATTCAGTTTGTTGACATCCATTTTATAAAGGCTGATAATGTATACCTAGAGGTAAATACTGCGGATAAGAAATTTTTGGTGAGGTCCCCTTTAAAGGACTATTTAGAAAAGTTACCCAAGAATAAATTCTATAGGGCACATAAGTCATATATCGTTAATGTAGATCATATTGATGCCATAAATTCGAAGGATATTATGATCAATAATAATCTTATTCCTATTTCTAAGGACTTTAAGGAATTTATTATATCTGCAATGAATTCTTAAATCGTTTGTAAAAACTATTTTATCAAATTAAGAAGACGGCTGTATTGATTTGTCCGCTTATCAGTAGTTTACTTTAACATTTCTGGTGGCGTTTACCGCTACAAACGGTTATAGCTCCCTTTATATCCTTCCGTTTGCAAACAACAAAAATCACTACTTACACAACAATTTATGAATGCTTTCCTGTGTATGTCATATGTACACTAATGTAGTATAACTGAATCGCTGTTTGGCTAAAAATTAGATTTTGTTTATATGTAAATTATTGATTTATAGTTACTTATGCTTATTCAGCGAAAGTATTAAAGGTGTTTTAAGTTTCCTGTAGGATTAAGTGTAGCACCTTGCATATGTTTGAGGTGTTTTAAAAAGCGTAGTTCAGTGTTTGTTTTAAGATTTGGTCACAACAAAAAACTAGCAACATCAAGGAATATCCTTATGTTTGAAGTAGTGTAGTACATGATATGAAAACATTTAATTATTTGAGAACAACGGCAAGTTTATTTGCTCTTCTATTTGTTTGTACGGTGCATGCTCAGGACATCGTTTCTCAAGAACATGATTTTTTTAAGGAGTTTAAAGAACTACAGGGGGGTAAGGAGCGTTCCAGATTCTTCTTTGAAACCCAAAATAGGTACACCAAGAATTCTGCTTACGATTGGCTAGATTCTGTTAATGTATATCTCAATACCTCACAAAAAACTAACGATTCCATCGCTGTGGTTGACTACCAGCTTATTCAGTCCCAGATATACTACGATTTAGGGGACTATGAAAAAAGCTTGGCGATTACTAAAAGTTTATATGATGAGCTTAATCGTTTTGATATAGAAATTAAAACCATCATTCTAGAATTGATGGACACCAATTATTCCAAACTAGAACTTTATGAAAGACAGTTTGAAATTCGTAGTATGAAACGAGAATTAGGACTTACGGAGAATATCATGTTTTATGATATTTATTCCAATTTAGGGCAATATCGTAAAGCTATGAAGGATTATATAGCAGAACAGAAAAGCTTAATAGATGAGGGTGACTTTTACGCTAAAGCAAATTATAATAACAACGTAGGCAACTATCTTCGATTGGATAAGTCGGTCCCTACCGCCTTATCCTATTTTAAAAAGGCTAATGCTTTTTTAGATGTCTACTTCAATGATATTTTAATAAATAGAACCGAACAGGAGCTTGTAGCCGCCCATGTTTTAAAAGGTAAAATTTTAGGAAATATTGGAAAATGCCATGTTTTGGACAAGGATTATAAAAAAGCCATTCCTTTTCTGGAAGAGAGTGTGGAGACTATAAACGAATATAACAAAGGTAAATTTTCTTCCGATTTAATTGAAAATTCTTTGGAGTTGGCGGAGTGCTACCTCCAATTAAACGATTTTGCAAAGGCTACCGATTATTTAAGTGAAATAGATACACCCAGAAAAGCGGCTAATATCCTAAAAAAAAATAGGCTATATGCTGCATATTATGATAGAACCGGTGATTACAAGTCATCTTCTACATACTTAAAACGAAATGTAAGAATAAGGGATTCTATAGATGATAACGACTCTAAAATTATTAACCAGCAACTCACTTCGGTACTCAACCAAAATTTGGAAAACTCCAGAAATATGCTGGAAAAACAAAAGCTGGCCTTGGAGAAATCCAGAATAGATATTATTGAAAAAGATAAGAGTATTAGCCTTGTTTTTATTTCATTAGTATTTACATTACTCGGCTTTGCCGGGTTGGTGTACGCTTACCTAAAAAGTATAAAAAATCAAAGACTTATCGCCGAGCAAAAGCATATTATTGAAAACGCGCTAGTAGAGAAAGATTCCTTGCTGAAGGAGATACACCATCGTGTGAAAAATAATCTACAGATGGTATCTAGTCTGTTGAGTTTACAGACCAAAAATACGCGCAGCAAGGCAGCCATAGAAGCTTTGGAAGAAGGGAAGAGCAGGGTTAAGGCTATGGCATTAATACATCAGAAGCTATATCAGAACGATGATTTGTCTGTAATAGAAATGCAGGGCTATATAGAAAGCCTTATCAATAGTGTGCAATCTGTTTATAAAAAAGGGGGGCACAATATCAATATTACCATTGATGCAGAAGGGGTGGAGTTAGATATAGATCGTGCAATTCCTTTTGGATTGATTTTGAACGAGCTGGTTTCTAATTCTTTTAAATATGCATTCCCAAATGATGAGGATAATGGAAAAATCTATATCCATATAAGAAAGCTTTCTGGTCAGGAAGGATTCTTTGAGTATACCGATAATGGTGTAGGATTGCCAGAGGATACTGAGGAACGGGCAAATTCCTCCATGGGTATACGTTTAATGAATAGATTGGCAAATCAGTTGCAAACCAACTTAAATACCGATAGAACCGCTGATGGTGTTCGCTTTTGGTTTAATTTCAAATAAGGTTTATCGTACGGCACTTTTCAATACTACTTTGTGTAGTAACTTAGGAAAGAAGCGTTTTAAGTAAATGGCGAAAGTTTCTTTACCACCTATATAGACCTCAAACTTTTTCTTTTCTATTGCACGAATAATCTTTTTTGCACATGTTGCAACGGGCAAGCCTTTGGCTGTGGCCTCATCCTGTTTTTCTTGGGCGCTGCCATCTGCGGTCAAAGCATTTTTAGCCACATCTGTTTGAATAAATCCTGGACAGATAAGCGTAACGCTTATGGTATCTTTCTCATGCTCCATTCGTAACACATCAAAGAAGCCATGTAAGGCATGTTTTGCTCCACAATAACCGGAACGATAAGGTGATCCAAACTTCCCCATTAAACTTGTTATAGTGACAAATTGTCCCTGTTTATTTTTTATAAAATGCGGTAGTAATGAGTTGGTTAACTGAATTGTGCCCAAATAGTTAACATCTATCATCTTCTTAAATACTTCAAATTTAGTTTCAGCGATGAGGGAACGTTGACTAATACCTCCATTATTAATTAAAATATCAACTTTCCCGAACTGTGCTATTGCTTTTTCGGTGATGTCTGGAAGCGAATCAAAATGGGATAGATCTAGTGGTAGAACGGCTACGTTTTCAGGAAAACTACACTTGGATTTTACGCGTTCTAACGCGTCCTTTCTTCGTGCCGATAATACGAGTCGATTTCCTTTTTTGCCAAGTTCATAGGCTAAGGCCTCACCAATGCCTGAGGAGGCTCCCGTAATCCAAATAACTTTTTCTCCGATACTGCTCATGAATTTCTTTTAAACAATGAAAATATACCTAAATTTATATGTTTATATGAAAGCAAGGTATAAAAAGTATGATTTAAATTTTAAGAACCCCAGCGGCACTTCGCGTGGGGTTTTGCGAACCAAGGAAACCTGGTTTTTGATTTTAGAAGAAAATGGACGTTATGGAATTGGGGAGTGCGGGCTTTTTAGAGGTCTAAGTCACGATGATGTGCCGGGTTACGAGGAGCAGCTTAAATGGTTGATTGCCAATATTAAAAGTGATAAAAAAACCTTATTAAATGCTTTAAATCAATATCCGAGTATCCAGTTCGGATTAGAACAAGCTGTACTATCCCTTACATCGGAAAATCCTTTTGAGCTCTTTCCCTCAGACTTTATGAAATCAGAACGTCCTATTGAAATAAATGGACTCATTTGGATGGGAGAACCGGAATATATGCAAGAACAGATACAGCAAAAAATCGAAGAAGGTTTCCGTTGTATAAAAATGAAGATAGGTGCTATAGATTTTGATGCCGAGGTTAACTTATTAGCGTCTATCCGAAAGAAATTCGATAAAGATAAAATGGAACTGCGGGTAGATGCCAACGGTGCATTTTCACCTGACGAAGCATTAGATAAACTAAAGCTACTGTCGCAATTGGATTTACATTCCATTGAACAGCCCATTAAACAAGGTCAGCAGGAGCATATGAAAACCTTATGTGAGCGCACACCCTTGCCTATTGCTTTAGATGAAGAGCTAATTGGGATAACTGAATTTACCGAGAAGGAAGAACTTTTAAAAAGGATAAACCCACAGTATATTATTTTAAAACCCAGTTTGGTAGGCGGCTTCCAAGGCAGCGAAGAGTGGATAGCTATAGCGAAGAAGCATAATATTGGATGGTGGGTAACTAGTGCCTTGGAAAGTAATGTTGGGCTTAACGCTATTGCGCAATGGACAGCTACTTTAGGAAACTCCTTACCCCAAGGTTTGGGTACAGGGGGTTTATTTACGAATAATTTTGATAGTCCGTTAACCGTCTCTAAAGGAGGTATTTATTACGATAGGAACACCCTATGGCAAGAACATTTAATTGAGGATTTATGTATATAGAACAGGCGTATAAGGGGTTGAGTGAAGCTTGGCGCTATTTGGTGGGTATCATTATTGTATTTTTTGGCTGGCAGATAGTTGGGGCAATACCCCTTGTGGCGGCATTGATAGCAAAAACAGGGTCATTATCTATTTTATTGACTGCGAATGAGGATATGGGTATACTATCCAGGGCCTTAGGTTCTAACCCCTTTTTCTTTTATATGTTGGTGATGTTTGCGATAGGATTGCTATTCCTTTTTCTCTTTGTGAAATTTGCGCATAAACAAACCATAACGTCACTTACCACCTCCAGAAAAAAAGTAGATTGGTCCCGAGTGCTGTTTGCTTTTGTGTTATGGGCTGTTATAACGGTTCTTTTTATCTTTTTGGAAATGTATTTGTCTCCAGATGATTACGAGTACAATTTTAATTTGGGTCCTTTTTTGATTTTAGCAGTAGTAGCGATACTTATGATTCCAATACAGACCAGTATGGAGGAGTATTTTATTAGGGGTTATATGATGCAGGGTTTAGGTGTTGCAGTCAAAAATAGATGGTTTCCTTTGGTCTTTACTTCATTGTTATTCGGCCTTATGCATATTGCTAATCCAGAGGTTGAAAAAATAGGCTACGGTATTTTGATTTATTATATAGGTACAGGGTTCTTTTTAGGCATCATTACCCTTATGGACGAAGGTTTGGAGTTGGCATTAGGCTTCCATGCCGCTAACAACTTAACTGCGGCTTTATTGGTCACGGCAGATTGGACCGCTTTCCAGACCAATTCTGTCTATCGGGATATTTCCGACCCGGTCTTGGGTTGGGATGTTTTAATTCCAATTTTTGTTGTGTTTCCCATACTTCTGTTTATTTTTTCTCAAATGTATAATTGGAATGATTGGAAAGAAAAACTCACGGGCAAGGTATTGTCCGAGGATGAGTTTAATGCAAAAGAATTAGAATAATTGAAAGAGAGAACTATACATCCGGAATTTCGATTGAACGGAGTCTCTTACAATGCGGTGACCTTACAGGAACAAGCTTATTGTTTGATAAAGGAGGGGGCGGCGTTTGAAGTGCGTATCGGAGAATTTCTTTTGGATTGGTTGTCGACATCGTTGACGATAAAGGTGCAAACATCCGGTTCTACCGGAGCACCAAAGCAGCTTGTTATCAAAAAGGAGCATATGGTCAACTCTGCCCTAGCAACAGGTATATTTTTTGAATTAGAGCCAGGAAACACAGCACTACATTGCCTGCCTACGGAATTTATTGCTGGTAAAATGATGCTTGTTCGTGCTCTAGCTTTAGGTTTGGATGTAATTTGTGTAGCACCAGTATCAAATCCTTTGGGGGCTACTAACGCAAAATTTGATTTTGCCGCTATGGTACCGCTGCAACTAAGAAATTCAATAGCTACTATAGATGCTATTAAAACGCTAATTGTTGGAGGTGCACCTTTTTCAGATGATTTAAAGGAATTGGTACAGGATAAGACGAGCAATATCTACGAAACCTATGGCATGACGGAGACGATTACCCACATCGCCTTAAAGCGAATAAATCAGCATGAAAATATTAAAACTGACCAAGAGAGCAATGCCTTCAAAGTTCTTCCGGAGGTTAGCATAACGATGGATAACCGGGATTGCTTAGTAATTAACGCACCCGGTATACGTGATGCCGAGGTGGTAACCAACGACATGGTACGTATGATTTCTGAAACGGAATTTGAGTGGTTGGGCCGTTATGATAACGTAATCAATTCGGGAGGTATAAAATTATTTCCTGAACGTATCGAAGCTAAATTAACTAAAATTGTAATGCAGCGATTTTTTGTAGCAGGACTTCCAGATGAAAAATTAGGGCAAAAGTTAGTGCTCTTTGTTGAAGGAAAATCGGACATCGGAAATAGCTTAGAAACAATATCAGGTTCAGTATTCCTCGATAAATTTGAAATTCCAAAGGATGTTATTTTGGTTCCGAGTTTTAAGGAGACTAAAAACGGAAAGGTTAACCGGATGGCTACATTGCGAAGTGTTATTGGATAAGGGGCTTAAGTTGCTACAACTACTTTTATCGAGGCACTATGAATTGGGTGAATTTTCAGCCTAGAAATCTGATAGTATCCTATCTCGCTAATATAATATTTTTGTATTTTCATGGCATAAATAAAACTAACATGAAATACGTTTTACACTTTTCTCTTATACTGCTGACAATCAGTCTTAACGCCCAACAAATACTTCCCGAGCAAGATAGGGCCAGGGTGGTAGACGAAATATTGGACGACCGTTTCAATAATCTGTTACCCGAATTAATGGACACTTCCGGAATAGACATGTGGGTAGTTATTTCTAGGGAATACAACGAAGATCCTGTGTTGAAAACAATGTTACCTGCTACCTGGTTAAACGCCAGAAGACGAACTATCCTTTTGTTTTACAGGAATAAAACAAAGAATACCATAGAGAAACTGGCCGTGGCACGTTACAATGTTGGAGATAATATAATTTCAGCATGGGATAAGGAAAAAGAACCGAATCAATGGAAACGCTTAATGCAGCTAATAGATGAACGCAACCCAAATACAATAGGTCTTAATTTTTCAAAAGATCACAACATAGCAGACGGATTGGACAAGACGGATTATGATGAATTTATGGCCAACCTTCCAAAAAAAATGCATTCAAAGGTAGTCTCAGCTGAGCAATTGGCCGTACGGTGGATAGAGACCCGAACCGAACGCGAAATGGTTATTTTTGACCAGTTGGTAGATATCACCCATGATATTATAGCTGAAGCATTTTCTGAAAAAGTGATTACGCCAGGGGTTACCAAAACAACAGAAGTAGTCTGGTGGATGCGCCAAAAAGTAACGGATATGGGATTGGAGACCTGGTTTCACCCTACCGTAGATGTGCAGCGCACCAGCAATGAAAACGATGCAAATTTTTACTCTTTTGCTAACAAGCCAGATGAGATGGTGATTATGCCCGGAGATCTATTGCACTGCGATTTTGGGATTACGTATCTAAGACTGAATACGGATTGCCAAGAGTTGGCCTATGTTTTAAAACCAGAAGAGACCAAAGCTCCAGATTTTCTGGTTAATGGATTAAAGGATGGTAATAGGGTGCAAGATTTCTTAACGACGAATATGATAAAGGGACGAACGGGAAATGAAATTTTAGCAAAAGCCTTATCTGAGTCCAAAGCGGCAGGATTAAGACCTTCCATATATACGCATCCATTAGGCGCTTATGGTCACTCTGCAGGTACAACAATTGGGATGTGGGATTCGCAAGGTGGGGTTATGAAAGATGATGGGGAGAACTATCCGCTAAATCCAAATACGGTGTATGCGATTGAATTGAATACTACCATTACAATTCCGGAATGGAAAAAGGACATCCGTATTATGTTAGAAGAGGCTGGTTTTTATGGTAAGGACGGCTTTAGGTACGTAAATGGAAGACAAACAGAATTGTTGTTGGTGCCAAGGGTAAAAGGGCATCAAGGGAATTGATGGTTTTTCAGAATGGAAGCTCCTTATGCATCTGGAACGTATATACCATCTAAGGAGCGAGTTTATGTAAGTCTTTAGGCATGTACAAGCACCTCCTTTTGTTAAAGGGAGTGGCTTTTACATGTTCCTTGTTTAACTTATATACGATAGTTTAAATCCTCATATTATTTTGAACTACTAGCCGGCACAATATTTGATAAGATAATAGTTCTATATACTAGTTTATATTTTCGATTGTAAGATTGAAATAGGTACCTGTCAGCATATTACATCTATTTCATTTAATAGATTAAATTTTGAGGTATTAACTCATACAATCCATAAAATAAGGATGATGCAAAGTCGTTTCGTATCCGTAAAAGACCTTTACGGATAAAGTTTTAATAGTAAGGCTATCAATATAGCAAGCTTTGTGTTTAATAAATGTTAAAAACAAGAGAAGTGTTAAAATTATAATGTAACTTCTTACAAATACCTAAAACGCTTAATTCTTCAGCTATGAAAAAAAATATGTTCCTTTTAGTTTGTGCATTTGTTAGTTCCGTTTTTGTTTGGGGACAGGATGCGCGTAAGATTTCAGGTACCGTTTCAGACGGTAGCAGTCCAATATCTAATGTACAAATTGCTATAACGGAAAACGGGGAAGCCGTATTTTCCGATACCGCTGGTAAGTATAGCATAGCTGCAGATACAGGAGATGTATTAACCTATACCTACATGGGTATGAAGACCATAAGCATACGCGTTGAGGATGTAACTCGTATTTTAAACCCAGTTATGATTCTTGATGTGAACGAATTGGACGAGGTCGTAGTTCAGAGCAGTAAAAGGCTTTCACAAAAAAATATTGAAGAGCAGTATAACGTTCGTGAAAATATTATTAAAACTGCTTATGGATATCTAGATGCAGAGCGATCATCAGGGCGGATAGGCTTTATACAGGAAGATGAAATCACGTTTGCCGCAGGAAACATAATGAATTTAATTGCAACCGGAAGATTACAGGGAGTACAAATTCTAGACGGGGGTGTTTTTATAAGAGGACTCTCTTCCATTGAAAATCGTCGGCCGGCGGTTTTTGATGTCGATGGACAAATATTTACGCAAGTTCCTATTTGGGTAGATTTAGGAAATGTGAAACGGGTAGCAGTATTAAATAATTTGGCCATGACTACTCAGTATGGTACAATTGCTCTGGAGGGGTTATTGTGATTAATACTTTTGCTGGTAATACGGCAAAAAAAGGAATTGTAGACCAAGCCAAACTGCGAAATAATTTCTACAAGGATGATGCCCTGGATAGTGAAGGAGTTAAAAATAATTGGCCCTCCTATAAAAAGGAACTCTATGCCAGTAGCTCGGTGGAAGCTGCCCAAACTAACTTTAAAGAATTAGCGGCTACGCATTCGAACTCCCCTTATTTTTTATTGGATGCACAGGCTTATTTTACAGAAGAATGGGACAGGGCAGACCTAGGGGAAGAGATCATTACAAATCACTTTACACCTTATGAAGAAAATTCGGTATTGCTTAAGGCCTTGGCCTATCAATATCAGGCGCAGGGGCAGTACGAACGAGCTAATGACATCTATAAAGAGGTCTTTCTCCTGCGACCCAATTATGCGCAGAGCTATTTAGATATGGCTAGAAGCTATCGAGAAGTTGGTTTTCCCGTTAGGTCCGCATCATTGCACGCTAGGTATGGGTATCTTCAGGAACAGGGCTTTATGGAATTGGATACGGCAGGTCTTGGACCCATTATGGATCGGGAATTCAACAACCTACTTGCTCTTGAAAAGGATGCAGTAGTTGAAAAAGGGAAGCGAAACAAGCTCTTCGTTGCCAAAGAGGATTTTGATGGTACGCGAGTGGTGTTCGAATGGAACGATGGCGAAGCAGAATTCGAGTTGCAGTTTGTAAATCCCGGAAAGCAGTACCATACATGGAAACACAGTCTAGCGGACAACGCAGTACTCGTTGCCCGGGAGAAGACTTATGGTTACAATACCATGGAACAACTTATAGATGGTTCTCTTCCAGGTAATTGGCAGGTAAACGTAACCTATCTTGGTAATAAAAGTTTAACGCCAGCGTATTTAAAGGCCACCGTTTACCACAATTACGGAACCCGTGCGCAACGGAAAGAGGTGAAGGTCTTTAAGATGAGCCTCAAAAATGTAAACCAGCAGCTGTTGACACTTCGCAGTGCTATGGGCGTAGCGGCCAAGTAATTTTGGAACATTATAACGGATGTTCGACAGGTATTTATATATCTAAAAAAATAGTATGGTAAGGAAAATTATAATGTTGGTGCTGTGCCTATTGGTAGTAGGTCTAGCACAGGGACAAGTAGAACGGACCATAAGTGGAAAGGTCTCCGATGGCAATGCACCTATGAAGAACGTTGCGGTCAAAATCTTAAACACAGTTGCCGTAACTACTAGTGATAAAGACGGATTTTACCGTTTACCTATTGCTACAGGAGATGAACTACAGTTCTCTTATATGGGCATGAAGACCATGACGATACGCGTAGAGGATGTTACGCGTATTTTAAATCCCATTATGGTACCGGATGTGAACGAACTTGATGAGGTTATAGTCGAAAGTAGTAAAAGACTTTCGCAAAAAAATATTGAAGAGCAATATAACCTTCGAGAAAATATCATTAAAACGGCCTACGGTTATTTAGATGCAGAGCGCGCATCAGGGCGCATAGGTTTTATACAGGAAGATGAAATCACTTTTGTGAATGGTAATATTATTAATTTAATTGCTTCTGGAAGATTACCAGGGGTAAAGCTTGTACGTGGTGGTACTATAGAGCGAGGGTCTTCTTTACTTGACTCTGGTATGTTGTCTGAGGTAGAACCTTCAAATGGAGGTGCTTCAGAAAGAGGGTCTGCAGCTATTGATAAACCGGGATCTGTTAGTGGTAATGTTTTCATAAGAGGCGTTTCTTCCATTGAAAACCCACAACCTGCTATTTTTGATGTGGACGGACAAATTTTCACCCAAATTCCTATTTGGGTAGATTTAGGAAACGTGAAGCGGGTAGCGGTGTTAAATAACTTTGCAACAACAACGCAGTATGGTTCCATAGGCTCGGGCGGGGTCATTGTGATTAATACCTTTTCTGGTAATACAGCACAAAATGGATTTTTGGACCAAGCCAAATTGCGTAATAATTTCTACAAGGATGATGCCTTGGATAATGAAGCCGTTAAAAATAACTGGCCTACTTATAGAAAAGAATTGTATGCGAGTAGCTCCGTGGAAGCAGCTCAAACTAAATTTAATGAATTAGCAGCTACGCACTCTAACTCCCCTTATTTCTTGTTGGACGCACAGGCCTATTTCACGGAAGCGTGGGACAGGGCAGACCTTGGTGAGCAAATCATTATAAATCACTTTTCACCTTACGTAGAAAACCCGGTACTGCTGAAGGCATTGGCCTATCAATATCAGGCTCAAGGTCAATATGAAAGGGCGAATGGTATGTATAAGGAAGTTTTTCTGCTGCGTCCCAACTATGCACAGAGCTATCTTGATATGGCCAGAAGTTACCGCGAGATAGGTAGTCCCGTTCAATCAGCGTCCCTGCATGCCAGGTATGATTATTTACAAGAACAAGGTGTTATGGAGCGAGATACGGCAGGCATCGGACCAATAATGGATAGCGAGTTCAACAACTTACTTGCTTTAGAAAAGGATGCTGTTTTGGAAACAGAGAAGCGGAACAAGCTCTTTGTGGCGAAGGAGGATTTTGATGGGACAAGGTTGGTGTTTGAATGGAACGACGGTGAGGCCGAATTCGAGCTGCAATTTGTGAATCCCGGAAAGCAGTACCATACATGGAAACATAGTTTGGGGGACAACGCTGGGCTCATCGCTCGCGAAAAAAGCTTTGGTTATAATACCATGGAACAACTTATAGACGGTTCCTTGCCGGGTAATTGGCAGATTAACGTAAAATATCTGGGTAACAAGAGCTTAACGCCTAGCTATCTAAAAGCTACCGTCTACCATAATTACGGTACCCGAGCGCAGCGTAAGGAGGTAAAGGTTTTTAAAATGAGCCTTAAAAATATAAACCAAGAGCTGTTTAAAATAGCAAGTAGCCCTGCAATAGTTTCTAAATAATTAGGATGAATAACTTCCTTACTTGTATTTTATTTTTAAGTTGTTGTGCCTCGTATTCTCAAATAGACTATCACGGCCAAATTTTAGAAGCCAAAACCCAAGAACCACTGCCCTATGTAAATATTGGTATCGTAGGTAAAGGCGTAGGTACGGTGACAGATGAAGAAGGTCTCTTTTATTTAGCTATCGATACCTCAAAATTTGAAGGGACAGATGTAATTCAAATATCCTCTTTAGGCTACGAATCCGTAGAGATTTTGGTGGGCCAACTTAGTACACAAGGCGAAGAGTTTCCGAAAATTTTAATGCGACCCTCAGATATTGTTCTTGATGGAGTAGTACTCTCTAGTGATGCTTTAGTTCCCATTTCAGAATTTTTGGGCTATCGCAATTATGGGGAGCAAAATTATGGCTATTGGAATAAAAACATAGCATTAGGTGGTGAACTGTCAACCAAAATTAAAGCACGCCAAGGCCGAAGACAGCTGAATAGCTTAGAATTTGAGGTTTGGGAAAACCCATCTGATAGTGTCTTAATTCGTGTCAATATATATGATACTGGGGGTTCCCTTGGCAGGCCAGGTTTGAATTTAAATTCAAGTCAAAACAATATACTTAACACGTTACCTGCGGGTAGAAACATCATTACGGTCGATTTGAATCCTTATGACCTTTATGTAGCCGATGATTTCTTCGTTTCTTTAGAATTATTGAAGGTGTATGGAGATGAGAAATTAGGATTGGTCCTTGCTGCTTCCGGTAGTGAAGGAGCTTCTTTTAGAAAATATGCGAGCCAAAGTGAATGGGAATTTCTTAGTGATCTTCATATGGCCTATTATTTGGAAACATCACCTTATGTCACACAGAAAAAGGCGAATAGATATGAGGCTAAGGTAGAGCGGGTACGTTCAAAGAAAGAAACCCTTTCTGGTTTTGCTATTTTTCGTGGTAAAATGATATCTGATGTTACGGTGCATAATGAACGCACCAAAGAGACGGTACTGACCGATGATACCGGAAGATACATCATAGAAGCAGAGAAAAGAGACATCCTGTTGTTTTCTAAAAAAGGGTATAAAAAAATGTTTTTAGAAGTCCAAGACGAGAAATTTGCAAATGCTATTTTGAGTCTGGAAACTTCTGTTAGATAGTATGCGTGCTATACCTGTAATATACCCATGTTAAAAGGTTTCTCTATGGGTGCATGGTCTGCAGCCTCAATGCCCATCGAAATCCATTTACGCGTATCCAAGGGGTCTATTACACCGTCCGTCCACAACCTAGATGCAGCATAGTAGGGAGAAACCTGATTATCGTAACGTTGCTTTATTTTATTGTAAAGCTCTTTCTCTTTTTCTTCAGTAATCGTTTCACCTCGTTTTTTTAAGGAAGCGGTTTCTATCTGAAGCAAGACTTTAGCAGCGGAATTCCCACTCATAACTGCGAGTTCCGCACTTGGCCATGCCACTATAAGTCTAGGGTCATAGGCTTTTCCACACATGGCATAATTACCCGCGCCGTAACTGTTACCGATAATGACGGTAAACTTAGGCACAACGGAGTTGCTCACCGCATTCACCATCTTGGCCCCATCTTTAATAATACCACCATGCTCACTTTTACTGCCCACCATGAATCCGGTCACATCCTGCAGAAAGACCAATGGAATTTTTTTCTGATTACAATTGGCAATAAATCGGGTAGCCTTGTCGGCTGAATCCGAATAAATAACCCCACCGAACTGCATTTCTCCTTTTTTGGTTTTCACTACTTTACGCTGATTAGCAACAATACCCACGGCCCAACCATCTATTCGAGCATATCCTGTAAGGATACTTTGTCCGTAACCGTCTTTGTACGCTTCAAATTCTGAATTGTCTACAAGTCGGTTAATGATTTCCATCATATCATATTGCTCTGTTCTAGCCCCGGGTAATATGCCATAAATATCCTCAGGATTTTGTTTTGGTTTTTCTGGCGTAGCACGATTATATCCTGCTTTGGTATAGTCGCCTATTTTATCCATAATGTTTTTGATGGTATCCAAAGCAGCGGCATCATCCTTAGCTTTATAATCTGTTACCCCGCTAATTTCGCAATGTGTGGTAGCACCACCAAGGGTCTCATTATCTATGCTTTCGCCAATCGCTGCTTTTACCAAGTAGCTGCCTGCCAGAAAAATACTTCCTGTTTTATCAACGATGAGTGCTTCATCACTCATAATCGGTAAATACGCACCACCGGCAACGCAACTGCCCATAACGGCGGAAATTTGGGTAATGCCCATGCTGCTCATCATGGCGTTATTTCTGAAAATACGTCCAAAGTGTTCCTTGTCTGGAAATATTTCGTCTTGCATGGGTAAATACACCCCTGCACTATCTACCAAATAGATAATCGGTAGGCGGTTCTCCATGGCAATTTCCTGTGCTCTCAAATTCTTTTTGGCAGTGATGGGAAACCAAGCGCCTGCTTTTACCGTAGCATCATTGGCTACTACCAAGCACTGTTTTCCGGAAACATAACCCATTTTTATGACAACACCACCAGAAGGGCATCCGCCGTGTTCGGCATACATTCCATCCCCAACAAAAGCGCCAATTTCTATACGTTCGGCTTTTGAATCCAAAAGATAGTCAATGCGTTCCCGTGCGGTCATTTTTCCCTTGGCATGCTGCTTTTCAATCTTGGCTTTTCCACCGCCTTGGGCAACCTGTGCCATCCTTTTCCGTAGCTCTGAAAGCATTAATTTATTAGCATCCTCGTTTTGGTTGAACTTGATATCCATTACGTTTCTTTCGATTTATCCCATAAAGATAAGGAGTAAAATTGAGTACATTTGAATAAACCTAAATAGAAAGAGAAATATGATTCGATGGGGAATAGTTGGTGCTGGTAAAATTGCGCATTCCTTTGCAAAGGACCTTGCATTGGTAGCTGATAATCGTTTGTGTGCGGTTGGATCACGAAGTTTGAACAAGGCTGCTGAATTTGCTGAAACGTATGGTGCGGAGCATGCTTTTGGAAGTTATGAGGAATTGTTTAAAAGTGATGTGGTCGATGTGGTTTATATAGCAACTCCGCACACCGCTCATGCTGATTTAAGTATACGAGCCATGAATCACAAAAAGCATGTACTCTGTGAAAAACCTATGGGTATAAATAGTGCTGAGGTTGAGTTAATGTTCGCTAAAGCTAAGGAAAACAAGGTTTTTTTAATGGAGGCTTTGTGGACGAGGTTTAATCCCACGATTAAAAAAGTAAAGCAACTCATAGATGATGGTGAGATTGGAACCGTTGCCTATTTAAAGGCTGATTTTGCTTTTTATGGATTAGATCGGTATGAGAGCGGGCGTGTGTTGAATCCTAATTTGGCAGGAGGTTCGCTGTTAGATATTGGCATCTATCCTATTTTTTTATCCTATTTGCTATTGGGAATGCCAAAAAAAATCACAGCAAAAGCACAGTTTCATAAAACAGGCGTAGAAAGCCAAACGGCAATGATTTTTGAATACGAAAATGCGCAATCATTGCTTTTTAGCGGATTGGCATCCAACTCCGAAATAAAAGCTGAAATAGCCGGTAGTTTAGGAACTTTATTTATAAATCCAAGATGGCATGAAGCTTCTTCTTACGTGTTGGAAAAAGATGGAAATGCTAAGCTGGTTACGATAGATAAAAAAGGAAAGGGTTATACCTATGAAATTGAAGAGGTAGCAAGCTGTATTACTAATGGGGCATTAGAAAGTAAACTGTGGAGCCACCAAAATACTACCGATTTATGTTCGCTTTTGGATAGTGTCAGAGAAATCGCGGGTATAAAATTCCCTTTTGAGTAATAAAACCTATTCAATTATAGCATGAGTTTTTTTTAAATTCACGATATTTGAAGTTACCACTAACCAAAACCAGAGAATATGGGAATGAATAAAAATACAGTGCTCGCTTGGGCCACATTTATAATGATTTGTGTTGGTTGTGCCCTTATAGCACTTGGTGCTTTTAGATATGACGATGTTGCTGGTTGGGGTTTCGCTTCCGTTGGTATCGGGTTTTTTGCCATTGCATGGGTCTTCAATGCACTTAAAGGAAGGGTGTAAAATACATTCCAGGTTGTTCTAATATCAAACCTGAAACAATATAAAGTTGAAATCTTTGATTTCAGCTGATTTATTTTCAATATAAAGTTTGCTGCCAATAGTATCTTTTCAAAAAATATTTATACATGTCCGACGATAAAAAAGTTATTTTTTCCATGTCAGGAGTCACTAAGACTTTTAAGACCGCTAATACGCCGGTTCTTAAAAATATATACCTGAGTTTCTTCTATGGTGCCAAAATTGGTATTCTTGGACTTAACGGTTCTGGTAAATCTACCTTGTTAAAGATTATAGCAGGAGTCGATAAAAATTTTCAAGGTGATGTTGTCTTTTCTCCTGGTTATAACGTTGGTTACTTGGAACAAGAGCCTCAACTAGATCCTGATAAAACGGTCTTGGAGGTAGTTAAAGAAGGGGTAGCGGAAACCGTTGCGATTTTAGATGAATACAATAAAATCAACGATATGTTCGGTCTTCCCGAGGTATACGAGGATGCTGACAAGATGCAAAAGCTAATGGACAAGCAAGCAGTGCTGCAGGATCAAATAGATGCCTCCAATGCTTGGGAATTAGATACGAAACTTGAGATAGCAATGGACGCGCTTCGTACGCCAGAATCCGATAAAAAAATAAGTGTATTATCCGGTGGAGAAAAAAGAAGGGTAGCACTATGCAGATTGTTGTTGCAGGAGCCAGAGATTTTATTGTTGGATGAGCCTACCAACCACTTGGATGCTGAATCGGTACATTGGTTAGAGCATCATTTAGCGCAGTATAAAGGAACGGTGATAGCGGTAACGCATGATAGATATTTTTTGGATAACGTAGCCGGATGGATTTTGGAACTGGATAGGGGAGAAGGTATTCCATGGAAAGGAAATTACTCTAGTTGGTTAGATCAGAAATCAAAACGTATGGCCCAAGAAAGCAAAACAGCATCTAAAAGACAAAAAACCTTGGAGCGTGAGTTGGATTGGGTGCGTCAAGGAGCTAAAGGCAGGCAGACCAAACAGAAGGCGCGTTTGAAGAACTACGATAAGTTGATGAGCCAAGACCAAAAGCAGTTGGACGAAAAGTTGGAAATCTATATTCCTAACGGCCCGCGTTTGGGTACCAATGTCATAGAAGCCAAAGGGGTAAGCAAAGCTTTTGGCGATAAATTACTTTATGAAGATTTAAATTTTACCTTACCACAAGCAGGAATCGTTGGTGTGATTGGACCTAATGGAGCGGGTAAAACAACTATTTTTAGAATGGTAATGGGCGAGGAAGCTCCCGATAAGGGAGAATTCATTGTTGGTGATACAGCTAAAATCGCTTACGTAGATCAAAGTCATTCCAATATAGATCCTGAAAAAACAATTTGGCAGAATTTCAGCGATGAGCAAGAAATGGTAATGATGGGTGGGCGTCAAGTAAATTCAAGAGCCTATTTGAGTCGATTTAACTTCACTGGTAGCGAACAGAATAAAAAAGTAAATATGCTTTCTGGTGGGGAACGAAACCGTTTGCACCTGGCTATGACCTTAAAAGAGGAAGGCAACGTATTGCTTTTAGATGAGCCAACTAACGATTTGGATGTAAACACCTTACGTGCGTTAGAAGAAGGTTTGGAAAACTTTGCCGGTTGTGGTGTTGTCATTTCTCACGATAGATGGTTTTTAGATAGAGTCTGTACTCATATTTTAGCATTTGAAGGCGATTCACAAGTCTATTTCTTTGAAGGTTCCTTCTCCGATTATGAAGAGAATAGGAAGAAAAGACTTGGAGCTGATATTATGCCAAAACGTATTAAGTATAAAAAGTTGATTCGGTAGTCGTTCTGAGCAATACAATTCTCGGAGGTCCTACTTCGGAGATAGTCTATTTATGCGTAATACAACCTACCAAGTATCTGATGTGTAAGGTATTCAATAATTTTTTCTAATGACTATTGACGTCCTCTGCTGTTTTGGCGGTACTGCTTAATCAATTGCCGTTTAAAATCTTCTTCCGAACGCAGTAGAAGCAGTATTTTTTTTGCGGATAACACTCCTTTCATTTCATTCAAATAGGATTTGTTCAGGGTCTCTTCTTCTGTTTTAAAATCTGTAAGTTGTTCCAAAAGCGTTATTGCCTCGGCTTCGGATAGTTCCATGGCATCCTGCATTTTATTTCGTATTTGAGTTCGCTCCTTTTGCCGAAGGGACTGTCGTTTTTCTTCAAATTCATTATACACAGGCCAAAATTGTTGTGCTTCTTTACTGGTCAATGCCAGCTGCTCAGTTATAAATGCCACCTTTAAGGATTTTATTTTTTCCCTGTTCCCCCGTTGGCCATAACCAATAGCGGTACAAAGTATAACTAGTATTATAATAACTCTATTCATCTTCTTCTAAATTTAGTTCTTCAAAATCGTCTGTATGTTCATTGAGGTAGTCCACAATCTGTTCCTCACTCAGTTCCGAATTTAAAAAATCGGTTATTTCTAAGTCCTCAACCGGCATTACTTCTGCTATTTCGTAAGAGGTGAGTCCAACGTCATTAGTATCAAAATAGCTTTCAATATCCGTATTGGCTATATCATCCCAAGAAGGAGTTTCCTGCCCTCTGTTCCAATTTATGCCAAAAACTAAGAGAACTAATGCTGCTGTAGAAGCAACTACCAAATAATATTTTTTGTACGGGTTTAATTGAATTACCTTGGTTTCTTTGGACTCAATTTTTTTCTGAATATTAGAATTTAGACTTTCAAGATAGCCTTCCGGTAGGGTGAAACCATGCTCTTTTGATAATTTTAGTTCATCTTCCTTTATCCTCGTATTCAGAGCATCCGAAAACTTCTCGAAATAGTTATCGGGTGTTTTAAAGGGATTGTTTTTATCTGATGCTTTCATTGGTATGCGTTGATAGTAATTTTTTCTAACCGTTTAATCTTCCTTTAGGTAGGCTTCCATCTTTTTAACGGCCAAATGATAAGAGGCTTTTAAGCCTCCTACACTAGTGCCTAAAATTTCTGATATTTCGTCATATTTTAATTCTTCAAAATATTTCATATTAAAAACCAATTTCTGTTTTTCTGGTAGGGTAGCGATTGCTTTTTGTAATTGTAATTGAATTTCATCACCTTCAAAATAAACATCGGCCTGCAAATTTTCAACCAATCGTTCTTGGTATTCTGTATCGTTCAATCCCAATTTTTTTGACTTTTGCTTTAGAAAACTGAGTGATTCGTTAGTGGCAATGCGGTACATCCAAGAAAATAGTTTGCTTTCGCCTTTAAATCCGTCAATGTTACGGTACACTTTTATAAAGGTGTTTTGTAATACGTCATCTGCATCGTCGTGATTTAGGACAATCCTTCTAATATGCCAATATAAGCGTTCTTTGTAGGTGTTTACGAGTACCTCAAAAGCTAGGGACTGTGTGTCCTTATTTTGTAAATCTTCTATTAGTGCTTGTTCGGAAACCAAATATGCTGCCTTTGCTAACTTTGACTATCAATGTACAAAAAGGTTTAATGGTCTACGATTTATTTATTTAAATCATTGATAGAAACGCGGTAAAGAGTTTTTCGCCATTTGATTTTATAGGTCTCGGTCCGCTCAACCTTACAGTATTTTTTTTGGAGTTGACAGCTAATAAATAATAGCCAGGGATTAGCTCAAAGACTGCATATCCACCAACTTTTTGTAGCTTCCATTTTTGGCCAATAGTTCGGTATGGGAGCCTTGCTCAACGATTTCTCCTTTTTGTAGCACAACAATGTTGTCGGCATTTTGTATGGTGGAAAGCCGGTGTGCTATAACGATAGACGTGCGGTTTTTCATCATCTTCTCTAGGGCATCCTGCACCAAGCGCTCGCTCTCCGTATCTAGAGCGGAAGTGGCCTCGTCCAAAATCATGATTGGCGGATTTTTAAGTACGGCTCGCGCAATGGATAAGCGCTGTTTCTGACCACCACTAAGCTTGTTGCCACTATCTCCAATATTGGTGTCATAGCCTTTAGGTAGGTCCATAATAAAGTCGTGGGCATTGGCAATTTTTGCCGCCTCGGTAATTTCTTCCAAGCTGGCACCTTCTTTTCCTAGGCCGATATTTTGTTGTACCGTATCATTGAAAAGAATCGAATCTTGGGTCACGAGTCCCAACATACCCCTGAGTGATTTTTTGGAAAGGTCTTTTATGTTTATACCGTCAATCTTGATATCTCCTTCGTTTACATCATAAAAACGGGTCACTAAATTGGCTATGGTACTTTTTCCGCTTCCCGACTGGCCAACGAGGGCAACCGTTCCTCCTTTAGGTACGTTGAGGTTGAAATTTCTTAAAACATATTCATCCTCATATTTGAAGGAAATATTTTCCAAGGCGATACTATTTTCAAAGACCGACTTCTCGATCGGATTTTTAATTTCGGCTATCGGGTTTTCGGTTTCTAGGATTTCTAGCACACGCTCCGCGGCGGCGTTTCCTTTTTGTACACCATAGGAGGCCTTACTTATTGCCTTCGCAGGGGTTAAGAAGTTGTAGGCCAAAGCAATATAGCCAATAAACGATGCGGCATCCAAGGTTTTATCGACAATAACTAGTTTGCCACCAAACCATAATAAAACGCCTATGACGAGAATACCTAAAAATTCGCCCGTAGGGGAGGCCAAGTTTTGTCGGTTTAAAAGTGAATTTGAAAATTTAAAAAATCGGTTTGTACTCTTATTGAAATTTTTAACAAATCTGTTTTCGGCATTAAACGCTTTTATGACACGCAAGCCTCCTAAGGTTTCTTCTATAATAGATAAAAATTCTCCTTGTTCTTTTTGAACGCGATCGGACTTCTTTTTGAGTGACTTGCCTATTTTTGAAATAATCAAGCCTGAAATCGGAATAAAAACGAAAACAAACAAGGTTAGTTTTGGGCTAATGCCAAACATAATCAATAAGGTAAAGAACATAGTTAGCGGTTCCCTAACAATAAGTTCTAATATGGATAAAAAGGAATGTTGAATTTCTAAAACATCTGTAGTTACCCGCGCGATAACGTCTCCTTTTCGTTTTTCTGAAAAGTAAGAAAGGGGCAAATCCGTAATCTTCTTGTATAGGGCATTTCTAACGTCCTGTAATACCCCATTACGCAAAAAGGTAATGAAGTACATAGCCAAGTAATTAAAAAAGTTCTTTAATAAAAACATGATAAGCACGAGGCTTATGACTAAAACGAGTCCCTTCATTTGGTCTCCGCCAGAATATTGTGTTACGGAGTAGTTAACATACTCTTGTATAAAGTCTTTTGCACCACCTAGTCCCTCGTAAACAGGTTTAATAGTCACCTTTTTTTCAGGGTAAAAAATAACATCCAAGGTTGGAATTAAAGCGGCAAAAGCTAAGGCGCTGAACAGCGCATAAAGAATATTAAAAAAAATATTAAGATACCCGTATCGCTTGTAAGGCTTCGCAAAACGAAGAATCTTCTTAAAATAATCCATTAACTTAAGTTAAGCTCGCTGAGAATGCGCTGTATCTTTGTATCCAATTCGGCACTTACTTTTTTATAATTGGAAGCGGTATCCAAAGTTGTATTGGTGCTGATATAAAATTTGACCTTGGGCTCCGTTCCGCTGGGTCTAGCTGCTATACGGGTACCGTCTTCGGTTTCGTAGATCAATACATTCGATTTTGGAATATCGATTACTTTTTCTTCTCCTGTGAGTACATTTTTAGCAGTAGCCGTATTGTAATCCTCTATCCATTTAACCTTTGACCCGGCAACAGATACTACTGGATTTTCCTTGAAATCTTTTAGCATTTGCTTGATTTCCTCGGCACCGCTGATACCTTTTTTCGTTATGGCTACCAAATGTTCCTTGTAGAACCCATAATCCACATAACAATCAATTAAATCCTTATAAAAAGAACTGCCATTCGCTTTTGCTTGAGAGGCAATCTCACAAGCAAGCAGGGTGGAGGTCACAGCGTCTTTATCACGCACAAAATCGCCAACCATGTATCCAAAACTTTCCTCTCCTCCACCGATAAAGTCAGACTCAGGGAAATCCTTTATCATTTTACCGATCCATTTGAATCCTGTTAGTGCTGTTTTAAATTCTACTCCGTAGGCTTTCGCCATGGATTCCATCATTGGGGTAGAGACAATGGTAGTGGCAATAAATTCGTTACCCTTAAATCCTTTTTGTTTTCTTTTTTCTAGCAGAAACTTTGTCATCAGCACCATGGCTTGGTTTCCGTTTACGATTTCCATCTTTCCATCCAAGTTGCGCACTGCAATACCTAATCTGTCACTGTCAGGGTCGGTTCCTACAACCATATCAGCTCCAATTTCTTCTGCTTTTTTAACGGCCATGGATAATGCTTCTGATTCCTCTGGGTTAGGGGATTTAACGGTCGGAAAATTCCCGTCCGGTTCTGCCTGCTCCGCGATTACCGTTACATTATTATATCCTGCGCGTTTCAATACTTCAGGGATGGCTGTTATGGATGTGCCGTGCAAGGAAGTGAATACAATCTTAAAATTGTCCTTGCCTTCGGCATTGAAATTTCCATTGGCTACAGAGGCTTCAATAAAAGCTTCATCTACTTCTTTGTCTATAATCTCGATTAGACTTTCATCTGCTTTGAATTTAATATCTTCAAAGGGTAAAGCGTTAATTTCAGCAATAATTTTTTCATCTTGTGGTGGTACTATTTGCCCGCCATCTGTCCAATAGACTTTGTATCCATTGTATTCTGGAGGATTGTGCGAAGCTGTAAGCACAATGCCTGCATGGCAATTTAGATACCGTACGGCAAAGGATAGGGCAGGGGTGGTTCGCAATTCCGAGAAGAGAAATACCTTAATTCCGTTAGCAGAAAATACTTCGGCTACTGTTCTTGCCAGCGTATCGCTGTTATGGCGACAATCAAAAGCAATCACCACCTTTATCTCTTCGCCAGCGTATACCTTATTAAGGTAATTGCTGAGTCCTTGGGTACTTTTTCCAAGGGTGTATTTATTAATTCTATTGGTTCCAACACCCATAACGCCCCGCATTCCACCAGTACCAAATTCCATTTGTTTATAAAAACGGTCTTTTAGTTCGTCTGTATCGGTATCTATTAAATGTTGAATCTCTTTTTTTACGGCTGGGTCAAAAAAATCGGTCATCCAGCTTTTGGCAGTATCAAGGAAATTATCCATGTAATCTGTATTTTGTTTATGTTTTAAATCTACGAAGAAATATAATTTTTATGGTGTTTAAAGTGCAATCTTGTCAGAAATAACATACCTTTTTTCTGTCTTTTTAGAGCGTATCATAATTTCCCCTAAAAACCCTGCCAAAAACAATTGAGTACCAATGACCATTGACGTCAGTGCGATATAGAACTGCGGTCTATTGGTGATTAATCTTCCAAAGGGATTGATAAAAAGTTTATCTACGCCGAGGTAAATAGCAAAGCTAAAACCGATGATAAACATAAGTACGCCAAGTGCACCGAACAAGTGCATAGGTCTTTTTCCAAATTTGGAAACAAACCAGATGGTTATTAAATCCAAAAATCCATTGATAAACCGCTCCATACCAAATTTTGTTCTTCCGTATTTTCTGGATTGATGTTTTACTACTTTTTCTCCAATCTTAGAAAAACCAGCATTTTTAGCCAGAACAGGAATGTAGCGATGCATCTCTCCAGATACTTCTATGGTCTTGATGACCGATTTTTTGTAGGCTTTAAGACCGCAATTAAAATCATGCAGTTTTACTCCAGATGTTTTACGCGCTGCCCAATTGAACAGTTTAGAAGGTAAATTTTTTAAAAGTATGGAGTCGTATCGTTTTTTTTTCCAACCGGAAATAAGGTCATACCCTTCTGTGTGAATTAATTCATAGAGTTCTGGTATTTCTTCTGGATTGTCCTGTAAATCGGCATCCATAGTAATGATAACATCGCCCTTAGCAGCTTTGAAACCAGCGTGAAGTGCTTGGGATTTTCCAAAATTTCTTGAAAACTGGATTCCTTTTACATTTGGGTTTTTCTCTGATAGTTTGGTTATTAATTCCCAAGAGGTATCGGTACTACCGTCGTCCACAAATAAAATCTCATAAGAAAAATGCTTGGATTGCATCACAGATACAATCCAAGCATGTAGCTCTTGGAGCGATTCTTCTTCGTTAAGTAAGGGAATTACGATGGTTAGTTGCATTGGTAATTTCAATATTTCCCCTCAAAAGTACAAACTTAGTCTAGAACTTCTTGTTTTTTTAGAACCAAGGCCGGTATAAGTGAGAAAATAAATCCAGATACGATACTAGTTAGTAACCCAAAGAGTATCTGCATTGCTGGTGTGGTAAACTTTCTTTGCATTTCTAGCTGATCTTCAATTTGTTCAACTTTTAAGGCTGTACTGTCCATTAACTTGGTTTTTTGAAATTCCATAGATTTATTAACCATTTCCGGATCTATAAAATTACTCAGAATTAGGCTGAAAATAATGGCTATAACGCCTCCAATTAAAGAAACTCCGACTCCGACTTTTAGAGCCTGTCCAAAGGACATAAAGCCATTATTTGCTTTTTTAAATTGTATCATTCCTACTATCAAGGCAGTTAATGATATCGCTATGCTTATTACAATTACAGGCCATTCATTCTGGTAATGCATGTCCATGGTGTAAAGCATAAAGGTGAATATAGCACTAGCTGCTCCTAATAAGAGTCCGTATGTAAGTGCGAATTTTCCAGTTTTTGGCTGATTTTCTTCCATTTTGTTAAGTTTTAAAGGTTGATTAACCTATCAGTAGTGATAGGATACTATTTGTTACAAGATAAGGTTTAAATTATTTTATTTTAATTTTGTATTAATAAATTGCGGATTTCTAGAAAATAACTAGATTTGCAAACTTAAAATAAGCTCCCGTCGGAATGGGGGTGTAAAATATCTAGTACCATGCAAAAAGGAATACACCCAGAAAATTATAGATTAGTTGCCTTCAAAGATATGTCCAATGAGGAAGTGTTTTTAACGAAGTCAACTGCAGATGCTAAGGAAACATTAGAAGTAGATGGTGTTGAGTATCCGTTAGTAAAATTGGAAATCTCAAGAACTTCTCATCCGTTCTACACAGGAAAATCTAAATTATTGGATACAGCAGGTCGTATCGATAAATTCAAGAACAAGTATAAGAAGTTTGCTAAGCCAGTACCAGAGGCAACAGAAGAAGTAAAAGAAGAGGAAGAAAAGTAAACTTCTTCTTAAAACGATACAAAACGCCCTTGATAGTTTAATCAAGGGCGTTTTTTGGTTTTAACTAAAATTTTATCGTCTTAACTAAAAAAATAGAATGGTGTATTTCGATTACGTAATTTTGCCAAAATTCAATGTTTTATGAATTATGTTCTCTTTGATGGTCCTGAAAGGGATAATCTACTGCCTTTTACCTTTACAAGGCCTGTTGGTGAAATTAGGTTGGGGATACTCAATATCCGACAAAAGTGGGAAGCCTATTTGAAAATTGCTATCTCCTATGCCACCCAAGACTATTTATCAGTAAAGTACCCATTAACCATTGATTTTGATAATATCTTTATCAATGGCTCATTTCTACCCGATACAGTACTTATTTCTGCGTTAAATGCATTGGAGGTAAATCAAGTGTTAGTTTATAAAGAGCGATTCGTTGGGTATAGGTCAAAACATATTCAAAAAGATGCTGCTTTTGATGATTTTGAGCAGATAGTTTTAAATCACAACCCATTAGAGATAGAATTCACTTGGGATATTTTTTCTAAAAACGGGGAGGCCTTGGAGGCTGATTTTGAATTTTTGACCAAGGGTAGAAAAAGTCAGCCAATATCCAAGACCAACAACCTTATTCACCCTGAACGTATTTTCCTGGAAGAAGGCGCTAGTGTTGAATTTTGTATTTTAAATGCTACCGATGGGCCTATTTATATTGGTAAAAATGCACAAGTGTGGGAAGGTGCAATGATTCGTGGTGCCTTTGCCCTATGTGATTATGCGACTGTTAAAATGGGTGGTAAAATGTATGGGCCAACAACCGTGGGGCCACACTCAAAGGTTGCTGGAGAAGTTAGTAATGCTGTAATATTTGGGTATTCTAGTAAAGGCCATGAAGGTTATTTAGGGAATGCCGTATTGGGTGAGTGGTGTAATATTGGTGCAGATTCTAACAACTCCAATCTTAAAAATAATTATGCAAAGGTGCGTTTATGGAACTACGCTACGGAAAAGTTTGAGCAAACCGGACTTCAGTTTTGCGGACTTATGATGGGTGATCATAGTAAAACGGCTATTAATACGATGTTGAACACGGGTACCGTAGTAGGTGTAAACGTAAACGTATATACCCCAGGTTTCCCAAGAAATTTTATACCAAGTTTTAGTTGGGGTGGGGCTTCAGGTTTTTCTACCTATATGCCTAAAAAGGCTTATGAAGCAGCAGAGGTAATGATGGCAAGAAGAGGCATGGTGTTTAATGACGTTGAGGCAAATATCTTGAACCATGTTTTCGAAATATCTAAAAAGTGGCGAAAATATTGATAGCGTGTAAGGCTTATAGTTAAGCGCTAATAGTAGCGAGGTTAAGCAAATAGAAAAAAGTCAAAGATTAAAGAAATAAAGTAAATGTATAGTTCTTTAATCCTAAAATGAGCTAAACTTGCCCTATTAACTTCATATTTCTTAGGTGTAGAATTGTCTCCGACGTTCATTCAAATATGTATCTTTGCAAGCCTGTATTTAAAATATCATGAGAAAGAAAGTAGCATTTTACACATTGGGCTGCAAGCTCAATTTTTCGGAGACCTCTACCATTGCCAGGGGCTTTGTAAATGAAGGCTTTGACCGTGTAGATTTTTCGGAGTCAGCGGACATGTATGTTATTAATACTTGCTCCGTAACTGAGAATGCGGATAAGAAATTTAAAACGGTAGTTAAACAAGCTCAAAAGGGTAATCCCCATGCGTTTATAGCCGCAGTGGGTTGTTATGCGCAATTAAAACCAGAAGAATTAGCTGCTGTTGACGGCGTAGATTTAGTTTTGGGTGCGACAGAAAAATTTAAGATTAGGGATTACATTAATGATCTTTCCAAAAATGATTTTGGCGAAGTACATTCCTGTGAAATTGAAGATGCCGACTTCTATGTAGGGAGTTATGCCATAGGGGATAGAACTCGTGCCTTTTTAAAGGTGCAGGACGGTTGCGATTATAAATGTACCTACTGTACGATTCCCTTGGCTAGGGGAGCTTCTAGAAGCGATGCCTTGGAAAATGTATTAAAAAATGCTGCTGAAATATCTGAGCAAGGCATAAAAGAAATTGTTCTTACTGGGGTGAATATTGGTGATTATGGCAAAGGAGAGTTTGGAAATAAAAAACACAAACACACTTTTTTAGACCTAATAAAGGCCTTAGATACGGTTGTTGGTATTCATAGACTTCGCATATCTTCCATAGAGCCGAACTTATTAAAAAATGAAACGATAGATTTTGTAGCGCAAAGTAATTCCTTTGTACCTCATTTTCACATTCCGCTCCAAAGTGGCAGCGATGTACTACTAAAGTTGATGAAAAGGAGGTATATGACAGCTTTATATACAGAGCGGGTAGCGCGCATAAGAGCGGTAATGCCTAATTGTTGTATAGGTGTCGATGTTATTGTTGGATTTCCTGGGGAGACGGAGGAACACTTTTTGGAAACGTATCATTATTTAAATGAGTTAGCTATATCTTATCTGCATGTGTTTACGTATTCTGAACGTGATAATACTGAGGCTGTTGAAATGGACGACGTAGTCCCAAAACAGGTGCGAAACAAACGAAGCAAAATGCTTAGAGGTCTATCGGTTAAAAAACGAAGGGCTTTTTATGAAAGTCAGATTGGAGAAACCTTAAGTGTCCTTTTTGAAGGGGAGAACAAGGAAGGGTATATTCACGGCTTTACAGAAAACTATGTTAAGGTGCGAGCGCCTTGGAACCCAGTGCTGATAAACACCATACATAGAATTACCTTAACCGGTATAGCTGATGATGGATTGGTTACGATGGATATAATAAATGTCTCAGAAGCAGAAGTAAAGGCGTAAAAAAACCTCTCGAATGAGAGGTTTTTTATTAGATTCTGATACCTACTGGTAGCATTTCTTTGTACTGTCTGTTTCTACGAAGGAAACCTGCAATTTGAGGACTCGTAGGAACTACTCTTAAGTTATTTTCTTGTAAGTGATGTAGGACAGCTTTAATAAAACTTTCGTTAAAGCCTTCTTTAGTAATTTCTTCCGGGACTACAATTTTGGTTAAAAAAACTTTTCTTTCCTGAGAAGAATATTCGATTTTAGCCAAATGGCCATCCAAACTTGTTTCAAACTGGCGCAAGAAAGTATTGTCCTTAATTAGTACATCGTTCATATAGTTGATTTTAGTATTGGTTCAAGACAAACAAATTACGATGTTCTCAAATCGTAATTATCCAAATAAATAATCCATATCGATGTAAATCCTAAGAAATTTAGATTTAAATCCCATATAGCCTATAAAATTACTAAAAAAATAGCTAATTTCCTAGCTTTTATAGCGTTTCATTACTATGTCTGTTTCTAAAATACATGTTTACTTTATGCCGGGAATGGCTGCCAACAGTTCCATTTTCGAATACATTAGCCTGCCAGTAGACCAGTTTGAAGTCCACTTTTTAGATTGGACTATACCTGCGAAGGGTATGGATATCGCGGCTTATGCGAAACAGCTCTCCGCATTAATTCACCATAAAAATCCTGTTTTATTGGGAGTTTCTTTGGGTGGCATAGTAGTACAGGAAATAGCGAAAATTATTCCTACGCGAAAAGTAATAATTGTTTCGAGCGTTAAAAGTAAAAACGAACTTCCCAAGAGAATGTTATTTGCACGCTACACGAATATCCATAAAGTACTCCCAACTGGTTTGGTGAATAATGTAGAGCTTTTAGCTAAATATGCTTTCGGCGAAACGGTTACTAAAAGATTAGCACTTTATGAGAAGTACTTGTCCATTAGGGATAAACACTATATAGATTGGTGTATTCATGAATTAGTGAATTGGCAGCAAACGGAACCAAGCATGAGTGTGATTCATATACATGGCGATAAAGACGCTGTTTTTCCAATTACGAATATTACCAAGTGCATCAAAGTAAAAAATGGCACCCACACTATGATAATACACAGGGCAAAATGGTTTAACGAACACCTGCCTACAATTATTTTGGATTAAGGCAGTTCTATTAATACCTTTGATAGTAACTAAATTATTAAGTATGAAAGTTCTAAAAAATATTCTTATGCTATTGGGCGTACTTTTCGTGGTAGGCTCTTTAATCTTTGCTGTAAATTCTGATGGAATTAATGGTACGGTAAATACTGCTATAGCGAACGACAGCATAGAAAAAAATGTAGCGAACGAGTATCGTATTTCTTCCATAGATATACCTGAAGACTTAAATTTTGCTGGGGAAGCCGTTCCGCAACAAGACCCGGAGATTATGGAGCGTGTAGATAGGGAGTTTTTAGTTAACACCTATTGGCAGTCGAATGCGCTGTTGCTTATGAAGAGAGCAAATAAATATTTTCCGGTGATAGAACCAATCTTAGCGAAAAATGGTATTCCGGACGATTTTAAGTATTTGGCCGTTGCTGAAAGCGGTTTGACCAACGTTGTTTCTCCTGCCGGAGCTACAGGTTTTTGGCAAATTATGCGAGAAACAGGAAGAGAATATGGTCTGGAAGTCAATTCAAATGTAGATGAGCGTTATCACTTGGAAAAATCTACTGAGGTAGCCTGTAAGTACTTAAATAGATGGAAAGAGAAATATGGCAGTTGGACGCTAACCGCTGCTGCTTATAACGCAGGGCCAGGGGGAATAAACAAATACATGAGAATTCAGCAAGTAGATGACTATTATGACCTTTTGTTAGGGCAGGAGACAGGTAGGTATGTTTTTAGAATCATGGCTATAAAGGAGATCCTCTCCAATCCAGAGAAATATGGTTTCCATTTAGAAAAGGACGATATGTATAATGCAGTTCCTTCTTTTACCGTAGAGGTGGATGAACCGATATCCAGTTTTGCGAATTTCTCTGAGAAATATGAGATAAACTACAAAATATTAAAAAGGCATAATCCTTGGCTAAGGGAGCCTCATTTGAACAATAATTCTAGGAAAAAATACACTATTGAGATTCCGAACAAAGGATTTTACAGGGACTCTAAATAAGCGCGTAGTTTACATAGTAAATTGCAAGTAGTTGTTGTGCTCTGTTGAAATTGCTTACTTAAATATAAAATCCCGTATTCTAAGTTAAACAACTTAGAATACGGGATTTTCCTTGTTTGATAGTATTGGAGCTATTCTTAAATTTATTGAATATTGAATATTGATACTTGATTACAGCTGTTGTGAGTTTGGAGTTTAAATCTTTTTCATTTGCTGTTGCATCATCCGTATCTGTTCGGTTAGCATGTTGTTCTTGTCTAATTTCTTGGCTTCCTTTAATAGCATGGTAGCTTCCCTTTTGCGCCTTTTCTGCATAGCGATACCCGCTAGACTTAACTTAGCCATTGCCACATCATAATCCATGCTTAACCCAAGCTTAAGTGCTTTTTTAAAGTATTTTTCAGCTTGGGTCAGGTTTGTCTGAGAAAATATAATTCCATGAAGGTAATTATAGTACCCTTGTTGTTTTGGTGTCAAGGCGCCTTCTGGGTTTTTTATTTTTTTTAACCAATTTTGCGTGCCGGTTAAGTCCTGCTTTCGCATCCGTAGAAAGGCCAACAAAATAATCTCATTCCTAAAATATAGAAAAATAAAAATAGATGAGATTAGCAATAAAAATATACCATTCCCTATCTCTCCATCTACAAATTGATAAACAGCATAGGCGATGATTAATCCTGCAATAACTAGTTTAATGTTTTTATTGAACATGAATATGTGCTTTAATACTATTGTTTTACTTGTTTTTTGTCTAATTCTAAAGTGTGCTGTTTAACAATAACAGAAAGAAAACATTAAAATTAAAGTCCCACAAAATTAGGCAAAACCTAGGTTTTGTACTGTAAAGAATTCTAAAAATATTTTTTTTGATAAGGCTTGTTAAAGAAAAAAGTCTTTGTATATTTGCGCCCAGTTTACAGGTAGTTCTGTAAAATATCAAACAATAGAAAAGGTTTTAAGAGATGCCCGGACAAAAAAGAACATACCAGCCCTCAAAGAGGAAAAGAAAAAATAAACATGGGTTCAGAGAGCGTATGTCTTCCGTAAATGGAAGGAAAGTTATTGCTAGAAGAAGAGCGAAAGGAAGAAAGAAGCTAACTGTTTCCTCAGAGCCAAGACATAAGAAATAAATGATTTTATTTTTTTAAAAATATTGAAGGTGTTACTTTTTTAAAAGTAGCACCTTTTTTTTGCCCTTATCGGATTGAAAGTCATAACTTTCAGTATTTTAATTCATTCAAAATAGTAAACAAGAACATGCCGAAAAGAAAAGATTTAAACTCGATTTTAATTATTGGTTCTGGTCCTATTGTTATAGGCCAGGCTTGTGAATTTGATTATGCTGGATCCCAGTCTTTACGCTCTTTACGTGAAGATGGTATAGAAACTATTTTAATTAATAGTAATCCGGCAACTATTATGACGGACCCGTCTATGGCAGATCATATTTACCTAAAGCCTTTAAACACAAAGTCGATTATAGAAATTTTAAAGGAACATCCGCAGATTGATGCAGTTTTACCTACTATGGGTGGTCAAACTGCTTTGAACTTATGTATTGAAGCTGATGAAAAAGGGATTTGGAAAGATTTTGATGTAGATATGATTGGTGTTGATATTGATGCAATTAATATCACAGAAGATCGTGAGAAGTTTCGTAAGTTAATGCTTGAAATTGGCGTTGGCATGGCTCCACAGGCAACGGCTACCTCTTTTTTGAAAGGAAAGGAAATTGCGCAAGAATTTGGATTTCCATTAGTGATTAGGGCTTCTTACACGCTAGGTGGAGCTGGAGCTTCTATTGTTTATGATCCAAAAGATTTCGATGAACTGTTAAGTGTAGGATTAGAAATCTCTCCTATTCATGAAGTCATGATTGATAAGGCCATGATGGGTTGGAAAGAATATGAATTAGAGTTGTTGCGTGATTGTAATGACAATGTCGTTATTATTTGTGCCATTGAAAACATGGATCCTATGGGAATCCATACTGGGGATTCTATTACTGTTGCACCAGCAATGACCTTGTCTGATAAAACCTATCAGAGAATGCGTGATATGGCCATACATATGATGCGTAGCATTGGTGATTTTGAAGGCGGGTGTAATGTGCAGTTTGCTGTTAGCCCAGATGAAAAAGAAGATATTATTGCTATTGAGATAAACCCAAGGGTTTCTAGGTCCTCAGCATTAGCGTCTAAAGCTACTGGTTATCCTATCGCAAAAATAGCGACAAAATTGGCTATTGGTTATTCTTTGGACGAGTTACAGAACCAGATTACAAAATCTACTTCGGCACTTTTTGAACCTACTTTAGATTATGTTATCGTAAAAATTCCGCGATGGAATTTTGATAAGTTTGAAGGTTCCGATAGGACTTTAGGACTTCAAATGAAATCTGTAGGAGAAGTCATGGGAATAGGCCGTTCTTTTCAGGAAGCCTTACACAAGGCAACACAATCCTTAGAAATCAGCAGGAATGGCTTAGGCGCAGATGGCAAAGGATACAAGGATTATGACCAAATCATTAGTAAATTAACGATTCCAAGTTGGGATAGGGTCTTCGTTATCTATGATGCTATACAAATGGGTATTCCGTTGAGTCGAATTCATGAGATTACTAAGATAGATATGTGGTTCTTAAAGCAATATGAAGAGCTATATCAACTTGAAAAAGAGATTTCAAAATACACCATCTCAAGTCTTTCTAAAGAATTATTATTAGAAGCCAAGCAGAAAGGTTTTGCCGATAGGCAAATTGCCCATATGTTAGATTGTTATGAGAGCGAAGTATATAACAAACGTACAGAACTTAATATTAATAGGGTTTATAAATTAGTAGATACCTGTGCGGCTGAGTTTAAGGCAATGACGCCTTATTATTATTCTACTTTTGAGGCAGAAATAGAAAAACCAGATGGTACCCGCTACGTAGAGAACGATAGTATCGTTTCTGATAAGAAAAAGGTTGTAGTTTTAGGTTCTGGTCCTAACAGAATAGGGCAGGGGATAGAGTTTGACTATTGCTGTGTACATGGTGTTTTGGCAGCTGCTGAATGTGGTTACGAAACTATAATGATTAATTGTAATCCAGAAACTGTACAGATTTTGATACCGCTGATAAGTTGTACTTTGAGCCTGTGTTCTGGGAACATATTTATGATATTATCCGTCATGAAAAACCAGAAGGGGTTATTGTACAACTAGGTGGACAGACCGCTTTGAAATTGGCAGAAAAGCTATCGAAATACGGTATTAAAATTATCGGAACTAGTTTCGAATCTTTGGATTTGGCCGAAGACAGAGGAAGTTTCTCAGAGCTATTGCTAGAGAATAATATCCCTTTTCCAGAATTTGGCGTAGCAGAAACTGCTGAAGAAGCACTCGTACTTTCGGATAAGCTAGATTTCCCCCTATTAGTACGGCCTTCATATGTACTGGGTGGCCAAGGAATGAAAATTGTTATCAATAAGGAAGAGTTGGAAGAGCATGTGGTAGATTTACTTCATAAAATCCCAAATAACAAACTCTTACTAGATCATTATCTAGATGGTGCAATTGAAGCTGAAGCAGATGCTATTTGTGATGGTAAGGATGTTTATATCATAGGAATTATGGAACATATAGAGCCATGCGGTATTCACTCTGGTGACTCTAACGCTACTTTACCACCTTTCAATTTGGGCGAGTTTGTAATGCAGCAAATAAAAGATCACACAAAGAAGATTGCACTAGCACTTAATACTGTTGGTCTCATCAATATTCAATTCGCCATAAAGGATGATATGGTGTATATTATAGAAGCGAATCCAAGAGCTTCACGTACGGTTCCCTTTATTGCCAAAGCCTATAAAGAACCTTATGTAAACTATGCAACCAAGGTAATGTTAGGAGAGAAGAAAGTGAAGGATTTTAATTTTAAACCTCGGTTAGAAGGTTTTGCTATCAAGCAGCCTGTTTTCTCTTTCAATAAATTCCCAAATGTAAATAAGAATTTAGGTCCAGAAATGAAAAGTACGGGTGAAAGTATACTCTTTATTGATAGCCTAAAGGATGATGAATTTTATAACCTTTATGCTCGTAGGAAGATGTATTTGAGTAAATAATTTCATATTTCGATTTAAGTACATAAATAGCCTTCAAGCAATTGTGGGCTATTTTTTGTTACTACTAGTTATTAGTTAAAATCTAACTGTTTAAGTAGTTGTTGTGGTTAATATTAAATAATGCTATAAGCGTTTAATTAAACCAAACAGCATATCGTTTTCGTCTCAACTCTAAAGCGAGAGTCTCTTCCATTTTTAAGGCTTCGGCTCTTGTTGCCATAGGTAAGATATGATTGTAAAGACTACCGCGAAGATAGAGTCCATATTTTTCTACAATAGTAGCAGAAAGCTTGTGTCCTTTTTTGTTAATATATCCTGTTTTATGTTGTTTAAATCGTTCTGCAGGTGTTTTACTGGTCATGCCTACATAAACACATTCTAATACGCCATTAAACTGTGGGTTAGCCTCTCTGAACTTTCTATTTTCGGTATAGACCCGTTTGGAAAGTTCTATGACGTAAACGTAGAATTGGTTTTTAGGCATGATTACTTTCTTTGTTTTTTAGAGTTTAGAAAAGGTAATTATTTATCAATGTAATGTTCGTTCAATCATTTTCGTATATAGTATACGAACATCACTAATGGGTTTATCCAAACTGTCTGTTTTTGTAGCTGCGATACGATCAACAACATCCATTCCTTTGACCACCTCGCCAAAGACTACATAATTTTGATCTAAATGCGCCGCTCCGCCAATAGTTTTATATTCGTTACGATGCTCCTCTGGGTAGGCGTAAGGTGTTCTGTTTTTTTGCACTATGGTTGTTAATGAATCTAGCTTGGATTTCATCTCATTATACGTAATTTCCAAAATAGCTACCTGTGCCAGGTCATTTTCGTTTTCTGTAGCATACAAGCTGTCCATTTGCAGCAGTATGTCGGTGTATCCTTCAAAATAGGTTTTATATTTTGGGTCATTTATCAATTCGTTATAAGCCAACCAATTATTAATTCGCTTTTCTGCTATTGCTAACGTACTATCAGTATATGTTTTTCCTTGTATGATGGTAAACTGAGTACCGCTAGAAGCTTGGGCGGTATTAAAATCATCACCATTCCTAGCAGCGTTTATAGCACCACGTTTGTGAAATAATGTAGCATTTATTTCAGCAGGTATCGTAAAACCCTCGGCTGGATCGGTTGTTCTGCTCTCTCTCGTTTCAGGATTACCGGTCTGCACAAGAAAATTTTCGATAACCCGATGAAAGGCAATACTATCATAAAAACCTTGGTTTACCAACTTTATGAAATTATTTCGATGCCCTGGTGTCTTGTCTGATAATCGAAATACAATTTCTCCAAATTCTGTAGTTAGGGAAACATCTTTGGAGAGGTCACTTTTCATAACCCCCTTTTCTACTTCAGTATCACAGGCAGACAATAGGATTACTGCAAATAAACCGATAAGTGATATGCATTTTCTCATAGTTGATTTATGGATTAGTATGGGCAATCCCACAGGATAACTTTTACATTTGACAATAAAAGTCAATTATCCGAATTATTTAGGCTGAAAAGGTAATTAATTCCATTAGCTGTTGCAAGTGTTGACTATTTCCGCTAGCTATCCTAAATTTAAATTTCTGATGACTAGTACTAGATTTTTTGAATTGCCTTTCAAAGGTTCGAAGGAAACCATGTATATTTTAGTAAAGCTTAGGCTGATAAAAATATAGTTGACTCATCATACGTTTCTGCTATTGATAAAAGCGTCTTTACAGATACCGAAAAAGACGTTTTGAATTATAGCTTTAAAATGAAAGCTTTTCAATAATTCCAAGACAGGCTTTACGAGGACTTTGGTGAATCCGCGAAACCTAATATTTTACTTTTATAAATACTAAAAGAAAATTTTGTCTCTGTAGATATAGCGATTGAAGCTTTTAAGAATAGACCCCAAAGTTAGCTGCTGAAGCAGGTTCCGTATAAACTTTGGGGTTTATTCTATAAACTATTAACGGGTCTAAATATTCTTAGCTAACCAATCACCAACTTCACTCGTTTTGTATGCTTTTCCACCTTCGGAAAGGTCTTCTGTTACAATGTTCTCAGCCAATGATTTATCGACTACATCACGAATAGCCTGAGCTTCTTCTGTCAAATTCATATCCTCAAAAAGCATTGCGGCAGATAATACAGTCGCTAATGGATTCGCGATATCTTTACCAGCAGCTTGTGGGTAAGAACCATGTATTGGCTCGTAGAGCGATACTTTGTTTCCTATAGAGGAGGAAGGCATTAATCCCATAGAGCCAGAAATAACGGAAGCTTCATCCGTTAAAATGTCTCCGAATAGGTTCGCTGTTATAATTACGTCGTATCCTTTCGGCCATTGAATCAATCGCATGGCTACAGCATCGATAAATTCATAAGTAACTTCCACCTCTGGATACTCTTTTTCCATACGTTGGACAGTTTCACGCCATAATCTGGAGGACTCCAAAACATTTGCTTTATCTACACAGCATAGTTTTTTAGAACGTTTTAACGCCATTTCAAAACCTTTTTTAGCCAAACGCTCAATTTCAAAACGTTGGTAGGTCATGGTGTCAAAAGCAGTATTTCCATCGTCTTTTCTGCCGCGTTCACCAAAATATATACCGCCAGTAAGTTCGCGCAGAATTATAAGATCCGTCCCTTCTATACGATCTCTTTTTAAGGGTGATTTGTCAATCAAGGATGGAAAGGTAAACGTAGGGCGTACGTTAGCAAAAAGACCAAGCTTCTGCCTCATTTTCAATAAACCTTGTTCTGGTCGTACTTTGGCAGAAGGATCATTGTCAAATCGCGGATGACCAATGGCGCCAAAAAGGACAGCATCTGCATTGGCACAGATTTCATGGGTTTCGTCTGGGTACGGTTCGCCAACAGCATCTATAGCTGCTGCTCCGGTTAAAGCCGGTTGCCATGTAATTTGGTGACTATATTTTATAGCGATGACATCACATACTTTAACTGCTTGGGCTATTACTTCCGGGCCAATACCATCTCCGGCTAAAAGGGCTATGTTTAGTTTCATGAATGTTGGTGTTTTATTTTCATTCCCACCAAAGCGGGAATCTATTTAATTTAGTGTAATGCCATATGCTTATCGCTTCAGGCTCTATTATTTGTTTCTATAGTATTTTACTCTTTTTTGTGCAGCGTGTAACTCTTTAAGCGAAACGTATCTGGCTATTTAAATCATATTCAACATTTTCTCAGTCGCCTTTATGGCCGACACGGTTTGGTCGGAATCCAATCCTCTTGAGGTGAACTCTTTTCCGTTGTGTTCCCAAGTAATCACGGTTTCGCAAAGGGCATCTGAGGTACTTCCAGGTGGGATACGGACCGCGTAATCTACCAATTTGGGTAAGGCTATTTTTTTTGTTGTATATACTTTTTTTAATGCATTCATAAACGCATCATACTGTCCATCTCCTTGTGCATTGGCTTCAAAAAATTTACCATCAATTTCCATAGATAGGGTAGTGGAGGGCATCAATCCTTTTGCATGTGTTAATACATATGACTTCACAAATACTTTTTGATGATGGGTGTCTGAATCTAATACATCAGAAATAATGAATGGTAAGTCGTCCTTGGTTACCCGTTCCTTTTTATCACCTAGTTCAATAATACGTTGGGTTACTTTTTTTAGCTCATCGTCATTAAGGGTTAAGCCTAATTCTTGTAAATTCTTCTGAATATTCGCTTTTCCAGACATTTTTCCTAGCGCGTACTTGCGCTTTCGACCAAAGCGTTCGGGCATTAAATCACTAAAGTATAGGTTGTTTTTGCTGTCTCCATCCGCATGTATACCAGCAGTCTGGGTAAATACATTATCGCCCACAATAGGTTTGTTCGCTGGGATAGTGAGTCCTGTGAAGGCCGATACTAATTTACTGACTTTAAATAAAGATGTCTCGTCAACACTGATTTCTACCTCGGGTAGAAAATCCTTGATTACAGCTACTGCGCTTGCCATGGGTGCATTTCCTGCACGTTCTCCCATTCCGTTTACGGTCAGATGCAAACCATGACAGCCTGCTTTTACTGCTTCCATAACGTTGGCAACACCTAAATCATAGTCATTGTGACCATGGAAATCAAAATGCTGTTCTGGGTAACGTGCCGTAATTTGAGCGATATAATCGTATGTTTCGGTATGTGTTAGTACACCCAATGTATCCGGTAAGAGAATTCGTTTTACGGGTTGGGTAGTTAAAAAATCTAAGAATTGGAACACGTATTCCTTGGAGGTACGCATGCCGTTACTCCAATCCTCTAGATACACATTTGTAATGATGTCTAGTTTTTCTGCCTCTTTAAAAACAGCTGCTATTTCAGAAAAATGTTTCTCGGGCGTTTTTTTAAGCTGATGTTGCAAATGATTCAAAGATCCTTTTGTCAACAGATTTTGGGATTTAGCCCCTGCCTTTTCCATCCATTGAAGAGAAACACCACCATCTACAAAGGTCAAGACTTCAATCCTGTCTAAATATCCTTTCTCTTTTGCCCACTCGGTAATCTGTTGCACCGCCTGCAATTCGCCATCTGAAACCCGTGCCGAAGCTACTTCAATACGGTCTACTTTCAATTCATCCAACAATAGTTTGGCTAGCGTAAGTTTCTCTGAGGCGGAAAAGGATACGCCTGAGGTCTGCTCCCCATCTCTAAGGGTGGTATCCATTATTTCCAGATGTCTTTTTTTCATTTATGCTATCCCACTTATTTGGGAGATTGGTTGTGGTACTTTTTGTTTCGGTAAATCCTAAATGTCATATAGAGCGGTGTCGAGATAGCTGTAACAGCCAACTTCTAAGTCCTTTGACTGCACTCAGGGTGATGTAATTTAAAAGGGTCTTGTTTTGGCGAACTCCTGAATATCTTTTTTAATGTTTAATAGGTAATCGATATCATCGAAACCATTAGTCATATTGTTCTTTTTATAGTCGTTGATATCAAAAGATTCACTTTCGCCTGTAGTAAGTAAGGTGATTTTTTGTTCGGGAAGATTCACTTTCAATTCTGTTTTTGGGTCCTTTTCTAAAGCATCAAAAATTTTCTGGAGGAAATCCGCACTGACTTGAACTGGTAATACCCCAATATTTAAACAGTTTCCTCTAAATATATCTGCAAAAAAGCTAGAAACCACCACACGAAATCCGTAATCATAGACGGCCCAAGCGGCATGCTCACGAGAGGAGCCAGAACCAAAGTTATGACCGCCTACCAATATCTTTCCGTTGTATTTTGAGTTGTTGAGTACAAACTCCACCTTTGGTGTATTGTCTTGATTGTAACGCCAGTCACGAAATAAGTTATCGCCAAAGCCTACGCGCTCTGTTGCCTTAAGAAACCGTGCAGGTATAATTTGGTCGGTATCCACGTTTTCTATGGGTAGTGGAACTGCTGTTGATGTCACTGTGCTGAATTTATCGTATGCCATGAATAGATGTTAGATTTTAGACGTTAGACTTTAGATGGGTCTAACTGTAATTTATTCTATGTTTTATTCTTAGTTCGTTGGGAAAATGTTTCTTTTAAAAGCCAAATTGTACTACGCCATTTCCTTCTGCATTAGCTCCCTTGGATCTGTTACTTTCCCAGTAACGGCAGCTGCGGCCGCAACTAAAGGACTAGCTAAAAGCGTTCTGGAACCTGGCCCTTGTCTTCCTTCAAAATTTCTATTTGAGGTACTGACCGCCAATTTTCCAGGAGGTACTTTGTCATCGTTCATCGCTAAACATGCAGAACAGCCAGGTTCACGGAGCTCGAAACCAGCTTCGTTAATGATTGCCAAAAGCCCTTCTTCCTTAATGGCCTTTTCTACCTTATGTGAACCAGGAACCAGCCAGGCTGTAACATTGTCTGCTTTTTTCCTTCCTTTTACAATGGAGGCAAAGGCCCTAAAATCTTCTATTCTTCCGTTGGTACAGCTTCCTAGGAATACGAAGTCGATGGTTTTTCCGATCATAGAATCACCTTCTCCGAATTGCATGTATTGTAAGGATTTTTTATAGGTAGACGCACCGCCTTGCACCATATCCGACGTTGGAATATCTTTTGAAATTCCCATTCCCATTCCTGGATTGGTACCGTAGGTAATCATGGGTTCAATTAGCGAACCGTCAAAAGTCAATTCTTTATCGAAAATCGCATCTGGGTCTGTATACAAGGTTTGCCAGTAGTCCATAGCAGTATCCCAATCAGCTCCTTTTGGAGTGAATTCGCGACCTTTAATGTAATGGAACGTGGTTTCATCCGGTGCAATCATGCCGCCTCTTGCGCCCATTTCTATACTCAAATTACATACGGTCATGCGGCCCTCCATGGTCATGCTTTTAAACACATCACCTGCGTATTCTACAAAATATCCCGTAGCTCCTGAGGTAGTTAACTGTGAAATTATAAATAAAGCAACATCCTTTGAGGTTACCCCAAATTGTAATTCTCCTGTTATATTGATGCGCATGCGCTTCGGCTTCGGTTGCATTATACATTGAGTAGCCAAAACCATCTCTACTTCAGATGTGCCAATACCAAAAGCAATAGCACCAAAGGCACCGTGGGTAGAGGTGTGAGAATCTCCACAAACGATAGTTGCGCCAGGAACTGTAATACCGTATTCCGGACCTACAACATGAACAATACCGTTTTTCTCATGACCGAGTCCCCAATACGAAATACCATGTTCATTAGCATTCTCTTCCAACATTTTTAATTGGTTGGCCGATAATGGATCTGCAACCGGTAGATGCTGATTGATAGTTGGTGTATTATGGTCGGCAGTTGCAAATGTTTTTTCAGGATGCAGTACGCCAATGCCCCTATTTTTTAAACCTAAAAAAGCAACAGGACTTGTTACTTCGTGTACCATATGTCGGTCTATGAACAGGACATCGGGTCCGTTTTCGATTTGGTGGACTACATGTGAATCCCAAACTTTATCAAATAGTGTCTTTTTTGCACTCATACGTTTAATTCTAAGCTAACAAAGCTAATGAAACTAGGTATTTTGTAGAAATTGCAGTATATGAAATTACGATGTTCAACGAAAAAGTTATTCGTTTAGTTTTAGCTGATGTAGTTCCAAATATTTTTATATTTTACTAATTGCGCATAGCTATGTCTAATGACCATATTTTCAGGTTTTTCCAAAGATGAATCATCTTTTAGTAGCCGTAATGCATAATAGCGAGCTGTTTTTAGAATATCATTATCCTTTACAATATCTGCTATTTTTAAGTTGAGAATACCACTTTGTTGTGTGCCCATGATATCTCCAGGGCCACGAAGTTTTAAGTCCACCTCCGCAATTTCAAAACCATCGTTAGTTCGTACCATAGTTTCCAAACGGGTCTTGGATTCTACAGATAGTTTATGGCTGGTCATGAGAATACAGAAACTTTGATCTGCACCACGACCTACACGACCGCGTAATTGGTGCAGTTGCGAAAGGCCAAAACGTTCAGCACTTTCAATAATCATTACGGAGGCATTGGGTACGTTCACACCTACTTCAATAACAGTCGTAGCCACCATAATCTGGGTTTCTCCTTTTACAAAACGTTGCATTTCAAAATCCTTATCGGCTGGTTTCATTTGGCCATGTACTATAGAAATCTGAAATTCAGGTAGTGGAAAATCCCTAGCGATACTTTCATAGCCATCCATAAGGTCTTTATAGTCCAAGGCCTCCGATTCTTGTATTAACGGGTAAACGACATAGATTTGCCTGCCTTTTTCAATTTCGTCTCGTATAAATCGGAATACTTTGAGTCGGTTAGAATCAAAACGGTGTACTGTTTTTATGGGTTTTCGACCCGGAGGAAGTTCATCAATGATCGATATATCTAAATCACCATAAAGGCTCATAGCCAAGGTCCTAGGAATGGGTGTTGCAGTCATCACCAGAATATGGGGCGGATATTCGTTTTTGTGCCACAGTTTGGAACGTTGTGCTACACCAAATCGATGTTGTTCATCTATGATGGCCAGGCCTAAATTTTTAAATTTCACTTTATCTTCTAAGAGTGCATGCGTACCTATTAAAATCTGCAGTTCTCCATTTTCCAACTGTTCATGGATGGGTTTTCGAGCCGACTTTTTAACTGAGCCTGTCAATAGCGCGCAAGTTACCCCAGTGCCTTTCAGTAATTGCAAAATACCTTGGTAATGCTGATTGGCAAGAATTTCGGTCGGTGCCATCAAACATGCTTGGAAATCATTGTCTATGGCCAGTAACATAGTCATCACCGCCACAATTGTTTTTCCTGAGCCTACGTCTCCTTGCAGCAAGCGGTTCATCTGGGCATTACTACCTAAATCTGAACGTATTTCTTTTATTACCCGTTTTTGTGCATTTGTGAGTTCAAAAGGGAGTTTGTTTGCGTAGAAATCTTTAAAAAGTTCACCCACTTGGTCAAAAGGGAATCCCTTAATCTTCTGTTTGTGCAGCATGTTTTTTGCTATAAGCTGCATTTGTAGGTAAAATAGCTCCTCAAATTTTAAACGAAACTGCGCCTTTGCTAATAACTCCTGACTCTTGGGAAAATGGATATTAAAGAGTGCTTCGCTTCTAGAAATTAGCTTTAGTTCATGTAAAAGACTATCAGATAAGGTCTCTGAAAACCTGCCCTTGGTCTCTAAGAACAACTGCTGCATTAATTTACTAATGACTCGATTTGTAATCCCTTTATTGTTCAGTTTTTCTGTAGAAGGGTACACTGGTTGCATATGTACTTTTACCCCTTGCTCGTGTTCCGATAGGAGTTCCATTTCCGGATGCGGCATGGAAAAAGTATTATTGAATACATTGCACTTTCCGAAGATTACGTAGGGAATGTTCAATTTTAAATTTTCACGAATCCATTTTTGCCCTCTAAACCAAACGAGCTCCATTTCTCCAGTATCGTCTTGAAAACGAGCCACCAAACGGGTACCCTTTTTCTGCTCAACTGTTTTTATATGAACGAGTTTGCCAATAATCTGTACATCTGCATTACTTTTTTGAAGTTGGCCTATCCTATAGTATTGCGTTTTATCAATATACCTATGAGGAAATAGGTTCAGTAGATCTTGGTATGCATGAATACCGAGCTCCGATTGCAGACTATCTGCCCTGTTGGGACCAACGCCTTTAAGGTATGCAATAGGGGTTTGAAGCAATGTGGGATTCATTTCACGAATTTAGAACTTAAGACATTGAACTGCAATAAACGAAAAGCCTAAATTTGGTATAAGAATTATATTTCTTGGGACATGCTTAAATATGCTATCGTTTTTTTATTCATTTACTGCGCCGGATTTGCCCAACACCAGGATAAAGTTGACTTCATTAAGGCAAGTGTCCTAATAAAACCTTTGCCTTTTCAAAAGGCAATCGAAGGGGAGGTTAAATACGACTTTATAGTGTTGGCTGAGTTGGACTCTGTCTTTTTGGATGCAAAGAACATGGATTTCAATACTGTAAAACTTAACGGTAGAAAAGTAAAGTTCAGTAATGATAGTAAGCAAATAGTCATCCGTAGGAAGTTTAAAAAAGGGGGAGCTTATTCCTTGCGATTTGGGTATTCTTGTATTCCAAAACAAACTGTCTACTTTATAGGATGGGATGATACAGTGGATGGGAATGAACAAATCTGGACCCAAGGCCAAGGGAAATATACAAGCCATTGGCTACCGAGCTTTGATAATATGGAGGAGAAAGTGGAGTTTGATTTGAAAATAACAACTGTCCCAAAATTTAATGTAATTTCAAATGGTAAATTAAAAAAAACCAGTACGCATGGAGGTTTAAAAACTTGGCAATTTGATATGAAAAAACCCATGAGCAGTTATCTATTGGCTTTTGCCATTGGTAACTATAACAAGCAGGAACTAGTCTCCAATAGCGGTATTTCCATAGAAAATTATTATTATCCGAAGGATAGCTTAAGGGTAGAGCCTACATACCGATACACAAAGGCAATTTTTGATTTTTTAGAAACTGAAATCGGAATGTCTTACCCGTGGCAAAATTATAAACAAGTTCCTGTAAAAGACTTTTTGTATGCTGGAATGGAGAATACCAGTGCTACAATTTTTTCCGATGGATTTATGATAGATTCCATTGCTTTTGTAGATAAGAACTATGTGAACGTAAATTCCCATGAATTGGCGCATCAGTGGTTTGGAAACTTAGTGACAGAAAAGAACGGCAACCATCATTGGCTACATGAAGGTTTTGCTACCTATTACGCGTATTTGACAGAAAGGGAAATCTTTGGAGCTGACCATTTTTATTGGAAACTATACAACACAGCGCAACAACTACAAGACCTTTCAGATAGGGGAGAAGGTGAGTCTTTGCTTAATCCAAAAGCCAGTAGCCTTACTTTTTATGAAAAGGGAGCATGGGCATTGGTTATGCTTCGAAATTTTGTTGGTAATAACTCATTTAGAAAAGGGATACAGCAGTATTTGAAGACCTATCAATTTAAAAATGCTACGGTAGCTCAATTTTTACAAGAGATAGCAGATGCTAGTGGTGTCGATTTGTCTGGCTTTAAGACCAAGTGGCTAGAAAGTACTGTGTTTCCAATGATTGAAGCAAAAGCACTTTTAAAAAAACAGTCACCTTCTTTAGCCTTATTATTTGAGATGGAAGGTAGTTTTGAAGCCTTGCAAAGTGATGACTTCGAGTATGAAAGATATTGGAATACCTCAAATTCTATTCATTTTAAACAGCATCTATTAGAAAATTACCACCGTATGTTACCAACAGCCCTCATTCAGAAAGCCTTTGGGTTGGACACCATTCCTATAAGGCAGTCTCTTGCTACGGCATTGTTGGGTTTGTCGAGTCCGGACACTTTAAATAAAGTACTAAAACAAAATTTTGAGTCACTTTTACTGGACGAGAGTTATATTACCCAAGAAGTAGCTTTGATTAAATTATGGAGTGTTTTTTCAGTAGATAGAAATCGATATCTAGACGAATTAAAAGAAGTTGACGGCTTACCAAATAAGAATGTGCGGTTGCTATGGTTGACATTGGCCTTGGTTACTCCAGAGTACAATGTTGGTCAAAAAAAGGATTTTTTAAAAGAACTTTCAAATTATACGAACGAACAATACCATCCTGAAATTCGGCAGCGTGCTTTTCAATATTTAACCGATATAAACGCATTGAACGATGACGTTTTACAACAACTTGTGAAAGCTACTGGTCATCATTCGTGGCAATTTCGAAACTTTGCCAGACGCTTGTTGGATGACTTAGTAAAAGAGGAACCTTTTAAATTAAAATTACAACGAATAGCTAAAGAACTAAATCATGATGATTTGCGTTATCTTAACACCAAACTTAATTTAGAATGAGAGCATTGGTCATTTCCGGTGGTGGTAGTAAGGGAGCTTTTGCTGGAGGCGTAGCTGAATTTTTGATTCAAAAGTCGGGTAAGAAATACGATATGTTTGTAGGTACGTCTACTGGTAGTTTGCTTATTTCCCATTTGGCCTTGGGTAAGTTGGAAAAAATAAAGGAAATTTATTCCAATGTAAATCAGGACACGATTTTTAATAATTGCCCTTTTATAATTAAGAAAAAGTATGGTGTAGATGAGATTTCAATAAATCATTGGAACGTATTAAAAAATTTTATAGCTGGTAAGCAAACCTTTGGGGAGAGTGAAAACCTCCGTAAAATGATTAAGGAAAGTGTTACACTTGAAGAGTTTAACGAGCTTAAAAACGGCAATACCGATGTAGTGGTTACCGTATCTAATTTGTCTTTGAATCAAGTAGAATACAAATCTGTTAACGAATGCACGTATGACGAGTTCTGTGATTGGATATGGATTTCGTCCAACTATGTACCGTTTATGAGTTTGGCTCGAGTAAACGGATGCGAATATGCCGATGGAGGTCTTGGAAGTATTGTTCCTATTGAAGAAGCGATAAGACGAGGCGCTACCGAATTAGATGTTGTCGTACTACATACCGAAGTGAATTATATGAATCGCATGCCCTCTAGAAATCCGTTTGAGCTTTTGACTACCATGTTGAGTTTTATTCTGGATCGAATAGAAAATCAGAATATTAGAATAGGAAAATTAGTTGCTAATCAAAATGATGCCATAATAAATCTTTACTATACGCCTACTATTTTAACCACAAATTCCTTGATATTCGATAAGGCTAAAATGACACGTTGGTGGCAGCGAGGCTATCTATATGCTAAAAACAAAAATGAGGAAACAAATCCTATTGCTCCTAATGAGCATGAGTGAAAATTAGGGGTAGGCAAGAAGATGGTAGTTTTTAGAAAGTGGAAAAAAGTTAAGAACGGTATAAAGTTAGTGCCATGTATTCCTTCTTTACTCAAATTTTAAAAAACCATTCCGTAAGGTGAAAAACCAATCAAAACTAAACCTTACTATTGTTTTTGATATTGAGTGTGTAATTTAACTTGACACTTAAATATCTCTCCCTACCAAAGGGCTCCAATTTCTTTCTTTACGTAAGACAATGCAGTAGTGGATGGAGATGTTTTTTCCATAGTTTCCGTCAGAATATCCTCGCGTAATTTATCTGCTGTTTCTGTTTCACTCATGGCCGCTTTTCGAATCATCTGTATGGTAGCACTTTTGGCCGCTTTTATTATGTTCCAACATTCATCGGTCATATAAATCTGTTGGGAAAGGTTATGATCAAACTCGGTCTCTATATTTTTAATGAGTAAATTCTCGTAGTCGGATTTGTTGTCAGATATGGGCCCAACCCGGACAACAAGACTTGGAATGGCAATACGTTCTAAAAAGAGCGCCATACGCTCATATGCTTGCATTCTTATAGGCATGGCATCTTTCTGGGAATCTTTGTGCAATAGAAACCGTCGCCTACCTTCCTCATTTTTGGTGTGAAGCCTAAAGAAATAGAAAGCTATTAAACCAGTTACTATAGATGGGAATGTATAAGCGAAAAGTTGAAAAATTTGGTCTGAGGTCATCTGTTAACTTTTAATGTAGTTCGTTATTTATATCAGACACTAGAACGACCAATTTCTTCAATTATTATATGGGTTGATCGATGAAATACAAGTTTATTGATTTTTTATACCCTCCTTGGCTTTTGTGTAAAAAGCTTTATAATCTGGATGAATACGAATCTGGATTCCCTCCTTAAAACCACCATCTTGCCCATGTGCGTACATACGGCTACCATCTACAGCGTAGGTAGCAATTAATTCATTGGAAACCGTTGCTGCTTGGTTAAGCGCAATATTCAATTCTCCTGTGATATTCATTCCAACTACCGTAATTGCTGCTTTAGGGTTAGCGTTCAATAGTTCGCCTACTTTTCCTAATAGCTCTTTAGAAGATTCTAACAAAGTGGTTCCAAGTCCGTCAGTAAAGAAAAAATCTAACTTTTCCGAAATAACAACCACACCTTCACTTACTTGTACCTTTGCATTTTCCCCTAAAGTTTTCTTTGCGTTCGTTAAGACTACTAGTGCCGTAGAATCGGCACTTGCAAACCCACCAATGATACTTTTCAACTGGGCCTCTTTACGCCCAATGGTTGCTAGGGTTTTATTAATGTTTTCCGTGTTTTGGCTGGAAAGTGTAGCAAAACTATTTAGGTTTTTCATCAATGTAGCGTTGGCATCCTGTAATTCGGTTACTTGAGTTTGTAGTTCATCAGCTTTTAAAAGACCAATTTTCTCCCCTCGTTTTGCATCCGAAATAACACCCTTCACAGAATCTAACTGAAATTTCAATTCTTGATTCTGTGAAATGAGTTCACTTTTTTTTTGTGCCTGTAGACTAAAACAGCCTAAAACTATTGCCGCAGAAAGCAATACTAATCTCCTCATGGAATATATTTGTTAATTACTATATCTTTTTGTTTCCCTTTTCTAATTGACTAACCCTTTGGTTTGGTGTCTAATCGCGGTGTTTTGTCGCTATCCAAATAGTCCAAGCTCATTTCGGTCAATGCACGTACCCCTAATAACAAATCGCTATCGTCTATTTTAAAGTCGGGCGTGTGATGTGGAAAAGATTCTGTATTACCAGGTGTCATACCTCCTAAAAAGAAGAAAAAACCTGGAGCTTCGCGCTGAAAATAAGAAAAATCTTCGGCACCGGTAATAGCTTTTTGGGTATTTAAATTGCCTTCTCCGGCAACACGTCTCATTGTGGGGAGCATTTGCTCAACAAGCTCTGGATTGTTATAGGTGATATCCGTTGCTTCCTTAATTTCACAGGTAGCCTCACCGCCATACGCTTTTGCAATGGTAGTTACCATTTCTATCATTCGTTTGTTTAGCTTATCCTTCATATCATAATCCAAGGTTCTAATAGTACCTATCATTTCGGCATCCTCCGGGATAATGTTAAAACGTACACCACTTCTTATTTTTCCGACCGTAATTACCGCTGCTTCGTTGGTCAGTTCAGTTTCCCTACTTATAATGGTTTGTAAGCCATCAATAATTTTTGCGCTAATAAGAATTGGATCTACTCCGGACCAAGGTTGTGAGCCGTGGCTTTGCTTTCCTTTTACCTTAATGGTAAAGCTCTGCGCAGCTGCCATGGTTCCACCAGATTTATATCGAATGGTGCCAACCGGTGTTTGAGAATTTATGTGTAGGCCAAAAATAGCATCCACTTTAGGGTTTTGCATCACGCCTTCTTTAACCATAAGTAACGCACCGCCTTCTTCGCCAGGTGGTGGACCTTCTTCCGCAGGTTGAAAAATAAACTTTACTGTTCCTTTTATCTTATCCTTGTTTTTCGACATCACTTCGGCAACACCCATTAAGATAGCTGTATGGGTGTCGTGTCCACAGGCATGCATAACACCTACTTTTTCACCCATAAATTCTGAGGTTACGTTAGATTTAAATGGGAGGTCGTTACGTTCGGTAACGGGAAGCGCATCTATGTCTGCGCGCAGGGCAACAACTTTACCAGGTAGGTCACCTTTTAGAAGACCTACGACACCCGTGTGCGCGACACCGGTCTGGACTTCTATTCCTAAGGATTTAAGGTGTTTTGCAATTTTTTCTGCCGTTTTAAATTCACGATTGCCCAATTCTGGGTTTTGATGAATGTCTCGTCGCCATTCAATTACTTTTCCTTCAATAGCCTTATAATCGCTATCTAAATCTGGTCCTTGGGCGCTTAATGTAGTCGCAAAAACCAGTAACGTTAAAAATCCTAAGTGCTTCATAGTATGAGTTTATAATTTTATTAATCTGTAATTATCGTCCTGTAATTGTATTAATGCAGTCATGGCGGAAAGGGAAATTTGAACCCCATCCACAAGGTCTTCTTTTGGGAATCCTCTAGAGGCAGAAGACTGTCCGCAGAAAATAACTTCCGCTCCGGCCTGCATCAAATCTTCTAATAATTTTTCATTTGGGTTGTTAATACCATATTTCAGCTTATACGCTTTGGAATGTGTCAGGTCCTTGGATGCTTCGTTGTGAACTACCAAAGCAACCTTCAACTGTTCTAATGGAACTCCACTCTGAGCATGCATGTTCAAAAAGCGTGCTGCTGTCTCTAAATTACTGTTTAGTTGTGATGGGTCCTCTGGTGAACTCATGATGTCAAAAACAGCTTTATATGTTTTTGTGACATCGGTCTTAAAATCAGGTTGGGTAATATTCCAAACCTTTCCATAGTCCGCTATAATAGGTCCGCTGCTCTTCTCTTGAGCTGTAATACCGATAGAAAAACTGATTCCTATTAGTAAGAGAAAGTAATGTCTCAATCTAATTTTCATTATTGCTTATTATAATCAAGTGCTAAATATATTCAAATTGGAAGGAATAATCACTTAATGTTTATAAATCTAAAAAACAAGATTTCTAGTATCCCTAGATAATAGCTAAATTTACGCTCTAAAACGAAGATTAAATTGAGTACTTTTTTAGATGTATTGAACGAGGCGCAACGCGAGCCTGTGCTACACAAAGATGGTCCGTTAATGGTGATTGCTGGAGCAGGTTCTGGTAAGACTAGGGTACTTACGTACCGGATAGCATATTTAATGGAGCAAAACGTGGATGCGTTTAATATTTTAGCACTGACCTTTACCAACAAGGCCGCCCGCGAAATGAAAAAGCGTATTTCGGAAATGGTGGGTGCTTCCGAAGCCAAAAATCTATGGATGGGTACTTTTCATTCCGTTTTTGCCAAGCTTCTTCGTTTTGATGGTGATAAACTTGGTTTTCCCAGTAATTTTACCATTTACGACACCCAAGACTCCCAAAGATTGATATCCAGTATAATTAAAGAAATGGGACTGGACAAGGATATCTATAAGTACAAACAAGTACAGAACAGAATATCTTCTTTTAAAAATAGTCTTATCACAGTAAAGGCCTATTTTAATAATCCCGAATTAATGGAAGACGATGCTATGGCCAAAAGGCCTAGAATCGGTGATATTTACCAAAACTATGTAGACCGTTGCTTTAAAGCCGGAGCTATGGATTTTGATGATTTGTTACTCCGAACCAATGAGTTATTGACACGTTATCCAGATGTGCTCATGAAGTATCAGGACCGGTTTCGCTATATTTTGGTAGATGAGTACCAAGATACCAACCATTCGCAATATCTTATTGTAAAGGCATTGGCAGATAGGTTCCAAAATATTTGTGTGGTGGGGGATGATGCCCAAAGTATCTATTCCTTTAGGGGTGCAAATATTAGTAATATTCTTAATTTTCAGCGTGATTATGAGAATGTAGGTATGTATCGTTTGGAGCAGAACTACCGTTCTACAAGAAACATTGTAAACGCTGCGAATTCGATAATTGCTAAGAACAAAGATCAATTAGAAAAAGTCGTCTGGACAGCTAATGACGATGGTGCTCTCATTAAGATACATCGCAGCATTACAGATGCCGAAGAGGGTAGGTTTGTAGCGCAGTCTATATGGGATAATAAGATGAATCTGCAGATGCACAATGGTGAATTTGCTGTTTTGTACCGTACCAATTCCCAGTCACGGGCCATAGAGGACGGGTTGCGTAAGCGAGATATTCCCTATCGTATCTATGGTGGACTCTCTTTTTATCAACGAAAGGAAATTAAAGACGTACTTTCTTATTTGCGACTTATTATAAATCCAAAGGATGAAGAAGCACTAAAACGAGTGATTAATTTTCCAGCAAGAGGGATAGGTCAGACTACGGTAGATAGATTAGTAGTGGCGGCTAACCACTATGGGCGTTCCATATTCGAGGTCATGGAGAATATTTCTAAAATAGACCTAAAAATTAATAGCGGTACGAAAAGAAAGCTAGAAGATTTTGTCACAATGATTAAAAGCTTTCAGGTGATGAATGAAGGTGCAAACGCTTTTGAACTCTCTGAACATGTTGCAAAAAAGACCGGATTACTACTAGAATTCAAAAAGGATGGCACACCTGAAGGTATTGCCAAAATGGAAAATATAGAAGGCCTACTTAACGGTATTAAGGATTTCGTTGAAGGTCAGGTAGAAGTGGTAGACGCCACAGGAAGCATTAGCGAATTTTTAGAGGATGTTGCCCTTGCTACGGATTTGGATAATGACACAGGAGATGATGATCGTGTAGCGCTAATGACCATACATTTAGCGAAAGGACTCGAGTTTCCTTATGTTTACATTGTTGGGATGGAGGAGGATTTGTTTCCGTCCGGGATGAGTATGAATACCAGAAGTGAACTAGAGGAAGAGCGTCGACTATTTTATGTGGCCTTAACTAGGGCAGAAAAGCAGGCCTATCTTACTTACACTCAAAACCGGTATCGATGGGGAAAATTAATTGATGCGGAACCTAGCAGATTTTTAGAGGAAATAGATGAGAAATATGTAGAGAACTTAACCCCTGTAGATGGTGGGTATCGCTACAAATCGTTAATTGATGCCGATATTTTTGGCGAGGTAGACAAAAGCACTTTACGTCAAAATAAACCGGTAAAAGGAACACCACCAAGCATAGGTCAACCAAATACCAATCAGCTAAAAAAATTACGAAAAATAAAACCCGAGTTGTCGAAGCCCGTTGGTAATACCAATCAGATAGACCCTGCTCTAGTAGAAGGTTCTGTTATTAATCATAATCGTTTTGGTAGGGGGCAGGTCTTAAAAATAGAGGGCTTGGGCAACGATCGAAAAGCAGAAATTAAATTTGACCAAGGAGATGTAAAGAAATTATTGTTGCGTTTTGCGAAGTTGGAGGTGGTTTCCTAGTTAGTAAGGTCTGTTGTTTAATACTATATAAATTGATATGACTAGTCTTCGCAATATATTTTATAGTTACAATTCAGAAAATTCCTTTTTTTATAGGATTAAGTTAAACATTTGATTTCATTATCTTGGAGACGAAAAATATAGAACTTGGCGGAATTCATTAAAATATACGAAGAGAATCCCAACCCTAAAGAAATAAATAGGGTAGTGCAAGTATTGCGTAAGGGAGGGCTTGTTATTTATCCGACCGATACCGTTTACGGTTTGGGTTGCGATATCACCAATACAAAAGCCTTGGAGAAAATTGCACGTATAAAAGGAATAAAATTGGCGAAGGCCAATTGGTCCTTTATTTGTCCGGACCTGAGCAATCTTTCCGATTATGTCCGCCAAATAGACACGGCGACGTTTAAAATTTTAAAAAGGGCTTTACCAGGTCCTTACACGTTTATTTTACCGGGTAATAATAATTTACCCAAAGATTTTAAGAAGAAAAAAACTGTTGGTATCCGTGTGCCGGATAATTCCATTGCTAGAGCACTCGTAACCGCTTTGGGAAACCCTATCGTGTCGACTTCTATTCGAGATGAAGATGATGTTTTGGAATACACGACCGATCCTGAACTTATATTTGAGAAATGGGAAAATTTGGTTGATGTTGTTATAGATGGTGGCTATGGTGACAATGTAGGGTCTACTATTATCGATTTGTCTGGAGCTTATCCTGAGGTTATCAGAGAAGGAAAGGGTAGTTTGGATATTATTTAGCTAGTAGACAATAGTTTTTACTTGAGTATAGATTAGCTTATTCTTTGTTATTAAACTGATGTGTAGGCTATGCAAACAACTGTGTTTAGATTATAAATTTAAAGTTTCAGATGTTCGGTTAGGAGCATAAAAAAAGAGTGCTTGATAGTTCAAGCACTCTTTTTTACTATATACTAGGGTCTACTGAGACTATCTACTAGTTATTGATTGCAGGATCTTTCATTCCTTCTTCAATCATACTGTAGAACTGATCTATTTTTGGAAGCACAACGATACGTGTTCTTCTGTTTCTAGATTTTTCCGTAGCAGACACAGGAATATATTCCGCTCTACCTGCTGCCGTCATTCGCTTAGGATCAACATTGAAATCGTTTTGTAAAATTCGAACTACAGATGTTGCACGTTTAACGCTCAAATCCCAGTTGTCCAATAACGCACCATTCTTCCTGAAAGGGACATCATCTGTATGACCTTCTACCATAAATTCAAAATCTGGCTTGTTGTTTACAACCTTGGCTACTTTTCCTAATACTTCTTTAGCCCTTTTGGTAATGTTGTAACTTCCGCTGCTGAACAATAATTTGTCAGAAATAGAAACGAAAACAACTCCTTTTTCTACGCTAATTTCGATATCCTCATCATCCAAATTACCTAGAACACCTTTTAAGCTTTGCACCAAAGAAAGGTTTACAGAATCTCTGCGAGTGATAGCATCGTTTAACTTACGAATTGTTAAATCCTTTTCTTGAAGGCTCTCTAAAGATTTTTCCAAGTTTTCAGCACCTTTTGTAGTTAAGGTCGTAAGGTTGCCCATGTTGTTAATTAATTCCTGATTGTTTGCTTTCAAGAACGAGTTTTGGTCTTCTAAAGTCTGTAATCTTGCTGTGGCTGTTGCTTTATCCTCTAAACAGCCGTTTAGTTTAACTGTTGCAGAATTTAATAAATCCTGAGTTTCCTGTTGTTTTGCCTCAAGGTCCGCAAATTTCTTCTGCGATACACAGGAAGATAATAAAAGCGTTACACCAAGACATCCTAGAATGATTTTTTTCATAATTGTTATTTATATTAATTGTTTGTTATTTACTGAGTTTTCGCCTTAAACGATATCAAATTTATATAATTTGTAATATGTTAAATCGTAAGACTAGTTAATCTTTTACTAAAATGTTAAATTCCTTTACACCATGTACGAAGTAAGACCATACTATGGACGTTGTTGTATGGTATTTTAGTATAAAATTAGTTTTCTCCCGCTTCTTCAGCATTTTCGGAAATTGTCTATAAAAACTAAGGTGCGCCCTTAAGATGGCCATACAATGTTTAAAGCGGAATTGAAAAATAAATCGCAGTGCGGCAATACCATCTAAAAGCAGCCTTATAAAGATAATGATAACTGCTTTTCTTATGGGAAGATTCTTTGTTATAGAAAATAGGGAGTTTCTAAAGTTTAGATATGTTTTTTTAGGGTTCATATTACTCAATGTTGAACCGCCTAGGTGATACACCTTAGAAGCTCCTACATAGTATATCTTGTGTCCTTTGTTTTTTGCCCTCCAGCAAAAATCTACCTCTTCTTGGTGTGCAAAGTAATCTGTGTCAAACCCGCCTAAAGATTCAAAGACAGCACGCTTTACGAACATGCAGGCACCTGTTGCCCAAAATATTTCTTTGGTATCGTTGTATTGACCTGTATCTTTTTCTAAATGTTGAAAAATTCTACCCCTGCAAAAAGGATATCCCAATTGATCAATAAAGCCTCCCGCAGCTCCTGCATATTCAAAATGGTCTTGCTTTAATAAATCTAATATTTTAGGTTGTAAAATACTTGCCTCGGGCAGATTCTTAAAAGCTTTCATAATGGGGTCCAACCAATGGGCTGTAACCTCTACATCTGAATTCAATAAACAAAAAATATCAGCATCTACATGCTTTAGGGCCTCATTGTACCCTTGTGCAAAGCCACCGTTAGTGCTATTTTGAATAATCTTAACAGTAGGGTAATTTTCTTTTAAAAATGAAATAGAGTTATCTGTAGAGGCATTATCTGCCACATACAATTCAGCATCGGAAGAATATTCGATAACCGAGGGCAAGAAACGCTCTAAAAGCACTTCTCCGTTCCAGTTGAGTATGACTATGGCTAGCTTCAAAACGATGACAAATTAACGGCTAAATTCAGGAATCTCGGGTAAAAACTCATATTTTTCCTCTTTTTGCAGCATCTGGCAATAAAAATGCTGTAATCCGTTGGTGACCATTAAAAAAGTAGCATCCAAGTTAAAGTTATATGTAGCAATCTGGTCAAAGGTGTTTTGCGTGATTTTCACTTCAGGTGCTTTGCACTCTACCAAAACATGAATACTTCCATCGGTATTGAAAATTACAATATCATAGCGTTTTTTTAAGCCGTTCAGTGCAATCTGTTTTTCAACGCTAATGTGACTAAGTGGGTATTTTTTGTCTAGTGTAAGATAATTTAGTACATGCTGTCTTACCCATTCTTCTGGTGTAAGAGAAACGAATTTTTTCCTGACTAGGTCAAAGATAAAGGGCTTATTTTGTTTATTTTTGAGCCTGAAGTTGTAGCTGGGAAATTGTAACGGTTGCATAAGGTAAATTTCATCATTTTTTTCGAATGGACGAAGCATTACAAATTGTTAATGATATACGTAAAGGTATATTAAAACCTATCTATTTTCTATATGGGGAGGAGCCTTATTATATAGATAAGATTTCCGACTATATTGCTAGTAAAGTATTGACGGAAGAGGAGAAGGGCTTTAACCAAATGGTACTCTACGGGAAAGATGTCACGATTGATGATATTGTAGGGAATGCTAAACGCTATCCCATGATGGCCGAAAGACAGGTGGTTATAGTCAAGGAAGCTCAGCACCTTTCCAGAACTATAGAAAGCCTAGTATCTTATGCCAAGAATCCTCAACTGACCACTGTTTTAGTTATTTGTTATAAATACAAGAAGTTAGATAAGCGTAAACCCTTGTACAAAACAATCAAGAAAGACGGGGTAGTTTTTGAAAGTCCGGTATTGAGGGACTATAAAATACCCGCATGGATTCAAAAGGCTGGAAAGAACGCAGGGTTCTCTATTCCTCAGAAGTCCGCAATGCTTTTAGCAGAACATTTAGGTACCGATTTGGGGAGAATAGTAAGTGAACTGAACAAACTAAAGTTGATGTTACCTCAGGGTGTCGAAATCACCCCATCGCATATAGAAGAACATATAGGTATTAGTAAAGATTATAATAATTTTGAGCTAAAGAAAGCTATTGGAGAGCTGAATGTCTTGAAGGCCACTAAAATAGTTACGTATTTTGCTCGGAATCCTAAGGATAATCCCTTTGTGCTTACAATTACCTTACTGAATATGTTTTTTACGCAGCTACTACAATACCATGGTTTAAAAGATCATACGCCAAAAAATGTTGCTACTACGCTGAGAATCAACCCCTACTTTGTAGATGAAATACAAACGGCTGCCAGAAATTTTCCTATGCGAAAAGTAAGCCAAGTCATATCCCATTTACGTGAAATGGATTTGAAAGGCAAGGGTGTAGGTTCTACCAATATGAATCAAGCAGATTTGTTAAAAGAACTTATAGTAAAGATTTTCTAATTCTATTTCCTGTCTATACTATATTTTCCAGGACCAAGTAATGCAATTGCTACAAACCCAACGAGGTATAACAAGGCTTTTTCCTTTGATCCAAAAGCATCTGCCGCGTGAACTATAAAAGCTGCAACCAACATGGTTATCCCTGTTGGGATAGTCGCCAAACGGGTTTTGTATCCTATAATTATTAGTATAGGGCATATGAATTCACCAATAACGGCTAGGAATAGGGAAGGAGCTGCACCAATACCAATAGGGTCACCAAACTCAAAGTCACCTGAAATTAGTTTCTGAAGTTTAGGAAGTCCGTGCGTAAGCATCATAGCCGACATAGAAATTCTTAATAAGGCGAGTCCAGTAGCCGTTAGGGGGGAAGTTTTCATGTTATCGTTTAATTATGTTGGCTAAAATTATCAATTTTTATTGTCTTCTGTAGAATTATTTTTAACTGATTCAAAAGTTCTATACTATTTTCTAGATTAAAATATAAAGGTGGTTTTATTTTTAGCACATTATCGTAAGGGCCGTCTGTACTTACTAATATGAATTTCTCACGTAAATCATTTTTTATGGTTTGTGCTAGTAGTTTATTTGGACTACCATCTTTTTGGATTAATTCTACACCTAAAAATAGCCCACTTCCTCTTACATCACCAATTTCTTTATGTGTATTTTGAAGCGCAGTAATTCCTTTTTTAAGAAAGGAGCCAACTTCAAGCGCATGGGCTTGTAACTGATCTGCTTCGATTACATCTAAAACTGCTTCTCCAATGGCACATGATACAGGGTTACCTCCAAACGAGCTAAAGAATTCCATTCCGTTGTCAAAACTTTCTGCTATCTCGCTGGTGGTCACTACGGCACCAATTGGGTGTCCATTCCCCATAGGTTTGCCTAGAATCACCATATCTGGTACTACATCATACATTTCATAGCCCCAAAAATGACTACCTAAGCGCCCGAAACCTACTTGTACTTCGTCACTTATACAAACTCCGCCTTGCGCCCTTATTTTTGGGTAGACTTCTTTTAAATAATTGATTGCCAATGGAACCTGACCGCCACAGCCCACAATCGGTTCTGCAATAAAGGCCGCTATATTTCCGTGTTCGTCTGTAATCTGTTTATTAGTGATATCAGAATAATGTATGCTGGCTTCGGATTCCGATTTAAAACCTGAACCGTACACTTTGGGCATAGGAGTCTGTAAAATATGCTCTACTTTCCCTTTTCCACCCTTGTGGTTATATTTGTAATGACTAATATCTATTCCGTTTTGTGTATTGCCGTGGTACCCGTGTTCCAGAACCATGACTTTATTTTTCTTTGTATGGGTTTTGGCTATTCTTATGGCCAAGTCGCTAGCCGCACTTCCTGAGTTTACAAAAAACACCTTATTTAGATGTGCTGGGAATTTGGACAGCAGCTTTTCCGAATAGGAGAGCAGTTCTTCGTAAACGTAGCGGGTATTGGTATTCAGCTTCGCCATAGTCCGTTGTCCAGACTCCACCACATGGGGATGGCAATGGCCTACTTGCATAATATTGTTATAGGCGTCTAGAATTGTATTCCCATCCGTGTCATACATAAACTGGAGGGCAGCGCTGGACATTTGAATGGGATTAGTATAGCTTAAAGACAAGGCACTGCTTATCGTTTTTTCTCTTCTTTTTAGCTGGTGTTCCAAGGTCTGCTTTTTGGTCTCGGTAAAATCACAGGCCTTTCTAAAACAATCTTTGGCTAGGATAGGATTTATTCTAAGCCATTTTCTCAACAAATTCCATGCGGGTTGTTCGCTTATGGTAATATAGTCGGAATCTGGCTTCTGTTTTTTGTTATGTGCCGAGTTGCATACGCTAGTGCAGAGCCTGGCAGCAACGAGGTAGTATAAAGCGTCGAGTTCCTGTTCTTGTAATGGAAGGATATTATTATAGGCTGATATTACGGTTTTTGCAACTGCTAGCGGTTGTTCTTCAGCCATCATTACATAGGTAAGTCCTATGGCCAGGTCATTAATTAACCATGAATCACACATGTCGCCAAAATCTATAATTCCGGTAACTTTCCCATTAGTTGTAAGTATATTCCAATCGTTGGCATCGTTGTGAAGAATACTTTTGCGGAGTCTATGTTGAATAGGAGTTACATGTTCATTAAACTGTAAGAAAAAATAACGTACCAGATTGCGGTTCTTCGCATCGGTAATGTCATTTAAAAATTTACGGTTGTTGGTAAAATGCTTCAAATCCCAGAGGGTTTCTTTTGCTTTTATCACGGCATCATAATGTCCCAGCAGCATTTTATCTATATTGCCTAAAGCGGTGCCGAAAGAGATCAGTAACGCTTCATCTTTTAGAATTTCAGCCAAAAATTCTCCTTCTATAAAAGGTAGGAGTCTATAAATAAAACCATCAACTATGGTAACCGCATGTTCTTCTAGATTATGAATACTTTCTGGAAAGTTTAACTGTTCGATTTCGTTTAGCTTTTGGGCGACACGGTCTTCAGCCAGCAGCACCGCTATGGTTTCTTCTGTGTAGTGGTATTTTTTTAAAACGAAGGTACCGGAGTCAGCCTTTACCTTAAAATTAATGCTCTCATATCCTTCCAATGTCTTAAGAGAGCAATTTGTTAATCCGTAATACTGTTCCAGAATCGCATTCATACTATGTCCGTCGTTTGACACAAAGCTAGTTTAAGAAATTGAAATAGGGTAGTGAACGGTTTATTTTAGAATGAATTATTATGGAGAATTAGGTATTGTAGTTGGTATATAAGAAAATGCCAACTTAAACATAGCCTAGAAAAAGTAGCAATACATTAATAAGCAGATGAGTTAAATGGACTAGACTGCGCTGGTTGTAACAGTCCAAATGGCATTGTTCCTAATCTAATTTTTAAAAATAGAAATATCTTATAGAGCTACAATTAATCCAACGGTCTACTCTCTCAATTTTGGATAATCCTGTGGATTTGCCTCGTGTAGTATGCTGTAAACCTTTTCAAAAATATCCTCTGCATTTGGTTTAGAAAAGTAGTCACCATCTGTACCATAAGCCGCTCTGTGCGCTTGAGCCGTCAACGTTTGTGGTGCACTATCCAAATACTTGTACCCTTGTTGCTTTTCTACGATTTCATTTAAGATATAGGCAGAACATCCTCCAGGAACATCTTCGTCTATAACCAAAAGCCGATTTGTTTTTTGAACACTTTTCACCACATCCTGTTTGATATCAAAAGGGAGCAAGGTCTGAGCATCTATAATTTCTGCATCTATTCCAACTTCCAATAGCTCCTTTGCTACTTGTTCCACTATCCTGAGTGTTGAACCATAGGACACTAGCGTAATATCCGTGCCTTCTTTAATAGTTTCCACAACACCTATCGGAGTGCAAAATTCACCTAAATTTGTAGGCTTGGGTTCCTTTAATCGATAGCCATTAAGGCTTTCGATAACCAAAGCAGGCTCGTCACTTTTCATTAAAGTGTTATAAAAACCTGCAGCTTGAGTCATATTTCTTGGGGCTAAGATGTACATGCCACGAAGTAGGTGTATTAATCCTCCCATTTCAGAACCGGAATGCCATATTCCTTCCAATCTATGCCCACGCGTTCTTACAATCAACGGTGCTTTTTGCTTTCCTTTGGTACGATATAAAAGCGTAGCCAAATCATCTGTTAGTGAAGACATGGCATAAAAGATATAATCTAAATACTGGATTTCCGCAATAGGCCGTAACCCCCGTAATGCCATTCCAATACCCTGACCTATAATCGTAGTTTCACGAATGCCAGTATCTGCAATTCTAGTACTTCCGTACTTTTCCTGTAAACCTTCCAATCCTTGATTTACATCTCCAATAGCACCGGTATCTTCTCCAAAAATCAAGGCATTAGGATACTTATTGAAAAGGTTGTCAAAATTATCACGCAAAATAACTCTTCCGTCTACTTTTTCCCCGCTGTGATCAAATAGGGGTGCAATCGGACTAATATTGGTAGCCCTATTCTCATTTGGACTGTAGAGATGTGAACTAAATTCTGGTTGCGTTTTGGTCAAAAAGTTTTGCACCCAGTCTACCAATGCCTGTCTTTCTGCCGAGGACTCTCCTAAAAGATACCGAAGAGATTTTCTAGATGCGACGGCCAAATCTTTTAGTATAGGTTCCTCAACGGCTATAAGATCATTCTTCAGTTTAGTCAAAAAATTCTTGTTTGGACTTTTAGACGCAGCTAAATGTATGAGCTGTACGAGGCTCTTTTTGGCTGCAACGTTTTCTTGTAAAAATTCTGCCCATGCCTCTTTTTTTGATTCTCGAACTGTTCTCTTTACTTGCTTCTCCATTTCTGCCAGTTCGGAAGTAGTGGCAATACCAGATTCTAAAATCCATTCTTTAAACCGCTTGTTACAATCATTATCACGCTCCCATTCCAATCGCTTATCGTCTTTATAGCGCTCGTGAGAACCGGAAGTGGAGTGCCCTTGAGGTTGGGTTAATTGGGTTACATGAATGATTACAGGTACATGTTCCTGTCTGGCAATATCAGATGCGTTTTCATAGGCATGCATCAAGGCTGTATAGTCCCAACCTTGTACTTTTAATATTTCATAGCCTTCATGCTCTTCATCGCGTTGAAAACCTGATAGTATTTTAGAGATATCTTCTTTTGTAGTGTGGTGTTTTGCAGGTACTGAAATTCCGTATTCATCATCCCAAATACTCACAACCATGGGCACTTGTAATACACCACCGGCGTTTATAGTCTCCCAGAACATACCCTCGCTGGTGCTTGCATTTCCTATGGTTCCCCATGCTACCTCGTTTCCGGCATCGGAAAATTTGGAGCTGTCCATTCCTTTTTCCTCTCTATATACTTTTGAGGCCTGTGCTAACCCTAATAATCTGGGCATTTGGCCAGCGGTACAGGATATATCCGAGCTACTATTCTTTTGTTGTGTCAAATCTTTCCATGTGCCGTCTGAATTTAGGCTGTAGGTAAGGAAATGACCTCCCATCTGACGACCACCGCTCATAGGCTCCTTCTCCATGTCGGTAGTAGCATATAGGCCATGGAAAAAATCCTTAGGTTTTAGTAGCCCTAAGGCCATCATAAAGGTTTGGTCACGATAGTAACCGCTTCTAAAATCTCCGTTCTTAAAGGCTCTGGCCATGGCCAATTGAGGGAGTTCTTTACCATCTCCAAAAATTCCAAATTTAGCCTTACCGGTAAGTACTTCTTTTCTACCCAAAATACTACATGACCTGCTTATAAAAGCTATTTCATAATCTTGAAGTATTTGCGCCTTAAAATCTTCAAAGGAAATATCATTGCTAGTTTTGGAAGAGACATTCATAGGCTATATCGTGTTGTTGCAAAAATACTCAAACAAAAGCATTTTAGCAATGGTAGAACGGCAATATTCCTTGAGATATTGCTGGTTTTAGTAACAATTAATTGCGTATTTGTTAATTATGGCTTGGTAATAAGGGTTTTTGTTGCGAATATAGAATCTAAAACCAGGTTCTAGTAAATAATCCCGTAAGTGTTCTTGGACTTACTGTAATTATAAAACGGATTTTCTCTCCATAGTTTTGCTGGCCCACTTCCCAGCCATTGTTGGAATGTAAAGGAAAATAAAGTTCAAAGAAATCGGTTACTAGATTTAAACGAATACCGCTATCGTAAACGAACTTTGCTCTGGAACCTTTATTTTTCACCAAACCGGCATCACCATACAATTCTACCCAACGCCAAAGATTAATGCTTGTATTGACAGTTGTCATCCAATTATCAGAAAAACGATACTCCTCGTCCAAAAAGGATTTAAAGCCACCTTCCGCAATAATAAGCTGTTGGCTGTAGATTCCCGAATCTTCCGATTGCCCTAAATAACTATAGTCAAAAAGATAATTTGTTGGTCTATCTAAAGCAAAATTAAAGAAATTGGTATCGGTGCTGTTAGTCAGGAATTTACCAGCAAAAAAACGTAGGTTAAACTGCCTATTATTTTCAAAGAGTTTTCTATACTCATACTCAAAGGCTACTTTACTAAAGTTCTCGGCCAATTGAAAGTCCACAGACCATGAGTTATAATCAATGATGCCATTATGTCTATTTAGGTATCTGGCATTAAATACACTGTAGTCTGGATTTTCCGAGTCATTGGCTAAATCTTGAACACTTTCATCAAAATCCCTAAGGATGTTGACATACCTAAAGGTTAAGAACTCTCGCTTATCAGACCTTAAATCATCTGGTCTCCAACCAAAACTTAAGGAAGGTGTTACAGAGGTAGCTCTTGAGTTTACATTGAAATGGGAGGTAGATGCCGATATACCATAATTGGAAACGTAAAGCCCCGTTTTATTTAAGTATTTACGATAATTGAACTTTCCATACCCTACAAAAGCTTTCTCCCTAAACGAATAGGAAGGAGCAAAATCATACACAAAAGGGCGTTCTAAAAAGGTTTTATTATAGAGTCGCATACCTGGGGTCCATCCATCATAAATATTGAAATTTAACACGGGTACATAGAACACTTGATTGTAATAAGGATTCTCGGTGTCCTTAAAAAAAGTAAAATGCAATTTTTTATTACTGGATAAAAATCCTCCCAAGGATTTCCAGTTGTCCCGTTGATTAAACTCTGGTATTTTTTGGTCGTAGTTAAGTACTAGTTTATCTTCATCGTTATTTGGAATGGTAAATGTTTCTAAGGTTTTTATATCCTTGAACCAGTAGTTAGAAATAACCGAATCATTTTTAAGGCCGAACATTGAGATTGGGACATTGGTGCCTTCCTTGTTCTTGATACTAACGTTTAGAGAGTCCCCAAGATTTTTAACTTTTTTAATTTTGAAATCGATTCTGCTGTCGTTAGCTACATAATCCTTAAAAAACCAATTGATGTCTTCAGTTGTTGATCTTTTCAAAATAGACTCAAAATCAAGAACTTTTACTTTGTTCAGTTGGTAATATTTGAAGAAAGTTTTAAGGCTTTCATCTACCTTATCTTTCCCTATATAATTTGCTAAGTAAGCCAGACCTAGGCCTGCTTTGTATTTGTTGGCTATTTGTTGATTGAATTTGATAAGAGAATCGTTGCGTACGGTTAAGGCTTGATCTCTATTACTTCTTGCCATAAGGTTATACAGGAAGGAATATTGTTCATTGAATTCCATATTGGCCAAATTAAAGTTACGCAGGCCCCATATACGCGATAAATTCCCGAATAATTTCTGGTTAGGATAGTATTCTTCTACAAATGCAATCATAAGATAATTGGCAATAGCACTGTTTAGCCATTGCTCGCTTCTTGGGTCTAAAAAAAGAGTTTCTTTAAGCATACTGTTCAAAGTTGTTTTTAAAAACTTCATTTCAAACTGAAACTGCTGCTCATATGGTCTTACAAAGGAGGGTAATAGATTTAAACCGTATAATGGGTCTTTGTTATAATCGAGTTGGCTAACCAATAATTTTTTATGAGGAAAATCCCCTAAATTCTGATGGATAAAATTGGTAATCCTATTGATACTAATCCCTTGTTCCATAGGGCTGTATCGTGGTGCGGTTATATCTGTTTCTATGGTTAAAGAAGGCGTTACGTGGGTCGTAAAGTCTTTTGTAGTTCTTATAATCAGTTCTGCACTTTTTTGTTTTTCGGCAGTCAATTGCACCGATTGCCCATTTGGGAATTTGGATTCGGATTGTTTGTTTAGGTTCGAAGTGATATACAGACTATCGGGATATTTAAAATCGATAGTTGTTTTGGTCATATTGGTATACAGGTCTTCCAAGTCTTTATTGGAGTACAAACGCCATTTACCGTCATATACTGCTGGAGTTAGGTACCAATCCTTTAAATAATAATTCCCCTTGTTGTCATACCCGTATGTGGTGAATTTATCTGAAGGTAATTTTACTTTATAAGTAATGAAAATTTTGGTAGAAGTTTCCGGTGTTAAAGGTTCGTTTAATCGTACCTGTATAATATCTTTTCCTGAAGCCCGTTCCCATTGTAGTCCATTATAATCAGCATCAACAACGCTGATAATAGAGGTGAATCCCCGTTCACTATCTTTTGCTAAATGCAGACTTTTCTTAAACTCTTGTGCAAAACGTTTTGCAAGTCCAGTGTTCTTTTTAGAGTAGGCATTAGCCCAGTCGTTAAAGTAGAGTATCCCTAAATTATAACGCGAATCGTTGTAGTAGGTAAACTCTTGTTTAATATCTAATTCCTTGGTATACTCGTTTAAACTTACGGAAAGTTTTGTCTCGTATTGCGCAAAAAGGCATGTGCTTCCAACTAAAAATAGAAGCAAGCAAAGCGTTTTGGTAAAGTAAGGAAACGTTCTCAAAGGATATATTAAAAGTTAGGGCTCAAGGTATGGCCTTTGTAAAACGAATCTATTATTTCAATGACTTCCTCTGGGGTATCCACAATTTGTATAAGGTTCAAATCCTCTGGACTAATGTTCCCTTCCTTCAACATAATGTTCTTGATCCAATCTAAAAGACCTGTCCAGAAATCACTACCCACGAGAATTATAGGAAATTTTCCAATTTTATGCGTCTGTATTAGCGTAATCGCTTCGAACAGCTCATCTAGGGTACCAAAACCACCAGGCATCACTACAAAGCCTTGGGAATACTTTACGAACATGACCTTTCTCACGAAAAAATAATCAAAATCTAAACTTTTATCTGCGTCTATATACGGATTGTCATGCTGTTCGAACGGGAGGTCTATATTTAGTCCTACGGAGATGCCACCGGCTAAATTTGCTCCTCTATTACCCGCCTCCATAATACCGGGTCCACCACCAGTAATAACTCCGTAACCAGCTTCGGCAATACTTTTGGATATCTCCACCGCTAGTTTATAGTATTTACCTTCTTCTTTGGTACGTGCAGATCCGAATACGGATATACACGGCCCTATTTTGCTCATCTTTTCAAAACCGTTGACAAACTCGCCCATAATTTTAAAAAGAGCCCAAGAATCGTTGGTTTTAATTTCGTTCCAACCTTTATGATGTTTTTCTGATCTCATATGTTACGTTTATCGTATACTCACAAAAATAGGGAGCTTATTTTATATTCATTTCTTTTCTCAAAAACTCTGCCGTATAACTTTTTTTGTCCTTACAGATTTCTTCTGGGGTTCCTTTAGCTACCAATTGACCCCCAGCACGACCACCTTCGTAGCCTATATCGATTACATGATCTGCCAGTTTTATAACATCCAGATTATGTTCAATAACCAAAACTGTATTTCCTTTGTCTGCCAATTTATTTAGAACTTCCATTAACACCCTAATATCTTCAAAATGAAGTCCTGTCGTAGGCTCATCCAAGATATAAAATGTATTGCCGGTATCCCTTTTTGATAGTTCAGTAGCCAATTTTATACGTTGTGCTTCTCCACCTGATAATGTGGTAGACTGCTGACCCAAAGAAATATAACCCAAGCCAACATCTTGTATGGTCTTTAACTTACGATGTATTTTAGGAATAAGTTCAAAAAACGACACCGCTTCGTCAATGGTCATCTCCAAAACGTCTGCAATCGACTTTCCTTTGTAACGGATTTCTAGGGTTTCTCTATTAAAACGTTTTCCGTTGCAGGTTTCGCATTCCACGTAAACATCTGGTAGGAAGTTCATTTCTATCACCCGTAAACCGCCCCCTTGGCAGGTTTCACATCGCCCACCTTTTACATTAAAACTAAAACGCCCTGGTTTGTAACCACGAATAGCCGCTTCTGGTGTTTTGGTAAATAAGGAACGAATCTCACTAAATACGCCTGTATAGGTTGCCGGATTGGATCGTGGCGTTCTCCCAATAGGAGACTGGTTAATGTCAATAACCTTATCAATATGTTCTAGCCCGGTAATCTTTTTATAGGGCATTGGTTTTTTAACGCCGTTAAAATAATAGGCATTCATGATAGGGTAGAGGGTTTCGTTGATTAAGGTAGATTTACCACTGCCAGAAACTCCAGTCACACCAATCATTTTGCCCAACGGAAATTCAACCTTTACGTTCTTTAGATTATTTCCTGTACATCCAGAAAGCACTATTTTCTTGCCGTTGCCCTTTCTGCGGGTTTTGGGTACTTCTATTTTTTTTACTCCTGTAATGTAATCTGCCGTTAGGGTATGGTGATTTTTTAATTCCTCCGGTGTGCCTTCGGATATGATTTCTCCGCCGTGCTTCCCTGCCCTTGGTCCGATATCTATAACATGATCTGCACACATAATCATATCTTTATCGTGCTCAACAACGATTACAGAGTTCCCGATATCCCGTAAGGATTCTAAGGATTTAATGAGTCTTGCATTATCGCGTTGGTGTAATCCAATACTCGGTTCGTCTAAAATATAGAGAACACCCACAAGCTGACTCCCAATCTGTGTGGCCAAACGTATCCGTTGTGCTTCACCACCAGAAAGCGACTTTGAGCTTCTGTTCATAGAGAGGTAATCCAAACCAACATCCAATAAGAACTGAATACGAGTACGTATTTCCTTGACGATTTCTCCGGCAATTTTTAGCTGATTGCCCTCTAGCTTTTGTTCGAGTGCTGTAAAAAATTCTGCAAGTTCCGAAATATCCAAATGAGCTACTTCTGCAATATTCCTATCGTCTATTTTAAAATTAAGCGATTCTTTACGTAAGCGGGCGCCATCGCAGGTAGGACAGGTAATCTTGTCCATATATTCCTTAGCCCATCTTTTTATGGAGGTCGTAGCAGCGGTCTCAAACTGACTTTTTATGAAATTAGAAATCCCCTCATAGTCAATTTTATAGGTGCGCTTTACACCGAGGCTTTTCGAGTCTACCTCAAAATTTTCATTACCGCCCTTTAAAAGCACTTCAATCGCTTCATCTGGAATTTTTTCGATGGGATCTGTCAGTTCAAAATTATAGCGCTGGGCAATGGTCTCTATTTGCTTAAAGGCCCATGATTTCTTGTATTCGCCCAATGGCGCAATCCCCCCCGCTTTAATGGAAAGTTTTTTGTTAGGAAATATCTTTAAGTCGTTTACTTCGTATACATGACCCAAGCCACTGCAATAGGGACACATGCCCTTTGGAGAGTTAAAAGAGAAGGTATTGGGTTCCGGAACAGGGTAGGATATACCTGTGGTAGGGCACATGAGGTCCCTACTGAAATATCTAGGTTCTGATGTTCCTTCCTCCAAAATCATTAACACATTATCGCCGCTGTACATAGCGGTATTGATGGTCTCTGAAATACGCTTATGCAGGTCTTCGGTTTCTACAACCTTCAAACGATCTATAACGATTTCTATGTCATGGACTTTGTAGCGGTCCACTTTCATACCCTTTACAATATCCTTGACCTCACCATCTACACGAACTTTTACAAAGCCCTGCTTGGCAATCTGCTCAAAAAGCTCTCTATAGTGTCCTTTTCTGGATTTTATAATGGGCGCTAGAACATTTATTTTCCTACCACGATAGGATTCTATAATCAGTTTTTTTATCTGCTCATCGTTATAGCTTACCATTTTTTCGCCCGTATTGTAGCTGTGCGCGTCTCCGGCACGAGCAAAAAGTAAGCGTAAAAAATCGTAAATCTCGGTAATGGTGCCTACGGTAGATCGTGGCGATTTGGAAGTCGTCTTTTGTTCTATGGCGATAACTGGCGATAAACCATCAATTTTATCCACATCTGGGCGTTCCAAACCTCCTAAAAACTGTCTGGCATAGGCAGAGAAGGTTTCTATATACCGCCGTTGTCCCTCTGCATAAATGGTGTCAAATGCCAAGGAGGACTTTCCACTACCAGACAAGCCAGTTATAACTACTAGTTTTTCTCGGGGAATGGTTACATCTATATTCTTTAGGTTGTGAACGCGGGCGCCCTTCACCTCTATATTTTCTTCGTAATTAATCATGTATTCATAGCAAGGGTGCAAAAGTACAATAATGAGACCTAATTACGAATTGTAGGAGCGATGTGTTTTTGGTTTTTAGTCGTTGACTGAATCTTCAAAAAGTAACTTTATTTGGCACTAGGTATTCCCGTTGTTTGTTGAGGACTTATGTTGATTGTAAAAAGCTAAACGTTTCGTTGTCCTAGCGTATATAAAAATGATTTTGATGTTTTATCCTTGAAGGCAAACTAAGTTCACTTATTATCTTGAGTAGCTTCAACAAATTATAAGTTATTTAAAGTTTAGGTTTAGCGCCTTTTAATTTTATTTTTTCCGTTGTGCCTTAATAAATACATCGATATTGTCTGGACGGTCATTGACAAAACGTAGGGTGGTTAACCCATTTTCGTTTTGGTTAATCACAGCTGGAATAGAGGTAGTAGTTAAGAACCAACCCGCTGGTAAGACAACAGTATTTCGGTTACGTCCGAAACTTCTGTCCCAAACTAATTGCTCTTTGTATACCGCATACCGGTTTGGGTCTGTGTAGGTTTCGGTAATACGTAAGCGCTTAGATTCACCTTCTTTTATTGGATTAAACCAAATGGCAACGACTTCAGTTTCCGGTTTAATTTCAGTATTAATAGCAATGCCACGCTTTGTAATTGCATCTCCAATGAATGATTCTACCTTTAGCGCTTCTCCTGTATCTAAGATAATCGCAGAAGGGTTTGAGGCTTTGCTCCCTGCACGTACGATATTAATGTAACGATCCATACCTGTGCGAGTTTCCGTATAATCGTGATATAACAAAAACGAACCTGTTTCAGGTTGCTGTAAGAAATAAACAATATCCCGATCTTGAAAAGCACGTTCACTAAACTGATACCCTAGTCGAGCTTTAGATTTATCTCTTGCTGTTCCAGTCCCTGCATCGTAAGCATCTTCTTTCGGAATTTTAATAGTGGTGTTATTGGCTAGCCGTTTTGCTTTTATCACCAGGGGAACAGCCTCTGTACTTCGATTTAAAAAACTAACTTTTATACGAGCATCGTCTGTAAGATCCACTTGTGAGGGATAGTTGCAATGTGTCAATTCATATCCTTTTGGTAATATAATGCTATTACGTTTAACACCTAAAGTACGAGAGAATACAATAGATGCTCCTTCTTTAAAATAACTTGTCGAGTCCTTATAGGTTTTATCAATTCGAATGCGTGCTTGTCCGCCTTTAGGAACAGGCCTCGCCAAGGTTACCTGAAGATAATCCGTATCATCTAACACACCTATGAGTCCATTTTGTTTTGCGATGTTAGCATCAACGATTTGCCATTTGAGTTCTTTTCCAGAAAATAAATCCCAAACCTTCTCTACCGTATGGTCACTACCGCGTCTTAAGGTGTTCCAATAGAACTCAGCATTAGCGGCTGTAGCGCTAACATCATACATAATTCGGAATGATTTACTTTCAGGATTTAGTAGCTCGTATTGTGTATAACTATCCGTTTGCGTTTGCTGTGCTTGAATAGACATACTTAAAAGCAATAGCAGCAAAAACATATTCGATTTTAAGGAATCAAAGCTGGTGGTCATATAGTTTTACGTTTTTAATCGATTTAGATTCGTTTTAAAGATACGTAAAGTTCTATTTTGATGTATGCATTACTGCTGAAACTAGTTAAAATCCTGCATTGAAGTTGGTGCATGATGATGCATATTTAAAGGCTTCCTGTTTGGTTCGCCTAATGGTTCATGCAGTAAAACCAGGATACCTAAATTCTTTAAATGTATGCGATAAACATTATCCACAAAGCTCAAAAGCCTGCTTTGCAATTTCCAATTCCTCGTTGGTAGGAATAACCAAGACCTTCACTTTAGCTCTTTCGGCATTTATTTCCCGCAGCATAGAAGATCTAACTTCATTTTTAGCATCGTTCAGGGTAATTCCAAAAAAGTCCATATCTGTACAGACTAGTTTTCTGATGACGCTGGAGTTTTCGCCAATGCCTGCGGTAAAGATGATAGCATCCAAGCCGTTCATAGCGGCCGTATAAGCACCTATATATTTTTTAATTCGGTAGGCGTTCATTTCTAAAGCAAGCTGGCATGCATTGTTCCCATTTTCTGCTGCGGTTTGAATATCCCTAAGGTCGCTAAAACCTGTAAGTCCTAGCATTCCACTTTTTTTGGTGAGTAGGTTGTTTACATCATCTAAAGCATATCCTAATGTATTGACCAAATAAAAAATTACGGCATGGTCAATATCCCCGCTGCGGGAACCCATGATGAGTCCGTTTCCAGGAGCAAAACCCAAACTATGGTCTACACTTTTACCGTTTACGATGGCGGTTATACTGCACCCGTTCCCAAGGTGTATGCTCAGTATTTTTGATTCCTGTTTATTGAGATAGGCAATCGCTTTTTCCGAAACGTATTTATGACTGGTGCCGTGAAATCCGTAGACCTGTATGCCATGTTGGTCATACAATTCATTAGGGATAGCGTATTTACGTGCTTTTACAGGCATGGTCTGGTGAAAAGCGGTATCAAAGACCGCAATCTGTTTGGCTTCGGGAAAGAGCTGTTCTGCTATAATAATACCTTCTAAATTATGCGGATTATGCAAGGGAGCCAAGGTGGCGTATTCCTGAATTTCTTTTTTAACTGCTTCGGTTACCAATGCGGTGGCTGAAAAAGAATCCCCTCCGTGAACCACACGGTGGCCAACTACATCAATTTCAGCACTATTTTTAAGGACTCCTTTTTTAGTATCTAGCAATATATCTGCTATTTTTTTGAGACCGTCGTTGTGCGTTTTAATAGTACCTTCTTCTTCAATGGTAGCCTTGCCTGACTTGAATGTAAACACCGCATCATCTGAACCAATGCGTTCTACCAATCCGGAACAAACCACGGTTTCCAATGGCATTTGAATCAGTTGGAATTTAATGGACGAGCTTCCGGCGTTTATGATGAGGATGTTCATATTGGTTATTAGATTACTTTGTTAATGTGTTTTTGTCGTTCCGAGGCACATGAGATTCTGGGTGCTTATGTCAGTTCGAGTGGTTTATTTTTCGATTTTTTATTGGAAAACAAACTGTATCGAGAACCTTTGTGACTTGAAAGCTTCTCGATACAAATTTTGCTTCCTAAAAGGTAGCAAAACCCACTCGAAGTGACACTTTGTCCAAGCATCAAAACCCATTGTTTCTCAAATTTTAGCAGAACGCTTCTGAATGATACAAACAGGACTGAAGCAATTATCAAGCGAAAGGTTGGAAGGGTTAAAACACCAAGGTCATTCATACGCTATGCTTTACAAGCCTTCTGCCTGTATGGCTGTTATGACCACTGTATTAAATATATCATCTACAGTGCAGCCGCGACTCAAATCGTTTACCGGTTTGTTTAGTCCTTGAAGCATAGGGCCAATGGCAAGTGCGCCGGTTTCTCGTTGTACTGCTTTATAGGTGTTGTTTCCGGTATTCAAATCAGGAAAAATAAACACGGTCGCTTTTCCAGCTACTTCAGAATCTGGTAGTTTGCTCATGCCGACTTTTAAATCTACTGCAGCATCGTACTGTATGGGGCCTTCTATTTTAAGGTCGGGTCGTTTTTGTTTTACAATTTCTGTAGCTTTTCGAACACGGTCTACATCTTCGCCCATACCAGAAGCGCCAGAAGAGTAGGAGAGCATGGCGATCCGTGGTTCTATACCAAAGGCAGAACTTGTATCCGCAGATGAAATAGCGATTTCGGCTAATTGTTCCGCATTTGGATTGGGGTTAATGGCACAATCGCCAAAAACAGTAACCCGATCGGGAAGGCACATGAAAAACACAGAGGATACCAAGGAAACCTCAGGCCTTGTTTTTACAAATTGTAAAGCAGGAAGTATAGTATGCTGTGTTGTATGTATGGCACCTGAAACCATCCCGTCCGCATGACCTTTATAGACCATCATGGTTCCAAAATAGGAGACATCCGTCATTAAATCTTCTGCCATGGTAAGATTTACGTTCTTATGCTTTCGAAGTTCAAATAGGGTAGTGGCGTAGTCTTTAAAATTTGGGGATTCCACCGGGTCTATAATCTGGATTTTTTCCAAATCCAAGGAGATATCCAATGTTGTGAGTTTTCCTATTATTTGTTCTTTGTTCCCCAATAGAGTCAATTCTACGGCGTTGGCATCTATCAATTGCTTAGCGGCTTTTAAGATGCGTTCGTCTATCCCTTCGGGAAGGACAATATGCTTTTTATGTTCTTTGGCACGTTTCAAAAGATTATACTGGAACATCCTTGGTGTAATGCCGGTTGCTTTAAATGTAATCAGGCGCTCCTCAAGGTCTTCGGTAGGTACATAGGTTTCAAAATCACTAATTGCGGTCTGTATCTTTTCGGTATTTTCCGCATACATCTGGGATTTTATAGCACCAATACGGTTCGCCATGCCAAAGGTGCCTCCTTCAACTAATATAATGGGTACCACTTCGGATAGGCCTTGAATAAGCTTTTGGATGGAGTCTTCCGGAATAATACCGCCTGTAAGGACTATGCCTGAAATGGATGGATAATTGACCGAAATATTGGCCTGCAAGGCCCCTAAAATAATATCGGCCCTATCACCAGGAGTAATTACAAGACCGTTTTCTTTTAAATAGGTCAAATAGTTTCGCAGTTGCATGGCACCTACACTAAAACCATCTACCCGATTATTAATATAATTATGACCGAACAGAATTTTACCACCCAAGGTTTCCGTGATTTCTTTTACGGAAGGGTTGGCTAAAACAGGATTTAACGGAATAGCCGCAACCATTACGCTTGCAGGAAGTTGATTTTTGAGTTGCTTCTTAATAAGTTCTAAGTTCTCCGTTTGTACCTTGTTAGCTATAGCAGCCAATACTTTTACCCCTTTATCATCAAAGGAGTCATAAGCAATTTGTAGATTTCCTACGAGACCTTCTAGGGTCTTATCTACTCCGCTCGCTAAAATTATAGCAGGGATGCCTAAGTTTTTTGCGATGATTATATTTATATCGAATTCGATAATCGTTCCCTCTCCGGTAAAATTGGTTCCTTCTACCAGTACAAAATCGGATTGTTCCTCTATGGCCTTGTATTTTTCGATGATTTTACTAATAATTTCCTCGTCCTCGTCATCATTCTTCATGCGTATGACCTCACTTCGCGTAAAGGCATAAGCATTTTCAAAAGGAATATTCAAATTAAAAAAGCTGGTAATCGTATTGATATGATTATCAATTGTACCAGGTTCAAAATCATCTATAATCGGTTTGAAATAGCCTACTTTTGCGGCTTTGCCCAAAAGCAGGTGCATAAGTCCAAGTGATATAATAGATTTTCCACTATTAGGTTCGGTAGTGGCGATGTATATAGCTTTGCTCATATGGTGATTTTGAACCTACAAATTTAGTGGTTAAATCTGTAAAACGGAATCCTATACCTTGATTATCCGTGGTACTTAAAACTGGAGTATCCTTGGGTAACCGTTAGCAAAAAGCACCAGACTTATTCCTATGTTTTTATTAAAAATATTCTCAAAGGATATACACCACAAAAAATCCTAAATAGCTTCCTAAAGCAGTACCTAAAGTCCCAACTAAAATAGCAGGTAAGACTAAGTCTTTGCGGTCAAATGTTTCTGCAAGTGCAATGGCAGTAGCACCGCCACCAATATTAGCTTGGCTTACGATAGCTATCATTTCCCAATCGCGATATAGCAAACCACCAATAAGGATTACGAAAATACCATGAAAGAAAACTGCTAAACCTGTAAATAGGAGCAGGGTGACACCAACTTCTTTCAGTTCAGTAACGGCACTGACTTCACAATACGCACCAATTACCGCCAAGAATATAAACACCAAGTACATTCCTAAGTTATGACTGCCTTTTAAGTTCGCTACGAACTTTGTTTGCGCCAATACAATACCAAGGGTTGATAGGATAAGTATGGATGGGATTTGTGGTAACAGGCCTGAAATACTTTCGGACACAAAATAGGCGGTAACCCCTAAAAAAAGTAACCATATGAGCGAAATAAAATCTATGTGTTCATCTTCAACATTCAACTTGTTCTGTGCATTGGAGGTTGATTTTAAATTTGTTTTATCCTTCCAAAAGCGCCTTAGAAAGACGGGTAAGGCCAGAGTAGCCAAAATCCATACCGTGGTAATGACATTATCTACCGCAATGGTTCCTGCATATAAAATCCCTTTTTCTTGAAAGCCAAATTCTAAAGCCACGGCATTAAAATTGACACTACCTCCTGTATACGTTCCTGTTAGCATACCGGCAATTATTTTTCCATCTTCGCCCAACACACGCTCTGGGGAAACTAAAAACCAGGAAAGGAGTATGCCTAGGGTTGTTGCTAAAGAACCTATTAAAAACAGACCGATCATGGGTAATCCCGCTTGTTTTATGGACGTTAAGTTAACATTCAACAATAAATAAAAAATAGAGATTGGGGCGACATACGTGAAAATCGCACTGTATAGTTCAATACTGTTTGATGCCGAAGGAATTAGTTTTAGGTTGGCTAGAACTGCCGTGAAGAGGATAACCAATAACGCCGCTCCAAATTGTTTCCCGAATTTAGTTTTACCCGCATATACGGCAAATATAACCATAAGGCATAATAGTGCTAAAACGTAAACGGGGTTGGTGATAAGTTCCATTTATTTATAGGCTTTCTACAAACTTTAAAAATACGTTCTTGTGCAGCTCAAGTTTCATATTGGGCGAAAGAGATATACGAACAATATAATCTTTGTCCCCTTCTTTGGTGGTCCCCTGTGTAGAGGTTGCAGGTATGGTCCAATAACAACCATTTAACTGCCCATAGCTTACACAGAACTTGCTTTCGTCGGGTATTTCGGTAATCATTAGATTAATCAATTTCAGATTTAAGGCTCTTTTATAGGCTTCCTTTTCTTCGCTTGTATTCCCTTTTGTAGGGAGGTCTAATGAAAATACGGAGGGTGTAAACCCTTCGGCTGCCAATGCAGTTGAAACAAAATTAATTTTCGCGGTTGGTAAGGTCTCTTGGATAAAGTTTACAAATTCGCGTGTATTTGTATAAGCATCAGTAATTCGTTGATTCATTGTAGGCAGTTGTGTTGCCAGTATTTCATATTGAAGATCTGTAGCCTCGTTATCACAGAGGTTGAGGTGCAATGCTATATTTTCCATTAACCCTTCCGCTTTTTTATTAGCCACACAGTAGCCAGCAGTGCATAGTCCGCCACTCGGAAATTTTGATCCGCTAGCGTATGATATGCCTCTAATTGATGAGAGTATTTCACCTTCACCTAAAAAGTAAACGTTAGGACAAAATGTTTGGTCTAAAATAAAAACGGGATCAATAGCAATTTCTCCAGTTGGGGTTTTACGTACTTTGCTTAAAGCAGCCTTCAATTTTACTAGATCCGGTACTTCAACTCTAGGGTTGGTGGGAATTTCTGCAATGATATACGGAACAGCATCTTCACTAGCAATTTTGGTTAATACCGTATTGATACTTTGCACCATATTGTTGTCACCATCTACTGGTAAATCTACCACTTCTACGTTAGCTATGCATGCAGCGACGCGCCGTGCTTGATCGTTTGTGCCACCATAACAGTTTGGAGGAACAATAAATTTGATGGCCTTTCCTTCATGATTTTCAAGCGCATAGTGAACGAGACCCATCATTATAGCATACTGAACAGATAGTCCGCTAGAACCGACTATTGGCGTTGTAGTCGTGCCAGTAATCATCGAGATTAATTCTTGAACACTTGACTTATTCGCTTTAGGAGAATTTTCATTTTGCTTAATCGGTGATTGAGCTACATATGCTTTTAAAGCGATAAGGCAATCGGATGGTGTCATGGCAATCGTTTCCCTTCTTCTTACATGCTGAATATCCGAAATATAAGCGTCATTCTTCTCACCGCTTATGAGTAAGATACTTCCCAAATGATCGTAAAGGTTGATGAAGAAATCAATATTTGGATGGAGCTCGTTTGTGCTGATTTTATCTTGCTTACCAACAAAGATAGTACTGCCCCTAAATTCAGGAACGGCTGCGATACTTTCTACCCTTTTTAGCTCAAATTGATAACCGTATATGCGTCTTAGTATATTTACATCTAACATTTCCGGTAATTCGCCTGTATAGACGATTTGGGTACTTTTAGCATCTAAATGGTTTTTTCTCAGAATTGCCAACAAAGGAATCGTCTCTGATGAAAAACTAATAACTTGTTCTGTTTTTAGTTCATTTACCTGAGCGATTACCCATTCTAGTATACAGGATAATGGATGTCCTAAGCGAATATAATCATAGGCAGTGGGTAGCTCTTGGAGTGCAGATATAGCTGAGTTGTTCGTATTGAATAAGCCTTCAAACTCCTTTAAGAAGAGACTTTTGGCCAAGGCCTCATCATAAATATCTAGTCGATGAGTGGTTAGACGTAGCCAGCCAGCTGGCATATGTTCCAATACATCTTTAATATAATTATGTACGTTATTCTCTTTCATAGGAGGAAGCTTTCATAAATTGGTAAGCTACATTAATTAGATTTATTTTAAAAGTGTTGTTTACTGTTTTGTTCGTTTATAACACACCAAATACCGCAAGGACTGGAATAGAATTCTTGTAAACTAGTACCACCCTAATGTATCCGTATATCGCTATAAGCAATTACGCGTGCGTTTATTGAATACATTTGGTCATTCGTGTCCGTTTAAAAATTCACATTATTACAAAGCCTATAATACCTAGTGTGTTGAGACACTTTATGAGTTTCACGATTTGAAATTGAAACGATTTAAAATCAAGTATTGCTCGCAATACTATTTGGTTTTTACTTTATACGTGCTTCAACAAACAGGAAATGACAAAAAAGTCTTAGGTCTTGCATCCAATAACAACAACCCTTCGAGGTCTAAAGTCTTTATCCTGACCGCACGAATGCTTAGTTATTGTGAGGCGTTTTTTCTTCTTTGATTTCGGGTTGGTTTACTACTTCAAATTGGAAAATATCATTTCTTGAATAATGTCCAATAACATCAAAATCTAACTTACTCAATTTAATTTCTTCTAAATCTATTTCTGTAATTAAAGCACCTGCTTCATCAAATAAAGGCCCTGCTATTATTTTGCCTAAAGGAGAAACAATGACACTTCCTCCACGGCACATATTTTCTGGTTCATCCTGTACTAAAGATTGATATTTATCAGGATACATTGATTTTGTGAAAAATTGGTTACAGCCTAAAACAAAACATCGACCTTCCAATGCAATATGCTGCATTGTAGAAGTCCACTCTTCTCTTGAATCTGCTGTTGGAGCTATATAAATCTCAATTCCTTTCTTGTACATAGCCATTCTCGCTAAAGGCATATAATTTTCCCAGCAAATAAGTCCTCCAAGCTTTCCTATTTTAGTTTTATATGTAACTAAAGATTTACCATCAGCTTCACTCCAAACAATTCTTTCTGAACCCGTTGCTTTAATTTTTCTATGTACACCTAATAGACCAACTGTTGGAGAAATATACAGCATTGAGCAATATAAACTCCCATGTGTGTTTTCCTTTTCTGTAACTCCAATTACCAAATAGACGTCTTCTGATTTTGAAATTTTTTCAAGTCTTTGTAAATCTTCACTTTCTACATCTATGCTGTTTTTGTAATATTCTGAATATAGATTCCTACCTTCATTTGTCCTGCTACCAATTGTAGCACCAAAAGAAAATCCTCTTGGATAACCTGGAATAAATGATTCAGGAAAAACAATTAATTTACAATCTTGTTTTGCGTATTTCTTGGTAAGTTGCTCCACTTTATCAATCGTTTTTTCTTTATCGAAGAAAACTGGGCTATCTTGAACTAAGCATACTTTTAATTTCATTTATTTACTAGTTTTTCTGGATGACACACTACGTTTAGGTTTTGTTGTGCATTCGAGTTTTTATTTCCTAACCTCACTTTTCAATCTGATAGAACCTATCAAATTTCTGATTCTGCCATCACTAAAGAATTGATATCCATATGTTTTTCCAGTTGCGAAATCTGAGTATAATGAAACTTTAGTTCCATCGCTTTCATTCCAGCCTGCCATTATGGTATATTCATCGAAATGTATAGTGCTAATTTCCTCATTGGCATCCACTTTTGATTCTCTTTCAATCCAATATAGTTTTGTGTCAGAGCCATATGTTAAGTCAATGGTTACATAGTCCGTAAATTCATATTCAAGTTCTTTACCGTAAATTTCATTAGTTGTCATACTTAATTGAGAAGAAGTCATTTCTGTCTTGGGGGTTGTAACGGTCTCTTCTTTTTCTTTCGGTTTTTTATTACAGGCTTGAAATCCAATGACTAAAATGCAAAGGGCGGAAAATAAAATCATTTGATCTAAACGCGTTGCTGATTTTTTCATAATATTAGTTAGTTTATGTGCCTACTTTGTTCGGCTTTCCCCTTTTCTATTTCTCAATGTAGACTTGTCCTTCTGCATGAAGCACAGCAATTGGTTAAGAGTATCTGAGTACTCTTCTTTCTTTTTATGAACTCCCAAGCTAAGAGATTTTTAATACTTTAAAAAGTATTCGCAGCAACATGTTTGTAAATTTCTGTCGTTTTTCTTGAGCCAAGCCCTGATACAAACGTTCTTACTTCTAGAAATAGAGACATAAAAAAACGGCTTAGCGTGAACTAAACCGTTGTTGTGGTTAATTTTAAAAATGTAGCGAGAGGGGGGCACGATCCCCCGACCTCCGGGTTATGAATCCGACGCTCTAACCAACTGAGCTACCTCGCCGTGTCTTATTTTAAAATACACTTTTTAATTAAAAATTTAAGTTTACCTTTTCTAAACTAAAACACATTTTTCGCTGCGGCCTTTAGTTCAGATAGTATTTCAAAACGGCTGCAAATATAAAGTTTATTTTACGATCACCTACAATAGTAGCTTAAAAAATAATACCCATTTTTTATTTTTTAATCATTTATAAATATATATATTGGGCATTATTAAGATGTAGGAAATGAATGATAAAATAAAATTTGAAATTGAGTTTGTAATACAATCCTCGCCACAGATGCTGTATCAGTATTTGGCTACGCCTTCTGGACTTTCGGAATGGTTTGCGGACAATGTAAACTCGCGAGGCGAGAAATTCATTTTTATATGGGATGGGGCTGAGGAAGAAGCGTTATTATTAAAACGTAAAACGGACGAGTTCGTACGTTTTTCATGGGAGGAAAATGATGATGATTCATTTTTTGAAATGAAAATCATTGTGGATGAAATCACAAAAGACGTTTCTTTGTTTATAACTGATTTTGCAGAAGATGACGAAGTTGAAGAGTCTAAAATGCTTTGGACAAACCAAGTTTCAGATTTAAAACAAGTACTGGGTTCCAAATAAATTATTAGGTATTTAGAGTATCTTTGAGCCTTATTTTTATAAGGCTTTTTTTATGGTGAATTTTAATGGTACGTTACTAAAAGAGGATGCTCAGTTTTTAAACAACGCTAATAGGGGACTCCGCTATGGGGATTCACTTTTTGAAGCAATTCGCGTTGTAAATGGAAGTATATACTTTCTAGAGGAGCACTATCTTAGGTTAATGTCCTCCATGCGTATTCTTCGTATGGAAATTCCAATGGACTTCACCATGGAGTTTTTAGAGGCTGAGATATTAAGAACTGTAGCAGCACTGGAACTTAACAAAGCCTATCGCGTCCGTTTTACAGTATTTAGGAACGATGGGGGGCTTTACCTGCCCAAAACAAATAGCATTTCTTATTGTATAGAGGCAAAGCTATTGGACCATCCGTTTTATACCATTTCAGAAGCTCCTTATGAGGTAGAGTTGTTCAAGGATTTTTTTATAAACAAGGACATGCTATCCAATTTAAAGTCCAATAATCGTATTTTGAATGTAGTGGGAAGCGTTTTCGCTAAAGAAAACGATTATCATAATTGTCTGCTCATTAACGGCGATAAGATGGTTGTAGAAGCACTGAATGGTAACGTTTTTTTAGTGTCAGGAAAAACGATTAAAACGCCTCCTTTAAAAGACGGATGTCTTAATGGGATTCTTAGAAAAAAAATAGTGGAACTTCTTCAAAAATCGCAGGTATATGAGGTGAAAGAGGAATCTATTTCTCCGTTTGAACTACAAAAAGCGGATGAGCTTTTTATTACAAATACCATTAGCGGTATTATACCCGTGTATAAATATCGAAAGAAAATATTCGAAAGTACGACGAGTAAAGATTTGATTGGAAAGCTTAATGCAGTAGCAAGATTAACCGCTTAAGTTAATTAAGGCTAGGATTTTCTGGTGCATTGGACCATAGAAGATAGTCGCCACCAAGCTCCATCATTTTTTCTTTCCAAAATGCGACAGAAGATTTTTTTATGATTTGGCTTTCGTATTGGTTGGATACTACTATCCAAGAGTTAGAAGAAAGTTCTTCATCTAGTTGTAAAGACGACCACCCAGAGTAGCCCAAAAAGAAACGAATATCATCTTCGGAGATTACTTTTTGATTTATTAAGGTAATGGTTTTTTCAAAATCTCCACCCCAATAGATGCCATCAGAAATTTCAATACTATTTTCAATTAAATGGGGTACTTTGTGAATAAAGTAGAGATTGTCTTGCTCTACCGGCCCTCCATTATACACTTTAAATGGAATTAAAATTTCATTAATAAGATCATTTATCTGGTATTCTAATGGTTTATTTAAAATAAAACCAACCGAACCCTCTTTGTTGTGTTCTGCGAGCAACACCACAGACCTATTAAAGGAAACATCTCCGGTTAGCGATGGTTCGGCAATAAGTAGTTTTCCTTTTCTAGGTATTAGCTTGAGCATTTGTAAAACAAATTATGAGCTTCTAAAATAAGACAATTCTTGTTAACACTCAAAAAATAAAACACAAAAAAAAGCGCTTAAAAAGCGCTTTTAAAATCTAATATCTGTATGAATTAGTTTACTGCACTACCTAAATCGGCACCTGCTTTAAACTTAACAACATTCTTAGCTGCAATTTGGATAGTTTTTCCAGTTGATGGGTTTCTACCTTCTCTTGCATTTCTTCTTGATACGGACCAAGATCCGAAACCAACTAAAGAAACTCTGTTTCCTTTTTTCAAAGAACCTTCAACATTTCCTAAAAAAGACTCTAAAGACTTCTTAGCCGCTGCCTTTGTGATGCCAGCGTCTGCCGCCATTGCATCAATCAATTCTGTTTTGTTCATAATGTGATTAAATTAATTGTTGTTAATAATTTTAAACCGTTAAACAAATTTATAGGGATTTACGATCAACACAAGTAAAACGGTCCTAAATCCCCTATTTTGTTGATAACTCGGGAGGTTTGTTGATAACGTAAGCCTTTTTTTACGATTCTCGCAGCCCTATCATACAGGGGCTTCACCGAAAAATAGCATTTTCGGGTAAAATTAGTCCGTTCAACACGGCCTCCGTTGCCATTCTTCGCTTACCTTGTAACTGGATTTCCAACAGTTTTATAAACCCGCCTTCGCCAGCTACGCGTATTTCTTTCTTGTCAAAAACCAGTGCTCCTGGTTGTAACTTGTGTGTCTCCTTTTCGAGTTCTGCTTTGTAAATTTTTACAATTACTTCTTCTTTATTTATATGTAAGGTGCTCCAAGCTGCCGGATATGGACTTAGGCCTCTAATATGGTCATAAGTTTTTTGTAGGGGAAGACTCCAATCTATCTTACAGGTTTCGCGGTCCAGCTTATAGGCAAGCTTTAAATCAGCTGAATTTTGTTGCAGAGTTGTACTTAGATTGCCTTCTTCGATACGTTTAACCGTTTTTAATACAGTATCTGCTCCTAAGTCCATAAGACGGTCGTGTAGCGTTCCAGCATCTTCATTTGGAGAAATAGGGAGTTCATCTTGTAGGATTATAGCGCCGGTATCAATTTTTTCATCAATAAAGAAGGTAGTTGCACCTGTTTTGGTTTCCCCGTTCATTATGGCCCAATTGATAGGCGCCGCACCACGGTACTCTGGTAAGAGGGAGGCATGTAAATTAAAGGTGCCCAACTCTGGTAATTGCCAAACAACCTTAGGAAGCATCCTAAAGGCAACTACTATTTGTAAATTAGCCTTGAGTGACTTTAGTTCTTCTAAGAATTCGGAATGTTTCAGATTCGTTGGTTGCAATATGGTTAGATTGTGTGCAATAGCGTACTTTTTGACCGCGGACTGATTTAATTTTCGCCCCCTTCCTGCGGGTCTGTCCGGAGCGGTAATGACCCCAACAATGGTATATCCTTTTTCGTAAAGTGCATTTAAAATACCCACTGCAAAATCAGGTGTTCCCATAAATACGATTCGTAAGTCTGTCATAATTCCCTAAGATAAGTGGTATTGGTTTTTAGTGTCTAATTTAATTTTTCCATCCTCCAATAACTCTTGTAAAGCTATTAAAACGGAATCACTTTCTATATGCAATAGTTGCTGAACAGTTCTGGAGTTTCCTGGATTCGATGCCAATAGTGCTAAAATTTGGATTTTGATGTTTTGTAATGTGATTATAGAATCTTTTGGACTGTTGCAAACATCACATATCCCGCACGGGCTTGAATCCGTTTCTCCAAAGTAAGCCAACAACTGTTTACTTCTGCACATACGATTGTTATTCGTGTATGCTAATATTTGTTTTACTTGGCCTTCCTTTAGTTGATTTTGCTCCTTAATGGTTTTAGAAAATAGGTTGATGGTACTTTCGTCTTCTCTTGGTACTAAAAAAGTAAGTTCCAAGTCGCTATGAGAGCCTTTAAAATCTATAATCTCTTCGGATGCTAATTTTTCCAAACCTTTAATAATATCGTTTTCACTGGTATTTAATTTTTTGGAAAGAAGTAGCGTGTTAATCAAGGTTTCGAATTCAAATATCCCGCCATAGGTTCTCAAGACAATTTTAACCAAATCAGACAGGCTTGGATTTCGTTCTATATAATCAAAAAGCACATCTTTATCTGCGGTAAAATGTACTGTTACTTTTCTAGCAAAAGAGGTAGATAAGGCGAGTACGGAATTTCTATCCAGTATCCTTAGTACATTATAAGTAAGCAGTGAGTTTAAACCATACGTGGCGCAAAATTCGTTAAAGTTTAAGCGAAAGGTATTCCCAGAGCCTTCTCCGTAGGCAATTTGTAAGTAGTTATTTAGCTTATTGTATACGAATTTCACAAAAGATACACCCGGGAGAATATCTAAAAACTGCTTTTTTACCTGTTCTTGATCTGTTTTATTTGTGATTAGAATAGCTTCGGCAGGGGCACCATCCCTTCCGGCTCTTCCGGCTTCCTGAAAATAATTTTCCAAACAGTCCGGTATTTGATAATGAATAACTAAAGCTACATCTGGCTTATCGATTCCCATGCCAAAAGCATTGGTAGCCACCATTATTTTAGTTTTATTTTCCAACCATTGTTCCAGCTTTTTTTTCTTCTCTTTTTCGGTTATTCCACCATGATAATAAGTCGTGCTTATACCACAGCTTATTAAATAACCGGAAATTTCTTCTGCTAGCCTTCTAGTTCTCACGTAAACGATGCCACTAGTATTAAGCTTACTGCAATGCTGTTTGAGTAGATATCTTTTATCCTCTTCTTTAATTACTTTAAATGCAATATTTTTTCTGGAGAATGAATCCTTTTGAACAAGAGGTGCTATTAAATCTAAAGTAGAAACAATATCAGCTGCTACTTTTGAAGTAGCGGTTGCTGTAAGCGCCATAAAAGGAACTTTTGGATGAAGTTCTCGTAATACCGAACATTTTAAATAGGCAGGTCTAAAATCATGTCCCCATTGCGAAATGCAGTGCGCCTCGTCTATGACCAACAGCGTTACGTTCATTTGCTGAATCCGCTCTTGTATCAGTTCCTGGCCCAAGCGCTCCGGGGAAATATAAAGAAATTTATAGCCGCCGTAAACGCAATTATCCAGTTCATTGTTGAGCTCCTCAAATCTCATGCTTCCAGTTAAGCCTATCGCTTTAATACCTAAATCTTTAAGCTTGGATACCTGGTTTTGAATTAATGCGATTAAAGGAGAAACTACAATGCATATTCCGTCCTGTGCCATCGCCGGAACCTGAAAGCAAATTGACTTTCCCCCTCCAGTAGGTAAAAGGGCCAAAACGTCCCTACCTTCTATAGCAGCGGTTATAATTTTCTCCTGCGAATCTTTAAAAGATGTAAAACCCCAATACTTTTCAAGAATCTCAATGGGTGTGCTATTCACGAGACATATCTAAAAGGTTCTTTATAAAGGCAAGTCTTTCCGCTACGGTTCCGAACGGAACTTCGTTAATTACATATCCAAGAGACGCGTAGGTATTTTTTAAATGTTCATGGATTTCAGTCGCCTGTAAATAGGTTTCCAATCTTTCATTATCTTGAACATAAATTGCTTCCCAGGGTGGCAGTAAAAATACACTGTCGTAATTATGTTTTTTGCAGGCATTAAGGAAATCGATTTCATATGGTTGGTCAAAATAATCCATATATGCAAGTACGTCGGGCATACCACGGTCATAGAAGACCTGCGCTTTTTCTTGTTTTTTTCCGTCCTCGTACTGTTTTCTGCGACCTTCTAAAAGTTGTAGATTGAATTGTTTTGAATCGCTAACAAATGCAATTGGATTGCCGAGCATGCTATTTGGATGCTGTTCGTTTTTAGCTTCCAATGTCATGCTTCGAATAAATTCATGAAAGCAGTAAAACCCAGAAGTCTCTAAGGCTTTTATTATAGCTGTTTTTCCGGTTCCGGGAGCACCCGTTATCACGATTCGTTTAAAATTCAAATTACAGTTTTAGCTTGTCAAAAATAGGCAAACCTAAGATACCAAAAAACCAGATGTTTCCTCTTATCTTTGTTTAAAAATGAACCAATGGCAGAAACTAGCCCAGAGGAGTTTTATAAACGACTAAAAGAGCAATTGGCGGAGACCACCGTTTGGCCTTCTGATTACCTTTATAAGTTTATCGTTTTGACAGACTCGGATAACATTGCTCAAATACATAAGATATTCGACCATAGCGGTGCGGTAATAATCTCAAAAAAATCTAAAAAGGGGAAATATACCAGTGTCTCTATTACGGTAAACCTTAAAAACCCTAACGAAGTCATAGATAAATACAAGGAAGTAGGTGCCCTAGAGGGTGTAATATCCCTTTAAAATAGCATATACGCTATAATTTTATTATTTTGCGTGCGTTATAAGAACACTTCTTCAATCAGTTTAAAGTAAAACTATCCAATTTGCAATTAGTAGAAAACCTAGAATACAATACAGAGCGTCCACATTTAATAATACCGGAGTACGGTCGTCATTTTCAAAAGATGGTGGATCATGCGGTTTCAATTGAAGACCCTGTGGAACGAAACAATGTGGCCAACTCCATCATAAGCGTAATGGGAAATTTACAACCACATTTGCGCGATGTGCCTGATTTTCAGCATAAGTTATGGGATCAGCTATTCATTATGTCCGATTTTAAATTGGATGTGGAATCTCCTTTTCCGATAACCACAAAAGAGCAGTTGCAAGAACGTCCAGATGCTTTGGAATACCCGCAAAACTTCCCAAAATATCGTTTTTATGGTAACAATATCAAACGTATGATAGATGTTGCAGTAGAGTGGGAGAAAGGAGATAAGCGTTCCGGTCTTGAGTATGCTATTGCCAATCATATGAAAAAATGCTACCTGAACTGGAATAAAGATGTTGTGGACGATTCTGCTATCTTTAAGCACTTGTTGGAGCTTAGTAATGGAGCCATTGATTTAGCGGCAGAGGGCGAAAGCCTTACCGATAGTGGTCAATTTCTAAAGAATAGGATTGCGAAAACACCGCGGTCTAACAATAACAACAAGAACAATCAAAGGAATAATAATCGCGGTAAAAAACGCTATTAATCGTCTACAAACTTTAGATGGGAACATTCAAGATAGAAGGTGGGCACCCACTATCAGGTGAAATAACACCGCAAGGGGCTAAAAACGAAGCTTTACAGATTTTATGTGCAGTATTACTGACACAGGAAAAGGTAGCAATAACCAACATTCCAGACATCATAGATGTTAATAAACTTATTTCCTTATTAGAGGATTTAGGAGTTAAAATCCAGAAAAAGGGAAAAGGCAGCTATACGTTTAAGGCGGACGATATAAATCTAGACTACCTGCAAAGCGATCAGTTTAAAAAAGATGGTAGAGGTTTAAGAGGCTCTATTATGTTGGTTGGACCATTACTAGCGCGTTTTGGGAAAGGATACATTCCAAAACCGGGCGGGGACAAAATTGGACGTAGGAGATTAGATACCCATTTTGAAGGTTTTATAAAATTGGGAGCTAAGTTCAGATATAATAAAGAAGAATATTTTTACGGGGTAGAGGCCAAAAAGCTAAAGGGAACTTACATGCTATTGGATGAAGCTTCTGTGACTGGTACCGCTAATATTGTAATGGCAGCTGTACTCGCTGAAGGTCAAACCACGATTTATAACGCAGCTTGCGAACCTTACCTGCAACAATTGTGTAAAATGTTGAATCGAATGGGGGCTAAAATCTCCGGTGTTGGTTCTAACCTATTGGTAATTGATGGTGTAGAAAGTCTAGGTGGTACGGAACACAGGATGTTACCGGATATGATTGAGATAGGTAGTTGGATAGGTCTTGCGGCGATGACCAAAAGCGAACTCACTATCAAAAATGTAAGTTGGGACGATTTAGGTCAGATTCCTACTGTTTTTAGAAAGTTAGGAATTACCATAGAACGTAAGGGAGATGATATTTATATTCCTGCACACAAAAACGGATACGAGATTCAAAACTATATTGATGGTTCTATTTTAACCATTGCAGATGCGCCTTGGCCAGGACTTACTCCAGATTTATTGAGTATTATTCTTGTTATTGCCACACAGGCAAGGGGCGAGCTTGTCATCCATCAAAAAATGTTTGAAAGTAGACTCTTTTTTGTAGACAAACTATTAGACATGGGTGCAAAGATTATTCTCTGTGACCCTCATAGAGCGGCGGTTATGGGACATGATTTTAAGTCTTCATTGAAAGCAACAACCATGACTTCCCCTGATATTAGAGCAGGTGTTTCCTTATTGATAGCGGCACTATCCGCTAAAGGAACTTCAACGATTCATAACATTGAGCAGATTGATCGTGGCTATGAAAATATAGACGAGCGATTGAGAGCTATTGGTGCTAAAATTACACGTGTGTAAACGCAGACCAAATAAAAACGATACTCCATACTGCGGTTCTTGCCCAGTTATATGAAACCAGTTCAGACAAGGTATTTTCATCGAAACGTACGTTTGAAATGGCATTGTGTCTAGGCACAAATAGCCAAAAAGTAAGAATCCATACAAGAAAAATTAATACTACGCTACCTGTAGTATATAGCGAAGGTGTAAGGTATAGCTGATATATCGCTATTAGTGTTTGCCCAAACATCAAGGGAATTACCACATAAGAAATGCGTTGCACATAAACACGGTGCCAGCGGATTAAATCATTTTTGTTAAAGTATTTAAAGCTTGGGTAAATTACTAGTTGTACCATCCAAATTAGCACAAGCAATCCAAAATCGAAGCTTATTCGTAGTGTTTCAAGTATCATTTATATATTAGGTTTTAGATACGGTATAGGCCCAATAAATGAGCAAAGGATGAATAACTATCAATCTACTCCAAGAAACCCAATTGGGTACGCAAAGGCCATCTAAAACACAGGAGCCTATTTGAATAAAGTATATGTGTGACGGTATTAGAAGTATTAGTAATACCATGATGGCATGGCATGCCCTCTTTCTGCTGTTCGGAAATAAAACTAAAATTCCTAATAACATTTCTACGAGTCCAACAACATAATTGATAAACATCGGTTTTGGGATATAATCCGGTATTAGACCCAGATAAAACTCAGGATTTATAAAGTGGTATAGGCCAGCAATACCATAGAATCCTGCTAGTAATGTGGCAAGTGGTTTGTTTGTTAAGTTAATTTCCATTTATAATCAACGTGTACCTTTTTTAGAATAAGGAAGAACGGAATCCACCATATAAAATCGTTAGTAATGAGCGTGTATATAAATTCAAAAGGAACGATATCCTGCACGTAGTTAAACAGAAAACCAAGTGGTCCAAAGATTTTACCAAGAAAACCTACAGCTACTATAGGCCAGTGTCGCATGGGGTCGTAGGAGGCCCACCAATAACCAATACCGTAAACGCCAATAACCATACCCATCCCCTGCCAAACCATGGGATGGTTTAGGGGTTCCATGCCAACAAATTCGAAGAACTGATTAGGAAATAGAACAACCCAAGCCCCCCATAGGATATTATAAATCGCGGCAAGTTTTAATGTAATTTTCATGTTTTCTCTACTAGTGTTCCATCAGGATATTTGGCGAACCTTCCCTTGTCCTTTTCATGCACATGATCTGGATAGCGCCAAGGCCAACCACCAAACTGAGTCAATTTATATTCCTCCATCGCGCTCTGTATTTCCGCTTCGGTATTCATTACAAATGGACCATATTTTACCACAGGTTCTGCTATAGGTTTTCCCTGAAGTACTAAAAGATGTGCCTCTGAATTTCCAGCGGTAATTACAACTTCTTCCGTGGCATCCAAAGTGATGCCGTGATTTGGAAGAATATTTGTGCTCTCGATTGTTATAGCGTCACCCTCATAAAAGTATAGCGTTCTATTTACGCCAACAGCTGTTTTCGGCAGTGTGAACGTACCATTGGGTGCTATATGTATATTCAAAATGGCCACATGATTGTCTGCTTTTGTAGCCCAGGAGTCAGGAGCAGGTTCGGGAGCTTTTTCTTTACCGTAATGACCAGCAATCACTTTTATACTGGCATTATCGGTTTTTATGATCGGAATATCCTCGTGCCAGAGCATTTTAAAATGTGGCTCTACGAATTTATTGGCTTTGGGCAAATTCAACCATATTTGAAAAAGTTCTAAAGGATTGTCTTTATCGGTATGCACCAAAGGGAACATTTCGCAATGCTGTACCCCTTTACCGGCTGTCATCCATTGCACATCTCCTTCTCCAAACCTACCGGCGGCTCCTAAGGAATCTGAGTGGTCACAAAACCCCTTGTTCACAATCGTGATTGTTTCGAAACCCCGATGCGGATGTGCCGGGAAACCAGGAATCGTTTGTCCGTGGTACATGCGCCATCCATCTTTTACGGTAAAGTCATTACCTAAGTTTCGTCCTTCCAAAGAGGCATCAGGCGACATGTCTTGCTTCCCTTTTGGATAATAATCCAAGTGGTAGACACAAAATAAAAAGGGGTCTTCTGTTTGCCAAGGAAAGCCTAGTGTGAATACTTCTTTGATCGGGTTATTCATTCGTGTTTCGCGGTATTAATTTCTATCCAATACTCATCCGGATCCTGTATATAAATTTGTCGCACACCATCGGTTCTCAAGGTTACAGCATTTTCTTTACCGGGCCAATCAGAGTAGGGTACATCATTTTTTTCCAGATGGGCGATAACACCATCCAAGTCTTGAGTAGCCAGACATAGATGCATGGATTTGTTCTTTTTAAAAGGGGTAAATTCTTTTTGAATGAGATGTATTTGAGAGCTACCATCAACCAGAAACCAACGAAATCCTGGTTTTTTATCGGGATGCGGTGTTTCCGTCAGTTGCAACATAGTCCCATAAAATTCAGCACTCTTATCCACATCGTCTACCACGATGGCAAAGTGATCAATTTTAAAATCGAAAGACTGGCCATTCACTATTACGGAAAAGAGACAAATCAAAACAACCGAATGCAACTTTTTCATACCCATATGTAGTTTGTTTATTTGTTATCCAAGGCGTCTATCTGTTTTTGTACATCATCTGCATCTGCATATTTACCATCACTGGCAGAGCGATTGGATTTAGACAAATCAAAGGCCTCTTTCATTAACTTTTTGTATTTCTCTTCTAGCTTTTCTTTTTCTGATTTCTTTTTAAATATTCCGAACATAGCAATTTTTAGTTTTGATATTAATTTCCGTTAAGTGGTGGTGGGCCTTCTATCATAGGCTCATACACCTCGTCACCTTTTCTTGTTTTAAATTCTTCTTTTACTTCTTGTACCATTTTGGGGTTTTCAAATAAATCTACCATCGTCATCGCCATAGCTTTGGAAGCATATACCATGCCTTTATGACCGATAGACATGCCACCGCAGGCTACTACCGCCCAAGAATGCCAAGGTGTATCTTTGGGAGCAACAGTTGCGCTAAGGTTAATATTGGGAACGTTCCAACTTACATCGCCAACATCTGTAGAACCGCCTCCTGCGTTTGGATCTGTTTCCCTTAGCGGACGAATAGAGCTATCCATACCAACTTCTGCCTTACCGGTTGCTTTTTGGATTGCTTTACCAAATACCGTTTCTTCTGGTGTATATTCTATTTCGCCTAAAAGCTCAAGATTTTTCTGCATGATGGCACCACCAGTACGGTTTACGAGGGTTTCGTAAATTCCGGAAACCAATGATATTTTATAGTCCACATCGGCCATAATAGCGGCACCTTCAGCCATTTCCTTTACGCGCTCGTACGTAGGTAACATTATTTTTCGTTTTGGGTCACGAACCCTCACCCACAGTTTAGCATAATCTGGCACAACGTTTACGACCTGCCCGCCGTCCTGTATATGGTAGTGTATTCTGGAAGTAGGCTGAATATGCTCTCTATAATAGTTAATACCTGTAGTATATAATTCTAATGCATCGGATGCACTTCGGCCGTTCCAGGGATCCATAGAAGCATGCGCTGCTTGTCCATTAAATTCAACGATAAAATCTATTAATGAAAGTCCACTTTGTACATCGGCCTCCGTACTTGCTCCAGGGTGCCAACTTACGTTTACATCAACATCGTCCCAAAGTCCAGCTTTTACCATCCATACTTTTGCAAAATACTTTTCTTCTGCAGGGGTTCCTAGAAACTTTACGGTTCCCTTTATTTTTCCGGCATCCATAAGTTCTTTTATGGCTATTGCGGAACCAAGGCTAGCGGTGCCAAAAAGATTATGGCCACATCCATGACCTGCCGCTCCTGGGTTTAGTGCTTCCTTTATGGGCGAAGCTTTTTGAGAAATACCCGGAAGGGCATCAAACTCACCAAGAATACTTATTACTGGAGAACCAGAGCCATAGGTTGCGGTAAACGCCGTTGGTATGTTGGCAACACCTCGGGTTACCGTCATTCCATTTTTTTCTGCATAGTTTGCAAGTATTTCTGCGGAGCCAGTCTCATCGAAAGCAGTTTCTGCCAGAGCCCAAATAGAATCACTAATTTTTATAAGTTCATTTTTATGCTTTTCTACCGATGCGATAAGTGCTTTTTTATTCGAACTCAGTTTTTGTGCCGAAAGGGAAAAACAACAAATGAAAAGGCAAGCGCTTAGAATTGTTTTTTTCATGGGTATTCTCGTTTAGGTGGTTTTTTTATAACGGATTTAAAGATAATCAAACTTGGAGTAATACGGTTTCCAAATTTCAGTTATGTTGGTCCCAAACCGGTCTTCCTGGTAAGGTGTGTTTTGCTATTATTCGCTTACTTTCCTTTTTGGTTTTAGGATTCTTTTTGAATGCATATAAAGCATCACTGGCGAACTTTCGCATTTTTGATATAGAAACAATAGGTTGTGGATAGTCTTTTCCTAGTTCAAACCCTAAAAACTGCAGTTCCATCTGCGGTATTTCCCATGGCTCATGAATATATTGATAAGGGAGAGTTGCTAGTTCGGGAACCCATTTTTTGATAAAAACGCCATGAGCATCGTGTTCCTTGCTATTTTTTATAGGATTATAAATACGAATTGTATTTACCCCAGTCTCACCAGATTGCATGTTCAACTGCGGAAAATGAATGCCGGGTTCAAAGTCCAAAAAGTTTTGTGCCAAGTGTACTGTGCAATCTTGCCAAGGTTGCCATAGCAGATGGGTAAAGAAGGAAGCCAGCATGGCACGCAGTCTAAAATTCACGAAGCCGGTTGTAACCAAACATCGCATAGCCGCATCTATAAGGGGAATTCCGGTTTGACCTTCTCGCCAGGCCTTTTGCAAATGGAGCTGCCTTGGCTTGTACAGTTCGTGGTACCCCTTGTTCACACTTCTAAATTCCATCTCGCCCTCCATTTCAAATTTTTGAATAAAGTGTGCCTGCCAGCGCATACGGGAAAGAAAGGAACTTAGGTTTCTTTTGTTGTTCACGCTTTTCTTGTGTCCTGCTGCATATTGGCATACCTGTCTGGCGGACAAGCATCCCCAAGCAAGGTATGGAGAAAGTCTACTACTATGTTTACGAGATGTGGCGGGTTTCGAATAATTCGAATTATAGCCCCAAATACGCTCATTTAAAAAAGAATCTAAATATTTAACGGCATAAGATGTTCCTCCTTTTTGAATTTGAGAATGTAATTGGGTATCCAAGGAAACCATTTTAAAATGTGTTTCTGTAAATTTTTCAATCATTGAAATAGGGTAGAAGCTCCCTAATTCCATTTGTGGTTTATCAATGTTGGTATTTACAAAAGAAACCCAGTCGTTTTTCCATTTCTTTCTGTTTTTTATGCCTCTAAAGACACCATTTTGTATGCTTTCTTCCCAAGTAACTGCATATTCGCTACACCATTTAGAAACCGCTTTATCACGGTCATACGTCATTTTCATCCCCGTTTCTTGGTAGGAAAATATATGAGATATGCTATCGTGATCATTCAGCTTTTTGAACATAGATAAGATTTCCTCGGTTACAACAAGTATTTTGGTGTCATAGGAGAGGAGCTGCCTTTGAAGATCGGTCAGGCTCTGCTTTATAAAATTGATATGTTTATTGCTGTAATGCAAATCGTTTGCCCATATAGGTTCAAAACTATAAAGCAATAGTACTTTTTCTCCAGTAGCAATAGCCTTTACCAAAGGCTCATGGTCCAATAACCTTAAATCCCTTTTGAACCAAACAACAACCATTAAGCAACAGCATCTTTATAGGTTTTAAGACAGCGTTCCCTAGCCATTTTATGATCTACCATTTTTTCTGGATAGGTCAATTCCTGCAAGTCCGGAACCCATGTATTGATATATTCCTTTTGCTTATCGAATTTATCTACTTGGGTCATGGGGTTAAATATTCGAAAATACGGAGCAGCATCTACGCCACTACCTGCCGCCCATTGCCAGTTACCCACATTGGCACTCATGTCATAATCCAATAGTTTTTCTGCAAAGTAAGTTTCGCCCCAGCGCCAATCTATCAATAGATGTTTGCAAAGAAAACTAGCGACGAGCATACGCACTCTGTTGTGCATGTATCCTGTTGCATTTAGCTCACGCATTCCTGCATCTACCAATGCATATCCTGTCATTCCGTTTTTCCATTTTTCAAATTCGGCTTCATTGTTACGCCAATCTATTCGGTCATACTTAGGTCTAAATGCTTTTTCTTTGGTATGCGGAAAATGCCATAAAATCTGCATAAAAAATTCACGCCAAATAAGCTCGCTCCAAAATACCTCGTTTTCTTCAGTAATCGCTTTTTTCATCATCTCACGCACCGAGACGGTACCAAATCGTAAATGAGGCCCTAAGCGGGACGTACCATTTTTTATTGCTGGAAAATTCCTAGTATCCTCATAATTATTAATGAGAGCAGGAGTTGCAGTGTAATCCGGAACCTTTATTTCTGATGGCTCAAAGCCCATATTCGAAAGTGATACGTTAGGTAGGTTGGAATCTGCAATAAGATTATTCATGTACTCCCTTGTATCGTGGAGACTTAGATGGTTCGCATTGAAAAGCGATTTCCATTTATTTTTAAAAGGAGTGTAGACCACGTATGGTTTTCCATCGTCCTTTACAACCTCGTCTTTTTCAAAAATGACTTGATCTTTATAGGTTTTGAAATGGATATTATGTTCCTCAAAAAATATGGCCATTTTGGTATCCCTTTCCTTTGCATATGGCTCATAATCATGGTTGGTGTACACCCCTTGCACTTCATATACATTAGACAGTTCCTTGAATACGTCTATCGGCTTTCCATGAAATAGCCCTATCGAACTATCATAATTGCTTTGTACTGTATCCCTCATTTTTTGAAGGGTTTCGTGAAGAAAAGATACCCGGGCATCGTCTTTAGGTAACTTATCCAATATTTCCGTATCAAAAATAAAAACAGGGAGTACCGGAAAATCGCTTTTCAGGGCTTCCAAAAAGCCATAATTATCATCTAAGCGTAAATCCCTCCGGAACCAAAAAACAGAAACCTTTTTCCTCATTTTATGAAATATTCAAGGTAGACATACCGCCGTCAACACCAACAATTTGTCCCGTCATCCAACTGCTATCATCGCTCAATAAAAATGCTGCAATGTTTGCAATGTCCTCAGGTTTTCCAACTCTTTTTAATGGATGACGTTGCGACATCATTTCTACTTTTTTGTCATTGCTCAGTAAGCGACCGGCCAAAGGCGTATCTACTAATGAAGGGGCAACTACGTTTACACGAATCTTAGGTGCATATTCGGCTGCCATGGATTTGGCAAAACCTTCTATTGCTCCTTTTGCTGCCGCAACACTGGTGTGAAAAGGCATTCCTGTTCCTACGGCAACAGTACTAAAAAATACCATGCTAGCTCCTTCAGACATTTTCCCAATTATAGTTTTAACCGTTTTTACCAAGCTAAAAAAATTCAGTTGCATGTCCTGTTCAAAGGTATCTAAACTCATCATTTTAAATGGTTTTAGATTGATGCTTCCTGGGCAATATACAAATCCATGGAGTTCATCCGGTAAGTTTGAGGTGTCTAAATCATCAGTTGTGGCGTCGAACGGAATATGTGTTACATTGAGTCCGTCTAAACCTTCGGTGGTACGAGATGCTACGAAAACGCTGTAATTATTATGTAATAAATGAACTAAGGAATGCCCAATACCATGGGTCCCTCCAATTAATAGTATGTTTTTACTCATGACTTAAAATGATTTAAAGTGAATTTCTTTTTCTGAACCCGGTATGCTACCAAAACGTTCAATCAACTGTTGCTCTCGGTACTCAAATATTTGACTCAACTGTTTCTTTACAATTATGGGGTGTGCTATTTGTCCTAATATGCCAAAAGGAATTTTATAATCTATAATATCCTCCATCTCTACACCACCCTCTACTTCATTGATAAAATGTTTGTGATGCCACAGGGCATAAGGCCCAAAACGCTGTTCATCTACAAAATATTCGCCTTGCTTAACATGTGTGATTTCGGTGACCCATTTTGTGGTGTATCCAGGAAGTGGCGAAACTTTGTATTGAATAATTTGACCGGCATACATAGGCCTATCAGCACCAGATAAAATAGTAAATCCCATGTGCTTTGGCGTTATTTCCTGTAAATTCTTCGGACTCGACAAAAAATCCCATGCTTGTTGCCTAGATATTGGGAAGGATTGTTTGGAATGTAGTTGGTATAATTTCATTCGGGTATTTTTAACAAAGATAGATGCATTATTGTTCAGCCAAAAATTTAATTCGTTAAACAAAATTAAAATAATTTATGTTTTGATGTATCGTGCTGTTTTTCACCGATATTATCAATTTTTAAACTAGTTAAAGCTGTCAAGACACTGCTTATTTTGTAATTTACCATGCTATTTAAAACAACCTCATGAGAATTATACTAGGTATTTATGTTATGTTCCTTACCAATATTGCGCTAGGCCAAGGACTCATTGTGGAGCTTGGCGAGTTGCCGCAAGCCGTTTCTGAAACTTCTGGACTATTGTTTTTTAACAATCATATTATCACCCATAATGACTCCGGTGGTGCCGCAGCTCTATTTGAAATAGATACGCTATCCAGAGAAATTACTCGAACCGTTACCTTAACTAACGCAACTAATACAGATTGGGAGGCTATTAGTCAAGATGAGGATTATATTTATGTTGGCGATTTTGGAAATAACCTGGGAACCCGACAAGACTTAACAATATACAGGGTAGCAAAGGCGGATTATTTGGATAATGATACTGCAACTGCTGAAGCTATTTTCTTTTCGTACGAAGACCAAACCGATTTTACGGATACAGGAAACAGTGATTGGGACGCAGAAGCTTTTTTTGTTTTGGAAGACGAGTTCATTATACTTACCAAGCAATGGAAAAGTGAAGGCTCGGTCGCCTATGCAGTACCGAAAACACTAGGGAATCACACCGCTACAAGACGAGATACTGTAGAAAATATAGGGCTTGTAACCGATGCAGATTATAATGCCACAGACGGTACCTTAGTGGTGTTGGGTTATTCTAACTTTTTGATGCCCTTCGCAAGAATATATTCCATAACAACGTCCACTATTTTTCCTAATGAATTTACAGCAGTACTACTGGAAATAGGATTGGCGCAAGTAGAAGGCGTTACCAATGACGGATTGGGGAACTACTTTATATCCTCTGAGCTTTTTATGAGACAATCGCCAAATATTACATCGCTATCGCGACTTTTTAAATTTTCACAAATTGAAGAAGTGCAACCAGAGCCTGAACCAGAGCCAGAACCAGAACCAAATCCTCCACCAGAGGAAAACGAGGAAGAACTGCTTATATTCAATGAGTTGGGTACCGGTGAGATTCGATATATTATCAACTCAGAAAATAATATAAACGGCACCCGAATTTATGACGTAAACGGGAAAACCGTTTGGGAACAGTTTACCACTAGCGTGGAAAAAGAAGGTGTAATCTCAGAGCACATTGCTACATCTATTTACTATTTCGTCGTTTATTTTGACAATTCTGTAAGCTCCAAGGCATTTGCAGTTTATTAAGGATTTATCTATTCCTTATTAGAACATAGCTGCAACGAACTATTAGAAAACCTGTCCTTTTGAATTCCTAAGTTGTTTATTTATGACTTTGTTAACAAGAGCAACATCTCTTTATATCTAGATTTGCGCATACTAAAAACAAAAACCATGAATAAAGTAATCTTATTTTTATTAGCTATTGTAGCTTCATTTTCTTTGGAAGCCCAAATTAATACACCTGCCGCTAGTCCGGCTTCAAAATTGATACAAACCGTTGGTTTAACGGAAGTTGTAATCGATTATTCCAGACCTTCTATGAAAGGAAGAAAAATATTCGGAGAGCTTGTGCCTTTTGATAAACTCTGGAGAACGGCAGCCAATGCATACACAACCGTTAGTTTTGATTCGGATGTTACGATTGCAGGAAGTGATGTGAAAGCTGGTACATATTCCATTTTCACAAAGCCTGGTGCTAAAACGTGGGAAGTTTTCTTTTATACCGATACTGAAGGTAGTGGTACACCACGGAATTGGGAAGAAAGTAAAATTGCAGCTAAAGCAACCGTTCCTGTATGGCCAATAGACATGCCGGTAGAAACTTTCACTATTACAATAGATGATATTACAAACAACGGAGCTAATCTAGGGATTATATGGGAAAATACATACGTAGCTATTCCTATAGGAGTGCTTACAGATGCTGCTGTTATGAAAAGTATTGATAGTGCGCTTGGCGGTCCTGGTGCAGGAGATTATTATGCTGCTGCAACCTATTATTCTGCAGAGGGTAAAGACATTGGTAAAGCAAAAGAGTGGATGGATAAGGCAATGGCAATGACTGAAAAACCTGCTTTTTGGCAGTTAAGACAACAATCGTTGATTTTGGCTAAAGCTGGAGATAAGAAAGGTGCAATCGCTGTAGCTAAAAAATCTTTAGAAGCATCCAAAGAAGCTGGAAATGATGATTACGTTAAAATGAATATGGATTCCCTGAAAGAATGGGGAGCCATGTAATCTTCGGTTTACAAGAAACTAATAATTACACAGGCTTTATAGTTAGCAAAACTAAATCGAGCGGATTCAATTATCTATTTACCTTAGGGTTATAGTTTTTGTTTCCGCTCTATTTTTTTTAAAGGGTTTTTTTTAACGTGCTAATGTGCGCACTCCATCATCGATTTTAAGGTGATAGACTTTGGCAACTATGGCCGTTTCCTTTTTGTACGTGGCTAGTATAGCTTTACTATGTGATTCCATGAGCTTTGTTTTCATCAGGTTTATGGTGCATCCACCAAAACCACCACCCATCATTCTTGATCCCATAACACCTTCTAACTTTTGGCCAGCACTTACGAGTACATCTATCTCGTCCGTAGTTATTTCAAACTCGGTAGACATGGCCCAATGTCCTTCTAGGAGAATAGCCCCACTCTGTTTGGCATCCCCTTTTTTCAAAGCATCCATCATCCGTATCACACGCCCATTCTCTGCTAAAACATATCCTGCACGTTTATAGTCCGTAGGGGAAACACCGCTTTTTATCTTTTCTAAATCTTTAAAACTTACGTCCCGCAAGGAATGCACATTACTTTTGAATTTGGTAACTTCTGAAACAATTAGCTCACAAGAGTTTCGTCTTTTATTGTATTCTGAATCTAAAGCCAAGTTATGCGTTATGTTACTATTGATGAGTACCCAACTATAGCCCTTAAAATTAATGGGCACATACTCATGGCTTATATCTTTGCAGTCTAAAAATAAAGCGTTGCCCTTTTTACCATACAGCACCGCATATTGATCCATAAGACCGCAGTTAAGACCAATCTTATGCTCGGCCTTTTGAGCGATTAAAGCAATATCTTTTTTGGCTATCTCAAAATCACTTAATTCGGTGAGGGCGTGAATAAATCCACAACATAGGGCTGCAGAGGAAGAGAGGCCGGCGCCAATAGGAATATCTCCCCCAAACACACAATCAAAACCTATAAGCGGATAGTCCTTTTCTAAAAGAATTTCTAGAATCGCTTTAAAATAGGTTCCCCAAAAGGAAGTGAAAGGTTGATGAGAACCATCCAAGGCAAAGACAATTTGCTCGGGCTGGGTGAGGAACGCTTCAATGTTGATTTTACCCGTATTATTTTTTTGAGCTGCAAAATAGATCCCTTTTTCTATGGAGGCAGGTAAAACATAACCCAAATTGTAATCTGTATGTTCTCCAATGAGATTAACACGTCCCGGTGCTTTTACCAGAACGGGCTTATTTCTATATCTTTTTATAAAGAAAGCTTCAACTTCAGATTTTATCATGGCGGGCGTATGCTTAAAATTCTATAAAAAGAAGCCTGTAAGTATAAAGCAAGCTCAGGTTTAAAAAAAAGACAGACTACCCTAAGGCCCCAAGGTGAAAGCTTATATAATAAAAAAGATAGCTGCAAGGTGTTTTAGTCAAAATTGCAGCTCATTTCTAACGCTTCGTTTTCAATGTTATTATTACATACTGGTTGGTAATTACTAATTCACTGCTACAGGTCTTTTTAACATACGGTCAAATGCTTCAAAAATAAACGCAAAAGCAATTACCATTGCAGCTCCTATAAAATTCAACCATAAGTAGCCTAATTTTTCTTCGCCTGCAGGATGGATATGTATTAGATTGTAATACACTACACACACTAGTATCTGTGTTAAGACGGCTGCAAAGAATACGGCATTACCCTTAACAAATTTAAAAAAGAAAGCCAATAGGAATATACCAAGTACATTTCCATAAAAGATACTCCCTATGATATTCACAAGTTGTATAAGATTATCGAAAAGATTGGCCACATTCGCTATAGCAATCGCCACAATACCCCAGGCGAAAGTGAACCACTTGGAAGCCTTTACATAGTGCTGATCGGTTTCTTCCTTAATATGATTTCGTTTGTATAGGTCCAAAGCCGTAATAGTACCCAGTGCGTTTAGCTCCGAAGCCGTAGAAGACATTGCTGCAGATAAGATAACCGCCAGTAAAAGGCCGATGAGGCCTTTAGGAAGGTTATTTAGGATAAAATGTATGAATACATAATCCTTATCATTGGTTTCTGCGGTGTCGTCCGCTTGTTTTATAATCGTTTTTGCTATCGCTCTATTGGTACTGTCTTTTCTGTTGATTCTTATAATTTGCAACTTTGCCTCTTTAACAGCGGCATACTCTTTGATTTCTAAGGCTGCGGAAAAGTTGTTTTGGGCAATTCGTTTTTCTGCCTCTAAGGCTACTTGACCTTCTTGTAATAATTTGTAATCATCTGCAAACTCTGATTCCATTACGGTTTGCGTTGCAGCCGGATTAAAGTTTAGCGGAGAAGGGTTATACTGATAGAAAACAAAAACCATTACGCCTACCAGAAGAATGAAAAATTGCATTGGAATTTTAAAGATACCGTTGAAGACCAGTCCCAATTGGCTTTCCCTAACGGTCTTTCCGGACAAATACCGTTGTACCTGACTTTGGTCTGTACCAAAATAGGCCAATGCTAAGAATAATCCACCTGTGATACCACTCCAAAATGTATACCTACTTTTAGTATCCATGCTAAAGTCTAGAATTTCCAATTTATTACTGGCTCCTGCAATCTTTAATGCCTTGCTGAATGTAATGTCCGCAGGTAAGTAGCCTAGAATAAAAAAGAAGGTAATGAACATCCCAGTCATGATGATGAACATCTGTTGTTTTTGCGTAACACTTACCGCTTTTGTACCGCCGGATACGGTATAGATAATTACTAAAGTTCCAATGATGACGTTAAGGGTTCTTAAATCCCACCCAAGTACAGCAGACAGTATTATGGAGGGCGCAAAAATAGTAATACCCGCAGCAAGTCCTCTTTGTACTAAAAATAAAATAGCTGCCAAAGACCTTGTCTTTAAATCAAACCTACCTTCTAGAAACTCATAGGCAGTATACACCTTCATTTTATGATACAGCGGAATAAATACCAAACAAATGATAATCATTGCCAAAGGCAGTCCAAAATAGAACTGCACAAAGCCCATGCCGTCATGAAAAGCTTGTCCTGGCGTAGAAAGAAAAGTAATCGCACTAGCTTGCGTAGCCATAACGGATAAGCCTATGGTCCACCACTGAGCTTCTTTACCGCCCCTAACATAGTCGTTTACGTTTTTGCTTCCCTTTGTCTTCCAGACACCATAAACTACAATGAATAGTAATGTACTACAAAGAATTGTCCAATCTAGTATTCCCATATTAGGTAAATGATGACATTATATACGCAAAAACCAAGACGTAAATTAGATTTAATGCAAGTACTATAGAATACTCCTTTTTCCAAGCTTTGTTTTCGTCCTCCTCTTCACTCATCCTTTTATCTTTTCTTTTGTTTCTAGGGTATCTTTTCCTATAGATAACATATTTGAAAATAACTTATATGCTCCGGGAACTCCAGCAGGCAATTCTCTGAAAAAACTAAGTCCCGTGTAAATATAGTTTCCTTTTCCGTACGGAGCCACAAGTAAACTCCCCTTTTTTTCTGTTTCCCCTTCATCATTCATGCCTAAAATAGGGGTGAACTCGGGGCCCCATTTGTCTGGAAAATAAAGGCCACGTTCCTGTACCCAGCCTTCAAAATCTGAAGACGTGATTTTATTTGGAAAGGTAACCAGCGGATGGTTAATTGCCAAGATGCGTACTTCGGAATCCTCATTCGTTACTCTATCCCTTGAAATTTTTAACTCGTAAGGTGCAATGTTCTCAAATTGATTACCCCACCTGTTAGCGGTATTGTATTGCACGATTACGTTGCCACCTTGCGCTACATAATCAAGAATAAACCGTTGTTTGAATTTTAATTCTTCCAACACATTATACGCTCTAATTCCAAGTACTATGGCATCATATTTACTTAGGGAACTATCTGTTATGTTAGCTGGGTCAAGAATGTGAACAATATAACCCATTTGCTCCAGGCTAGTAGGCATTTGATCTCCTGCACCCATAATATATCCAATATGTTCACCTGCTTTTTTGATATCCAAGCGAACCGTTTTTGCCTCGGATGGTAATAGAATAGTTTGCATAGGAACATGGTCATAATCAATGGTAACCAATTCCTTGGTGATTACCTTTCCGTTTACGCGTACGATAGGGGAGATATAACTTTCATTTTCTGTAGCAGGCGGACTTAACGTGAAATAGATGGTTTGTTCGTCTCCTTTTTTAGCTATACTGAAAGGTTTTGTATTCTGGTCTACCTTCCAGGCTTGGTCAAAGCAAAACTCTACCGTTCCCGATAGATTATCTGCATGAGCCTTTATAGTTACAGGAATTTCTTTTGGTGTATCATTGGCAAAGATAATCACCTTATCATCAAAACTTGCTGTGGCTTCTGGAACGATTTCAAAAGGCTGGTAAATTTCTCCTTTGTCCGGTTTAGCATATTTATATACTATCGCCTTGCTAACAGGAATAATTGTGCCGTCAATTTCCAGTTCAAATAGCGCATGAAAAGCCTTTGGTGTTTCTGGTTTTCCAATCAACTGCATGTCGGCCACTTTATAGGTCCCCAAGCTTCCTTTTTCCATTAACCAGTAAGGGCTTGTGTAATTGGTTTCCTTAGGTATTGTGAATTCGATTTTCTGTTTCACTACTATATTTTCTTCCAATCGAATAGGTTTCAATAGCCCTTCTTCATTTGCTATTCGAACCGATTTTAATTTTATGTTTGTCGGACTTCTATTCACCATTTCGATATCAAGTGAAACTGATTCTCCAGGATTGGCATAGGCCGCTGTAGTAAAAGCCTCTAAGTGCATCCCAGTAACAGCGGTAATGATACTCTTTAACTCAATGGTCTTTAATGCTTTCCAATGCTTATCCTTTACTTCTTGTAAAAGACTGTAAGCTTTGACCAATTGCGGTAAATGTTCATAAGGATGTTTAAAATTGAAATTTTTCTCTATTGGAATCAATAGCGCTGCAATTTTATCACCACCAGCAATCCTGTTCCATGACGTATCGATACCTTCGAACAAATCAGTTTTAGATTTAGGTAAGTCCCCTTTAAGCAGTTCTACATACTCCGGTTCACTACCTCTGGAACTTAATCTTCCAAAGCCTTGGCATAAGTGCTGACTGCTAGCTAATGCTGCTATTTCATTATTGGATACGCCTAGGATTGGGTAATAGGTACCTACATCCATAGTAAGCATGTTGGATTTGTCTGCTTTTTCAAATGCTTCTTCGCTTCCGTAAAACCACCAAGACGTATTGAAAAATAAGCGTCTGGGTTGCCAGATTTCCGTTTCATTCAAACGATTGGTAAAAGCGTTTGGATTATTGGCAAGGTCAAATGCCTCCAAGCTTAACATAGCAGAAGAGGTGTGGTGGCCATGTGTACTCCCAGGGCTCCTATGGTCAAACCTATTGATAATCACATCGGGCTTAAATTGTCTTATTTTAGTTACTACATCCCCTAAAATTGCTTCTTTATTCCATATTTTTAGAGTTTCCTTAGGGTGTTTGGAGTAACCGAAATCATTGGCTCTGGTGAAAAATTGCTCACCACCATCTACTCTTCTGGCAGCTAGTAGTTCTTGTGTTCTAAGTACGCCTAGTAGTTCTCGTAGCTCCGGACCTATTAAATTTTGCCCACCATCGCCTCTTGTTAGCGAAAGATATCCTGTTCTGGCATGTACATTGTTAGATAAATAAGAAATTAAACGGGTATTTTCATCATCGGGATGAGCGGCAATGTAGAGCGCAGTACCCAAAAAATTAAGCTTTTGAACGGCATGATAAATATCCGTGGGGGTACTTTTTTTTGGAGTTTGTGCTGTCGATATGTTTAATAAAAAAAGGCTACAGCCCAAAAAGACCCAAATATGGCGCATGGTGTTGGTTTTAGTCTGATTCAAATATAACAAGATTAAAACTTGAGGTCAGGTATTTACAACTTCTTTAACAAACTAAAGTTCTCCCGCATTATCCATTTGACTGTCTTCTTGATAGGTAGAAATTAGCACAACCCCTTTTTGCAAAACTAGATTATTTGGATAGGTAAGGATTTCACCGTTTGTTTTTCTTAAATGTAGATGGAAGGCACGGATATCTTCAATCACTAATACGTCTAGTTCTGAACTTTCAGCACCGGCAAGCTCTTTGTCCAAAATGCGTATAGTGTTCCCAATTTTAAAAGGAAAGGAGAAAAATATGATAACGCCAGCGGTTATATTACTCAAGATTGACCATTGGGCAAAAAGGGCCACCCCTATAACGGCAAAGACCGAGGAAAGGAGTACCCCAAGATCTTTATAATCTACCCCCCAAACAAGGGTTAATGCAGCCATAGCGGTTACTGTAAGTGCAATGGATATGTATTTAATAATAAGGCTCGTTCTTATAGGATTAAAGTCTCCCAGTTTTCCTACTTTCCTGGCTGCGGCACTAAAGGCAACTTTAAGGATAAGGACTAAAACCAAAATTACGATACTCGATAGTAACTGGTTCTGGTGGGTAGCAATAAAATCTCTCATAACTTATAATCCTAAACTATCACGCAAATATAAATCCTTATTCCCATTTTGTCTCCAATAAGGTGTTTTTAAACGGGCTATTTTAGCTCCTTTGGAGGTCAAGGTCTGTGCATTTTCGCCATATCCACTTTTAGAAGAATCCGACCAGTTTTCAATCGAAAAAGGGAAGACTTCTGAAAAGGTAATGGCTAAGGTTCTGCTTAACTCGGGGTAGCTTATTTCATAAGTGCTAAGGCCGTTTTCTGTAGTTAATTTAGCATTTGCCTTGTATGCTTTTAGATCTTTATGTGTTAGCCTTATAAATTCCAAAGACGGAATCATATTGAAATCCCCGATAGGTAACGCCATTGGGTCTATGCGAATCCTATTCCAAATTTCATCTTCTAAGTTTGATTTATCCAAAACAATATCCTCATCTGCCTCGGTTTCAAAGTAGGAATGTGAGCTAATTTGAAATTCTTTTCTGTTGTTAAGTTGCGCATATACTTGACCACACCATTCCTGCGAGGAAAATGCAACTTTAATGGCATGTGTGTTGTCATGCACAGGATAAAAACTACTGGTCATAATAGAGTAGGGGTAAATACCGGTGAGATAGTTTTTTGTGGCGTTTAACTTTAATACTGGAATATTATCCGGATTGCTACCATCTGCCTTTACCTGTTTGGTTTTTAAAAAGGGTTCAGTAACAAATATTTTTACGGCTTTCCCTTCCCTAATTTCGCCGTATCTGGCTTGCTCCAAGGTATATGAGGTTATTTCTGCGTTACCTGCGTACCAGTACTCCTTAAACTTCTTGGATAGACTTTTTTTTGGCATTTTTGTTTCTGTCTCGCTTAAGGCAGTCAGTTTTTTATTATTTACTTCCAATTTTTCATTACAGGAAGTAAATAGCGTAACTACAATAGCCAATATGACTATCGAAGATGTAAGTGTCAACCATTTTTTAAACATAGTGTGTACTTTTTTCTTAAAATTAGGTAAAATCTAAGAATTTGCCATACTCATTAGCGTTTCATAGACCAATTGTGTAGGTAGGCCAACGACATTGGTGTATGACCCCTTGATTTCCTCAATACCTATAAGTCCTATCCATTCTTGGATTCCATAGGCACCGGCTTTGTCAAAAGGTTTGTACTTGGCAACATAATGTTCTATCTCCGAATCATTCAATTCCTTAAACTTTACTTCGGTAATCTTGTGTTTTGTAAATTGCGTTTCTGCTGTAGTAAAACAAACCGATGTAATTACCTCGTGCCAATCCCCAGAAAGGGATTGTAACATTTGATGTGCTTCTTGTGCCGATGCTGCCTTTGCTAATGAACGATTATTGTGCCAAACCACGGTATCAGAAGTGATTAAAATCTCCTTCGGTTGTAAATCTTTTTTAAACGGCGTTGCTTTTAACGCGGCTAGATAGTTGGAAATCTCAGCACCTTTCAAAGTATCGGGGTAAATTTCTTCAACAGGTTTTAGCCTAATTTCAAAATCTAGCTCCATTTCCTCAAAGAATTTTTTCCTCCTAGGAGAGCCAGAAGCTAAAATAATGGCATATTCGGTAAGTGTATTCTTTAGCATTATCAATCGTTTGCAGCACTAAAATGATTCATCCAATCTCCTCGTACTTTAAGCACTTGCTCAATAACATCCCGTACGCAACCTGTGCCTCCATCCTTATGAGAAATGTAAGTGCTTACAGCTTTCACTTCAGGCACGGCGTCTTGCGGACAGGCAGCCAAACCTACCACTTGCATTGGAGGAATATCTGGAATATCGTCTCCCATATATAGAATATTCTTCAAATCGATTTTATGAATACCTATATAATCGTTCAATGTTTCAATCTTAAGATGAGAAGCCATGTAGATGTCAGTTACACCTAAACCCATTAATCGCTTTCGCACACCCTCGTTGGTTCCCCCTGTAATAATACAAATCTTATATCCCTTGGTAAGGGCTGTTTTTAATGCGTATCCGTCCTTTATATTCATCGTTCGTAATAGTTCCCCAGCGGTATCTACCAAGACACTACCGTCTGTAAAAACACCATCTACATCAAAAACGAATGTTGTTATATCTTTTAGAATTTTTTTGTAACTCTTGTCCATTATTCGAATTTATTTAGTCTTTAAAAGTTTGAAATAGTATTTAGGACTTATCGTTTTCAATTGGATAAGAAGCTTTAATGCTATTGCTTAAAAGGGTGTATATTTCTCTATGTTTTTTTGATTTCAATTGGCTTAGGTGTGTATGTAAGGTTTGTAAATCACCTCTTCGTGCAGGTCCCGTTTGCGCTTCAATAGGATCTAAAAAATCAAGTTTTTCTGCTGTTTCTTTGATTAAAGGTTTTAGTAATGAAAAATCAAGCTGGTTTTGTTTACAAAGGTCCTCACCTATGGTGTACATGTAATTGGTAAAATTATTAACAAATACGGCTGAAACATGTAAGGCTTTTCTCTTGTCTGAAGCAATTGGTGTTACATTAGAACTTATCGTTGTGCCTAAGCGATGCAGAAGTTGTAAGTCGTTTTCATTGGTAGCTTCAATGCATAACGGAATATTGGAAAAATCTAGTATTCTTTCTTTTGTAAAGGTCTGAAGCGGATAAAACACACCCTGTCTCTTATGGGTTTGTAATACAGATAGCGCTACTGCGCCAGAGGTATGTACTACCAAACCCGATGTTGCTATTTTCTCACTTACTTCACTAATGGCGGCATCTGTGACTGCAATAATGTAGATGTCTGTAGGGGCAAGTTCCTCTTCATAGCTTGCCAAAGTAGTCCTATTCTTGAAAAAATCCATCCTGTCTGTAGCTTTTCCGACAACTTGAAGGACCTCAACACCAACCGCAAGTAAAAAAGCCTCAAACAAGTTTTGAGCTACATTACCAGTACCAAGAATTGTTATGGATATCATGGCTCAAAAATACAAAGAAATACATCATTGGTTTTATATTAAAATTAACAGTATTGTTTAGCCTTTATATGAGTTTATTCAACCTAAAAATGCTAAAAAGAGCTTATTTTTGCAGACGAAAACCAATGTCCTTTCCTATGACAGATTTGTTCAAGAAAATATTTTTTTCTACCCGTTTAATGTCCGTTCTTTTTATTGTATTCGCAACCGCCATGGCTTTCGGTACTTTTATAGAAAGTTGGTACAGTACAGAAACAGCCCGTATCTGGATTTACAACGCCACCTGGTTTGAAGTCATTATGGTATTTTTTGTCATAAACTTTACCGGTAATATTTTTAGGTATCGTCTATTGCGAAAAGAAAAATGGCCTGTTCTGTTGCTACATGCCTCTTGGATATTGATTATTGTAGGTGCTTTTGTTACCCGTTACATAAGTTTTGAGGGAATGATGCCTATACGGGAAGGAGAGACCGAAAAGGTGTTTTATTCCGACAAGACGTATTTTACAGCCCATGTAGATGGTGAAATTGAAGGAGAACCTAGAAGAAAAATTCTTGAAGATAAATTAATCGTTACCGCAGAGGATATACAGTCCAATCTGCCTTGGGATGCCGATTTTAACGGTCAACCGTTTACCGTAGCATATACCGGTTTTATTGAAGGTGCGAAAGAAGGACTTATCCCTGATGAAAATGGCAATCCCTATCTAAAAATCGTTGAAGCTGGTGATGGGCAACGCCACGAACATTATTTGGAAAACAATAAGATTACGAGTATCCATGGTGTTTTGTTTGCGCTTAACAAACCTACAGATGGCGCTATAAATATTATGACCAATGCTGCTGGTTACGAAATAAAGTCACCCTTTGAAGGTAGTTTTATGCGTATGGCAGACCAGTTTCAAGGTCAGTTGATTAAGGATACCATACAGCCCTTACAGTTGCGTTCGCTATACAATACGGCAAATATGCAGTTTGTGATACCCGATTCTGTAGTACGAGGTATTTATGGTGTTGTTGAAATTCCGGAGAGTGAAAAAACAGAGGTAGATATGGATGCCATGATTATGACAGTCACCACGAATGGAAAATCACAAGAGGTAAAAGTTTTGGGAGGTAAAGGAAGCACTAAGTTTTCTGATAAGGTAACTTTAGAAGGCCTGGACTTTTCCCTCCGGTATGGTTCTAAAGTATACGAACTACCATTTGGCATACAATTGAACGACTTTATTGCGGAAAAATATCCTGGTACGGAAAGTGCTTACGCATCTTTTATGAGTAGAATAACTGTTAAGGACGAACGTGCTTTTGATTACGATGTATATATGAACCACGTTTTGGACCACAAAGGGTATCGTTTCTTCCAATCTGGGTTCGATCCAGATGAAAAAGGCACGACATTGTCCGTTAACCACGACTTTTGGGGTACTTGGATTACTTATGTGGGTTATTTTCTTTTGTACATGGGATTGATGGGTATTATGTTCTTTGGTAAAACCCGTTTTAAAGACTTGGCCGCTTCCTTAGAAAAAGTGAAGAAAAAGAAGAAAACAATAATAACCACACTGCTGCTGCTTATTGGATTCTCCTTTCCAATGAGTGCTCAGGAGCATTCTGCCGATGATGGTCATGACCATTCAAATTCTAGTTCAAGTTCCAACGCGCCAACACAAAAACAAGTAGATTCCCTGATAAAGGCCACCATGGTTAGCAAAGAGCATGCTGATAAATTTGGAAAACTAGTCATACAGGATGAAGGTGGGCGTATGAAGCCGATCCATACTTTTTCTTCAGAGTTGTTGCGTAAATTAAGTCTAAAGAATAGCTATTTGGGTCTTGATTCTGATCAAGTGATGTTGTCTATGATGATGAATCCGGCCGTTTGGTACAACGCCGAATTTATTGCACTGGATAAAAAAGCGCAGAATGATAGTATTCGGAAAATCGTGGGTATACCCATGGGTAAGAAGTATGTAAAAGCGACCGACTTTTTTGATGATAAGGGAAATTATAAGTTACAACCCTTTCTTCGTGAAGCTACAGCCACAAACAATCCCAATAAATTTGAAAAGGATTTCAAGGATGCTAATATTCGATTAAGCCTTTTAAATCAAGCTTTGGGACAGCAAATCTTAAAGATTTTTCCATTATTGGACGATGAGAATAATAAGTGGGTCTCTGCGGTTGAATACCGAGGAGGGCAATATCAAATTTCAGATTCTCTGTACGCGAATTTTGTCAAAAATGCAATGCCTTATTATTTAATGACCTTAGGCAAGGCACAACAAACGGGAGATTATACCGAAGCTGATAAATTGTTGGCCGCTTTTAACCAAAACCAACAAAATCACGGTAGTGAAGTGCTGCCTTCAGACTCTAAAATAGAGACAGAAGTGTTGTATAATAAACTAGATATTTTCAATCGACTTTATAAATATTATGCCGTTGTGGGGATTTTAATGTTCCTTATATTAATATTTCAAATTTTTAAAGATCGTGAGCTTTGGAAAGTAGGTATCTATTTTTTCAAAGGGGTTATAATTTTATTTTTTCTCTGGCATACCGCTGGTTTGATTCTCAGATGGTATATTTCGGGTCATGCTCCATGGAGTGATGCTTATGAAAGTATTTTATACGTTTCTTGGGCCACCATGGGAATGGGGCTAGCTTTTGGTAGGAAAAGTAATATGACCATTGCCGCCTCTGCCTTTGTAACTGCAATGCTGTTATGGATTGCGCACCAAAGTTGGGTAGACCCTTCTATTGCTAATTTAGTTCCAGTTTTGGATAGCTATTGGCTTATGATTCACGTTGCCGTAATCGTAGGAAGTTATGGCCCGCTCACCGTAGGTATGATACTTGGCATCGTATGCCTTGTTTTAATGGTACTCACCAATGCTAAAAACAAGGAGCGAATGGAAATTAACATTCGGGAGCTTACCATAATAAATGAATTAGCGCTTACCGTGGGCCTCATTATGCTTACAATCGGTAACTTCTTGGGCGGACAGTGGGCAAACGAAAGTTGGGGACGTTATTGGGGTTGGGATCCAAAAGAAACTTGGGCATTGATATCCATTATGCTCTATGCCTTTGTAATTCACACGCGATTGGTACCTGGACTTAGAAGCAAGTGGACTTTCAATTTCTTAAGTGTCGTTACTTTCGGTAGTATTATGATGACCTATTTTGGTGTTAACTTTTATTTGGTAGGTCTTCATAGCTATGCTAGTGGGGCACAAGTAATTACGCCTACTTTTATCTACTACATGGTCGCCGGAGTTCTAACGCTTGGCGGATTAAGTTACTGGAGGTATAAAGTACATTACGCTAAATAAAAGATGACTTTTTTGTATCATTAAACCTAAAGAACTAGTAGTATGACAGTAAATAAAAAAGGCTTAAACACAGTTTGTACCCATGTTGGGGAATTGGAAGATAAACAACACAAAGGTGCAGTTTCTCCATTGTATATGAGTACGTCATACGCTTTTGATGATGTAGATGTTAAGAGATACCCAAGGTATTTTAATACCCCAAACCAAGAAGGGCTTTGCAAAAAAATAGCAGCATTAGAACATGCCGAGTCTGCTCTTATATTTGGAAGTGGTATGGCTGCGGTAAGCACAGCACTGATGGCTTTTCTTAGGGCTGGAGATCATGTAGTTTTACAACAGACCTTATACGGCGGAACGTATAACTTGGTTACTGAGGAATTTTCAAAATACGGTATTGAATATTCGTTTACCCAAGGTTGGGAACCCAAGGATTTTGAAGCTAAAATTAAAGCAAATACAAAAGTAATATACATAGAAACTCCTTCTAATCCTTTGCTTACGATTACAGATATTGCAGGTGTTTCGGCAATTGCGAAAAAGCATAATATCGTCTCCATGATAGACAATACGTTCGCTAGTCCGGTGAACCAGAATCCAATCGATTTTGGTATTGATATTGTCATCCATAGCGCAACTAAGTACATGGGTGGTCATTCCGATATATGTGCAGGGGCAGTAGCTTCAAGCGAATTATATATGGACCGTATTTTTCATCTTGCTAAAAATTTTGGAGGAAGTTTAAGCGATTACACGGTTTGGCTTTTGGAGCGTAGTATAAAAACCATGGGTATTCGCGTGCGGGCACAGAACGAAAACGCCTTGATGATGGCCACCTTTTTGTTTAATCATGAAGACATAGATGCGGTTTATTATCCAGGTTTACCTTCTCATAAAGATCATGAATTGGCAAAACGCCAAATGAAAGGATTTGGCGGGATGCTTTCCTTTGAGCTGAAACCTTATGTAGATGCATCAAAATTTCAAAAATCCCTTAAACTAATAAAATCCTCTATGAGTTTGGCAGGTGTAGAAAGTACAGTTTTATCTCCAACCCAGACGTCTCATGCCTTAATGAGTGCTGAGGTTAGAGCAGAGCAGGGGATAAAGGACGGACTCATCCGTTTTTCTGTTGGTATAGAAGAAGTAGAAGATTTAATTGAAGATATAGAGCAGGCAATAACCGATGTTAAGCTTTCAACTTCAATAGCAGCAAACAGATAGGTTCTAAATCTATCGATACCCAATTTAATCCCAGTAGTTATATTATGATAAAATTAGATATACTAGTATTTGGTGCCCACCCAGACGATGCGGAGCTTGGCGCGGGCGGAACCATTGCAAAGGAAGTAGCTAACGGAAAAAAGGTAGGAATTATAGATCTAACACGTGGCGAACTTGGGACCCGTGGTTCTGCGGAGCTACGAGATAAAGAAGCAAAGGCTGCGGCGGCTTTACTAAACGTAACCGTAAGGGAGAACCTTGGTTTTAGGGATGGTTTCTTTGTAAATGATGAAACACATCAATTGGAAATCATAAAAATGATTCGAAAATATCGACCAGAAATCGTTTTGTGTAATGCCATCGAAGACCGTCATATTGATCACGGAAAAGGGAGTAAATTAGTAAGTGATGCCTGTTTTCTAAGTGGGCTCATAAAAATAGAGACTCAACTGGATGGAAAAATTCAAGACCCGTGGAGACCTAAATTGGTCTATCACTATATTCAATGGAAAAATATAACACCAGATTTTGTGATGGATATTAGTGGTTTTATGGATAAAAAAGTAGCTGCTATTTTGGCATATGGCTCACAGTTCCATGACCCAAATAGTAAGGAGCCAGAAACTCCGATTAGTAGTAAAACCTTTATAGAAAGTGTAAAATACAGGGCCCAAGATATGGGCAGACTGGTTGGAAAGGATTATGCTGAGGGGTTTACGGTAGAACGATTAATAGCTGTTGACCGTTTAAGTAGTATAATTTAAGCACTTCGCTTGAATTCTTTTTTGGCTTTAGGAATGGTAAAATAAAAACTAGAACCTTTATTTACGGCACTATCTGCCCAAATAATACCATTGTTTTTTTCTACCATTTCTTTACATAGAGACAAACCTAGACCCGTTCCTTTTTCATCATTAGTACCGTATGTGGTGTGCGTAGAATCTTTGTTGAAAATTTTCCCTAAAGTTTCCTCGTTCATACCTATGCCGGTATCACGGATATGTACTTCCCAATATTGGGATTTTTGAACAGCACCAATGGTTATCATACCTTTTTCAGATGTAAATTTGAGCGCATTGCTCAATAGATTTCTAATCACAATATCGATTTGATTACTGTCGGAATAGGTGATAGTATTAGGTTCTATTTTGTTAATAAGGGTAATAGATTTGCTTGAGGCAATTTCTGAAAGCAAGCCTATGTTTTCTTCCACAATATGCTCTAAAGATGTAATACCTGGAGAAGTTGTGGATCCGTTCATTTGAGTCTGACCCCAAGAAAGTAAATTATTTAAGGTAAATGCGATATTGTCTATGTCAGTTTTAAGTTTTGGAACAAAACCTAGGAACTCTTCTTTGCTCATTTCGCCTTCCTTAAAGAGTGTTATCAATCCTTGGAATGCACCTATGGGTCCTCTTAAATCATGCCCAATAATCGAAAATAGTTTGTTCTTGGTTTGATTTACTTCCTTTAAATGAATTTCACTTTGCTCTAAATCTGCCTGTTTAGACAATAATTCCTTATTTAGCTTTTTTTGCATTTTTTCGTTTCTTCTAACAAGAAAGGTGATACAAAGGAATATTAGGAGAACAATTAAAGATGCATAAACATATATCTTTTGCTTGGCTAAGGCCTTATTGTTATCAAGGATAAGTTGTTCTTTTTGTTGGTCGTATTCAAATTTAGTTTTTAAAAGGGTTAAGCTTTTTTGATTTTCACTTCTAGACAAGGTATCCGATAAGCGCTGGAACAGCTCATGAAAATATAACGACTTTTTATAATCTCCCTTGTTTTTATTTATGACGTATAAAATTTTAGCACAGTCCTTAGTCCCGGACATATAGTCTAGTTTTGTAGATAAATCTAAAGCCTTGTTTGCATACACTTGGGAAATACTATCATTTTTAGCACCTAAACTCGCTTCTGCCATACCGTTTAATAGGGCAATTTCTGATCGATCATCCTCAAGGTCCAAGTGTATAAGCTCGCTTTGTTTATACCAATACATCGCCCAATTATAGTTTTGTTGTTTTAGATAGACCTTGCCTTTTATTTCATAGGCATAAGCTAACCAATCCATGATCTTCTCCTTTTCAAAAACACGGATACTGCTGTTTACGCTAAACATGGCTAGAACCAACTCACCCATATCGGCATAGGCTGATGCCATATTGCTCAAAGTCTCAGCCATGAAAACTGGATTTCCGATTTCATCGTTGATTTTTTTTACTTTTTTATAAAACTTCATAGCCTGCTCAAAATCTTTTTGAGAAACATAGAGGTCGGCAATATTTTCATTTAGTATGGATTGCATATCCTTATTACCCATAACGTCCGCCAGTTCTATGCCCTCTAGATAGAGTTTTAAGGCCATAGCATAATCTCCTTTATACCCGTATTCGCCAGCCAAGTCGTTTGTTATTCTCAATCTTAAAGATGAATCATCTAATTCGTTGGCCAGTTTATAAGCATTTTCGAAATTATGGATGCCTTTATCATGTTGGCCACTATCTGAATAATAATTACCCAGTTTCGAGTACGCTCTAGATTGTCCAGATTGATAGTTTGATTTTTTACCTAATTGTAGGGCCTGATTAGCTAGAATATAAAGACTGTCTGAGTTATAGAAACGCTGTTCTTCTGCTAATTCTAACAACGTGTTGATGTATGTGCTGTCTATCTCAGAAAAATTATCTTGAGATTTTAGCAGAGTAATCTTTACTAAAATATCTTTGTTAGTATTAGTCTGACCAAAGAAAGATGTATTACAACAAAATAGGATTAAAACGCAAAGTGTTTTTACTTTGGTTAGGGTGCCCTTTGTAACAGAATAATTGACCTTACTAAACATTCTCTTCTTTGGTTAACGAAATCTAAAAATAACAGATGTTTAAATGGAGAACTAAAATATGTTGTGAAATACGTATTTATGTGTGTTTCAGCTTATAAAATGTGCATTTTGTCGAAGAATTGGAATTTTGTTTTAAAAATATAAGTGATTTAGATTATTTCCTTAATAGGTGAAGCTAGATAACTTTCACTTCAATTGTTAATTTAATCTGTAACGAAATGTACTGATAAAATACTCCCTTCTCCAAGCTTACTCTGAACACTTATGTGGCCTTTATTTTTCTCAATAAGTGCTTTACATAAAATAAGGCCTAAACCGGTACCACGCTCATTATTAGTTCCTAAAGTAGTATAGTGCTCCGTATTACGGTAAATCTTATCTATAAGCGCTTTGGACATCCCTATTCCAGTATCTTTTATACGAATGGTGATCGTGTTTTTTTCCGTGTAAGAATCAATAAATATCTTCCCATTTGCAGGAGTAAACTTGATAGCATTACTAAGCAAATTTCGAAAAATAATAGTAAAATGATTGGAGTCTACCGTAAGTGTCAAATTATCAGGTACGTGATTATTTACCGTGATATTTTTTTTATTCAAAGTTTCTCTAAAAAAATGTTCACCTTCCAATAAAACTTCTTTTACTGCTATACTAACTGGGTTGGTAACATCTCCTTTCATTTGGGTAAGACCCCAGTTTAAAAGGTTGTCTAAGGTAAAGTGAATATGATCAACATCTTTTTTAAGCTTGGGTCCATAGGTATAAAAGTGTTGAATTCCCGTATCTTTTTCTAGTGCTGTTCTTAGTAACTGCTTAAGGGAAAGAATAGGGCCTCTTAAATCGTGACCCACTATTGAAAAGAGCTTATCTTGATTGTTGTTGATGTTATTGAGTTCTTCTTGTTTGTTGGAAAGAATCGTAGTTTGTAACGTTAATTCTTGGTTTAATTTTCTTTTGGTCCTATTCACACGAAAGACAAGGAAAGCCAAGACAATTGCTCCCATGAGGCCCACTGTAATCCATTTAACTTGTTTCTTTTGATTGTCTACTCTTAACTGATTTTGTTCTGTAATTTCTGCTTTACTTTTTTCAAAAGATAGTTTGGTCCTTAACATAGAAATGTCCCGTTTCTTTTTTTCTTTTTCTACAGAATCCCCATACTTTTGCGCTAATTCTAAATTGTATAGTGATTCTGCATCAAAACCTTTTTTCTTGTTTAGGTTGTATAAGGCTTGATAACATTTTTCGATACCGGCTTTTAATGGGAATGAGGTGTAGAGCACTAAGCTTTTTGCATAGTAATTTTCTGCGATTATTAGCTTATTAAGATTAAAATATACAGTGCCAGTAGCGTAGTAAAGATCTGCTTCCCCTTTTTTGTCATTTATAGTTTTATACACGGAATTTGCTTTATCAAAAAAATCCAATGCTTTCTCATATTCGAATAACTGCGAATATACTTCCCCAGTAGTAAGGTATCCAAAAGCTAAAATCCTTTTAGCTTCTTCATTTTTTAAAATAGAGATACTTCTTGCTAAGTAATCTAGGGCTTTCTTGTTTTCTTGTTTCTTCATATACAAGTAACCCAGATTAACCAAAACCTGAACTTTTGTAAGGGAAGTTGTTGCACTATTAAATTTAGTTTGAGCTTTGTTATAATAGAGCAGTGCTTCATCATAATCTTGTAGTAGTGAGAAAAGCGTACCAATATTCGTATTCATCTTTATAATCATGTCTACATCATCTGTTTTTTCTGCTATTTCTAAGGATTTTAAAAAATTAATATAGGAGTTTGGGTAATCTGACTTTATAAAATACGCTTGTCCAATACCATTATATGCTTGAATCGCAAGGTTTGGAAATCGATCAGAAAAGGATGTATTTAGGTTTTGTTGATAATAATAAATAGCCTTATCCGGATTACCGGTGAGCAAATGGTAATAACCAAAGTTTATAATAGATTCGAAACTTCCTTTCTCATAGTTTAAGCTTTTACTTAATTCTAAAGTCTCATCTGCAATAATTTTAATAGTATCTGTTTGAGAATATTTTAACCAATGAGCAAGCTCTAATAAAAGATCGATATAGTGCTTATCTTCTGGCGCAAAATCACTAGAATTCTTCAGTTCCTTTATTTCCTTTTTAAGCTGGTTTATATTCTTCTTTTGCGAATAAGTAAAACAACTGAAGGCCATAAAAAGTAGTACTAAAATTTGATTTGTCATTTTATACTTGGTAGTCATTCTATAAATCAAATTGAAGTTGGTTTAGTCTAATGTCAAATAAAAATCGGATTACTAAAAAAATAACTTTGAATTAATCCGCATTAATATATGGGAGGCTTACTGTAAAAACACTTCCTTTTCCAAGCTCGCTTTCAACAGTTAATATACCCTTATTTTTTGCTATCATTTCTTTACAAAGAACAAGTCCCAAGCCAGTACCACGCTCATTATCGGTGCCAAAGGTGCTGTAGTGTTTGGAACTATCTAAAATAAGGCTCAATACGTCTTTGGAGATACCTTTCCCGTCGTCCTTTACCCTAATTATAATAGTATCATTTTCTTTATGTGCATTCAGCCAAATCTGTCCGTTTTGCGGAGTAAATTTTATAGCATTGCTAATAAGGTTTCTAAAAATGATATTAAAATGGTTAGCATCCACAAGCACAACTAGGTCATCATCGAAAGATTTATGCACGTTGATAGACTTTTTAGCTAATACCTCTCTAAATAGCTCTTCTATTTTCAGTATATTATTCTTTATCTCAATTTTAACTGGTTTAATAGGTTCCCCCGTCATTTGGGTAACCCCCCAATTCAATAAATTCTCTAGGGTAAAATGGATATGGTCAACATCGTTTTTAAGTTTTGGACCAAATCTATAAAAGTGTTGAACACCCTCTTCATTTTCTAACGCCAGGCCAAGTAATTGTTTTAAGGAAACAATAGGACCTCTTAAATCGTGTCCTACAATTGAAAAAAGTTTATCTTGATTCTTGTTTATCGTATTAAGTTCTTGTTGTTTTTTCGATAGGTTAATTGTTTGAAGCGCCAATTCTTGATTCAGTCTTTTCTCCGTCTTATTTGCTTGAAAAAATAGTATTGATATAATAATCATACATGCCAACCCCAAGCTCGTCCATTGTATATATTTCGTTTGTTTAGCAACTTCCTCATCATTTTTGAGATTTAAATTTACTTTTTCTTCTTCAAACTCTATTTTTGCTTTCAACATAGAAATGTCACGAGCGCTTTTTTCCTTATAAATTGAATCCGAATAACGTTCTGATAATTCTAAATAGTAGAGCGCGTTTTTAGTAGATTTTTTTTTCTTGAATAATCGATATAAAGCCCTGCACGTCTCTTCAATTCCAATTTTATAATTAATCGATTTGTAGAGGTCTAAACTTAAGTCTAGAAATTCACCAGATGCTTTAAGGTTATCGACGGCTAAATGGGAAATACCCAATCCGTAAAAGGATAATGCCTTATTCAAATAATTATTGGATGATGAATAATAATTGTTTGCCTTTTCAAAATAATAAAAGGCTTTGTCAAACCTTTTATCATGATAATAAACAGCTCCATAAGCCAGGTATACTTCGCTCAATAACTCTGTTATATTAGCTTTCTCAAGTATAGGAAAGCTTTCATCCAAAAGTTCTAATGCTTTATCGTAATTTTTATTTTCCATATGCAAATACCCGAGGTTGGCAAGTATTCTTGCTTTGGCTATACTAGGTTCTGCCTCACTAAAACCATTCAAAGCAAGTTCATAAAATTTTAAAGCCTCATCGTAATCCTCTAGGTAGGTGAAAAAAGTACCAAGATTAGAATTTAGTTTTCTAATTAAATCTTTGTTATCTGTCATTTCTGCTAACAATAAAGATTTTCGGGTATGTTTATAGGACTCTGGGAGATTACCCAATGTGAAATAGGCTCTACCCAATACATTGTACATATTTGACCCTAGTTCTGGAAATTTTTTTAAATCTAGCGTTTTGAGAATTTGTTGATTATAATCGATTGATTGCTGAATATTTCCGCTGATGAGTTCGTATATGGCTAGATTGGAAAGCGCTTCAAACCTACCCATTTCATAGTCAATAGTTGTACTTAATTGTAATGCTTCTCTAGCCAAGATGGCTATACTATCTGTATTAATGTATTTGTAATTATTGCTTAGTTTATTTAATAATTTTATGTAGGATGTGTCCTTAGGCGTAAAGCTAGTCAAGGCTTTCATGTTGGAAAGCTCTTTCTTGTAAAAATCAGCACTATCTACTTGGCAGTAAAGGCTGGCAGAGCTTATAGAAAATATAAAAACAACAAAGATGATTTTTTTAATCATGATTTTCATAGGATGATGAGCTCCATAAGAAAAGATTAAAGAAATTCTCTAGGAGTTCTAAAATAGTCAAAAAAAGTGATTAGGAAAGTTAAGACTTCAATATTATAGTAATGAATCGGATGTTTTTTTTAATGGCTTATAGAAATTGTAAGCATGGACAAAGACATATGCTACAAATTTTATTTTAGGACCTAGCTGTTTTGGTGAACTAATCTGTTGTCAATCAGATTTATACTGCATACAGTACTTAGCCTGTATGAATTTACTTTTTGTGCATATTAAATTACGGTGTAATTCGGTTTTTTATTTTGATAAGTATTTTAAAAAAATTACCTTTGCCAACGCTTACAAATGGTGGTTGTAGCTCAGCTGGTTAGAGCATCGGTTTGTGGTACCGAGGGTCGCCGGTTCGAACCCGGTCTTCCACCCTAAACAAGCTCAAGAATCCTAAGTTTTACTTAGGATTTTTTGTTTTTACTACTTTATAAAATAAAGTATAAAAAATGCCCACTCTTAATTTAAGATGGGCATTTTTAGGTTATTCTGTTGCTGTTTATTTTGCCAGTATATCTACAGCAACTGGCTTTTCTCTGTTTGCTATTTCCCACGCAGTATGGAAAACAAGTCTAGTTCTGTTCTCCAACAAGTCGTAGTTTATTTTATCTGGAGTATCTCCAGGCTTATGATAATCGTCATGCGTACCATTAAAATAGAAGATTATTGGAATGTTATTTTTTGCAAAATTGTAGTGATCACTTCGGTAATAAAAACGGTTAGGATCGCTTTCATCGTTGTAGGTATAATCCAATTCTATATTAGTGTATTTTGAATTTACAGCTTCCGATAGTTCATGTAGCTCTGTGCTTAACTTGTCCGAACCAATCAAATAAATATAGTTTCTTTCGCCTTCTCTTTTTGGGTCAATTCTACCTATCATGTCAATATTTAAATTGGCAACCGTTTTTGATAATGGAAAAATAGGTTCCACATCGGTATAATACAAGGAACCTAGTAAGCCTTTTTCTTCTCCTGTAACGTGCAGAAAGACAACCGAACGTTTGGGGCCATCACCAGCTTCTGAAGCATTTTTAAAAGCCTCGGCAATTTCTAAAAGTGCTACCGTGCCGGAGCCATCATCATCAGCACCGTTATTTATCTGACCATCATCGTTTACGCCAATATGATCTAAATGCGAAGAGATAACCACGTATTCATCTGGCTTTTCGGTTCCTTTAATGAAAGCAACTACATTTTCGGAATCTATTTCATCTGCATTGCCTATAATATCTGAGGATACGGTTTTGCTTAGTATTTTTGGAGTATTATCCTTTAGTATATTAGGTAGAATAGAAGCTGCCATATCATCGCTTATAGTGGCGCTAAATCCTGTTTTCTGCAGACCTTTCACACTCATCCTACCCGAAGAACTATTTTTAGACCTGTTATAATAAGCCAAAACTCTGGGGAATAAATTAGGTGAATATAATAAAACGCCCTTTGCTCCTTTATCCATAGCAAATTGAATTCTCTTCATGGGATCTTCACTCCAATTAGAAGGTTTTTCAGTACCTGTTAGAAAGTAAGTACCGTCACTATTTGTAGGTTCACCATCTTTAATTAAAACCAGTTTGTTACTAATATCTATATTTTTAAAGTCAGAATACGCTCCTTCTTCTATGCCATAAGCAGCATATACAATCTCATTAAAATTAGCCCCTGCATCATTAAAACTTATAAAATCTTTACCTAAGGTAAACGCGGTTCCGTTAATCATTAGAGAACCTGTTGGCATTTGTGCTACTTCCAAAGGTACTTTTTGAAAATAATCACCATTGTTTTTTGCTGCGCGAATATTCAAGTTTTCATATTCCGCTTTCAAATAGGCAATGGCTTTTTTCTGGCCAAGTTCTCCGGTTTCTCTACCCTCGTACTCATCCGAGGCGTATATGTAAAGATGTTCTTTTAGCTCGGCCTCGGTAATAGTTTCTGCATAGACCTCTGGGCTTGCTACTTGCTTAACTTCGGGAATAACGGTTTTTTGCGAAGAATTACAGGCCAGTAAAAGGCCCACGAGGGAAAGGGATAGTGTTTTATTCATTTTAGTAGTCATAAAAATTTCTCAAAAATAGACAAAAGATATAAAGGGAATACAGTTCATTGGAAGATTACCTATCGATTTTGCCATAACCATCTAGCTTTTTGAAAAATAATAATGTAATTACCATTACGCTAGGCTAATCTGGTGTACCAAGTACACTTTTAATAGTCGCGTAGAGAACTTGTGTTTCCTGGTTTTATTTTACTTTATTATGCTGTTCAGGAAAATCGAATGACATCCGTAGTATAAAATTTCATTATTTTTAGAAGATTAACAAAGTATCTAGAAATTATGATAAAGGATTTAGCGGACGTACATGGCTTGGTTTCTGAGTTATTCAAATGGCCAACAACTAAAGAGGAGTGGGAACCCTATCGCTTGTCTGAGGAGCAAGTGCAACACTTTCATGAATTTGGATATGTGTCCGGTATCAAACTTTTGGATAGTGAAGTGATAGAGCAACTGAAAAAGGAACTTGACCAACTCGTTGATCCCAAACATCCCGGTAATTCCTTATTTTATGAATTTCATAGCAACGAATCTGGAAACTCTGATAATACTTTATTTCACTCTTTAGGTCATTGGAGAATTACAGAGGGTTTTCATGATGTATTGTGGAACCCTGCTTTTGTGATGGCTGCGCACCAACTGCTAGAAAAAAAACCAGTGCGTTTTTGGCACGACCAACTATTTTACAAACCTGCTGAGCATGGTGGGGTAGTTGCATGGCATCAAGATTATTCCTACTGGACCCGCACTATAGCCATGCAACATTTAACATGTTGGACAGGCCTGGATGACGCTACTGTTGAAAACGGATGCCTACAATACATTCCTAAAAGTCACAAGTGGGGCTTATTGAAAGCACCTGAAATTGCTGGTGACATGGAGGGACTTTTAAACTACCTCACAGACGAGCAAAAAAAGGAATTTAACCCGGTTCCCATTGAATTAAAAAAGGGATACGCATCTTTTCATCATCCTTTATTGGTTCATGGCTCCTATGAAAATAAATCGAACAGACCGCGCAGAGCATTTGTCCTTAATGCCTTTGCAGATGGTACCGTAAGCAATTCTAACGATGAACTATTGAAAGGGGTACCCCCAGTAAGAAAAGGCGAAAAAATGCAGGGTAAATTCTTTCCTTTGCTGTATTCCTAAGAGTATTAAGTCTGTTAGGGTGTATTCTTGGGAATGGTAAATTGCATGTTTTCTTTGGAGTAGAGTACATTTTAGAATTTTATATTTGGACATAAGCTATTGGATATCAATATGGGTTTTAGAATTATTTAATTGTGTTTATAATCCTACTGTCCTGCCTCTTGTTTATCCAAGATGTCTTAGACTGAAAACTATTCCAAAGCTTTAGCAATTGCAGCTTCTACCAAGGGTTCCATTACCATATAGCCCTCAACGGTTGGGTGTACTCCGTCCTCGGCATATTTTTTAGGAAGACCGTTACGATCATCTGCCATTGGAGTAAAATAATCTAAATAAATATGACCCTTCTCCTTGGTATATCCCTTCAATAACTTGTTTAAAGTAATAATTTTTTGAGCAGGTTCTAGTCCTGGTTTCCAAGGGTAATCATACACGGGCAGGGTAGAGGATAGTATCACTTTGATACCATTGGCATGGGCCAACTCTGCCATGTTTTTAATATTATCAATAATCATTTCTATGGTTGAGGGACCCGTGTTTCCTGCAATATCATTGGTGCCTGCTAAAATCACAACTACTTTTGGTTTTAAATTAATTACATCCTGGCGAAATCGTATGAGCATTTGTGGTGTCGTCTGGCCACTTATTCCCCTATTTATATATGGCTTTCCTTTAAAAAACTCTGGCCGAGCATTACCCCAACCAATGGTTATGGAATTTCCCATAAATACCACCCTGTTTTGATCTGGCGCTGCCATATTCACTTGGGCATTGGCTTCTTGAAATTGCTTCAAATTTGCCCAGTCTTGGGAAACTACTTGGGCTGTCATGTTCTGAATACTAAAAAGGGAAGTTATAAGCCCCATGAGTAAAATCTTTTTTTGTATCATAATTATTTTGTGTTATTTAAAATCCAATGTTCTTTTTTCCTCGGCACTTAAGGGTAAACTACTTTTTAATTTTTCCTTTGTGGGACCCTGAACAAAAAGGTAAGCCAAAAGGCAACCAGCAATAACCAGTGGTAGCGCATTTCCAGTAGCGTAATACGCAAAAAGCGATAGAAAGGCAGGAGCTTCTATAAGCGCATATTTAACAAGTAATGCAGATTGAAATCGTTGTAATTTTTGGTTGAATAAATCTGACTGGGATATGCTTGATAACATTTTTTTAAATAAAACCTGACTTCCAAAATAACCAATTAGGGCAGCCACTGGAACTATATATAGAAATGTTGAATTCGTGCTTAAATCAGTATTAAAACCGTCACCCTGCATAATCACAACGACCATAAAAATTGAAAGCCCTGCCACAAGGGATAAGTGAAGCAGTTTCAGTGTTTTAAGATAAGATTTTATATCCATAATTTTCTTTATCTTCCTAAGGTACTATTTTTTGATACTTTTTGTATTTGTAATCCTTTTCATTTTAAACACCTAAGGTATTAATCCAATATTCAATACATTTGCGCCCACTATGAGAAGAATCACGCTATTAGTTTTAATCCTATTTTTATTAATCACAAAATCCTACGGCCAAATAGAAAAGGATAAAGCACTTCACTTTTTAGGGGGTACATTATATGGACTAGTGGGTGCAGGGTTGGCATCTCAAATTTCTAAGGGTAATAGAGCATGGACTTTTGTAGGTTCTGTTGGAGGAAGCCTTCTTATTGGTTTGGCCAAGGAGGCGATAGATGAGAATCAGTATAACGGCTGGGACAATGCAGATTTGCTAGCTACTGTTTTAGGTGGTGCCAGTGTTGGGGTTACTATAGATATTTTCAAACAAAAGAAAAAAAGAAAGCGAGATGAACTTTTTAAACAGGCCATTGGCCGTAAAGAAAACATCCCGCCTTTTGATTTATCTGTTTTAGATAACAAAGTACCTTTAACGGTTTTGGGTATGTCAACCCAAGTGCGTTCGACTATTCCCTAATATTTAGCACTTTTTCCGTTACTCAAGCTTTTAGAAATAAAATCGCGAATATCATCATTCGCATTCTTAAGATCTTCTCTGCGCAAGTACATCATATGGCCAGAACGGTATCCCTTAAAGCTAAAGCGATCTTTCATTCTACCGCTCGGATCTACCTGCCACATGGTATATTTAGCGTTGAAATAAGTGGTGGCACCATCGTAGTAGCCAGACTGCACCATTACGTTTAAGTATGGGTTTTGCGCCATTGCTTGTCTTAAGTCCTCCCTTGTAGTATCATTTTCATTATTCCAAGGCCTTACAGAGCCGAACATGTTATACTTAATATCAGTTTTGAAATTTAATTCTTCCTGTAAGTAATAATTTATGGCGGGTGTAAAACTGTGCAACCAAGAAGTTATCTCGGCATTATAATCTGGGCGTGTGCCGGCCTTTTGGCGATCTATTCCTAAATATCTAGAGTCTAAACGTCCAACGGTAAAGGCCCCTTTATCTTTCAATAGGTTTTTCCAAAAGTAGGAGGTAGGCACTACCAAGTTTTGATCTAATACTTCCTTTTCAGAAATTCCCGAGTAATAAGCTACTTTTTTAGCTACATCATTTTTTTCAGCCTCAGAAATAAAACCGCCTTTTGCTAGTGCAGGAATTAAGGTATTGATTGTGTATTGTTCGGATGCTGGAAGTATCTCCAATAGATCTTTTTGTTGTAATTCTGGGGGCAATGCTTTATGATGCCAGGCAGCGGCCGTATAGTAGGGAAGGTTAATTGCTTGCGAAACAGGACCGTCTTCCCGTATCACTTTATAATCCGCAGGAGATACCATAATTACCCCATTTAAATACATCCACTGTTGGTCTTGCAAGGCTAATGAAAGTCCCATAACCCTAGTGCCACCATAACTTTCGCCAATAATGTACTTGGGTGAACGCCAGCGATTGTTACGAGTCACAAAGGTGTTTAGCCACTCAGCCAAATATTTAATATCTGCATTAATACCAAAAAACTTAGAGCGATCTACCTCTTTTCCAGTTTCAGGAATGGTACGTGAATACCCCGTATTGGCAGGATTTACATAAACAATATCAGTAACATCCAATACCGAAAATGGATTATCCTTAATCCCATAAGGTTGTACAGGGTAGCCTTCGTCGTCAATTTTGAGCACTCTCGGTCCTGTATAAGCCAAGTGCATCCAAACAGAAGCGGAACCTGGACCTCCATTAAATGAAATTAATAATGGTCTTGACGCACGGTCTTTTACATTGTTTCGGGTATAATAGGTGTAGTGCAGCGCAGCCGTAGGTTCACCCTTTTCGTCCCACACAGGCTGAGTTCCTGTTTGTGCTGTGTAGTTAATAGCGGCGCCGTTTATAGTGACACTGTGTTGTGTCGTAATGACGGTATCTATGGGTAATTTCCTACTCTGTGAAATACCACTAACGGTTGCCAAAAAGGCAAGAAGTAAAATGTAAGGTGTTCTCATGGTTTATTTTGAATTAGTCAGCTTTAAAATTACTGAAATATCAACATATTCTCCCCTAAAACAGTGCTTTTTTAGGACCTAATAATTCTTATCTTTAAAACGCAGCAATATACCTCTCTAAATATGGAAAAAATTACAAGAAGAACCTTCACGACAACCCTAGGAAAGGGTTTGGCAGCAAGTGCATTGTTAAGCCCTGCCTATGCTTCGTTTGGTTCTAACAAATCAAGTGCAGATAAGCTGGGGGTAGCCCTCGTGGGACTTGGGAACTATAGCAGCTACCAGCTAGCACCTTCCTTGTTGGAAACGGATTACTGTTATCTTTCCGCCATTGTCACCGGCACAAAGGAAAAGGAGCAAATTTGGAAAGAAAAATATGATTTATCTGGGGATAGTATTTACAATTATGAGAATTTTGATTCTATTATTAATAACCCCAAGATAGATGTGGTGTATGTTGTGTTACCGAATAGCATGCATGCCGATTTTTGTATTAGGGCTGCCAAAGCAGGAAAACACGTTATCTGTGAAAAACCCATGGCCATTAGTGTTGTGGAGTGCGATGCAATCATTATGGCCTGTAAAGATAATAAGGTAAAACTTAGTGTTGGATACCGGATGCAATCAGACCCTTATACCCATGAAGTTAAAAGGTACGTTCGGGAAAAGACGTTTGGAGAAGTCAATTTCGTATCATCGGATGCTGCCTATATATCTGGTGGTAATCCTAATCAGTGGCGGTTGAATAAAGCACTTTCCGGAGGAGGCGCCTTGATGAATATGGGTGTCTACTCCATACAGACATCGATTTATGGCGCGGGACAAAATCCCACATTCGTAAGTGCTCAAGAGTTTAGTACACGACCTGAGTATTTCAGGGATACAGATGAGACTATTACGGCTCAATTCGAATTTCCATCAGGCACAATTGGTCATATGATGACTTCCCATAATGCCAATGGCAATCGATTAAAAGTACATTGCAACAAAGGATGGTTTGAGCTAGATCCTGCACATAGTTATGGGCCTATCAGCGGCCGAACATCCAAGGGTGCCGAAATTAAATTTCCTTATAAGCGCCAACAAGCTTTGCAAATGGATGATTTTGCCAAACATATTCTTCTGGGAAGTAAAAATGTAGCCCCTGGGGAAATGGGTAAAAGGGATATGATTATCGTGGAGGCCATATACCAATCCATTGCTCAAAATGGCGCAAAGCAACTATTGAATTTGGGAACAATGGGTATTGTGTCTTAAAAATTTTTGTGCAGATCTATCGTTTTTTTGGTGCCGTATAACCACTAGAATTTTTCAAAAACACCCAACCCAAACAGTGCAAAATCATATTTTACGGGGTCCGCAGCATCAAGTTTTCTGAGTGCATTATCCAACTCCGCTAGAGCCTTCCCGTCATTTTGTTTGCGATTTAGTAGTTTTAATTTACGCGCAACATTGCCAGAATGCACATCTAAGGGACAGGATAGTTTAGCTGCCGGAATACCTTTCCACAGTCCAAAATCAACATGGGTAGCAGCATCCCTAACCATCCAGCGTAAAAACATGTTAATACGCTTGGCTGCAGAACCTTTTAATGGGTCTGAAACATGTTTTGTAGTTCTTTGTTCATGCGGAAGCTCAAAAAATACCTCCTTAAATTTAGATATTGTAGGTTGTAGGGTGTCCATGGCTTGGTTCTTGGTAAAAACGGTCTCCAAACCTTCATGTTCGTTGTATATATTACGTAGGCTTTTCATAAAATACTGCACATCTGTTCCATTGAATGTACGGTGTACAAAACCGATTAATTTTTCTAAATCTGTTTCTGAGTGATTCAGGACAAAATCATAAGGTGTTTGATCCATAGCCTCCATTAAGCGTTGGGCATTATTGATAATGCTTTTTCGATTTCCCCAAGCAATAGTTGCCGTTAAAAAAGCGCTAATTTCAATATCTTCCTTTTTTTTGAATTGATGGGGTATTTGTATAGGGTCGCTTTCCAGAAAACTGGGGTGGTTGTATTGTAGCACTTTCGCATCTAAAAACTCCTTTAGTTCACTTTTTTTCATTCCAGTGGTATGTCCAATAATAAATAAATAAGTACAGGTCCTACAAGTACTAAATTATGAGCTGCATGTAATAAAATACTCCAAAGAAGCCCTAGGCTTGTCCTCGTGTAACCCAAAAAGACACCTGCCGAAAGCTGTGGCGAAACCAAAAGCGGTATGGCCCAGTATTGTCCGTCCAGCGCCTCAAAATTAGAAATATGTAAGGTGCCAAATAGAATTATAGAGATATAATAGGCGTATTTAAAATGGGTAGGATTTTTAAAGAGTGTTAAAGGTGCCCTGAACAATAGCTCCTCTAAAACAGGAGCTAGCACAACAGCCAAAAAAAACAGCATTGCTGGCGAATATGATTTTAAAAGTTCGTCGACGGCATGATTGCCAAAATTCAAATTAAAGACTAGGGAAACACCACTTATTAGTATGCCTAGTGCGATACTAAAAAAGACCGTAAGTGCAAGCAGGCGAAAGAAAAGGGTGCTACGCTCTTGCTTGTTTATACCTAGTTTTTGGTTAACAGGATACTGCAAAAATTCCCAAACCTCGTTTAGCATATCTTAGGAAGCGTTTATGCGGATACCGTAACCTTATCCACTATTTTTCCATCTACCATGGTGAGCTTTCTGTCTGCCATTTCGGCAAGCTCCTTATTATGGGTAACAATTACGAAGGTTTGTCCAAAGTTCTCCCGTAGCTCAAAAAAGAGCCTATGAAGGTTATCGGCACTTTCGGAATCCAGATTACCACTGGGTTCATCGGCAAAAATAATAGCTGGATTATTAACAAGTGCACGAGCTACTGCAACACGCTGTTGTTCTCCTCCAGAGAGTTCAGCAGGTTTATGATGGTACCTGTGCGAAAGTCCTAAAAAATCCAAAAGCTCTTTTGCACGTTTCTCAGCATCGGATTTGCTTATTTTTTTTATAAATGCAGGTAAGCAAACATTTTCCAAGGCCGTAAACTCGGGTAATAACTGATGAAATTGAAAAATAAACCCAATATGTTCGTTTCTAAACTTAGCAAGGTCCCTGTCATTTAAGGTTGTGGTTTCAATTCCATTTACCAGAAGCGTTCCTTCCTCTTTATTGGAAAGTTCATCTAAAGTCCCTAAAATTTGAAGTAGAGTCGTTTTTCCCGCACCGGATGCACCTACGATAGATACAATTTCTCCTTTTTTAATATGAAGATCTACGCCTTTAAGTACCTCTAGATTCCCGTAATACTTGTGTATGTTCGTTGCTTTTATCATCCTTTTTCTAACAGCTAGTGAAATTAGGCATTGGAGGGGACATGGCAAAATAATGGTATGTGACTCCATTATACTAGACTATTATTTTGAAAGAAATATAAGTACTTGCGTTTTTTGCTTCCTTGTAGTTCGAGTAAGCTAATTGGCCTTGTATTTTAACAACTTATTTAGTTAAAATATAGTACATTTCTAAAATAAACATTTAACTTTGTCTAAAGATTTATTAAATACCCTAAACAAAAAAATATGTCCCCATATAGAAACTTAGAAGAGTATAATTTAGAGATTACTGATGAAGTTAGAAGCAGATATTCTTCTATTATAAATGAAATTGGAGAGGATGTCTCCCGTGAAGGCTTGGTTAAAACGCCAGAAAGGGCCGCAAAAGCAATGTTGTTTCTAACACAAGGGTATAAACAAGATGCTGTTGAAATTTTAAAAGGAGCCATGTTCAAAGAGGCTTATGATGATATGGTTATTATTAAAGACATTGAGTTGTACTCCCTTTGCGAACATCACATGTTACCCTTTTTTGGTAAGGCACACATCGCGTATATCCCTAATGGTCATATCGTTGGATTGAGTAAAATACCACGTGTAGTGGATGTTTTTGCTCGCAGACTTCAAGTCCAAGAGCGCTTAACGCATGATATCTTAGAGTGTATAAATGAGACCTTACAGCCAAAAGGTGTTGCGGTTGTTATTGAAGCCTCCCACATGTGTATGATGATGCGCGGGGTACAAAAACAAAACTCCGTAACCACCACTTCTGGATTTAGAGGACAATTTGAAAAGCAAGAAACAAGAAATGAGTTTCTAAAATTGATCAGCTCAAAGCTATCTTAGGTATTTGAATGTGTTTTCATTTTTGGGATAGTTTAAAATCAACAGTCACTATTTTTTGGCATCTTTGTTGTAATCCTATTCCTGGATTATTAATTTAGAAATATGTCAAAAACCCAAAAAAAAAAATATAAGCATCTGTTTTTAGGATTGTTGTTCGATGCTATAGGTATGCTTTCCTTTGTAATTCCTTTTTTAGGAGATTTTTCTGATGTATTATGGGCTCCACTAGCGGGCTGGCTAATGACACGGATGTATAAAGGTAAAATTGGACAAGCAGCTGGTATCATTGTTTTTGTGGAGGAGATTATTCCTGGTCTGGATGTTATTCCAACCTTTACCATAACGTGGTTTTATACGTACGTAATTAAAGGAAGTAAAAACGAAAGAACTATTGAGGGATAACCTTTTTTAGTGCAATTTCCTGTCATACTCGTTTATTACCACTATTAGCAAAAGGCACAGGTTTTAATCGTTGTGAAACTAAATATTGAAAAGTAATTTAAAAATGAAAGTACGCTACGTAGCTTTCCATAAATTACTGTAAGGAGTCGTAATAGTATTTCGACTATAAAATTAAAAAGTTTATATGAAAACGCTTTGGGAAGTTTTTAGTTCGTCTTTTAATGGGAGCTTACAATGGACATGGAAGTCCATCATTTTCGAGGTACCATGGTATACGAATTACTTTTGGGGATTAATCATTATTTCTCTTATAGTTTGGGGACTTGAAATTCTATTTCCATGGCGAAAAAGCCAAGCGATATTTAGAAAGGACTTCTGGTTGGATGGGTTTTATATGTTTTTTAATTTTTTCATTTTCAGTATCGTTATAAGTGGATTTTATAGAATTTTAGAAGTCTTTTTTAAGAATATGGGAGGACAATTGGAATCCTTTGCCGTGATACCAGTTTCTAACTTACCACAGTGGACACAATTACTAATATTCTTTCTTTTATTGGATTTTGTACAATGGTTTACCCATATTTTATTACATAAATATCCGTTTTTGTGGCAGTTTCATAAGATTCATCATAGTGTAAAAGAAATGGGATTTGCAGCGCATTTACGCTATCACTGGATGGAGAATATTTTCTACAAACCCTTAAAAACCTTGGCTGTTATGGTTTTGGGAGGCTTTGAGCCTGAGCAGGCTTATATTGTTCATTTTATAGCTATAGCCATAGGGCATCTTAACCATTCTAACGTAAAAATTTCGTGGGGACCATTGAAATATGTTCTGAACAACCCTGTAATGCATTTGTATCATCACGCCTACGAGCTACCTGAAGGAAAATTTGGGGTAAACTTTGGAATTAGCCTAAGTCTTTGGGACTATATCTTTAAAACAGATTATATTCCAGAGGACAGCGGTAAAGTTCCCTTAGGATTTAAGGGAGATGAGGAAATTCCTGACGGGTTTTGGAAACAAATAACCTTCGGCTTTGGAAAATCAAAACCGAAGGATATCTAAAATGCTACTCAATAACTAAGTTAAAGCTTTGTGCAATATCAGTTTCGCCACCGGCATCTGCCAATGTGCCATCATTTGGTTTTTTAGGTTCGTGTCTTAGTGTAACCCTAAGCGCCCCTGTACCAGCATCTCCCGTAGTAAGAGTAAAACTAAGTCCTATTGGGTTTCCGTCACCGTCTTCATCGTCATAGGTTACACTTGTTACTGCTCCACTCGTATCAAAGAAAATCTGGTGCTCATCGTCTTCCTCTGCAACCTCTAAAGTGATATCGTCTGATGGAGTTTCCGTTTCATTTAGTAGCTTAACAGAACCGTTGTACGTAGTATTTGCCGCAAGGTTTTCAACTGTTAGCACAGGAGCATTAGGCCCGTCACCGTCTAAATCTCTAGTTTGTAAGGTAACCAGACTTCCAGAAGATACCAATTCAATTGTCATAGTGGTAATTACTTCTTCCTCATCAACGGCTATTGGATTGTCGTCATCGTTTGAGCATGATAGCGTTAAAAGCCCAACCGCTACTAGGGCTACATAGTTTTTAATAGTAAATAATTGAATAAAATTGTTACTTGTTTTCATTTGTTTCGGGTTTTAATTAATAATTATAGATAATACGTAAGCTTATATTCCGACTTAAATCATCAACGAAATACCGTAGACGGTTCAGGTAATCACGGTAAGAGGTATTCAGTAAATTGGTTACACGCAGACCAACTTTTAAGTCGTTTTTATAACGGATAGAATATGATGTTTCCGCATCTAATGTGACTAAATGATAGGCTGGTGGTGGGGTGTTGATATCCAGCTCAACTTCTTGCTGTTGCTCTGGGGAGAATACAAAAATGTTGGGAGGGAACCTTTTTTGTTCAAAGACATACATACTTTCCAAACCAAGTACCAAATTTTGCCATTTCGAATTTCGATAGGAAATACTATTATTGAAATTTGCTGGGGGTATGTTTATTATTGGAATATCTGTACCGACGTCTGTACCTTGAACCCAAGAAAATTTATGATCTGTTCTTATTTTAGGAGTCCAATTATTATACACAGACGCATCTACACCAAAAAGTCTTGCATTGGTTTGCCTGTATGCCCAAACAGGGAAGGCACCTCTAATGGTAAATTCTACCCCTGTCGGCTCTAGAATAATAAAATCATTGATAGCGTTCAAGTATGGCGCAACGGAATACCCCCATTTTGGACTATTTTTTTCTATTGATAAGGATACTTTATTAGCCGTTTCGCTTTTTATTCTTAAATCGCCAAGCTCTATCCTAGCTGCTGAATGGTGAAGTCCATCACTAAAAAGTTCAGAAGGATTTGGTGCTCGTTGTGCCAAGGAATAATTAAAGCGTAGCGCTGTTTCTTTATCAATATTATATTGAAATCCAACTGTAGCGGATATGTTATGATAGTCAAAAACAGGATTGGTAAGCAATTGCGTTCCTAAGTCTTCAATTACAATGTCTGCAAAGTCTTCATCATAACCGCGTTCTTCCCAACGTGAAGTCCTATAGAATTTTTTAGCATCGATACGAGAGAAATCATATCTAATACCGGCATCCAAAATTATATTGTCCTTAAGTTGATATTCGGCCACCGAAAAAATTCCAAAATCATACTTATTATAATCAGGGATTAATCTTCTAACGCCCGTATCAGGATTTGCAAAATTGGTCTGATATCTTCCTAGCATTCCCGTTTTAACGGCTAGTCCTTCTTTTGAATCGAACTGAAAATTAGTAGTGATAGAATGTGTGGTTAAACTCAAATCTAATGCTGCTTTATCCGCATCGGCCCCTACGCGTACATCGTATTCAAAACGTCTATTCTTTTGAAAATCATACTGCAGAGTCCATTTGCCTAATCCTTCAAATCGCCTATAATAATTTAATTTTCCAAGATGGTGAGTTACTTCTTGATTGGGATTGTCTATGTTGTAACTAAAATCATTGATAATATTGGGTTGTTGACTGTTTATGGACTGTATTAAATCATCTACATTACCAATATGTGAAGCCCTTAAAATACCAATATTCGAATCAAAATAGGAATAATAGGCTTCCCAGCCTTGTACGAAATCCCTTTTGCCGGCAGAGAAAGAAATTCCTGTTTCTTGTATCCCTGTATTCGACAACAGGTAGTCAGGTGCTTCTAGGTCGCCCAATTTTTTAAAGGAACCTTGCCCCTTAAAATAGAGTCCGGAGTTATATGATTTTGTCAACGTTGTGGTAATGTTTCCACCTCTACCATTAGAAAATAGAGTAGTTTGGGTTTTTCCAAAAAGGGAATCGGTCCGCACAACCTTTAGTGGATTCATAATAATTACCCCACCAATAGCATCGCCTCCATATTCCAGAGCAGCGGCTCCTTTCACTACACTAATATCCTGATTTGCATTGATATCAACGTTTGGTGCATGCTCTTCTCCCCACTCCATATCCTGCATACGAACGTTGTTGTTCAATATCAAAACCCTACTTCCCATAAGTCCTTGAATCACAGGTTTTACAATGTTTGCTCCTGTGTTTAAGGAAGATACTCCGGTTAAACTTTTTAGTGCATCCCCTAGACTATTACCACTATACTTCTCCACTTCATTAAGTGATAAATGTCCCTCTTGTGCAGACGACGTGTTATTGGTTATAGCACCGGTAACCTTGACCTCATCAAGCTCTTCCAAATGGTGTTCGAGTAATATTTTTTTATACGTATCGCCGCTTAGTGTTATGTTGATAAATTTGGAGGTACATTCTGGATGGGAAACTTCCAATTCCAAAACACCATCACACAGCTTCTCAAACCTAAACTTACCTTCGTTGTTTGACAGGGTTTGCTTGTTTTTGCCGGTAATGATAACCATGGCTCCTTCTAACGGAGTATTATTATGGAAATCTATAATTTCTCCTAAAAGAATAGACTCACAATCTTGAGCTATACTTATGCTGCCACACAGGAGTGCAAATAATAGTATTAAACTATATTTCATGATATGGATATTACGCTTAATTCAGGCAATACGAAAATTGCCATAAAATAGTTTGGAAGTAGTTGCTAAATTAAACTTGGCGGAGGTCTGCCAAAGAAACTAAAACGTAAATAGGAAGAAGCTAAAACAATAGGATAAAGAAGGACCTGTTCTTTTGTTTCAAACTTTAATAAAGCCACCGTATTGGTGTGTGAAGGAGCTAATATAAGCTCCGAATTCTGATTTTCTATCCCCAACTCACAGATGGCACAATTTTCTATATCATCTGAAGTAGTAGTATCCTGATGCGTATATGCATGAAAAGCTGATACCTTGAATAACATCAAGGCAAACAGCAAAACTGCCACGCAATTAGAAAATAGCTTTTTCTTCAAGACACGAAAATAATCAAAGGAAAAGTATTTAATGTTAAAGAAAACCTAACTCTTATTATTAAACAAAAACTCTAACCCAATTCTTCCTAGCATTTTCTTCTCAAAAGCCCAAAAGAATTTAAACTGGCCAAAAAGCCAACCGTAAACTACCAATAACAATTGATAGAATGGGAAGATAAGCATAATACGTAATAGCCAATATAATGTTTGCCCCCACCAAGCATCAGGAAAATTACTTTGATCCATTCCAATCCAACTTAAAAAGGGTTTGGCTACATAAACAGAGGAGGAACCTGTAATAGCAAATACAACAAATATCACTAATAATTGCCAATCACTAGAAATGCCCCAACGTTCCTTTAATTTTTTCATAGCTTTTTACAAGCTTCAAAAATACTTTTTATATACGAGGAACAAAAGCGCCTAGGCGTTGATTATACTTACGTTGGAAAAAAATAAAATAATTATACATTTTATAATTCACGTCATATCCATAATCGATGCCCTGTTGATAGTCTATTCGCATTAAATAAAGGTCAGGATTAAACCTGCTAGGTTGCATAACCCTTTGGTTCCATTCTAAGACCATTAGCCTATTCCTATTTTCTAAGAAGGTTTGAGAATAGTAACCTTCTGGTCTTGCAACCGAATTTAGCCAAGTATAAAAACCAGGGTCTATGATGGTTATCTCGTACTCTACATCTTCGTTTGAAATACTTACGGGCTCATCTTCCTCGGCAGCAAAAGCCATTTTTTCCTCTTCAGATATTGATAATGCCTCTTTAGAAGCTCCGCACCCGGAGAGCCATACTAGGCTAATGCTGCAAATAATAACAACAAATAGATTTTTCATGTTTCTTTTCTTTTTCATCATGTTAAGATACAAAAAAAGCCGCTTTGGAATACAAACGGCTTCTAATACTAAAATATTTTGATATTTATTTTCCGAACAAACCTCCTAAAAGTCCGCCAAGACCTCCTTTTTGCTTAGTACTTCCCATAACCATTCCGGCTACATCATCCAAGATACTTCCGTCTCCGTCTGCATCCAATAATGTAGTGATTAAACTCTGATTTTCTTGAGGTTGTCCACCTAACATACTACCTAATAATGCATTCATTCCGCCAGCATCGCTTACGTTGCTTTGTGCAGTCTGTTTTCCTATATAGCCCATTACAATCGGTGCAGCTATTTTTAAGATTTGTGCAATAGAACCAGCATCCAAGCCAGATTTTTGGCTAAGCGCATTTTCTACTTGTGGTTGTTTGTTCCCAAATACATGACCAAGTATGCCTGCACCGTCCTGCATTACAGAATCGTCTACACCACCTCCAAAAAGACCTCCAAGATTATCTAAAATACCACCGTTATGTTTTCCAGATAAAGCACTCATAAGACCAGCAGCACCATCGGGTGAAGAAACATTTTTTTTCATGGCGCCTAAAATTAAGGGCATTGCCATACTTAGTACATCTGATGTTTTTCCTTCTGGCTGTCCTGTCTGGCCAGCTACACCGCTTATTAATTGTTTGCCCATTGGGCTGTTAAGTAAATCTAATAATCCTGACATAATAATATATAGTTAATTTAATGTTTGTGGTAATGTACAAAAAGAGTTTTAAAAAGTATGCCTATCAACACTATTTTAAGAGTGTAATAATCTGATTGGCAAGTTCTAACCCAATACGGTCTTGTGCTTCTAGGGTAGCAGCACCGATATGCGGACTAAGGGAGATATTAGGATGCATCAAAATTCGTATTTCAGGACTAGGCTCGGATTCAAAGACATCCAAAGCAGCAAATGCGACCTTTTTATTTTCTAAGGCATTGATTAATGCAACTTCATCTAGTGCGCCACCCCTAGCTGCATTTAAGACACCTACACCATCCTTCATCTGCTCAAATTCTTTTGCTCCCAAAATATAACCTTTTTGTGCTGGAACATGTATTGATATAAAATCCGAAGTCTTTAAAACTTCCGACTTACTATTAGACTTAAGCGCAAAGGATACCTCTTGTTCGTCAAAAAATCTAAGGGTTAACGTACAATTCTCGATAGCCGTATCAAAATAGACGACGTTCATTCCTACTCCTAAAGCAATCTTTGCAGTCGCCTGCCCAATTTTTCCAAAACCAATAATACCAAGGGTCTTACCCCTAAGTTCCGTTCCTTTAGAATATGCTTTCTTTAACTGCTTAAAGCTACTATCGCCATCTAAAGGCATATTTCTATTTGCATCGTACAAAAAACGCACGGCGCCGTACAAGTGGGCAAAAACCAATTCTGCTACAGATTCCGAAGAGGCCTCAGGTGTATTAATTACATGCACCCCTTGTTTTTTAGCATAAGCTACTTCTATATTATCCATACCAACTCCTCCTCGGCCTATGAGTTTTAAACCGGTACAACCGTCTATTACATCCTTACCTACTTGTGTTGCGCTTCTTACCAAAAGACCTGTAATATCATTCTCATTGATAAATTGTATCAATTGCTCTTGGGCCACATGAACGGTAACTACTTCAAAATTTGATTGTTCAAGTGCTTCTTTTCCGGCTTGGGATATACCGTCGTTTGCTAATATTTTCATTTATATAAACTCTTTAACCAATTGATATATAATTATTTATATCGTACGGTATTGTAATTTTCTACTTTAAGACACATCCATTGTAAGGCTTTGATTTACCCTTTGCGTTCCATTTCACTCATTATATCTACTAAAACACCTACACTGTCAAGAGATAATGCATTATACATACTTGCTCTGTAACCGCCAACAGACCTATGCCCGTTAAGACCGTTTATCCCAGCTTCCTTTAGTAAGGTTTCGAAAGTATTTTTTAAACCTTCTTCGGTAATACTAAACGTGGCATTCATTATAGACCGATCTGCCTTATTGGCGTATCCATCAAAAACAGGATTTAAATCTATTTCCGAGTAGAGTAACCGTGCCTTGTTTTCATTTACTTTTTCTATGGCTTGGATACCTCCTAGATTTTTTAGCCATTCCAGCGTAAGCATTGAAGTGTATACCGGAAAAACAGCTGGGGTATTAAACATGCTGTCCTTGCCTATGTGGACTTGGTAATCGAGCATCGAAGGAATTTTTCTAGTTACTTTACCTAGAATATCCTCTTTTACAATGACTAAAGTAGTGCCAGCAGGACCCATATTTTTTTGGGCTCCAGCGTAAATTAAGTCGAATTGTGAAAAATCCAGTACTCTTGAAAAAATATCCGAACTCATATCGCAAACCAGTGGTGCATCGGTAATTGGAAATTTTTTGAATTGTGTTCCAAAAATGGTGTTGTTGGAAGTTAAATGTAGATAGTCCAATCCTTTTGGTACGCTATACCCTTTTGGGATGTAATTAAAATTTTCATCCTTTGATGATCCAACCTCTAAAACTTCTCCAAAAAGTTTAGCCTCTTTGATTGCTTTATCGCTCCAGGTACCCGTATTTAAATACCCAGCCTTTTTTTCTAAAAGGTTGTAGGCAACCATTAAGAACTCCAAACTGGCGCCACCATGCAGAAATAAAGCTTTATATCCTTTGCCTTCCAAACCTAAAAGTTCCAATGCTAAGGATCTCGCCTTCTCCATAACCTCCACAAAATCGGCACTTCGGTGTGATATTTCGATTAACGAAAGACCAGAATCGTTAAAATCCATAACTGCCTCCGAGGCTTTTAACAATACTTCTTGTGGTAATATACATGGCCCAGCACTAAAATTATGTTTTTTCATTTGTTTGCTTTTAATTCCTAGCCTTTTGGCTTTTTAGCTATAATTCACCGTAAAAATCCATTTCCATATTCAGGACGGATTACCGCTACTTTATGCACTTGATTAATATCGGGTAAAGGTCAGAAATTTCCAACTACCGTGTCTTGTTGAGTTTAATTAATTCTAGGATGTTTTTAACAGGAATTCAACAGTATCCACACCATCTGCATAATCCCATAGTTCGGGTGTTTGTGTTTTTCCAAAGGCTATTTCGTTTGGAAACAAACCGTCGGAAACCACACACTGTATAGCCTCCTTGTCAGATGCTATTCTTTGTTTTATCCCCTCTTGGGTGTCATATGTTTCGTAAAAGATAGTAGCAATAGGGGAGGCATAACTCGCATCCTCTTTTAGCATTAGAAAACCGTTATCTAGAATATTAAATTCACTCATGAGATAAACAGCCTTGTTATAATCATAATTATTGGCGTATTTATGCTGATTGATGATTTGATTATGCGGAAATTGTGCCGTGAAAAACCTATCAAAGTTATATCCTTTGGGTACAAATAATTTAGAAACACTTCGGCACCCTAATCCATAATATCTAAATATATCCTCCCCTAAGGCGGCTAGTTCCTGCTCCGACTCTTTGCCGGTAAGAATAGCAACAGAATTCCTATTCTTACGTATGATATTTGGTTTTTTCCCAAAATAATATTCAAAATAGCGAGCGGTATTATTACTGCCGGTAGCTATTACAGCATCAAAACCAGTTAAGCGTTCCTCGGTAAACTGAACGCTATCTGTAAAATTTGGATTCAGAAACACCAAATAATCAACAATCAAGGGTAGCAACAGTTTATCATTACTTGAGAGTTTTACGATTGCTGTATTTCCTGTTATTAGTACAGCCAGTAAATCATGAAACCCTACCAAAGGTATATTTCCGGCTAAGATTAGCGCAACACGTTTAGTTTGGTTCTTAGACAGATCGTAGTTGGATAACCAATGCTCAAGAGTAACTTTGGAAAGTGCCAAAGACCATTGTTTCAAAGCAAATAGTAAATTCTCTTGGGTAAACCAACCGTTGTGATGGTGAGCCGTTTCTATGGTATGGCTAAATTTTGAAAACCATTCCAGATTTTCTCCACGCATACTGGTTTTATTTTCTATTGCAGTGCAGCATTCACCGAGAAATTCGCCAAGTTTAACAAAAGCTTGAATATTGGGATTGTGTCCGGTCATTATATTTGTAAAAGGAAATTTTAGGGATTATCTTTGTGCAAAAGTAAGGATACTTCGGAAAACATTTTTAACCAATGTTTTGGAATATATTGAAAAAGAATTCGTTGTAAGACGACGCATGTTTAAAAGAAAATTATGGCTATTATAATAACGGATGAATGTATAAACTGTGGTGCTTGTGAACCAGAGTGCCCAAATACGGCAATTTACGAAGGGGCGGACGAGTGGAGGTATAGCGATGGGACCTCTCTTGAAGGCAATGTCGTACTACCTGATGGAAAATCGGTAAATGCCGATGAAGTTCAGGAACCCATTAGTGATGAAGTCTATTATATCTCTCCGGATAAGTGCACAGAATGCATGGGCTTTCATGAAGAGCCACAATGTGCTGCGGTATGCCCGGTAGATTGTTGCGTTCCGGATGATAGCCACGTAGAGACTGAAGAAGTACTGCTTGGAAAACAAAAATTTATGCATCCCGAGGGGTAAGACTTTTTAATTTTCTACTTTCTCTGCGACGAACATATATGTATCAAACGCATAAGTGGGACGGTCAAAAATTTCTAGGAGTTTAAACCCAGAAGATTTTAGTTTTTGTTTTATTTCGGATGAGTTAAAGGCCCTGAAAATAGTTTGGTCTTGGCCTAAAAATATTTTATTATCATTTTCAATTTTAAAATACTTGGCCTTCCAATCTATTAACTGGTAGCTTTCCGATTCTATTTTT
>RCND010000001.1_pt1 | contig 177166 bp, 152 predicted proteins | sample 2041351 | NCBI WGS metagenome assembly RCND01 (sample SAMN09708230, study PRJNA481090) | Marine sediment metagenome, whole genome shotgun sequencing project. | biome: marine sediment; feature: ocean; material: sediment; isolation source: Sewage treatment plant 12B marine sediment (STP12B) ... | reverse complement strand
CGAATTGAACGGGGTTTGGGAATCGTAGAAAACGACTCTACGATTTCTCTACGTTGACAAAACTAAGGGCCTACCGAAAACGGTAAACCCTTGATTTAATTGGCGCGCCCGGAGAGATTCGAACTCCCGACCACTTGGTTCGAAGCCAAGTACTCTATCCAGCTGAGCTACGGGCGCTTTGTGCCGAGCTGGGCATTCTACTCGCTTTTGCTGCCACATCCGCATCTTTTCCGCAGCTTTTCTTCAAGAAAATTCGGCTGGCTGCAAGTACCTTGAACCCTTCTGAAACAGTGCATCCCGGGGTAATTCATGAATTCCAGATCGGCGACTCATTCGGCTTTAGCCGCAATGAGCTGGTTATGATGATTGATGAGGCACTGTCACCAGACGAAGGTGATTAAGTCATTTCAATGGCAGATTATTGGCGCCAGCTTTCACACCTGATCTATAACCGCCGCCATCCGTTTCCTTTCGGCATCGTTCGGCATGCGGCCGAAGGCTGCCTGAGCATTTTCTGCCATGTGGGCGGGATTGCTGGTCTCAGTCAGAACGCAGGTGATGGCGGGGTTGGGCAGGATGTATTTGAGAGAAAACTGTGCCCAGGTTTCACAGTCGAATTCGGTGGCCCAGTTGGGTACGGGTCGTTGGCCCAGCTTATCGAAATAAGTGCCATTCATGAATGGCCGGTTAATGAGAACCGCGATTCCTTTATCCTGGAACATCGGCAGCAGGCGTGCTGCGGCGCCGCGCTCGGTGATCGAGTAATTGATTTGCACGAAGTCCGGTGTTTCCCGGCTTAGAAAACTTTCGAGCTGTGCATAGAGACGTTCGTTCGAAACGGTCACGCCGATGTAGCGTGCCTGACCGGATGCCTTCCAGTCCTTAAGATTGGGCCATTGTGTATCGAGGTCGGTGAGGCTGAAGACCTGCACCAGATCCAAAGTTTCTCTTTGATAAAAGTGCTGCGTCTCGCGAAATTGTTTAATACCCGCATCCTTACCAATCTGATCGATCTTACTGGATATAAACAGGGCTTCACGTAAGTCCGGTTCGTTGATTACCCGGCCGAACGCTTCGTCGTTGGCCGGATTTCTTAGCCATGTGTCGACCACGCTGCCGCCGTTGGCGACGAGTGTGCGTAACACCTCGGTGATGTGGTCCGTGCCTCTTTCGGCAATCTGCGATACCGGTTTGCTTGATCCGAGGCCAATGATGGGGAGTGACTCGTTGGTGCCCGGGATTTGGCGGGTGGGCATTTGTCCCTGGGCGAACAGGGGTGTAGGGGCCAGGCCGGAGAGTCCCAGTGCTGACACTGATGCGAGGAAGTTGCGGCGGGTGGTTGTGTTTGTCATGGGGTTGCGCTCTTTGTTGGTGGGTTAGAGCATTGTGGTTTGTCTGATTTGTCGATATTAGCTTGGTAGTGGGCTTTGATTCGGAATTAGTGGTTTTGCGGAGTTTAGCTCGGTTTGTTGTTCAGATTTTTTTTGGTGAATCGCCCGCTGGGCGGGCTCCTACAGGTTCTGCGCAGAGCATTGTGGTCTATTTGATTTGTTGAGATTGGCGTGATGGTGGAATTTGCGGTTTGTGGAGTTTAGCGTGAAGTCGTGTCATTGCGTTTTGCTTGCTAGGACGTCTCTACCTTGATTTCGTAGAAGAAGCGCAGGACGTCGTCGATTAAGGGTTTCCAGTTGTTCCAGTTGTGTCCTTCCCGGACCTCGATGTATTCCATTGGATAGCCTTTGCTCTGCAGCACATCGCGCAGCTTGCGAGTTGCTGCCGTATTGTCATCCGGCTTGCCTGTGCTTAGAAAAATCCGTAGTGGCAACAGTGGCATTTTCTCATAGGCTGAGAGTAATTTGGGTACCGGGTGGTATGCCGGTGATTGCATGCCTATGCCGGAAAATGTATCGAATCCAAACAAGCCAAAGCATGCCGAGTTCAGACCGCCGAATGACAAACCCAGTACGGAACGTTTTTCGCGATTTTTGGCAACCGGGTATTGCTGCTCGATCTCCGGGATCAGCTCATCGCGATAGAACTCGAGATAATCCTTGTTGCAAAAGAACTGTGCGTTGCGACGATTGTCATTCAGTTTATCGGGATCACGAGCATCAACAAACACGACGACAACGGGCTCGATTGTTCCGGCACTAATTAGCCGGTTCAGAACGCGCGGCGCTACTCCCTGTTTGATATAGGACTGGCCGTCTACGATATAGAGAACTGCCAGATCCTCTTGTGACTCGTAGCCCTCCGGCAAATAGACGCGATACTGAAGGTTGTAGCTCAGAATATCACTGGCGATTCTCACGTTTGAGGTCAGCGTGCCCCCGGCGTAGGCGGTGCCGGTGGTGAGCAGCAATATTGCGATGAATGTCTTCACCTGCATTTCGAGCGTCTGCGCTCAAAATGGTTCCGTAATTTCAGGCAGTTAATCTGAATCTGTACGGCCTCTTTGCATCCTCTTTCGCGTAGTCGATGCCTACGCGTGGACCGACGACTATCTTGTTGTCGGCAACCTCCACAGCCTGGTCTTCGATCCAGATTCGATCACCTGACAGACCTGTACCGGTATCGCTGGTCTTTATCCCCAGCGCCTGCGCAAACGAACCGGGCCCGCCGAGCAGGGTTTTGTCCGGGTCTGATTTTTGTCGGCGTTCAAGCATCATATTGATGCCGGACAGCGGCTTTCCCGAACGAATCAGGACTGCGTGTGGAATACCCTTCATATTAGTAACTATGTTGAACAGATGATGGATGCCATAACACAGGTAGACGTAAGCCATGCCACCTGTGCCGTACATTGGCTCAGTTCGTTTGGTTCTGCGATCGCCGTAGGCGTGACTCGCTTTGTCGCTGATGCCTGCATAGGCTTCGGTCTCGGTGATCAGCGCCGTCGTCGGCTTGCCATCGATTTGCGTACAAACAACCTTGCCTAATAATTCTCGCGCTATGCCGACAACGTCGCTACGCAAAAAGAAAGATTGCTCCAGCTTCAATTTCCGTAGTCAGTCGATCTGAGTATGCTGCCTGGTCTTGCGCCGGTTATTTCACCATTCAAAAGCACGGCCTCTCCCGCGACGAATACGTGATGCGCGCCCTCAGCATATTGATGTGGGTCCTCGAAGGTCGCTTTATCGATGACAGTTGCAGGGTCAAGCACGGCGATGTCGGCAACTGTGCCGACTTCGATTCTTCCCCGGTCAGCAAGCCCGATTCGATCCGCCGGCAACATCGAAATCTTGTGAATAGCGGTATGGAACGGCAGTACGTTCTGCTCGCGCACGTAGTAGCCCAGCAAGCGAGAAAATGTGCCGTAGTTTCTCGGGTGCGGGACTCTGTCAGAAGGACCCTCGACGCCACCGTCTGATGACGTCATGGTTACCGGGTGGCGCATTATTCGTTTTACGTCTTCTTCGTTTATCGCGTGGAAAACCGCGCCGCAATTGCCCGCTTCAACCAGCTCCATCAGCAGATCGGCGGCGTTCTCCTTGCTTATTGTCCGCTCTTGCTGACGCAGCACCTCTGACAGGTTCTGACCATTGATCGTTTTGTCGTGCGGGCAATTTGCCAGCACAACATTTGCCGGATCATTGCCACCGCGATCCGTTTCAATGTTGTAGACGATAGCGTCTTTTGCTCGCTGTCTCTGCTCCGGATCGCTGAGCCTGGCAAGCAGCGCCTCACGACCGCCATCAAGACTCCAGCCCGGAAACAGAATAGTCAGACTGGTTGATGAAGCGGTATAAGGATATTGATCGATAGATACATCGACGCCACGTGCCAGCGCTTCGTCGACCATGGCCAGTGTTTCGACTGACTTACCCCACATTGGAGCGCCGACAACTTTGTGATGTGTTAATTGCGTTGGCAATCCAGCTTCTTCGCCGATACGAATCGTTTCTGCGACACTCTTCAATAAGTCGAGACCTTCCTGGCGCATGTGGCTGATGTAGATACCGCCATAACTGGCCGCGACTTTCGCCAGCTCAATGACCTCTTCAGTCGTCGCGAATCGGCCCGGCGGATATATAAGGCCGGACGAAAGCCCGAATGCACCTTGCTGCATCGCCCTGTCGACTTCACTGCGCATTCGGTCGAGCTCGTCTTCCGTGGGCGGTCGATCGTCTTCACCAATGACCAGGGCCCGAATCGAACCGTGACCAACGAAAGTTGCGAAGTTGATGGCTGCCGGACTCGCCTCAATGGCGCGGAATGTGTCCGTTATCGGCAGCGGGGAGCCACCGTCGGGACCGCCAACTACAGTTGTCACTCCTTGCCGTATCAGGTTCTCCGCATCAGGCCAGCGAAAGATGCCATCATCCGGTTCATCGCGAACGGCATGACTGTGAATGTCAATAAATCCGGGCACAACCGCCAGCCCGGAAACGTCCAGTCTTAATTCAGCCTCTCTTCCGGCCAGGTCACCGATCTCTGTGACTCGGTCACCGCTGACGCCGACATCTGTTATGACGGCCTCCGCGTCAGCTCCGGAATAGACGAAACCGCCTTCCAGTATGACGCTAAGTTTTTCGGCGGGTGGTTCAACCTCGTCAGAGGTGCAACCGTACATCGCAAGTAAAGCAAAAAAAAGACAGCACAATCGCATCATGTCACTCACCAATATTTAGTACTACGTTCGTTAAGCTATCTTCTTAGCCTAACAATCCGGGCGCCACGTACAAAGAAATCAGCGTGACGATAATAATTCCAATTATATTTAAAAAGACGCCCGCACGAACCATCTGCGGGATGCTGATCAGCCCGGTCGAAAAGACGATCGCGTTCGGTGGCGTTGCAACCGGCAACATAAACGCACAACTGGCCGCAATGGTTATGGGTACAGTCAACACGATAGGCGGAAGGCCTGCCTGGAGTGCAATCGCGCCCATTACCGGTAGCAATGTCGCCGCGGTTGCCAGGTTGCTGGTCAATTCAGTCAGGAAAATGACCATGGTGACCGCGGCAAGTACGAGCACTGCAAGACCCCAGGCATTCAACGGGGCGAGGCTTTCGCCCAGCCACAATGCCAGGCCCGAGTTTGACACGACTGCAGCCAGACTGAGGCCGCCGCCGAACAGTACCAGTACGCCCCAGGGCAGGCGGCTGGCATATTGCCATGTCATGAGTTGTGGTTTTTCGCGGTTGCCGCTTGGAATCATGAATAGCAGCAACGCCGCCGTCATCACGATGCCCGAATCAGAAACACCCGTCACGCCGAGCCAACCGGTAATCGGCTTTCTCAGCATCCATGAAAAAATAACGGCACCAAAAATGACAGCAACGCGTCGTTCCGCTGTAGACATCCCGCCCAATTCTTCACGCATTTTGTGCAGGTGATCGCTAACTGCAGCGCTTGCCGGAATATTCACAGGGAAAAGAAACCGGGTCAGTAATAGCCATGCGATCGGCAGCATAATCAGGCTGACCGGCACACCGACCAGCATCCATCGCGCAAAGCTGATTTCAATGCCGTAATTTTCTTCCATAAAGCCGATTAACAACGCATTGGGTGGCGTGCCAATTAATGTCGCCAGGCCGCCGATACTTGCGGAATAGGCCAGGCCGAGCAACATGGCGATTTGAAAGTCGTGCTTCGTTTTCTCCGATAGTTCAGGCATGTGATCGACGATTACAGCCACTACCGATAAGACGATCGGTAGCAACATCATCGTTGTGGACGTATTCGTCATCCACATACTGAGCATTGCGCAGACCAGCATGAATCCGCCGATCAGGCGTCGCCCGTCGCTTCCTGTTCGGTCCAGAATAGCAAGAGCGATGCGACGATGAAGGTTCCATCGCTCGAGTGACAATGCGAGCAAAAAACCGCCGAGGTAGAGGTAAATAATCGGGTTTGCGTAGGGAGCTGCGGCATCTCTCAGCGTTGCGATACCGAGCGGCGCAAAAACGATTATTGGGAGAAACGCAGTTACCGGAACCGGTATAGCTTCGGTTGCCCACCATACCGCCATCCACAGGCCGATAGCAGCAGCACGCCAGGCCTCGGTCGGCATGACTGTCTGCCACTGATCCATAATGAGCATCAATACAAAAATTGCCGGGCCCAGAACACGCCCGACTAGCTGGTGCGTCTCGAGCGGCCGGTTCTCTAATAGCTCAGCGGACTGGGTCGAAGCACTCAATATTATTATTCCTGGAATCGAAAAAAATGAGTATCAAAACTTTTCTAATTCGCAACTGAAACAGATTCGGAGGCGAAATCACATTCAGGATAGTAACTCATGAACGGGCCTGTGGGCGCTAAGAGAAATCGATCCTGACCTCACTTGCGCTGTTAGAGCCATGCTTCGGTGTGGTTTCGATCAGGGAATGTCCAGGCACGAAAAAAGGCGGCGAGCAAAGCCCGCCGCCTCTTACTTTCAGGCTGTCTTACCTGAGTTGAGCGGACCTGCGAACGCGCGCATTGTAGACACGAGCGGAATCACAATCCAGCAGGTGATTTAACAAACTGCCGCGCGTGACGAAACCGCGTCCGTTACCGTATCGGTCGAAGTCAGCGCCAAGTTCAGCGTGATTCGCATGACCCTCAATCCATTTAAAAGTGAATTCCTCACCACCACCGCCCCAAACCGGATACCAATGAAAGATTCCGGCCGTGGAGCCGGCGTCGGTCTGGTACTGCGACCATTTGGCCATCGCCGCTCCAACGGCGTCAAATGTTGCGCCGTCTTCGTAGCTGCAGTCAGAGAACGTCAACACAGCGGTATCTGCAGCGCCACCATCTGGCAGTGCTTTATGGTTGATCGAGGCGAAATTACTATGCCCATTGCAGGAAAGGACCTCCGCAAAATCACCCGCAATACCGTCATTGTCGGTCAGCCAGGCGTCGTGACCTTCGCCCATAGCGGTACCATTCTTTGCCGCGCCCATCCAGATCACGTCAAATTCCTGAGCAGGACCATAATAATCCGGCGTTAGCGTCCAGGCCGCATAACTATCGGTGCCATTCTTATCCATATGAGCGTTCCACTTATCGACAACGTCGTCAAGATCGCTGGAGTCTTTTCCGTCGTTGTAGGAACAGGCATACATCTCGACTGGAATGACAACCATTCCGTCGTCTTGCGCCAGCGTCGATCCAGTACCGATAAACGTGACAAGGCTAGCTGTCATTATCGTTAGAAATAATTTTCTCATGCTGATATTCCCCTAATTATTTGTTTTTTTTAGTATTTTTCCGGCGCCACTAACGACACCATAGCTATCAGTGTAGCTAAACCTCCGTCAATTGCTGGCCGGGCGGGAACTATTCGTGAGGTCGCCTGGCGCAGACATGCACCAGGCTGAAAACCGCTGTCAGGCGACGTTTGCGCGCGGCAGGATCTGGTTCAGTTCGACCAGGAGCTGGTCAATTTCTGCACTGGAGTTGTAATGCACCGGACCAATCCGGACTGCGCCACCTGCATCGTAGATTCCGAGCGCCCTGGTTGGTTCGACCGCGTAAACATGGCCGCTCCAGACGCAAATATTCTTCGCAGCCAGCGCTTCCGCGATGCTATCTGGCGTTTTGCCGTTCACAGTAAAGGACACCGTTGGCACACGTCGATCCATCGCATCAGCTGCAGTAATGCCCTGCACATGCACACCCGGCAATTGCTGCAAGCCCCCAATCAAATGGATTGCGAGATCTGTCTCGTAATCGAACAGGAAGTCCATTGCAGCGTGGACAAACAATCGTCGCCCATCGAAATCTTTGTATTTCTCGTGATATGACTGCGCCAGTGTTTCGCCGATCCAGGCAAAATAGTCGACAGCAGCCGCCGTTCCTGCCATGCCCTCGTGGCTTTGTGTGCCGGTTTCGAAGCACCCGGGTATTTTGTCTGTCGCAGGGCGAACCTTGTAGGGCTCCAGTTGCTCCAGCAACGCTCGCCTGCCCCACAGAATTCCCTGGTGCGGGCCAAAAAACTTGTACGCGGAACAAACCAGAAAATCACAACCGATATCCTGCACATCAGTAGAAATGTGCGGGACTGCCTGTACTGCATCAATATAGGTCATCGCCCCCGCTTCTCTCGCTTTCGTACAGATCGTCTTCACATCATTGATGGTGCCGAGAAGATTACTCGCGCCGCCAACACAGATCAGTCGGGTTCTGTCCGTCAGAATTTCGTCGAGCGCCTCAAGGTCAAATTCAAACGTCTCAACGTTGAAAGGCAACCAACGGACCTTCAGGTTGAGATCTTCTGCCAGCAATAACCACGGAGAAACATTGGCATCATGATCCATGCGCGAAAGAATAATTTCGTCACCCGCCTTCAATAGCCTGCCTATCGAACGCGACATATGCAGGGTAAGCGTCGTCATGTTCTGGCCAAATATGATTTCGTCCGGTGAGGGTGCGTTCAGCATGTCAGCCATCGCCATTCGCGCCTCGGCAATCAGTTCATCAACCAACACCGAGGTGCGAAAGTAGCCATGAACATTGGCGTTCGCTTGTAGCAGGCAGTGGCTCATCCTGTCGACAACCGCTTGCGGCACTTGTGTGCCCGCGGGATTGTCAAAATGGATTCGCGCTGTATTGCCGTCGGATACAGACAAGGCAGGAAATTGTGCGCGAATGGAATCAAGGTCGAATTGCATGGTAAATCCTGTCGGAGCTATTGAGTGATCGGGCTGTCAGAACAGCATAACAACCGACGGATTCTGCACGCACTGGCCGCGGCAAAGCAAGTGATTATTCCTGTGCTTCTCCGCCCCACTTCTCACGGTGAGCATCTTCCGCGCGCTGCCGGATTTTCGAATGCCGGCGGGTCAGAAGTAATGAATTCGGATCACAAACTTCGGACCTGATTACACCAAGATCGTAAGCTGCATCAAACAGGCTCGGGTACCAACGTTCCCAGTTCGGCAGCAGCTCTTCAACCTGTTCGCGGAGATTCATTGGTCAAATGTATACGACGACGCGGGTCGTGACAATGACGTGGGTGGTGGAAAAGCCATACGGTTTGTTATATGCGCGAGACCCGTTTTAACAGGGCCGGCCTTAAATCAGTCATCGAGCATCTTGCCAACCATCATGACGGCAAATAACAACATTGAACCGAAAATGACCGTTGAGTTTTGTGGCAGGCTACTCAGTGGAAGGTTATCCAGGCTACCTATGCTGTCAGGCACAATCATCAGCAATTTAGGAATTGCATTGACCAGCTGCAACAACGGCTTTGCAGCAATTAATGTGCCAATCGTGATTGCGACCGGCATGGCCAGGCGCCGTACCCAAATCCCGCGGTGTACACGTGACACCACCCCGACCGAAAAACCATCATCCTGAACAGGTTGAGACCTGAACAGCGATTCAAGTTTTAAGTCTGCATTATCTTTTAGTCTGTCAGCCATATTTATGATCATCGATGTTAAAACTATCCCTGATTTTTTCCTTACTGCGAAAAATTACCGACTTTACAGTTCCAATCGGCAAATCCGCAGCGTCGCCGATCTCCCTGTGCGACAGCCCGCATGCATACGAAAGAATCATTACTGCTCGTTCATCATTCGTCAAGACCGCCAGAAATTTGTCGAGATCTGAAATCTCGTCAGATTCCTCAGTTTGCCTGCCGCTGCGTGCGTCCGCGTCATGCCCCACTGCTTCCAGTATCTCCGTATATCGCGAAGATTTTCGTTTCGATTGCAGGAATGTCGTATATGCGACTTTCAGCAACCAGCCAATAAATGTCCCCTTGCCTGTATACGTGTGCAACTTGTCCCAGGCGTGCAGGAATGCATCTTGTGCGAGATCATCAGCCAAAACCGTATCGCGCGTAAGCTTGCGCAGAAAATTTCGAATCTGCGACTGATGGCGGCGCACAAGTTCACCGAAAGCAGTGGCATCCTGCTGCGCCACCACTTTCGCGACAAGCTCATGATCGCTTGTCTCGTCGGCAGCGGAATTCACGTTGATCGCGATTACTCTTTCTTATTGCCGTACCAATACATAAGCAAAAAAGCGATACCAATAGCGAATGGCAAAGCCGCGCCGGCAAGCAAGCCGCGCAACGCTTCGGGCTCTGGTACTGCGAAACCTATAAGCACCAGGCCAAACGCCAACGCCAGCCAGATCACTCCACGCCGCAAATCCCTGTCTTTAGGCGGCTCTGTCGGACCCAGCTGTTTGAGAAACTCCGGGCTCAATTCGCTGCCTCGTTCTAACGCGAGCCGGATCGTCTTCTCCGTATCCGCTCTCGCTCGGGCTTTAAAAAAGAAATATACGATTGTTGTCACCGCGATGCTCAGAAACATTGCGACCGGTATAATTGTGCCTTCGTCCATCTTTCACTCCGATTAGTATGTCAGCGCAGCTTTGCTGCTATTCATCATTCAGATGCGTTTCATCAGGGTATCAGATGCAGCAAATGACGATTTTTTTGCTGTCCAATTACTTGTTTATTATCAACAACCTACATTTCACACGCGTCTATCGATGGATTTGCTGTCCCTCCCCAGCCAGTGTGAATCGCCCAACTCAGGCATTTTGCTCGTGCCATTTCTGAAGAAATTCTGCTTCTTTGTCCGCACTCATTCCTGCCCGCAGCTTCTCGGTACGGTCTTCTGGAAGTGTCTTCCACCAGCTGACGGTGTCGCGGGCTGTTTCCCTGGTCGGGCGATTTCTGAGGCCTGCAGCGGTGGCGCGACTCCCGTCCACTTTTGCGAGTCCCGCGGACTCGCCAACCGGTGACTCCCAGATCGGCAAGCCACTATCCGCTCCCACATCTTGTGCAGCAATGAAATCGGTATCGACCCAGGTTGGCATCATGTCAGAAGCAGTCACTGCCAGAGAGTCCGCAAGAAGATCGCCCATTTTAAATGACCCGGGCGCAGTCACCGTATTGAAGGTGCCTGTGATTTTCTGCTCCAGGCAATCCACCGTGAAATTTGCAAGGTCTCGAACATCAATCATCTGTATATCGTCATCCGGTGTACCTGGCCAGAGCATCTCGCCGCCGCGCATCGTGCGCACCGGCCAGTAGGTGTACCGGTCGGTACGATCACCAGGCCCACAGATATAAGTCGGGCGAAGAATAGTCGTGCGACCAGCGCCCACTTGTGAAAGTACTCGTTTTTCACACATTGCTTTCATCGGGCCATAGGTTTCGCCCGTCACTTCTTCCACCGTTTCGTCGTCCATGGTGCCGACGGCTGTGTCCTCATCAATGGGTTTCGAAAAATCACCGTAGACTGAGATAGTCGAAACATAGATATAGTGCGACACGATCGGTGCGAGCAGCCTTGCGGAGTCTTCAACGTGACGTGGTACGTAGCCGGAATTATCGACCACAACGTCCCATTTGCCACCTTCCAGAGCCTCGAGCCCGTTGTTACGATCTCCTACCAGCAACTCCAGATCCGGGAACAATTCATTGTTGGTTCGACCACGATTGAAAAGGCTGACTTCATGGCCACGCCGCAGCGCTTCTCTAACCATGTGCGGTCCGATGAAGCCGGTACCACCAAGGATTAGAATACGCAGCGGTTTCCATGGGTCCGCCTTCGTCTCAGCCTCTATCGCGACATCGGTCGTGCATCCTGCTACAACTGCAGCGCCGCCAAGAAGACTTGTCTTTAGAAATCGTCGTCTGTCGTTTCTCATATATTTGGTTAGTCCTGTATGAAACTTTGATATTGGTTTGTTATTCGATTGCCACAATTGGAATCCGTTCGAAACCGGCATTTCGGCCGGCGGCAATCGTTGCTTCAACATTTGCGTCCGGTGATACAAGAACATCAAATCCTGCATCAGGAAATTCTGTTTTCAGACGCATTACATAGGGCGCCAGGCTGCCCTCAGCCAGAACCCTGCCATTTACGTGAAAGCTGTTGTCTGCCTCGATAGAAACCGAGATGGTTGTCACATCATCCGGTAACGGAATGGCAGCTGCCGGATTGTAGACATCAACACCAAATTCCCTGCTAAATGTTGCTGTTACGATAAAAAATATCAACATAATGAACACGACATCAAGCATCGGTGTCAGGTTAATTTCTGTTTGTTCTTGTTGCAGTACGGGATCAATAGTTTTCATCGTCATCTCCTTAAGGATGCCGCTGATACTTCCCGCCTGTTTTTTTAATTGTCCCGCCTCGCCTGCATTGCAGGAGATATCATTATTGTAAAGTGCTTGTCGGGAAATTGCGAAACGCGAATAACGCCATGAAAATCAGTTAGTAATCCGTTGCCGGTGGGCAAAACGCAGTTTTCTGGCCTTGGTTATTGGTGTTTCGATGATGATGGGCATCGCCCGCTGGGCGGGCTCCTACATTGCTAATTAGAATTGTAGGGCGATTGCGCTGCGCTTTAACGATATCGATCCATGACTTTGGCGAGCGCATCCTTACCTGGATTCAGGTCCGCGTATGGCAGCTTCGAGAGCGGCGTTTCAACGCTGCCGGAAAGATCGTGCATGTCACCAGCTTCCTCGTCTATGTACAGAAGCCCGGTAATGATTTCACCGGCATTGACGCTACCCCGAAGAAACGAGAACGCAGCTGCCCTGCTGGTCGGATCATAGTCTTTATCAACTTTGCGGAACACGAGCTTGCTGCCATCATGCAATTCCACAGGCATCGCCTCGCCTTCGTCATATGCCGTAACGATTTCTTCCGCCGGCGGCACAAAGTCAGCATCAATGACATGATGGAAATGCTCGCGCGTATGCGCATAACTTTTGGTTGACCCTTCGTGGTCGTTAAATGTAACGCAAGGACTGATGATATCGAGCAAGGAAAATCCTTTGTGCACAAGTGCACCCTTGATCAAAGGCACCAGCTGTCGCTTGTCACCGGAAAAACTCCTGGCGATGTAGGTAGCACCCAGGCCAATCGCCGTACTGACTGGATCGATCGGCATTTGCCGGTTAGCCGGTCCCTTTTTGGCGGTGCTGCCAACGTCAGCTGAGGCGGAGTACTGGCCTTTGGTCAATCCATAGACACCGTTGTTCTCAATGATGTAACACATATCCAGATTGCGACGGATGATATGCGCGAACTGCCCCATGCCGATTGACAATGAATCGCCATCACCGGAGACACCAAGGTAAGTCAGGTCCCGATTTGCGGCATTTGCCCCGGTCGTTACGGATGCCATGCGGCCGTGGACGGAATTAAAACCATGTGACTGGCTGACAAAATACGCCGGCGTTTTCGAGGAACAGCCGATGCCGCTCATCTTGCCAAGTTTGTGCGGCTCAATGCCGAGTTCGAACACCGCCTGGACGATAGCGGCAGTGATCGAATCGTGACCACAACCAGCGCATAGCGTCGAGACAGCGCCTTCATAGTCCCGTGCGGTCAGTCCCAGGTCGTTACGCGGCAGTTTCGGGTGTGAAACTTTCGGTTTGGCTATATAGGTCATATCTTCAGTCTCTGCAGAACAACTCAGGCTGCGCGGCCTTTTGCTGCTTCTTCCAATACCCGTTTGACGACGAAATCCGCACCAATTGGCATGCCATCGTAGTGTAACAACGGGACCAGTTTTTCCTGGTTGATTTCCGCATCAAGTATTAACAAAGACCGCAATTGTGCATCGCGATTCTGTTCAACGACATAAATAATGTCATGCTTGTCGACAAACTCCCTGACTGATGCCGAAAATGGGAATGCTTTGACGCGGCAGTAGTTCAAACCAATATTTTGGTCTTTCAGTTGCACCAACGCTTCTCTGACAGCACCATCGCAACTGCCGATGGACAGGATCGCGCTCTTGTTGAATTTCGAATATTCCACTTCGGGTTCCGGTACCAAAGTACGCGCGGTTTCCCACTTCACCAGCAAACGATCGACAACTTCCTGGTAGTCAGCGGAGTTTTCCGTGTATGCCCCGTACTTGGTGTGTCCGGAGCCACGCGTGAAGTACGAACCTTTCGCGCTCTCGCCGGGCAGTGTGCGGTAGGTGATACCATCCCCATCAACATCGAGATAGCGATAGAATTTATCCATCGATTCAAGCTGTTCAGCTGACAGGACCTTGCCTTTGTCGGGTTGATACGATTCATCCCACTGCAGGTCCGGACAAATCCAGTCATTCATGCCGATATCAAGATCGGAAAGCATCATAACTGGCGTCTGCAATCGATCTGCCAGGTCGAAAGCCTGCACTGACATATAGAAACATTCTTCAGGATTGGCAGGAAACAACAATACGTGTTTGGTGTCCCCGTGTGATGCGTAAGCGCAAGTCATCAGGTCGCATTGTTGGGTCCGGGTTGGCATGCCCGTCGACGGACCCGTTCGCTGTACGTTAATTATGACTGCCGGCAATTCTGAATAATAAGCAAAGCCAATAAACTCGCTCATCAAAGATATACCGGGACCGCTGGTCGGCGTAAAGGCTCGCGCACCATTCCAGGTTGCGCCAAGCACCATGCCGATTGCAGCCAGCTCGTCCTCAGCCTGAATGATGCAAAATTTCTTGCCGCCATTTTCATCAACGCGAAATTGCTTGGCGAATGATTTGTAGGCATCCATAACAGACGTCGAAGGGGTAATCGGATACCAAGCGCCGACCGTCGCACCTGCATAAACACATCCGAGACCAGCGGCCGTATTGCCATCGATGATGATGTGGTCACTGGTCTTGTCCATTTTCTCGACCCTGACCGGCAATGGACAATCAAAATGCTCTTTTACGTAGTCATAACCAAGACGGATCGCCTCGAGATTCATAGGTACGAGCTTTTTCTTCGTTGCAAAGGTTTCTTCGAGCAACGTCGTAATAACCGCAAGATCGATATCCAGCAATGCGGCCAGCACACCGACATACGCGATATTCTTCATCAGGATACGCGACCGCGCACCGTCGAAGTGCTCGTTGCACATCGCTGATAGCGGAACGCCCAGCACACTAATGTCTTCGCGATCGAGTAGTCTGCTGCGTGGCCAGGTCGAGTCGTAAATCAACCAGCCGCCTGACCTGACTTCGGCCATATCCTGCACGTAGGTCTGTGCGTTCATGGCGACCATGACGTCGATTCTCTCCGTACGACAATGGTAGCCGTCACCGGTGACACGCACTTCGTACCAGGTCGGCAGCCCCTGGATATTCGACGGGAAATAGTTTTTGCCGACGACCGGGATTCCCATTCGAAAAATGGACTTCATTAACAGCCCGTTCGCACTTGCCGAACCGGTGCCATTGACCGTCCCAATTTTTACAACAACGTCGTTAACGTTAGACACGCCTGGTCAACCTCAGCTTTTTCTCATGGAACTGGAGCAAAAAATAAATTCAGTCATGCTAGGTACCGACCGCCTTCGCAACTTTGGACGTCGCAGGGTCGGCCTCATCGACCGCGTACGGAATCAATATTTCCGACTTTTGCATGTCCCAGGCACCTGTTGGACAACGCTCGGCACATAAACTGCAGTGAACACAAAGATCCTCATCTTTGACCATCACCCTGCCCGTTTGAGGCAAGCCGTCGGATACATAAAGGTCCTGTTCATGGTTTTCAGCGGGAGCAGATAACCGCGTTCGCAGTTCTTGCTCGTCTCCGCCTTCAGTAATGGTCAGGCTATTGACGGGACAAATATCAATGCAGGCATCGCACTCAATACACAGGCTGGTGGTAAACACCGTCTGGATATCGCAATTCAGACAGCGCTCAACTTCCGCGATTGCCTGTTCTGCGGTAAAGCCCAGTTCCACCTCGATATCCAGCTTCTTGAAGCGCTTCTTGAGGTCGACATGTGGCATTAACCGGCGTGACGCGCCGTCGTAATCGTTTGAGAAGCTCCACTCATGCATGCCCATTTTCTGGCTAACGAGATTGACACCACGCGGCAGCCTTTCTTGCAGGTTTTCCTCGTTGCAGTATTTGTGAATCGATATCGCTGCTTCATGACCATGCGCAACTGCCCAGATAATATTTTTCGGCCCAAACGCAGAATCACCACCGAAAAACACGCCGTCCCGGGAACACATCATCGTCGTCTCATCCACAACCGGGCATTCCCACTCATCAAACTCGATGCCAACATCACGCTCAATCCAGGGAAATGCGTTGTCCTGACCAATCGCAAGAATGACGTCATCACAAGGAATAAATACTTCGCCGATCGCTGTACCGCGATCAATGCCACCCTTGTCGTCGACCTTGTACTCCATTTGGTCAAACCGCATGCCCACCAACTTGCCATCTTCAATGACAAACTCTTTCGGTGAGTGATTGATGATGATTTCGACGTTTTCCTCTTCGGCGTCTTCGAGCTCCCATGCAGAGGCTTTGAAGAATCCGCGCGGCTTGCGCGCCATTACCTTCACGTCTACTGCACCCAGTCGTAGAGAGGTGCGGCAACAATCCATTGCCGTGTTACCGACGCCAATAATCAGAACATTTTTGCCGATGGATTTCTGGTGCTCGAAAGCTACCGACTCCAGCCAATCGATGCCGATATGAATGTTTTCCGTATCGTAACGGCCAGGAAGTTTTAGCTCCTTACCACGTGGTGCGCCGGTGCCGACGAAAACCGCATCAAAACCGCCGGTATCAAGAAAGTCTTTCATGCTTTCGATGCGATGATTCAGCTTGAGCTCGGCACCCATATCGATGATGTAGCCGATTTCCTCGTTCAAAACCTTCGGCGGCAGACGAAATTGCGGAATATTCGTGCGCATTAAGCCACCCGCAATCTCAAGTGCCTCAAAGATGGTGACTTCGTAGCCAAGAGGTAACAGATCGTTCGCAACTGCAAGCGATGCGCAGCCGGCGCCAATCAGCGCGACCTTCTTGCCGTTGGTTTCTGACGGGGCCTTTGGCAACGAAGCAGTGATGTCATCACGATGGTCAGCGGCAACACGTTTGAGGCGGCAGATCGCAACCGGCTTTTCCTCAACCCGTCCGCGCCGGCAAGCAGGCTCACAGGGGCGATCGCATACACGACCAAGAATCCCGGGGAATATATTGGACTCTCGATTCAGCAGATAGGCTTCTGAAAACTGGCCTTGAGCGAGCAATCGGATATAGCCGGGAACGTCGGTATGCGCGGGACAGGCCCACTGGCAGTCGACGACCTTGTGAAAGTAATCCGGATTGGAGGTATCAGTTGGCTTCATTCTTGTCACATCCAGAACAGGAATTTCCCCGCCAGCCGGAAATTACCGCCGATAATTTCGGCTAGGATAGCGGGATCACTCGAAAAGTAAAATGTTTTTTCTGTGCTGCGCAACGGCTGAACGCCCTGTTTGTCCGATCAGCGTACACGACTAAATGCTATTCGTTGCCCGACTATGTCCCCGGTCAACTCGCCATCCTTGTAAACAATAGTGCCGTTCACGATGGTCGTATCGACGCTGGAGCTGAAAGTATGTCCGGTAAACGGCGACCAGTGGCACTTGGCCAGCAGATTTGCCGAACTGACGGTATACGGTTTGTCCGCGTCCATAATGACAAAATCAGCGAAGTAGCCCTCCCGAACATAACCCCGATCGACGACGCCAAATATATCTGCGACTGCGTGGCTGGTCTTGTCGACAATGTTTTCGTAGCTAAGCGTGCCCTTTTCCGCAAGATCAAACAGGCATAACATTGCATGCTGCACCAGTGGCAACCCAGCCGGCGCCTTGAAATAGGTCTTGCCCTTGTCACTGATCGTGTGTGGCGCGTGGTCGGTTGCAATAATGTCAATCCGGCCATCGTTGACCGCTTTGAGCAGTGCCAGCCTGTCTTCGGGACGCTTGATAGCCGGGTTGCACTTGATGCGCGTGCCCAGTTCCTCGTAGCGACTGTCGTCAAACCACAAATGATGTACGCAAACCTCGGCTGTAATCCGCTTCTCACTGCGATGTGCTTTTGAGAAAAGCCCCATCTCGATCGCTGTTGTGAGATGTAATACATGTAGCAGCGCATCGTGCCGGCGTGCCAGGTCAACTGCCTGGCTTGACGACAGCAGGCAGGCGTTTGCGGAGCGAATGTTCGGATGCTCCGTCATTGGCACGTTCTCGCCAAAATCTGTCTTTGCGCGGGCCTCATTGTCACGAATTGTTGGCGTATGTTCACAGTGCGTGAGGACAATGACCGGCGCGTGCTCGAACAACAGCTCGAGCGCCTCCGGATTATCAACCAGCATGTCGCCGGTCGAGGCGCCCATGAAAGCCTTGATGCCACACGCCTCATTGACCTGCAGTGCTTTGATCTCTTCTATGTTGCGATTGGTTGCACCGAGATAGAACGCATAGTTGGCACTGCATCGCCCTGCAGCGGTTACGTATTTGTCGGCCAGCGCCTGTCTGTTGGTCGTCTGCGGATTGACATTGGGCATGTCCATAAAACTGGTGATTCCACCGGCAACTGCTGCTGCAGATTCCGTCGCCATATCGCCCTTATTGGTAAGGCCCGGCTCGCGAAAATGCACCTGGTCATCAATCATTCCCGGCAACAGAAATTTGCCTTTTGCATCCAGCACCTGACAAGACTCGTCAGCCGCGATGCTCGATGCAATTTTCTCGATGCGCTCACCATGAATCAGCACATCCGCGTCGCGAGTTTGGCCTTCATTAACGAGGCGCGCGTTGGTAATCAGAAGTTTATTCATCGTTTCGCTTTATAGTTATGCAAATTCATCAGTTGCCATCACGAGTTCATGAGTATTGCCCGGTTCAAATGCAGAATGTCCGGCGTCTGCGACAATCCGCAGATCTGCTTCAGGCCATGCCTGCGCCAACTCCCAGGCCGAAGTAGCAGGACAAACCACATCGTAACGTCCCTGCACGATAACCGCTGGAATATTACGAATCCGGTCTACATTTTTTATTAATTGGTTTTCTTCCATGAAACCACCATTGACGAAGTAGTGACATTCGATGCGCGCCAATGCCAACGCCATGTCATCGCTGCCGAATTCGGTCGCCAGTTTCTCGTTCGGCAGCAGTGTACTGGTGCTGCCCTCCCAGATCGACCAGGCTTTTGCTGCTTGCAAGCGAACGGCCTGATCCTCACTGGTCAGACGCGTGTGGTAGGCGTGTAGCAGGTCGTCGCGTTCCTTTTTTGGAATAGGCTCGAGATAGTGTCGCCAGAGATCGGGGTAAATCTCGCTAGCTCCATGCTGATAGAACCAGTCGATTTCTTTCTTGCGCAGCATGAAAATACCGCGCAATACGATCTCCGTTGCGCGCTCAGGATGGGCCTGACAATAAGCCAGCGCCAGCGTGCTGCCCCAGGAACCACCAAACACCTGCCATTTTTCTATTTGCAATGCCGCCCGCAGAATCTCAATGTCGTTGACCAGGTCCCAGGTTGTATTGTCATCGAGGTTCGCGTGCGGCGTGCTCTTGCCACTGCCGCGCTGATCAAACAACACAATTCGGTAGACATCCGGATTCCAGAAGCGGCGCATCGCCGGCGCACAGCCGCCTCCCGGGCCACCGTGCAGGAACACCGCCGGCTTGCCATGCGGATTGCCCGACTCTTCATAATAGAGCTTGTGGCCGCTGCCAACTTCAAGAAAGCCGGTGTGGACAGGTTCGATCGGCGGATAGAGCTCTCGCCTTGTAGAATTTGTTGTCATGGCCGGATTATGGAAGGGAGGCGGCCGGATTGCTACGAATATTGAACCTAGCCCAAAACATCCAGTCTTTAGACTAAACTTGGCTCCTCCAAACCCGGCAATATGAATTAACGATGAAGAATTCCGTCACAAAGCCAGCAACACTGCTTGTCGCCTCGATGTTCATGCTCCTGAATGCTACCGCACAGGACGTCGAGATCAATTTCACAGAGTACACACTGGATAACGGTTTGCGCCTGGTCGTCCACGAAGATACCAAGGCACCGATCGTTGCCGTCAACGTCTGGTATCACGTCGGCTCGAAAAACGAGAAGAGCGGCAAGACCGGGTTTGCACATCTGTTCGAGCATCTGATGTTCAACGGAACGGAAAACTACGACGACGAATACTTCAAGCCCTTCGAGCTTGTCGGCGCCACTAACATGAATGGCACAACCAATTTTGACCGTACCAATTATTTCCAGAACGTGCCAAAAACCGCGCTGGATATGGCGTTGTGGATGGAGTCCGACCGCATGGGGCACCTGTTAGGTGCCATTACGCAGGAAAAACTGGATGAGCAACGTGGCGTCGTGCAGAACGAAAAACGTCAAGGCGAAAACCAGCCTTATGGCAAGGTATTCAGCAAACTGCTTGCAGGCGTATTTCCGGACGGGCACCCATACGCCACCAGCGTGATCGGCTCGATGGAGGATCTCAACGCAGCAAGTCTTGAGGATGTGCAGGAATGGTTTGATACCTATTACGGACCAAATAACGCGGTAATTGTTGTAGCCGGGGACGTTGTGCCGGCCGAGGTGCTGGCCAAAGTTGAGCATTACTTCGGTGATATTCCGCCGGGACCGCCGATTTCCAAGCGAGAATCATGGACCGTAAAACTCGAGCGGGACAAACGCGAAGTCATGCAGGACCGGGTTCCGCAGGCGCGTATATATAAGGTATGGGGTGGCCCAACCAATACCGGCGAAGATGCCGAATTGCTGAACCTGTTTGGCGATGTACTGGCAGGCGGCAAGAACTCACGCCTCTATGAACGCCTCGTTTACAACGACCAGATTGCCACTGCAGCGCAGGCGGGCATGATTGGTAATGAAATCGGCGGACTGTTCATGGCCATGGCGACGGTACAGCCAGGCGGCGACCTGAAAGCAGTTGAACAGGCGTTGAACGAGGAAATTGAGCGGCTCCTGGAGGACGGCATTACTAATGACGAACTGGAGCGGGTCAAAGTGCAGTATCGGTCTGGCTTCGTGCGCGGGCTCGAAAGAATTGGCGGCTTTGGTGGTAAATCCGACCTCCTCGCACAAAACGCCGTTTACGAGGGTGATCCCGGCGCGTTTAAAAAGTCGATGGACAGAATTGAGACGGCAACACCGAAAGAGGTCGAAGCAGCTGCCAAACGCTGGATTACCGCGGGTGCTTATCACCTTGAGGTGCATCCATTTCCACAGCTGAGCGCTGCAACTGACGGCGCCGATCGCTCGGCCGTCCCGCAGACGAATGAGTTTCCTCAGGTGAAATTTGCGGAATTCGAACGTGATTTTCTGAGAAATGGGCTTGAAATCATTGTTGCAAACCGCAGTGCCGTCCCGGTCGTCAATATCCGCATGAACTTCGATGCAGGCTATGCATCCGATCAGTTCGGTGAGCTTGGGACCTCGAGCCTGGCCATGACCATGCTGGATGAAGGTACCGGAAAGCGCAGTGCACTGGAGATAAGCGACGAACTTGCGCGACTCGGCGCAAACTTCAACGCCAGGTCAGGCATCGATGCGTCGACCATCGGCATCAGCGCACTCACGGAAAACCTGGATAAGTCGCTCAATATTTATGCCGATCTCGTTCTTAACCCCGCATTTCCCGAAAACGAACTGGAACGCCTGAGAAAAATGCGCACCGCACAGATTCAACAGGAAAAAACGCAACCGCTGGGCCTGGCTATTCGTCTCTTCCCTGCATTGCTGTATGGAGAAGGCCACGCATATTCTATGCCGTTGACTGGCTCCGGTACCGAGGAATCTGTTGCGCGAATCAGCCGTGACTCGTTGGTGAATTATCACAGCACCTGGCTCCGGCCGAATAACGCCACCATGATCGTCGTTGGTGACACAACGATGGCTGAGATCAAACCCAAACTCGAAAAATTGTTCGCAAAATGGGAGCCCGGTGAAATACCGACCAAGAATATCGCCGAGGTATCCTTAAGCGATACTGAGAGAGTGTTTGTAATCGACAGGCCGGACTCCGAGCAGTCCATCATTTTTGCGGGCAATGTTGCACCGGCAGTGGGCGACGGCAATGAGCTTGCCATCGAAACGATGAACGAAATTATCGGCGGCAGCTTCACCGCGCGCATTAACATGAACCTGCGTGAAGACAAATCCTGGGCATATGGCGCATTTACGTTACTGATGAACACCAAGGGTCAGCGGCCGTTCATCGCCTATGCGCCGGTACAAACGGACAAGACCATGGAGTCCATGGCAGAAATCAGGCGTGAGCTGGTCGAGTATCTGGGTGAAAATCCTGCGACCGCGGAAGAGTTAGGCAAGGTCAAGGACAACAGCACCCTGAGTCTGCCCGGACGCTGGGAAACCTCGAATGCGGTACTCAGGGATATTAGCGAAATTGTGACTTACGACCTGCCGGACGATTACTGGGACACCTACGCGGACAGCGTTCGTGATCTCTCCCAGGAGCAGATTGTCGAAGCAGGGAACGAAGTCATTAAGCCGAATAACATGATCTGGGTAGTCGTTGGCGACAGGGCAAAAATCGAATCTCGAATTCGTGAACTTGAGCTGGGCGAAATAACTTTGCTGGATGTTGATGGCAACGTGCTGGACTAGCCCGAATATTTAGACTCGACCGGCTGCGTTACCAATCTCCGGATTCGATAACCCAGCCGGAAGTCCATCACAATTGCGACAATTTATCGAAGCCGCAATTCGATCGTATCGACACAAAAACATCGCCGCGCACGCTGCCAATGCGCTAATCTCACTTGCTGAACATATAAAGTAATTACATTGGCAACTTCGCATGCAAAATAACGAATACCTGGCGCTTATCGACGCAGCCTGCGTTTATGAAGTTGCAAATGAAACTCCGTTAGAGCTCGCCAGCAACCTGTCTACGCGTATTCACAACCGAATCCTGATGAAACGGGAAGACTTGCAACCTGTTTTTTCATTCAAGTTGCGCGGTGCTTACAACAAGCTCGCATCACTATCTGATGATGCCCTGCAAGCAGGCGTAATTTGCAGCTCGGCCGGTAACCATGCCCAGGGCGTGGCACTGGCCGCCAAGCGAAAAAATACAAGAGCGGTCATCGTAATGCCGGTTACTACACCGTCCATAAAGGTCGACGCCGTGAAGACGCTTGGCGGTGAGGTCGTGCTTTTCGGTGACACCTATGACGACGCCTACGTAAAAGCGCTACAACTGGCGCAAGAGATGCAGCTCACATTCATTCATCCGTTTGATGATCCAGTTGTCATCGCTGGCCAGGGAACGATCGGTCGGGAGTTGGTTACACAAATGGAAGATGACGTTGCAGCCGTCTTTGTACCGGTCGGCGGCGGTGGATTGATCGCCGGGATTGCTGCATATATTAAGGGCACCAGGCCGGACATCAGAATCATCGGTGTAGAACCTGCGGATTCGGCAGCAATGAAGGCGTCGCTCGATGCCGGCGAACTCATCACTCTGGATCATGTTGGCATCTTTGCTGACGGCGTCGCAGTGCGACGTGTTGGAGACGAAACGTTCCGTGTTTGCCAGGCGTTCGTGGATGAAATAGTGACTGTCGATACCGACCAAATCTGCGCCGGAATTCGTGACATATTTGAAGACACGCGCTCGATCGTCGAACCAGCGGGTGCGCTTGCGATTGCTGGCGTCAAAAAATACATCAGTGAGCATGCACTCGAGAACAAATCATTTGTCGTGATCAATGGTGGCGCCAACGTCAACTTTGATCGTTTGCGCCATATTGCAGAACGCGCCGCAATCGGCGAAGAAAGGGAGATGCTGCTTGCCGTTGAGATTCCGGAGCAGCCGGGCAGTTTTCGGCAATTTTGTGAGGCGATCGGACGGCGCAGCATCACCGAATTCAATTACCGCTATAACGACAAGAAGGCCGCGCATATTTTCGTTGGCCTGGAACTTCATGACGGCAGTGAAGAGCGCGAGGAGATTGCTGCCAATCTGAAAAAACTCGGATACACCTTTGTCGATCTAAGCGATAACGAGATGGCGAAGTTACATGTTCGTCATATGGTTGGCGGCAGCGCTGCAAATATTGAAAATGAACGACTATTTCGTTTTGAGTTTCCCGAGCGACCCGGTGCGTTGCTGGACTTCCTAAAGGCGATCGGCACGGACTGGAATATCAGTCTGTTTCACTATCGAAACCATGGATCAGACCACGGGCGAATCCTCGCCGGCATTCAGGTCGCTGATGACGAATCCGCGGAACTCGAAGCTCATCTCGCCGAACTGGGTTACTCGCATTTCGAGGAAAGCCATAACCCGGTGTATTCGATGTTTCTCGCCTGACGAACAGGCAAAGAATCGCGGCAAGATGCCGCTCCCACGAATTCAGCGCGATGTTTTTAATCTCTGAAAGAAGAATCCCTTCGATCCAGTTTCCGTAGCAGAGCCGGCCACGCGATTTCGCCGCCCATGCCCTTCGTTACCGCCTTAATCTGAGCCTTGATACCCGCAACAATGGCCGGGTTGATGTGAATGAGTGCTGCACCGGTTGATTGCGCCATTAATTGTGTCTGGCATGCGGTTTCAAGCGCATACATAGACAGAAATGCATCGGGAATGGTCGCGCCCACAGTTAACAGTCCGTGATTGCGCAGGATCAAAAAGTTACTGGCACCGAGATCCGCAACGAGCCGTGGTTTTTCGTCTTCATTGAGCGCTATACCTTCGTAGTCATGATACGTAACTGAGGCATACGGAAATAACGAAATTTGTGACAGTGGTAGCAGGCCATCTGCCTGGGCAGATACGGCGATCCCGGCTCTCGTATGAGTATGTAGTACACAACCAGCGTCAGATCGTGCTGCATGCACGGCACTGTGGATAGTAAAGCCGGCCGGGTTTACCAGGTACGGCGTATCAAGAACAATATTGCCGTCCAGATTGACTTTAATCAGGCTACTGGCAGTCATCTCTTCAAACAGCAGGCCGTAAGCATTAATCAAAAAATGCTCATCCGGGCCAGGGACACGTGCTGAGATATGCGTAAAGATCATGTCATCCCAGCCATACAGGGCTATCAGACGATAGCAGGCCGCAAGATCAACCCGAACCCGCCATTCTTCTTCTGATACCTGGGCTTTGACGGACAAGGCTTGCTCTGCAGTGCTCATGATTCTGACTCCGATGTTGAAATTACGCGGGTCGATAATATATTTGCCGCCCGGCAATAACACCTTTCGTGCTGTTTTGCGGTGTAAATATTTTACCTATCAAAGCATTGCCGCGGGCATCGTGTCACCAATGAGTAGCGCTGCTACAGGTGCGTCGTTTAAACCGGTCAGATTGGTTACAGCTGAAACGTACTTTTTGATATATATGAAGGACTTATTCCAAAACCTTTGCAACTTATTCGTCCCATGGGGCATCAAAGAACTACAGAACGGCTGATAATCCCCGGCCGTGCTGTTAGTTAGATCTGGTTTGAGTGCACCTCAGCCAGCGTAGCACACGAAACAAGTTTATCTCCCAAAGGTTTTGTTTCGTAATCTTAAACGGTGGCTTCGGCCACCGTTTTTTTTGGCGGGTCTATTGGGCGAAAACTGCGGAGTGAATGTGACTTATCTTTTCATGTTGCGACAATCGATAGAAGTGTCGTAATTCATGCAGGCCTTGTTGATTGTCGCGTTGGAAGCGCTGCCGAAATCCGTGGCAAAACCGTGCAGCGTAGTTGTTGGCGGTGGTGTATCGCTCACGTTGATCGTGGTTCAGGTCGGCATTAAAGTGGATATCGTCGAATAGCCAGCCGTGCATCTTGTCAGCCAGCTCCGTGTCCTCCTGGTGCAGCGCCATCATTAGCGTGCTAATGAATTTGTCTACCTCAGCCTGCATTTCAAGTTCCAACAGTGAAATCTTGCGGTTCTTCTGTGCACTCCAGACGATATAGTTGAAGTGGCTGATGCCCTCGAGCACTGTCCACAAATCATTTAGATCAGTGACGCATAAATTTCTTAGTGGGTCAGTGCCCTTTAGCCGGGAAAGAATGTCGTCATCAAGGAAAACGCTGAGTGCGAGCTCATCCTCGTCCTCCTGCACCAGCACCGTTTCCTCCGTGTTTGAAAGCAACGATCCTTTGCCAAGATATGCGGCAATCAGCGGGTCTGTAATCAGGAAATCAGATACATCGTAACCAGGGTCGGCCTGGTAAATACTGGCAAGATGCCCCTGTAGTCGGGAAAGCATCAGTGATTATTACGACTAACCGAATTCGATATCGGTACTACACCCTGCTTCTTTAGCAAGGCCCTGGCTCTGTTACTTCCAGTACGCAACCAGATTTCGTAGGTTCGTAATACGTCGATATCGGTTGACCCTTGGGCGCTATCACGCACCTCGTTCAGCAAATCGACGACGACCTGAAATTTTTGTGCCAGCTCCTGATATACACCGCCGAGAGCCCGACCTCGAGCAGTGCCGCGGATTTCATCCGACAGCGAACTGTAAGCGTTGCCACCCATGTTCACGTAGTAGTCGATGTCGACCAGCTTGTGCGCAAGACTGTCTGCAAAAAATCCGGCGATAAACAACGCTACATCGCCAATGCGTTGCAGAGAAAAATTTCGTTCTTCCGGAGACGTGGCATCGGTGGCATCGACCAGCATCAAGGCCAGGGGCCTCAGACCGTAGCTATCACCCTGGTCTTCGTACAGCTTTTCTGAGCGAGAAAATAACGTAAGAAGATTGACCACGTAATGCGCTGCATGATCATCGACATTGACACCTTGATTGTCGATCGCAGTGTCAATCGATTCGCGAAAATAGTCGCGAAGATTGTGTACCGGTAACACCCGGCCACTCATTGCCCGTTCGGTCACATTCAAGCCTCCCGCACGCAAAAGACATGTCAGGTATATCTTAATCAGACCAGGGACCCTGTGACAAGGTTCACGATTAACAGACGGAAAAATATTCCGGTCATTAATCTGTGAAATCGCACTACTCTACTTATGTATTAACCGACAGGAGTGGCGCGCCGCGAATACCTCAGGAACTTCACCACATTTCTCTCAGTCGACCGGCAACATCGAGCTTCTTGTTCGTGCGCGGCGCCAACCGGACTGTGGATGCTTCTTTTCGGCCTTGAAAGCTGGCATCCATCCTGGTCATCAGGCTATCGGTCATGAAACGACTACGCGCACCATAGACATGCTTGTCACCATTTCTATGCTGCTGCGTAACGTGATATCGCAGCGGCGCAATAAGGCTCAGTGATTGTTTTGCCCGGGTCATCGCGACGTACAACAGGCGTCGTTCTTCCTCGATCATCTCCGGCTTGCCAGCTGCAAACTCCGATGGAAAATTCCCGTCGGAAAAATTAAGGACGAAGACAGAATCCCACTCCTGGCCTTTGGCGGAATGTACAGTCGACAAAACCAGGTAGTCCTCATCTAGGTGTGGAGTGCCTGAGAGGTCTCCTGCCGCAGCCGGTGGATCAAGTGTCAACTCCGTCAAAAACCGCTCACGGCTGGGATATTTTCCTGAAATTTGCTCCAGTTGCTCCAGGTCTGCCTCGCGAGTATCAAGACTGTCATACAGCCGCTCAAGATGTGGCTGGTACCAGCGGCGTGTTTCGCCCATCTGCGACTGCCAGAGTTCAGCAGAAGGGTCCGCTGAAGAAAGTGATGTCATCAGGTTACAAAACAGCGGCCAATCCGTTTGCGTCGCCGCAGGAGGCCTGAATGCATCAATGGCAGCAAATTCAAAATCACTCTCGAGCAGAAAATCGAAACATCTTGCAGCATACGATGGCCCCATGCCGGGTAGCATTTTAAGTACGCGAAAAGCGGCGACCTGGTTGCGGGGATTCTCTGCCCATTTGAGAATGGATAAAAAATCTTTCACGTGACCTGCTTCGAGAAATTTTAGCCCGCCATATTTAACGTACGGGATGTTGCGCCGGACAAGCTCGAGTTCGAGGCAATCGCTATGATGTGCGCTGCGAAACAAAACTGCCTGTTCCTTAAGGAGCATTCCTTGCTCACGATTGGCGAGAATATCTTCAACCACCATCTCGGCCTCGGCGTCACCATCTTCAACCGTGACGTAGCGTGGCTTACCGCCGCCGGGCTTATTAGAAAAAAGATTTTTTTTGTATTGCCGTGCACTCTCGGCTATCACACAATTAGCCGCGTCGAGCAATGGCTGCGTGGATCGATAGTTTTGCTCAAGCGTGACAATTTTGGCTGGCGGAATAAATTGATCTGAAAAACTAAGGATGTTTTCCACATCAGCTGCGCGGAATGAATAAATGGATTGCGCATCATCGCCGACAATAGTGACGCCATGCCCCTCCGGTTTGAGTGCCTGCAATATTTCAGCCTGTAAAATATTGGTGTCCTGGTATTCATCGACCAGCACATGGTCGAACCAGGAACCAATTTCAGCAGCCAACTCAGCATCAGCAACCAGGTGACTCCAGTAGAGCAACAGGTCATCGTAATCCAGCGCCTGGATGCGCTGCTTTTGCTCGACATAGTGTCGAAACAACAGACGTAATTCCGGCTCCCAGTCAGAACACCACGGAAACGTTTCATTCAGGGAGTCGAGCAAAGGTTTTTGCGTATTTACACAGCGAGAATAAATCGCCAGGCAGGTCGATTTTTTGGGAAACCGGCGCGATTTTCTTGACAGGCCCTGTTCATGGCGCACGACGTCCATCAAGTCAGCAGAATCGCCGCGATCCAATACTGAAAAACCAGGGTCGAGCCCCAGGTTGTGCGCATACCGACGTAGCAATCGATTGGCAACTGAATGAAACGTGCCGGACCAGGGCAGTATGCCGTTGGATACGCGTTGCTCACCATCAGCGCAGACTGCCTGACGAACGATCGACTCAACGCGCCGTGTCATCTCGAGCGCGGCGCGACGTGTGAAGGTTAACAACAGAATTCGCTCCGGACTCACACCCTGAATAATCAAGTGCGCGACCCGATGCGCCAGTGTCATGGTTTTGCCAGTGCCTGCGCCGGCGATTACTAACAGCGGTCCTGCGGAAAAGCTTTCTCCAGCCGGTTTCCTGCCGTACGAAGCCGCCTGCCGCTGGGCCGGATTCAAAAGCTCCAGGTAGTCTGTTTGTAACTCAGCTGCATCCCCCATAACTGGGTTTTTATACAGTACTGGTTAAATTTACACAACCGGTGGCGAATTCTGCTGCATAAATGCCTCGACGACTGCGGCCAATTGGCCCGGCTGCTCAAAGTGCACCATGTGACCTGCTCCTGGAATCACACGGGTCTCGGTGTCATGTGGCTCAGGTGTACCGGCATCAGCGCCAATCCAGGATTTTGCCGCTGCGGTGAAATCCGTATCTTCGCCAACGACCCGCAGTACGCGGGCGGTGATCCTGGACCAGCAAGCGAGAGCCTCGGCGCGACGGTATTGCACAGCATTCGGCAGTTTGTGTGCCGGATCAGCCCGCAGTGTCACTGTTCCATCGCTCGCTTGTTGTGCCCATTGTTTTGCCACAAACATCGCCTTGTCTGAACTGACAGCTGGATTTCGCTTGCGGATTCGTTGCGCAAGTTCATCGAAAGTTGCATAGCTTGAGTATTTTGGCAGAACACGACTTTTTTCAATCCAGCGCTTGTAGTTTGCCGGTGCATCCTGCGGATTACTGTCGTTAAGTCCGAAGCCTTCTACATTTACAAAAGCCGCAACTCTCTCGGGCATGATGCCCGCGTACAGGCCTGTTACGTTGGCGCCCATACTATGACCCAGAAGGTTGACTGGCTGGTTTGGCTGGTAGATGCCGAGCAAAACATCCAGGTCTGCGACATAGTCCGGGAACCAGTAACTTTCCGCACGACTGCGGGTATTGCCGAAGCCACGCCAATCCGGTGCAACTACAAACCACTGCTCCTCCAGTTCGTCGACCAGGAACTGGAATGAGCGACCACAATCGCCCCAACCATGTAGCAGCACGAGCAGCGGATTATTGCGATCGCCCCACTCACTGACATGATAATCAATCCCTCTTATGTCGTGTCGCGTCGAGCGAGAGGAAACGCGTGCCTGATAGGTGTCCGTCTTTTTCATAGGCCTTACATTATATTCGGTTAATATAGGAGCGCTGGTGTTAAAGTTACTACATTCTAATTATCCACAACTTGTAGTACAGGCACCCGCGGTTCATGACATTCGAGATTGCCCTTGTTCTTGGCATCCTGGCCATTTCGCTGATTCTCTTTATCAGCGAGGTCATCCGCATGGACCTCGTTGCACTACTGGTTCTTTGTTCGCTGGCGGTCACCGGACTCGTATCGTCCACTGAAGCTTTCGCCGGTTTCAGTAATAGCGCCGTCATCACCGTCTGGGCCATGTTCATCCTCAGCGAGGGTCTCACCCGAACTGGTATTGCCGATATTATTGGCCACCAGGTCATGCGACTCGCTGGTCGACGCGAAATTGCGGTGATCATCGTCATCATGATCACCGCAGGCGTGCTTTCTGCATTCATGAATAACATTGGTGTTGCAGCACTCATGTTACCGGTCGTTGTCGAAGTCGCACGCAGAACCCGAATTCCGCCATCTCGCTTATTGATGCCACTCGCGTACGCCACGCTTCTCGGTGGTCTGACCACCATGATCGGTACGCCGCCAAACCTGCTGGTCAGCGAGGCCATGACGCAAAACGGCTATGAAGCCTTTGGTCTTTTCGATTTCGCTCCACTGGGTGGCGCGATCATGGTCGGCGGCATCGTCTTTATGGCCCTCGCCGGCCGTTTTCTGTTGCCAAAAATAAAGTCGGACCGCGGCAAACACCAGAGTCAACGAAGTCTGCGCAATCGCTACAAGCTACAGGAACGCACCTTCATGTTGCGCATACCGCTGGACTCCGTCCTGGTCGGAAAAACACTGGGTGAAAGTCGCATTGGTGCATCGACAGGCCTCATTATTCTGGCGCTGGTGCGCTTTGGTCGCAGTGAAACACTGCCCGGTCGGCAAACAACGCTACGCGGCGGCGATGGAATTCTTGTGCAGGGCAAACCGGACCAGTTTCGCGAGTTACAACGCTGGAGCGACCTGGTGATAGAGCGGGAAGCACCGGTACTCAAATCGATGGTTGCCTCAAAAGTTGCTTATGCGGAAATCGAACTTGCGGAAGGATCCCCGCTGGAATCTGAACTCATACGACACGCCGGATTTCGCACGCGATTTAATGTCAGCGTCGCGGGCATTCGCAGAGGCAATACATATCGACTGACTAACCTTGCCTATGTCCCGTTGCGTGCCGGCGATCGAATCCTGGTCCAGGGTGAGATAGAGGCTATCGCAGAGCTCGAAGACTATGCGGACTTCAGCAGCGTGCAACCGGTTACTGATGAAGAGCTAAGCGAAAAGTACAGCACTGAAGAACGCATGTTTGTCGTGCGTTTACCCAAATTCAGCGGCCTCGCTGACGCAACGCTGGAAAAGAGCCGTTTGGCCGACGTTTTCGACTTTCGTGTCGTTGCTATTTTTCGTGAAGGACAACTTAATGTCATGCCACGCGGCAAGGAAGTTCTTGTTGGCGGTGACCTGCTACTAATCGAGGGGCAACACGAGGATATGGATGTGTTGCGCGGCCTGCAGGAGCTCGAAATTGAAACCAGCGTGTCGGCCAATCGGGGCACGTTGGAATCGGAGCGCCTGACAGTAATGGATGCCACACTGGATCCACGTTCGAACCTCGCCGGAAAAACAGTGGGCGAGCTAAATTTCCGTGAACGTTACGGCCTTGAACTTGCCGGCATCTGGCGTGAAGGAGGACCGGTTGGTGCTGACCTCGCTGATGAGCGCTTGCAAATCGGTGATGCGTTGCTGCTTTTGGGCCCGCATGACCGATTGAAACTCTTAAGTAATGACTCTGATTTTCTGATTCTTACGCCGCTGGGCCAGGAGCCACCGGATACACGCCGTGCAGCGTTGGCTGCATTCATCATGCTCTGCGTCGTGCTCAGTGTAATGGCAGGCTACGCACATATCGCCGTTGCCGCTGTGGTCGGTGGCACCATTATGGTGCTGACCGGTTGCCTGACCATGGAGCAGGCTTATCGCGCCATCGATTGGCGAGCGATTTTTCTCATTGCGGGCATGCTACCGCTTGGTACAGCGATGCAGGATACCGGCGCTGCATCATTTCTTGCCGATAAGGTCATGCTGCTCCTGGGTGATGCCGGTCCGTGGCCCGTGATTATGGGGCTGTACGTGCTCACCGCGATGGCCACCATGATCATTCCGACAGCGGCACTCGTCGTCCTGATGTCGCCGATCGTCTTTTCGGCGATGGCTGATATGGGCCTGCGGCCCGAAACCGCCATGATGGCGATTGCCATGGCCGCATCGGCGAGTTTCACCAGCCCGATTTCCCACCCGGCTAATATTCTTGTTATGGGCCCCGGCGGTTACCGCTTTGTTGACTACATCAAGGTCGGTGTACCGCTGACAATTATCGTCTTTATTACTGTGATGGTGCTATTGCCGATATTCTGGCCATTGGTGCCGGTCGCGCCCTGATTAGCAGCTTGTTGAAAACCCCGGTTTTTCAACCGCATGGTACAAGACCAACAAACTAGGGAATCAACACCGTCGATCCCGTCGTCTTCCTGGCTTCCAGATCCGCATGCGCGGTCGCCGCTTGCTCGAGTGGATAGCGTTGATTGACGTTTATTTTGACGACGCCCTGACCAACCACATCAAACAGCTCAGCTGCAGCTGCCAGCAATCCCTCACGCTCGGCAATGAAGTCGAACAGAATCGGCCGGGTAACGTACAAAGAATGGCGCTTTGCCAGCTCAACCGGGGCAAATGGATCGACCGGGCCGGACGCATTTCCAAACGTGACCATCACACCGTGCGGTCGCAATGAATCGAGCGACGAGATAAAGGTGTCACGACCTACCGAATCGTAGACAGCCGCGACTCCCGCGCCACCGGTAAGCGCACGTACGCTGCCTGCAACGTCCTTGTCGTCGGCCATGATGATGTGGTCACAACCCTGGGACCTGGCCAGAGCGGCTTTTTCATCGGTGCTGACAACGCCAATGACCAATGCGCCGAGGTGCTTCGCCCACTGACTTAACAGAGAGCCTACGCCGCCAGCTGCCGCATATAACAAAATCGGGTCACCAGGCTGCACCGGGTAGCTGCGACGAATCAGATACCAGGCTGTCAGTCCCTTGAGAAAAACTGCAGCCGCCTGCTCATCTGTGACGCTGTCCGGTATTGGTACAAGTTGCCAGGCTGGAAAGTTCCTGCTCTGTGCATAGGAATCTGCAGGACGGCCCGTGTAAACCACTCGATCACCAGCCTTTACTTCGGTAACGCCCTCACCAACGGCCTCGACAATACCGGCTGCTTCACTACCCAGGCCCGTCGGCAGGTCCATCGGATACAAGCCGGATCGATGGTAGGTATCAATGAAGTTCAGTCCGATAGCGGTATGCCGGACACGAGCTTCGCCCGGGCCCGGGTCGGCGAGCTCTATCTCTTCATACTGCAACACGTCAGGACCACCATATTCATGAATTCTTATTGCATGCGTCTTCATTGTCTTCTCAACAGATCAACCGAAGCGCAAGAATAGCGAACACTTGCGAGAAACATAAGAGTCATTTGAAAACCACGTTGCCAGACAGGACGTCTAAATGCCGCGAAGCAAGTCAATTGTGAGCGCTTGTGCCAGTCTTGAGAAACTGCTGATAACTGTCGTGGGATGCTTGGGAGCGGCGATCGAATGACAATGTTGAAAAAGCCATGGATGGCTTTTTCAACAGTCTGCGAGCCCAATACACTCTCATTGACAGGGCTCTGTCATCACTTTGACGCAACACGTAGAATGAATCAGATGGGAAGAGTAGACGGTAAAATCGCGCTGGTCACCGGCGCAGCACAGGGTCTTGGCGCAGCGACAGCGATTATGCTGGCACGCGAGGGCGCCAAAGTAGCATTGACTGACATTAACCTTGCCGGTGCTCAGGCGCAGGCAGATGCCATCAACACCGAAGCAGCCGGAACGGCAATAGCATTGGAGCATGATGTCGCGGACGAGAAATCCTGGCAACGAATTCTGGATGAAATTATGCAGCAGTTCGGCGGCATGAATATCCTCGTTAACAATGCCGGGATAGGATCAGTTGCCAGCGTCGAGGATGAAACCTTTGAAATGTGGCAAAAGGTACATGCGGTTGATCTCGACAGCGTGTTCCTCGGCTGCAAATATTCAATCCCGCTGATAAGTGCCAGTGGCGGCGGCTCAATCGTCAACATTTCGTCAATATCCGGCATCATCGCCGGGCACAATCTCGCTGCCTATAACTCGGCGAAGGCTGCAGTGCGCCACCTGAGCAAATCGGTGGCACTGCATTGCGCTCGTTCGCGCAACAAGATACGCAGCAATTCAATACATCCGGTTTTTATTGATACGCCTATCCTCGATGGCATGGCCGGAGACAATGACCGTGCGACAGCACTCGAAAAACTCGGCAGGCAGATTCCTATCGGACATATTGGGCAGCCGGACGACGTCGCATACGCGGTACTGTACCTGGCGTCCGACGAATCAAAATTTGTGACCGGGACCGAGATCAGGGTAGATGGCGGCATCAGCGCGATGTAGCCACGGAATACTGGAAGAATAGATCAGTGACCAGGACAGTCGTTATTGCAGGAGCCGGGCATGCGGCCGGCCAGGTTGTAGCATCGCTGCGGCAGAAGAAATTTGCCGGGCGAATTGTATTGTTGGGCGAGGAGCCGTGGCTACCCTATCAGCGACCGCCTTTATCCAAAAAGTTTCTTGCGGGTGCGTTATCTGCAGAAAGGCTTTATTTTAAGCCCGGGAGTTTTTACGACGATCCCGATATCGAAGTACACCTAAAAACGCGCATAACAGCGATAGATCGCGAAAATTGCTCTGTCACATCGGACGCCGGTGATGTTTTTGTGTACGACAAACTGGTGCTCGCGCTTGGCGGCCGTCCACGGAAGTTGTTGCTACCCGGCGCAGATCTTGCCGGGATTCATTATTTGCGTGGTATCGATGATGTGCTGAGCATCCAGAGTGAGATTCAGCCAGGACGACGCCTGGTCATCGTCGGTGCAGGCTACATAGGTCTTGAAGTTGCAGCAGTCACTGCCGGACTTGGACTTGACGTCACCGTGGTCGAGATGGAGGACCGGGTGATGAGCCGCGTCGTGTCGCCACAATTATCCGAGTTCTATCAAAAGGAACACCTGGCGCACGGTGTAACGTTGAAATTATCAACCGGCACAAGCGGCTTTGCGGGAGTCGAGAAACTGGAAAGCGTTTTGCTTGATAGTGGCGAGAAACTGCCTGCTGATATTGTCGTTATTGGCGTTGGCATAATGCCAAACATTGAGCTCGCGGATGCTGCGAAACTTGAAACAGGAAACGGCATAATTGTCGATGCTCACTGCCAGACCAGCGATCCGAACATATTTGCCGTTGGCGATTGCACATTCCACCCTAACGAGGTGCTCGGCAGAAGTTTGCGGCTGGAGTCGGTGCACAATGCGCTCGAACAAGCGAAGACAGCGGCGGCAAATATTTGTGGCGAAAACCTGAGCTACGCGCAAGTGCCGTGGTTCTGGTCGGATCAATACGACCTGAAGCTGCAAATCGTCGGCCTTTCACAAGGCTATGACGAGGTTATTATGCGTGGCGATCCACTAACGCGCTCCTTTGCGTGTCTGTATCTGCGTGATGGCCAGCTCATCGCCGTCGATGCCGTCAATAGTCCCAGGGATTTTATGCAGTCAAAGGCATTGATCGCCAATCACGCACGAATTGATCCGCGACAGCTGGCGAACACGGCGGTCGCTTTGAAAGATTTGGCCTGACCCGCTGCATTTTGATTGCTGTTGCCAGATCGAGAATTCGCGGCGTCTCAATTCTCGTGCACTTCTACGCACTGCAACTAAGGGCATTAGCTTAGACAGCCGCGAATGCTCAATATCACGACCAATTTTAAGTTTGTGGGACCGCAGTAGGTCTGACCCGGTTTTTATTCGGAATTGGCCGTCGCAGTAGGTGCGATAATGGTCAGGTTGCCACTCATCGAAACCGGTCCATCCAGAGCGGAGTAGGCGCTCGCTGTCAGCGACTCCACAGCCTCACTGCCCTGGCCAGCGAAGTCTCCGCTACCGCCTGTAACGCGCGCGATGCCCAACGCACCAGGTCCGCTGGTCATTATGCTGTGAAACGATCCTTTCCAGTTGTCGCCGGAACTCCAGCGGGCCGGAATGACAATGTCGTGAATATAGGTCCAGTAATTCTCGGTTTGATCGATAAGAAATGTGCCCTGCCCGGGCAAGTAGATATGCCAGACACTGTTGACCTCTGCATCTGCGTTGATCAATGATGTTTGCTCAGAGTCTGATGAAAATTTGAAGCCTATTCCTGTCACTTCGCCGCGGGCGTTGCGTAGTTTTGTAACGAATACTCGCGTATCAATAATTGCGAGCTCCCAAAGGTCGGCAACCCGATCAGGGTGAGTGGTGACAATGGATTCGCCGTTATCCGTATATAAAATGCCTTCACTGGCTACGGCTGAGTAAGACAAATTTATGACACTGTCCTGGGAAACAGAAAGTGGCGAGATGGATGGCTGCACGGCGAACGGGTTGTAATACAATATCGCCGAAAACAGCAGCGCACCTAAAAACGCACCGATCAATAAAGAGATTACATACTTCATGGTGCATCACCCGATAGTTCTTCCAGTGGTGAGACCAGCGCCGTCATCAGCTCTATGCGTCCCTGGGTGTCGAAATCATCATCCTCGACTTCTGCCACGAATTGCTCTTTTACAGAGCCGTTGAGACTTTCAAAATCGCGGGTGCCAGCCAGCAAGACACCTTCTCGATAGCCATCGGCCGTAGGGCTTAAATCCATTTGCACATACATGGTGCCTCTAGCCGGAAGATGCACTGTCCACTCTATGAACGACGATCCATCAGCCGCACTGGCAAGCCGGCTGGCGACGCCAATAACGACATCATTCCGATCACGGACTTTGAACATTTCCGCCTGGAAATCCCCGAACTCTTCTTCGCTGGGCCACGGCATGCCAGACGGAATCGTGTTGTCCGCTCCCGGCAATCCAACGAGAATGCGGTCGCGCGGCAAATTGATTCTAAAAGTCTCAGCATTGCCACCATTTGGCTGTACGGACATCAATGAAGTCTGACGATGCAGATCAACGGCTGGAGCGAAATAGATCAGCGCGCCCGCACCCATAAACCCTAGAAAAATTCCAATAATAAAAGTTCTGAACAAGCGAATCACCCTGTAGAAAAGTTCGAATCGCCCTGCATACGGGCAAAGTGTCCTGCGAAGTTTAGTTAAATTGCCCTTTTGTCTCAGCATTTGCCTGACGAAATGTGACCTGGCGCACAATTCGGGCCCAATAGCGCTCCCGAAATCACGCTGTCGCGTGGTTCGGGTGTATCCCGCCCGCATTCGGCAGCTCTCCTCGACTTGATGTCCGGTAAAAAAACCGGAGTTTTTCAACAAGCTGCTCGGCCGTTTCAGTACAATCCCGGAGCATGCGGTGTCTGACACCACTTCCTCAGTTTGCTGAAATGGTCCAACAATGAAAGCCGTTTGTTTATGGTCTGGTCCGAGAAATGTATCCACGGCATTGATGTACAGCTTTGCACAACGAGCTGACACGATAGTTGTTGATGAGCCGCTTTACGGGCACTACCTGCGGGTTAGCGGCGCCCAGCATCCGCTGCGAGAGGAGATCCTGGCTGCCGTAAACAGCAATGGCAATGCTGTAATGCGTCAGCTGCTACACGAACCGACGGAGGAAGCCACCACTGTGCTGTTCATGAAACAAATGGCGCATCACCTCGTCGATCTTGATCAGGGCTTCATACGACGGACTCACAATATATTCCTGATACGCGATCCCAGGGAAATGTTGCCCTCGCTGACTATTCAGCTACCGGACGCCCGACTTGAAGACACTGGTCTGGCTACCCAATGGCAGCTTTTCGAACGCTTGATCGCAACCGGCCAAAACCCGGTAGTGCTTGATTCCCGCGAGCTGCTACTGGATCCACCAGGCGTCCTTGGCTGTCTTTGCGAACAACTGGACATCGACTACACCGATGAGATGCTTACATGGCCAGCTGGCACTCGACCGGAGGATGGTATCTGGGCGCCTCATTGGTACCACGCAGTTCACAAAAGCACTGGCTTTGCTCCATATACTGCAAAGGGTGAATTTCCACAGAATCTTGAAGCTCTGCTCGCAGAGTGCAGGCCGTGGTACGACAAGCTCTTTGCGCACGCAATAATCGCCACAGGAGGACAATAATTTTGTCAGGTACAGACCCACGCAATGAACAAATCATAGTGCACGTAAATGGTGAACTGGTGCCGCGGGCCGATGCGAAAATCTCAGTATTCGACAGTGTCGTGCAAGGTGGTGACGCTGTCTGGGAGGGCTTGCGCGTTTATAAAGGCCGCGTCGCGGCATTGGGGGAGCATTTGCAGCGTCTGCAAAATTCTGCGAAGGCACTGGCATTCAATGATGTTCCCTCAACAGACGAAATTCGTAGTGCGATTTTTAGCACGCTGCAGGCGAACGGTATGACCGACGAGACGCATATTCGCCTGACACTGACTCGGGGTGAAAAAATAACGTCCGGAATGAACCCGCGATTGAATCAATCCGGTTGCTCGCTGATTGTACTTGCTGAATGGAAGCCGCCGGTCTATTCGGATGCTGGTATACGTGTGGTCACCTCATCAACTCGACGCAATACCCCGCAATGCCTCGACTCGAAAATCCATCACAACAATTTGTTGAACAACATTCTGGCAGCAATCGATGCGAATGTTGCGCAGGTAGATAGTGCTGTGATGCTTGACGTGCACGGCTTCATTTCCGAAACAAATGACACCAATATTTTTCTTGTGTGCAATGCGCAATTGCTGACACCTTTTGCTGATAGTTGTCTGCCGGGCCTGACGCGGCAAATGATTCTCGATATTGCCGCTGCAGAGAATATTTCCTGCCGGGAAAAAAATCTGTCCATCACGGATCTGTATACCGCCGAGGAGGCGTTTACCACCGGCACTATGGGTGAACTTACGCCGGTGCTTGAGGCGGACGGGAGAATAATCGGTAGTGGCAATTCTGGCCAGTTAACGCGCAAAATGCAGGCATTGCATCGAGCTTATGCCTGGGAACACGGTGAGCCACTACCTGCAGCGTGAAGATTCCTGCGAAGTTTGCGAAAATAGCCGTACATCCATGTACCGCAGGCAACCCGCCAAAAACAGAGTTTTTCAACAGGCTGCTAGCTACATTTATCCTCAGAAAAATAGTCTGCCAGGTAATCTTCGAGACTCGTATCGTCGCTGGCCTCTATTTCGAGTTGCCGCTGAATAGATTGAGCGGCCTCGTCTTTATAAAGACGTAAACGATCATCTGGCAGGGGCTCTAAAGCGGCAAAGTAATCTTTGTGGCCGCGCGCGCACTCCATGGCGAAATGATAAAAGCCGGTATGCCCCAGCTTCATCTCCTCCAGAATGCGTGCCGATGGCGTTGCATCCGGGTTTTCGACAACGGCGATTTGCGCATTGACGGATTGGACATAGGCATCTCCACCTTCGCCTCTGTCAATTATTTCCGCAATCGCTTTGACATCCTGCAGAATTTCATTCGCCCACTGTTTAAGTTCGACTTCCCGGCCATCCCTGATCAGGCGAAAATTCGGATCGCGGCCATTATTTGCAGTCTCGCTGTGGTTGCGCGCAATCTCACTCCAGCCATCATGTTCAACAGTTGGACTATCCTGCAACATGCAATAAATAAGAAACGCTTCAGTGAAACGCATTTCGTTCTGATTCACACCGACCGGATCGAAAACATTGATATCCAGTGACCTGATCTCGACATATTCAATTCCGCCACGGCGCAATGCGGCAGTCGGACGTTCACCGGAATGCGCTACCCGTTTCGGCCGAACAGGGCTGTAATACTCGTTTTCTATTTGCAGCTGGTTAGTGCTCAGTTGACGATACTCACCGCCTACGTTCACGCCAATCTTCTCGTACGCCGGTTCCGGCGTACAGATTGCGTGACTCATATCATCAATATAGTCATCAAGATTATTCAGGGAAATGGCAATCTTGGCTTGTGCGTTGCTGCTATAACCCAGGTCGCTCATGCGTAATGACGTGCCAAATGGCTGGTAATAAGTTGTGTCATCGTAACTCGGCATGTTTGTGTCCGTTGCGCCCATAAAGGATTTGCACAAAGCCGGTGACGCGCCGAATAAATACAACACCAGCCATCCAAAGCGACGAAAATTTCGCACCAATCCGAGATACGCAGCAGAGCGAAAATCATCGACATCCAGCGATGACTCTTCAAGATCCTGGTATTCTGGCCAGAACTGCAGCGGCAGCGAATAATTAAAATGAACCCCGGCGATGGTTTGCATTTTACGTCCGTACCGATAACTGAGACCGTTGCGGTAAATCGTTTTCATGCGACCAACGTTTGAGTGGCCATATTGCGCCAGCGGAATACCCGCATCACCGGCCATTACGCATGGCATGCTGGTCGCCCAAAGCAGTTCATCATCCATACGTTCATACGTGAACTGGTGAATCTCGCAAAGTTTGCGCAGTGTCTCCCAGGTATTAGCGAAAGCCGGCGTCACGAACTCGAGCAACGCTTCTGAAAAATCAGTCGTAATGAAGCGATTGGTCAATGCTGAGCCCAGCGCGGCAGGGTGCGGCGTGTCCGCGAGGCGGCCATCCTGGCGCACACGCAGCGACTCTTTCTCGACGCCTTTCAGGCCACCCGCAAGGATATTCTGAGAACTTGTCGCAGCCAGCCTCTTAATTCGTTGTTCGACTATCCTGTTCAAACGAAGCTATCTCCGGTCGCATCTCGGCCTGAATGATTAGACCTGAACTATACAGGCGCCCATAATGAGTGCCAACGCTGCACGCACGATTTTGTCATTCCCTCAATTTCGCAGTTTGCCGCCGCTGCCCGCCGTAAATTGGTTTAGAATTGAATGGCGTCGTGCCGCGCCGCCTGAAGGTTTGTATTGATAAACGATGAAACCACTTTTCCGTAACTCAATCGCAACGTTTGCTGTGCTCAGCTCCGTACTGCTGTTCAGTGAAAGTGCGTGGGCATTGCGCTGTGGCACTCGATTGGTGAAAGAAGGAATGCACGAATCTTTGGTGATCGCTATTTGTGGCGATCCCGTATCGACTCAGCAACTCGGGATTGTACTGCGCCCCTACATTCGAACCCGACCCGCAGGATTGGCCGGATTGCATGCCACTCAATATGTATATGGCGGTTATCATCAGGGATTAAGTGTCACTGAAATGGTGTTCAACTTTGGGCCACATAAATTGATGCGCATAATCCGTTTTGAAGGTGGCCAACTTGCATCGATAAGAACATCCGGTTATGGATATCATGAGAGGTCCAAGTAGCAACGCAGCCTGCCAACTGCTTCACAAATTGCGCCGCACAAAAGTACTATGATGCAAATTCTACTGACCCAACTGTTCACCAGGAGATGATTATCCAATGAGCGACTCGAAACTACGGCGTCTGCGTGATTCCACCGGCGGGCCCGGCACCTTGATTAGCGAAGGATGCAAAATAGAAGGCGTCCTTTCCGGATCCGGTAATTTCCTGATCAACGGTGAGGTCGAAGGCGAGTGCGACATTGACGGAACCGTCACGCTGGCCAGCAATGGGTTTTGGAAGGGCACTATAAAAGCCGGTTCAATAATCGTGGCGGGCACCGTCGAGGGCGATATCGTTGCAACGGGGCGCGTTGAAATAAGCGACTCGGCAAAAATCAAAGGCACGATATCCGGCGAAGAAATCGCCGTTGCCGAGGGAGCGATTGTTGATGGAGAAATGCAAACGACCGGCCGTAGTGAACCAGTTGAGTTTGTGGAAAAACGACAAGTGGAAAATCACCACTAGCTGCTTGTCGAAAAACCCGGTTTTTCGACAAGCAGCGTCCGGTACATGGATGTACCGTCATTTTCGATGGCTGCAAGCCATTGAAAATGTGAGTCATTTGAAAATCACGTTGCCAGACAGGACGTCTAAATGTCGCGAAGCGCAAGGATGCGCGAGAGCGGCGTTCAAATGACGATATTGAAAAAACAATGGATGGCTTTTTCAATAACCTGCTAATTAATTATTCGGGCTGGCTATTGCCCATCCGAATATATAGAGATTTCAACACGATTATTTTGTGCCGCAATTTCATTCCAAACTGCTGCTGAGACAGCGCTGGAGGCATCAGGATACTCCAGCAACGGATCGGAATTTCCAAGCGAAATAATATCAAATCGAATGCCACCGACAGCATTCGTTTCGGCCAGCTTGATAAAGTTTGCGAATGCGACAGATTGACGCAAACCAAGAGCAAACGCCTCCCCGGGTGCGAACCCAACCCGATCACATTGCAGCGTTGTCAGCTCCGCATTGGTTAGCCTGTATCCATTCGCGCCTGCGGAAGACATGCAGAAGTCCCCCACATGGGTTTCGATCCTTACCAGACCAGAGAAATCAATTGCCCGAAGATGTTCGGACAGCTCTTCAATAACTGACAGTCGAAAATCGTCGAGTGGTAATGAATCAATGTCGTAGGCCGATGACTGATTGGCTGCCCACTCGATAGTATTCAACGTCACCGCACGCGCGGTTCCAAGAGATTGCTGATAGTCATTTAGTTGTTGCCGCGTTTGCAGTTCACTGTCTTCGCCGAATGCCTGTTGCTCGGCATACATCTGCTGCAAACTGGCGTTCTGCTGCTGCAGTTCCTGCCAGCTTCTTTCTCGCTGCCAATACAAACCGGCAAATATCAGTGAGGCCACAGACAATACGCCCACTGCTACTTGCAAGCGACCTGGAATACTACTGTCACGACCCATCGGTTCCTCCTCAGGAACCTCTGCATCGGGCAAGCGAATTTCATCTACTACGCGTGTCGCTATAGTTTCGTAGCTATCAAGCAAATCGCGTCGCAGCACCGCGCGCTGCTGAACGAACAGATCCTCGATTAATGTCCGCAAATCCTGGTCCAACGTCTCAAGATTGGGGAACTCGCCGCTGCCAGCACTCGCGTCGGCGTCATCCTTATGCACCCGACGCTCAGCGCTGTCGCCAATGACACGCAGCGACTGCAATACCTTCGATACTTCAACCGGCTCTACTTGCTTAGGCAATACGCCAACGGCTCCCAGCGCACGTGCCTGGCCAACATACACCTCACCCTCTTGTGAGGTGTACATCATGATCGGAATTGTTGCTGTGGCTGGATTGTTTTTGATTGCAGAGACCGCCTCAAAACCATCCATGCCGGGCATAAGGTGATCCATAAAAATTACATCAGGTCGATGGTCACTGAGGTATATCAGCGCGTCCTCGGCGGACACCGCCGTATCGACGTCGAGATCGTGTGTCTCTAACATGCGTTTCAGTACGACTCGTGCAGATTTTGAGTCATCAACAATTAGCGCAGTTTTACTCAACGGTCATTCCAGGCATTCCGTCAGGGTGGTTTTTGCGGGCCAAAAACTCTGGCAACCGGCGGTGCACGCACGAGACCTGATTATGTCATGACTGGCTGGACAGTGAAGCCGACGCCGCACATATTTCCGGACAATTGCGGCCTTTGTTTACAACGGTTTAAGGTTGGCAGCGCTAATTGGGACTTCCACCGGGAAATGTTTGCAATCCCGAATTGTCACAGTGGTAAACTTGAAGATGCTGATATGCCAGTCGATTTACTCACCAGGGTAGCTGCGGGCATTTACGAAAAACAAGAAAAAATGTCCAGATTCTGCAGTAGCGACCTGGAAAGACTGAATTCGCTGCAATCGATCGAGTCCACAATAAGATATGCTCAGGAAAATCCTGCCCAGATACGTGATTCTTGTAACGACCCTGAGTGTGGTCGTTATCGGGCTCATGCTGTCTATTTTTTACGGACAGTACCGCTGGCTGGCTGCAGGCATCGTGGGGGCCAGCGTTGGGCAACACGATACAAGTCTGGCCGCCAGTTTCGAAAGACGCGCGCGGGGGCAGTTGCACCGTATTGCGGATTCGCTGTCGACAGCGGATGCCAATGACCTGGTACTGGCAAGGAGTTTGCTGGAAAGGGAAATAGCGTCCAATGAGAATCTGATCGGACTGCGTTTTACGCCGCTTGAAGGATCAGAGGTGCAATCCGGGCAAATTACGGAACAGCCACGGGACAGCGACACGATCTGGCGAACTGACCAGCTTTACATGTCCTATCCTGTTATTCGTGACGACAGCGAAATTGGTACGTTGATGAGCAGCTTTTCGCTCACGACATTGGCCGAGGAATCCGCAGCATTCGAAGAGCGCCTTGTAGCACAGGGTACCGAGAGTCGGCATATCAGTTTTTTCTGGATTGGTGCAGCGACACTGGTCACGCTCGGTCTATGCGGTTTCGGCATATGGATAGTCACGCGGGCGCAAGGCGAGCGCATTCGAAAACTGAAACGCCAGGCTGAGAAACTTCGCGATGCAGATTTCGGCGAACCACTACAAGTACTACGCGGTGACTTGTTGGGTGACCTTGCAGAAGTCTTTAACGACATGCGTGACAAACTACAAAGCACAACGATCTCCAGGGATTACGTCGATAGTGTTTTGTCCAGCATGAACGAAGCGATTATCATCACATCGGTGGACGGAACAATTACGCGCATCAACGCCGCCACTTCCCGAATGCTCGAATACCCCGAGGACGAACTGCTCGGTCGCCACATCGATATTATTGTGGATACCAAGAAGGGCGGGCCACTCGATGCTGATTCGCACACAGGAATAGCAAAAGAGGCCTTTCTTTTATCGAAGCCAGGTGATCAAGTTCCGGTTTCGTATACGAGCTCATCGATTGACGCGGATAGCGGAATTCCCGGTGATCGCATTTACGCCGCCCAAAATATTACCGAGAGACACAAAGCCGAACAGAGAATTCGATACCTGGCAAGAATTGACGCATTGACCAAAATTCCAAATCGGATGCAATTTCAGCATCTATTACAACGTGCCATCGCAAGAGCCAAGCGTTCAAATAACTCCATTTGCTTATTCTATATCGATGTCGATAAATTCAAGGAAATCAACGATACGTTCGGCCATTTGGCAGGCGACGCGACTCTGGAAACCGTCGCCAATCGACTGACAGCAGCGTTACCTCCGGATTCTGTTATTGGTCGTCTTGCCGGCGATGAATTTGCGGTCATTGTCGATAGACTTGAAGCCGGAACCGAAAGTCTGCCTGCGCTGGAAAAACTGGCCCGAACACTTCTCGATCAACTGGCAAGCCCGTTTAATGTGCAAGGGCATGAAGTCTTTATGACTGCCAGCATGGGCGTCGCGTTTTATCCCACCGATGCGCCAAATGTCATCGACTTGATCCGCAACGCGGATGCCGCTCTCTATCACGCCAAGAAGAATGGCGGCAATATGCATTCCTATTATGTGCCCGAAATGAACGACGAGGCCGTTGAGCGCCTCATGACAAAAAGCAAGCTCAAACGGGCATTTGAACGCGACGAGTTGCTGGTTCATTACCAACCAAAATATAATATTGAGACGGGCGAGATGATCGGGGCAGAGGCACTTGTACGCTGGGATCTGCCAGAGCGCGGAATTATTTTCCCTTCCGATTTCATTCCCCTCGCCGAGGAAACAAACCTTATTATTGAGATTGGCGAGTGGGTTCTCGACAAAGTATGCGAGGACTTTCGCCGCTGGCAGGAAACTGTGTCATCGCCCGGGCGAGTTTCAGTCAATCTGTCACTAAAACAGTTACGGCAGCCAAATTTCATCAATCGGATCAGCTCAATCATGCGCAGCCACGAGGTATCTCCAACGTCACTCGAACTGGAGATCACGGAAACGACGCTGATGGAGAATCCGGTTCGCACGATAAAGCTGCTGGACGAGTTATATGCGCTAGGGTTACACCTCGCCATTGACGATTTCGGCACAGGTTACTCATCTCTCAGCGCGCTGCAGCAGTTTCCAATCAGCACGCTGAAGATAGACAAGTCATTCGTTCGTGATGTGGCGGTAAATGCGGATGATGCGATAATCGTCGGCACGATTATTCATATGGGAACGAGTCTTAAGATGGATGTCGTGGCCGAAGGCGTCGAAACCGAAGAACAACTGAATTTCCTGCAAACGCAGGATTGTACGTATGTGCAGGGCTTGCTTTTTGGCGACCCTATGAGCGCGGATAACTACCTGGAGCTCCTGATGGCACAGGCCGCAGGTACGGATAAATACAGAGCATTGTTCGCATAAGCCGAGGTGGTGTCGGTTAAATAATTGATTTTCTTATCTATTCAAAATGGGCTTCACTAGCTCACTGAGGCATGATTAAATATCGCGGTAGCAATAATTCACATGCACAGGCCAGCGGGTACTCCGGGTGGCCGACAACAGAAGCGAAAAAATGACTAAAATCATTAAACTAATTTGTAGTGCCTCTATCCTGTTCATCGCCCAATCGGCATTGGCCTGTGATTATCCAACCCGGATTCTGATCCCAAATGGCAGTACGGCAACAAAGGATGACATGCTCACAGGACAGCGTGGCGTGAAGACCTATGTCGGCGAGATGGAAGTTTATCTCGAGTGCATCGTTGAAGAAGAAAAATTGGCAGTTGCTGCGATGGATGATTTGGAACCGGAGGAAGAGCAGCAGCGTCACGATATGATGAATAAAAAGTACAATGCTGCGGTAGATGAGATGGAAAGAGTTGCCGCGCAGTTCAATGCTGAAGTACAGGCTTACAAAGCGAAGGACGACGGCTAGTCCGAAATTTAAAGCAGTAAATTAAAGGGGCGGATTCCGGATTGCCACTCGTTTTGGTTGGCCCGGTCGACTCTTCTGATTACAACGAGTCAATCTCATTGCGCAGATCGAAGCGATTCTCAGTAATTATTCTTTCCAACACCTGAACTCGTTCCTCAAGCATATCGATTTTGCTCAGCGTTTCCTCAAGCTCCTGGTTTTTTTCCGGTGTGCGATTTTTCTGTTTGAGCCAGGTTTGAATAATATTCGCACACATCGCTATAGCGACGATTATGATTACAAAAACGAATGTGCTGTTCATTTGGTTTTCCCTTACTCAAGTAACAACAATTTTCTGATGGTAGGTTTAATCAACCATTTTTCGGCCGTTAAACAAGCTCCTAAAGCTTGCGAAATTCCTGATCAAGATTGAATCTCGGTGACGTTACGTAGCGTTCCAGTCTGGCAAGCCTGCTATCCAGCGACTGATACCTGCGGCGGACATCTCCGAGCGTTTGTGATGGTGCCGAGCGCAGCGCATTGTGAAATTCTGCATCATAATCTGCCCGGCGACTTGAGTCGGGTACAGCCGGAAAAAGGAACACTGTTCCGAAGTAGGCGAGCAACGTCAGCGGCATTGCGCTCAGAAGTGCGATAACCGCCAGGATTCTGGTTACCTTCAGATTAAACCCGAAATAATCAGCAAGACCGGCGCAGACGCCAGCAACCAGCGCCCGGTCGCGATTGCGGGCAAACCTGCGGCGCCTGATTGAATCATATTTACTCATGAATGACTCCAACGATCGCTACTCGTACGGCGTCGCCAAAACTCATACTCCCTGTAGGTACCTGAATAAATCAGTGGCTTCTCCTTGAAAAGCAGGGTCGCTCCAATATAGACAAGCGCCGTTGCCCAAAAAAACAAAAAGAGGCAGATGACTGCAATAATTCGTACAGTGCCGGTACGGAAGTTGGCAAACTCTGCAATTCCCGCACAGACGCCAAAAATCCAGCCATTTTCCCGATCGCGGTACAGGCCACGTAAAGATCCATGCTGTGGATTCCATTTGCCTCTGCTCATAATTTTTTCCTCCAATCCGGCAATTCACCATCAAGTATCCGTTCGAGGGTTTCGAGACGTTCCTCGAGACGTTGTGACAACGACCACATATCTTCCAGCATTTTCTCGTCGCCTCCTGTTATTTCGCGCGCTTGTTTCCATTTGGTTACGAAATGCAACGCGATAAACATCGGGACCGGAATCGCTAAAAATACGATTATCGCTATTGATGCCAGATCGCTCATTGTTACTCCAGGTTACTTAAATTCAGTTGGGTTATCGGCAGTGCCGGATACTCTTTTCTTGAGATCATCCAGCTCCCGAGCTACCGACTCCTCTGCCGCAAGTCCAGCAAACTCGTGATTGAGGTCTTTCGGCAAACCGAGGTCGTAGGCTTCAATGCGCCCCTCTACATCATCAATGCGGCGTGTGTACTGTTCGAAGCGGACCATTGCGTCATCAATCTTGTAGTCGTGAATTTTTTTCCGGACGGCGAGTCGACTGTTGGCAGTTTTATGGCGCGCCAGTAAGGATTTTTGCCGTGCCTTTGCATCCTGCAATTTTTCTTCCAGTCTCGAGATATCTTCGTTCAGCTTGCCAAGACCTTCCTCTATCGCGTTGTAGTCCGATTTGATCAGGTCCGTTGCTGCTGCTGCCCTGGATTTCTCAACCAGTGCCGCCTTGGCCAGATCTTCCCTGCCCTTGCGTAATGCGAGCTCCGCTTTGCCATCCCAGTCCGCTTGCTCGCTTTCCAGGCGCTCAAGTTTACGATTCAGGTCCTTCTTGTCTGCGATCGATCTGGCGGCAGCTGAACGTACTTCCACCAGGGTGTCTTCCATTTCCTGGATCATCAGACGTACGATTTTTTCCGGATCCTCAGCCTTATCGAGAATTGAATTGATGTTCGAGTTCACAATGTCACTGAATCTCGTGAATATGCCCATTACTTTTTCCTCTGATTAATGTTCCATTCAACCGTAGTTATTGCAGTATCCGTGCCAGTTTTGCATTATTTCGCTAAGTCTTTGTTTATTAAGCTTTAAGTGCCTCTTATTTGGACAAATTCGGGTATCCGATTGTGGCGAAAATAACAAACTAGTTGCGTTTTTCGCTAATTATTGGTTTATTTGACGCATGGCAGCAGAAAGACCCGTTCAACCGATTATTGGCGAGGCACCGGTGTTCCTGGAGATGCTCGAGCATGTCTCCAGGGCAGCACCGCTAAGCAAGCCGGTGCTTGTCGTTGGCGAGCGTGGTACAGGCAAGGAACTCATCGCATCCCGCCTGCATTTCCTGTCGCGGCGCTGGGAACAGCCGCTCATTAAGGTCAATTGTGCGTCGCTGACAGAATCAATACTCGAATCAGAGCTGTTCGGTCACGAGGCCGGCGCGTTCACAGGCGCCGCCAGGACACATGTCGGCCACTTTGAAAGAGCCGATAACGGCACCCTGGTACTCGATGAGCTGGCGACTATCTCTCTGCGTATGCAGGAGAAAATTCTGCGCGTCATTGAATATGGTGAATTGCAACGGGTCGGCGGGAGCGACACGATTTCGATAGATGTGAGAATTGTGGGTGCGACCAATGCCGATCTGCAGGCGCTGGCAGCAGAGGGCCGGTTTCGCGAGGATCTTATTGACCGCCTGGCATTTGACGTTATTACAATGCCACCGCTGCGCGAGCGGCTCGAAGATATTCTGCCGCTTGCCTACGCGTTTGCCATGACCATGGTGAGCGAACTGCAATTGCAGGTCTTTCCTGGTTTTACCGCACGAGCATCCTCGGCGTTGTTACATCACGACTGGCCGGGCAACGTACGCGAGCTAAAAAATGCGGTCGAGCGATCTGTTTATCGTGCAGAGGACCAGAATCAGCAGATCACGCAGATTGCGTTTGATCCATTCGATTCACCCTTTCGTTTGCGCGAGGCGCACGAGATCAGTACCGCAAAGCGAGGGAAACCACGGCCAGAACGACTGCATGTGCTGCCAACCGACCTTAAGCGAAGGCTATATGATATGGAGCAAGAGTTGCTAAAAGCGGCCCTGGAGAAGTCTCGTTTTAACCAGCGCGTTGCGGCAAATTTACTGGGCCTGAGTTATCACCAGCTACGCGGCAAGATACGAAAGCACAAACTCGATCTGCGCAATTCCTGATAATCATTGCTGGTCGCGTTCGTTAACGTCCCTGATACAGGTTTACTGTCGTCTCTGTAGCAGCATTGGGTAGTGCCGTTGAGAATAGTTTAACTGTCGTCTCTGTAACGGCATTGGGTAGTGCCGTCGAGATTTTTTTAACTGTCGTCTCTGTAGCGTCAATTGGTAGTGCGTCGAGATTAGTTTAACTATCGTCTCTGTAACGGCGGACATAAATTGCCGCTGTGGTGAACAGGCCGCAGACGACGATTCCCAGCCAGAATCCCGGGCTGCCAAGAAATCTTCCAAGGTCCATCAAGGACAAAAGACTGAGTGATGCGTCGTCGAGCATTGCGAAATCCGCACCTTCCTGGAACAGGAGCTCTATATTGTCCAGACCGGTGAACAAGGGCATTTTGACGGAACGAACAAAGAACGCCTCAACGAATACCGTGCTGTCGAAAAGTATTTTCTCAAACAGCGGCAGCATAGCGATTGGCAGAAATGCGATTAGCAGCGGTGATCGTTTTGCGAAGGCTGACACGAACAGGAACCAGCCAATAAATGGCGACATCCACAATGGCAGTGCGAAAAGGAAAACCAGAGTTGCGACCCAGTTGTCAAAGAACGGGGCGGCAGACCAGATCATGTGCCAGGCATTGCCACCGCGCATTCCGATCCAGGCGCTGGTTATCAGCAACACCACAACGTGTGTGAGCAGGATCATTGCGAAAGTCACCAACGGAATGACCAACACCGCGGTCAGAAGTTTCGATAGAACAGTTTCGAAATCAGTTAGTGGAATCGACCGCCAAAACAAGATACTGCGATCTTTTCTTTCTGCGTATAAAGAATCCAGCGCATAAAAAATAGTTAAAATCCACATCGCAATCACGAACGTACTGGAAAGCGCGATCATAATTCCATTCAGCGCCGCCGCTCTCGTGTTTTCCGGCATATTACTTGCGCCAACGATACCAAGATCAACATGCTCCATCGCACCAATTGATATGTTCCCGGTCAGCGACATCAGAGAGACCAACAGTGCAATCACGGCCGGTGTCACGTACAGAGACCGATGCTCCCACAACTCGCGCCGTAACAGTGCCAGCTGAATATTGATCATGATCCAGCTCCCTTAACTTTGGCGACGAACAAATCAGCGATATCCGGCGTGCGTAATTCTCCAAGGCCCATCAGTTTTTCACGGTCCACACCTTCAAAAGTGAGTACCTTCTGGCCAAACACATCGCGCTCATAAATTGGGTTCAGATTGCGTGCCTGGTCAGCGTTTTCGCCAGAAGTCATGAGCTCTACATAGCGCTCTGGCAGATGCTCCATGCTCGCATCCAGAACTATCCGGCCATCATTAATGAACATGACATCGGAAAGCAGGTTCTCGATCTCTTCCACCTGGTGCGTCGTTATGATGATCGTTCTTTCCTCATCAAAATAATCGTTCAGCAGGTTTCCGTAAAACTCTTTGCGGAAAATAATGTCGAGACCGAGTGTTGGTTCATCCAGAACCAGGAGTTTCGCGTCTATCGCAGTGATAATCGACAAGTGCAACTGCGTGACCATTCCCTTTGACAGTTCACGAACTTTTGCCTTCGGTCTGATTTTGGTTTTGGCAAGCAATTCTTCTGCCCGACTCCTGGAAAAGCGCGGGTGAATTGATTGCAAGAAGTCCAGGAGCTGATTGACGCGAATCCATCTTGGCAGGACGGCGACATCTGCGATGAAACAGATGTTTTGCATTAATTCCTTGCGCTGACGAAACGGGTCAAGACCTAGAACGGAAAGACTGCCCTGGCAATCGGTCAGGCCCAAAAGAGCTTTCAGCAAGGTTGTTTTTCCTGCGCCATTCGGTCCGATCAGACCCATGATGCGGCCTTTTTCGATTTCAAAACTAACGTTGTCGACAGCTTTTAGTGACCCGTAGTTTTTCGAAACATTACGTGCACTGACGAGACTAGTCACCCTTCATCTCCTCTTTTGACTCCGCAGAAGACGATGTTTCGTCGATCTCGCTAAGTAGCTCAGCGGTACTCAATCCAAGTCGTTTGATTGTTGCGGCAACCACCGGCCATTCCTTGTTGATAAACCGCTTGCGTTCATCCTTTAACAGTTGCGTACGAGCACCGTCTGTTACAAACATGCCACGCCCGCGCTTTTTCTCGACCAGCCCCTCGTCGACCAGTTCCTGGTAACCTTTTAGTACGGTCAATGGATTGAGGCGGTATTCGGCAGCAACATTACGCACCGAGGGCAGCGCGTCGCCATCATTCAGGACACCTTCGAGCATCATTGCTACGACCCTATCCCGCAATTGGCGGTAGATCGGGATGTCTTCGTTCCACTTAGGATCCATTGCGTGTCCGATGCCCGTCATTGGTTATTGTAATGTGCACGGCGTGCAGCTTGTGTAGTGACAACCAACGCGCCAATAATAACAGGACGGCACTGGATGTTGCGGTTCAGGTGTTGCACACAGTGAGCCGTACTGGCCCGCAGTAGCACGTGTTGCTGAGTTGTTTTGTACCTTGTCATGAGCAGTGCACGCCTTACTGAGCCGACGGCTGCGTTTGTTCGCCGTCAGCACCACTTGACGTCGGTAGTGACAGTGCGTTGATGGTCATCTCTATATCAGCAGGCAGCGTCAGGATCGTATCCATTATCTGCGGCAGCGATTCAATTTTTTTCAGCATCTCGGCATTTAGAATTACGCTCGTACGAGCTGACAGCGTTGGTGCCGCAGCCGCGGTTAACTGGCCCGGGATATTGGCGCGTGCCTGGCCGGCGACCAACGCGACCACCAGAAGCATCAACACGACAACCGGGACCAAACCATTTGTGACCTGAATAAAGTGTTTGTTCATTTTCCTGCTTCACGTGCCTGCCCGGCACAATGAACCTCAGTTAAGTGACGTAGTGTTATAGTTGACTATAACACCAACTTTAATGATTGCAAGTAAATTAACCCGCAAATTTGTACGCCTGCGTTTAACTAAGCATGCACAGACTACACAACATCTTTAATATCAATTACTTACTTCTATTCTGGGTAAAATTGGATTGCCGCAGCGCCCTGCCAGCAGAGGCCTTCCCCCGCTTGACGACGTGCGCCAGACGCTCTGCAGGCCCGGCCGAGACCTATATCCCGTGATCGTTACAACCGATATCGCGGTACGTGATGATCCGCAGCTTTCACGCTGTGGAAACGTCGCTTATGCTCATCGAATGAGCCCCCATACGGAAGACTCGGCACTAATGTTGCGCTACAAAGATGGCGATATCGGCGCATTTGAAGTGCTTTATCGCCGCCATAACGACTCTTTGTATCGGTACTTGCTGCGCCTTTCACAAAATCGCGATGCGGCTGAGGACGTGTTTCAGGAGGTCTGGAGCAAAATCATAAAATCGCGTGAAAACTATCGGCCTACTGCCAGGTTCTCTACCTTTCTGTTTCGCGTCGCACACAATTGTTTCATTGACTATGTACGCCGTAATAAAAGGCATGTGCACAATGGTGCGATTGATCCGGACTCCAGCCCCAACCCTGAAGATGAACCAGAGCTTGCAACCGAAAAGGGTTTGGCCAGACGACGTATGGCAAATGCACTGCAGACATTGCCTGAAGAGCAACGCGATGTGTTCCTGTTATATGAGGAGGCGGGACTGAGCGTTGATTCCATCGCGATTGCGACTGGCGTCAATCGCGAGACCGCGAAAAGCCGCCTGCGCTACGCGGTCACGAAACTCAAGGCGGCTCTCGCGGAATCAGGGACGAGCAGTGGGGAAAAAACATGACAGGCGCACAATTTTGCTGCGCCCTCGGCGGATATTGGAGATGACAAATAACGGCGACAGCCTGCCAGGCGATGAGCACGATCCTGAGGTTTCTGCTCAGTATCGCGCACTCGCCAAAGAAACGACGCCAAACGAACTCGATAAGATCGTCTTGCGCGCAGCAAGCAAGGCTGACAAAAGCCACGGCTCGACGGGCTGGAGCGCTACCTGGTTCCGGCCGGTAACATTCGTAGCGACACTGGGCCTTAGCCTCGCTTTGTTGCTCGAGCTCAGCGAATTTCAGTTTTTTGATCCGCCGCCGGACTATGGAACTCAGGCCGATGCTCCCGTCGATGCCAATGTCTTCCAGGATGCTGCGGACAGCGCGGCTATTAGTGTACGAAAGGTGGACGCTACCGCTGACGAGTCACTGCAGCTCTCCAGCCCCACCCTGCCCGCAAATGTCGCAGCCGCTGTACAAAATTGCAGTGACGAACAGATGGTGCAACCAGAAAAGTGGTGGCAGTGCATCCAGGAACTCCGGAAATCTGGCAACGACGCTGCTGCGGAGTTGGAGCTCGCAGATCTACAAGAATCCTTTCCGCAATACATGCCTGCCAAATAGGTGTAACTATCGGGTGCCGGGGGCCGCTTCAAATGCTAAAATCGCGCGCCGCGATTGGCAATGTTGCAAACCTTTCTGATGAAAGCAGAAGCGACTGAACAATCCGGTAGGAATATCTTTCCCCAATACCAGGATGACCAACAATGAAAAATCCCGTTCGCGTCACAATCACTGGCGCTGCCGGCCAGATCGGCTATCAACTCGCATTTCGCATAGCCTCGGGGCAGATGCTCGGCGCTGATCAGCCGGTCATATTACAAATGCTGGAAATTCCACCGGCACTGCCGGCACTTCAGGGCGTCGCAATGGAGCTCGATGATTGCGCATTCGATACGCTTGCCGGAATCGTCGCAACTGACGACGCCAACGTTGCGTTTAAAGATGCCGACTACGCGTTGCTGGTTGGTGCCCGCCCGCGCGGCCCGGGCATGGAGCGAAAAGATTTGCTGGAAGCCAATGCGGCAATCTTCTCCGTACAGGGCAAGGCACTCAATGATCATGCGAGTCGCGACATCAAGGTGCTCGTGGTCGGCAATCCCGCCAATACGAACGCATTGATCACCAGCAGCAACGCGCCGGATATTGATCCTGCAAATTTCACTGCGATGACACGCCTCGATCACAATCGTGCTGCTGCTCAGCTTTCAGCTAAGACCGGCAGCCCTGTTACCGACATCCGGCAAATGATCATCTGGGGCAACCATTCTGCGACTCAGTACCCCGATATTCACCACGCTACCGTCGGCGGGAAAGCGGCCATTGATATGGTTGAAAGCGACTGGCTGGCTAACGAGTTCATTCCAACCGTGCAACAGCGCGGAGCGGCAATTATTAAGGCCAGGGGAGCATCATCCGCAGCCTCAGCAGCCTCTGCTGCAATCGATCACATGCACGATTGGGCACTCGGCACCCCGCCAGATAACTGGGTCAGCATGGCAATACCATCTGATGGCAGTTACGGAGTGGCTGCGGGCATCATTTACTCACATCCGGTCCGCTGCAGTGGCGGCAAATACGAAATCGTACAGGGACTTGAAATCAGCGACTTCAGTCAGGAACGCATGCTGGCGACGGAACAAGAGTTGCGCGAAGAGCGTGCGGCTATCGAGTCGCTGTTGTAATTGTCGGCTGGTTCGGGAATCTTATGCTGAGCTGGGATTCAGTTCACAGGTGTCAACAGATGGTCTGGCACCATTAATCTCCCGATGATAGGGTTCCCCGGTAGTTATTACCTATCGCTAAGCAACAGCATACGGCGAAGATTTACTGCTTTCATTGAGGATTAATTCGTGTCCGGTTTCCTGATTGGTCTTGCCTGGTTCCTGCTTTTTTTCGGCGGCGCCATATACCTGGCCTACAACCGCGTTAACCTGCTTGCATCCACTATCGCCAGCGGTTTCGTACTTCTCACTTATACCGTATTTGGCTCCGGGAATTTTTTCTGGCTACTACTACTGTGGCTGGCATTCGCCGTCATGGTGGTTCCTAACCTGCGCGAATTCCGGCGCGAAAAAATAACGCGCCCGGCACTTGATATTTACCGCACGATGTTGCCCTCGATGTCGGACACGGAAAGAGAAGCACTCGAAGCCGGCAATGTCTGGTGGGACGGTCAGCTTTTCTCCGGTATGCCCGACTGGGATCACCTGATGTCATTCCCGGCACCGCTTTTGTCGGAAGAGGAACAGGCATTCGTCGACGGTCCGTGTGAAGAGCTCTGCGCCATGCTGGACGACTGGGACATCGCGCACGAACGCGGCGACATGCCACCGGCAGCCTGGCAGTTCATTAAGCAACACAAATTTTTTGCGATGATCATTCCAAAGCAATACGGTGGCCTGGAATTTTCTGCCTACGCGAACGCAATGATCATCACCAAGCTCGCCAGCCGTAATGCAACAGCATCGTCCACCGTTGGCGTGCCAAATTCACTCGGCCCGGCGGAGCTCCTGCTGCACTACGGCACAGATGAGCAAAAGCAACACTGGCTGCCGCGACTGGCGAGCGGCGATGAGGTGCCTTGTTTCGCACTGACGTCACCACAGGCCGGCTCCGATGCCGCCGCATTGATAGACAACGGCGTCATCTGCAAAGACCAGTGGAATGGCAAGCAGATAGTTGGCATTCGCCTGAACTGGGACAAGCGCTACATTACCCTGGCGCCAGTCGCTACAGTTCTGGGCCTGGCATTCAAACTCTATGACCCGGAGCACCTGATCGGCGATAGGGATGAGTACGGCATTACGGCGGCCCTTATCCCGACGGATTTACCCGGCGTAAGCATTGGCCGTCGCCACCATCCGCTGAACATTCCTTTCCAGAACGGACCGACTTCGGGCAAGGACGTGTTTGTACCACTGGACAGCATCATCGGTGGTCCGGAGATGGCGGGTAAAGGCTGGAAGATGTTGGTCGAATTATTATCCGTTGGACGCGCGATTACTCTGCCCTCAACTGCCTGCGGTGGCGGCCAGGCAGCGAGTTACGCAGCCGGTGCTTACACGCAGTTACGCAAACAATTCAATCTGCCCATCGCAAAGTTTGAAGGTGTTGGCGAAGCACTCGCGCGCATAGCCGGACATACCTATATTATGAATGCCGCAGTTTCTGTGACGGCAGGCGCCATAGATCAGGGTGAAAAACCAGCCGTGCCCTCAGCGATACTCAAATATCACTGCACGGAAATGGGTCGTAAGGTCGCCAACGACACGATGGATGTCCATGGCGGCAAAGCCATCATGATGGGTCCGAAAAATTATATCGGCCGTAATTATATGGCGACCCCGATCGCCATCACGGTCGAGGGTGCAAATATCCTTACCCGTAGCCTGATTATTTTCGGGCAGGGCGCAATGCGTTGCCATCCGTTCGTGCTACGTGAGTTACAGGCGGCACAGGATAGCGATACTGAGCGCGGATTGGCCGACTTTGATGACGCGCTTTTCTCACACATCGGTTACGCGATTAGCAATGCTGCGAGGGCGTTTTTCCTTGCGCTTACGCATGCGAGATTCAGCAAGGTGCCATTAAATACGCCGACGCGCCGCTACTACCAGAACATTAATCGTTACAGTGCAGCATTCGCACTGGCCACAGACTTCGCAATGCTGACGCTCGGCGGAAAATTGAAAATCAAAGAGCTACTGTCAGCAAGACTTGGTGATGTACTAAGCTGTATGTACCTCGCATCGACCGTATTGAAGCATTTCGAGAACCAGGGACGTCGAGCCGCGGACCTGCCATTGGTTGAATGGTCCATCAGAACCCTGATGTATCACGCTCAGGAACAATTACACAGCTTCTTGCGCAACTTCCCGAACCGCCCGGTTGCATTCTTGTTGCGGCGGGTCATTTTCCCGCGCGGGCGAACTTACCATTCGCCAACTGACGAGCTGGGCAAGAAGATTGTAGGTTTAATTACACAAACCGGTGAATCAAGGGAACGACTTAGTGAGCAGGCATTTACTACGCTTATGCCAAATAATCCGCTTGGGCTGCTGCAGGAAGCGTTAGTTTTGTCTGAACGACTGGCACCCCTGGAAAAGAGACTCCGACAGGCGAAAAAGGAAGGGCTTATTAGGTCAGACTATTTCGGCCATCAAATCGAAGAGGCTGCGGATGCCGAAATAATCAATGACAAGGAAACGTCAGAATTACGGGAGTATCACGAGAAAACGCTCTACTTGTTATCGGTAGACGATTTCTCACCCGACGAGATTGGCAGGTCTGGCGCGAATGAAGACACCCCGGTCATTGCAAAAATGACTGATACCGCGGTCACCCGGACCCTGCACGCAACGTCGGCAGAGGACGTGGTCAGGAAACCCGCAAAGAAAAAGGCGACCAGGAAGGCCAGCGACAAGAAATCACCGCGTAAAGTAGCCACGAAAAAAGTCGATCCTAAAAAAACAGCTGAGAAAAAACCCAGCAAAAAGAAAAAATAACAGCGAGCTGATTCATGTCAGAAGACGTCGGCCCAATTTACGAAGTCACGCTCAGCGTTGATCGGGAGATCATCGATGAGCTTGATGTCTGGTTGACGAATCACGTCGAGGAAATGCTGCAAATTCCGGGCTTCGTCCGCGCCAGCGTATTCGCCGCCGAAGACGACGACCAGGGCAGGCCGCAACGGGTCACCCACTATTTTCTTGAAAGCGACGCAGATCTCGAACACTACCTGGCCGGGCCCGCAGAGGTTATGCGGCAGTCTGCCAACGAGCGTTTCGCGGGCAGATTTACAGCGAGTCGGCGGGTGTTACACAACGCGGAGATGATCGACGGCACATTGAAGCCGATTGAAAACTGCCCGAATTGTGCTACCGCACTCAGCGGTCAGTACTGTGGCAATTGCGGGCAGCGCTCGCGAAGCCGGCTCATTAGTATATGGGAGCTGCTGCAGGATGCTTTCGGTGATCTGCTCGAACTCGATTCGCGCGTCTGGCGCACGCTGATTCCGCTAATAACCCGTCCCGGAAAACTGACTCGCGATTACCTGGTCGGTCGCAGAGCGCGTTACATGCCGCCGTTTCGTACCTACCTGGTATTAAGCATTGTTTTTTTTCTGGTGGCCTTCTTCGATCCCAGGCAGGAACTGGGAATATTGTTTGAAGCGGAAGAGGACGCAGCACAGGTCAGCGAAGAAGACGAGCAGGATGCTGCAGATGTTGGCCAGGAAATCCTGCGGGATCTGGCAGAGGAAGGGATAATCATCGTCGATCAGTTCGACGCTGACGAACCAACCGGGAACAGCATCCCGGATGACGAAGCAAACGGTCTGGACGATAGCGAGGGGGATGAAACAACAGACGATGAAGGTGGCATAAGAATCAGCCTGTCTGACGATGACACGGATAGCGACTGCAATATCGATGACATTGAAAACGCAGATATTCCGCAGTGGCTGTCATCTCGAATATCCAAGGAACGGCTGGTGATTGTTTGTGAGCGGGTGATAGCGAACGACGGCAAGAACTTTCTAAGCAAGTTACTGGACAATGTTCCCGCCGCACTATTCATTCTGTTGCCGCTGATGGCTCTTGTTTTGAAATTGCTTTACCCACTGTCCAAGCGTTACTACGTCGAACACCTCTTGTTTGTCGTCCACTTTCATGCATTTTTCTTCCTGATCCTGATCCTACAAATAATTTTCTCGCGCCTTGGCATTCTGCTCGGATTGGCGGAGCCGGTCATCGATATCACGATCTTCGCGGTATCGCTATATGTCCCGGTATACCTCTACAAGTCCATGCGTCGCGTCTATGAACAACGCCACGTAATTACCATTCTGAAGTTCCTGGTCCTTTTCCTTGCCTATTTCTTTGGCTTTTCCTTTATATTGCTGTTCGCGGCGCTGTTTGCCGCATTCTCGATATGACAACACCGGGACCCACACTTGCGGGACCGCAATGCATTACCAATTGGGAGATCAAGTGTGAAAAAAATTATTAGCGCAGGCCTGTTCCCTGTAATCGCTTTATTAACCGGCGTCGCCTGCAGCCCGGCAGATGACAAGGCAGCAAACAGCAGCGCAGATTCAGCCCCGGCCGTTGCCGAAGCTACGCAGCCAGCCGGAATGCCCAGAACCGCATCGGGCGAGGGTGCCAGCGTATTTTTTGTGTCACCGGCGGATGGCGACACCGTATCAAGTCCTTTCGCAGTGGAATTCGGCATCAGCACGATGGCAGTTGTGCCCGCCGGCGACAACACACCGAATACAGGCCATCATCACGTCCTGATTGACACCGGATTACCGGCCCTGGATATGCCAATCCCCGCAGATGAGCATCACGTACATTTTGGTGATGGTAGTTCAGCCACAGAACTGGCACTTGCGCCCGGCGAGCACACGTTGCAACTCTTACTCGGCGACCACCTGCATATTCCGCATAAGCCGCCGGTGTATTCGCAACCCATTACCATCACTGTGGAGTAAGTGCTGAACAATAGTCTTGAGTGCGGGGCCACGGACCACTAGTATTTGAGGGTTAGGACCCGTACAGATTATATGAAAGATCATTTGACACACTAAACATGGAAAGAAAAAGCATAGGAATCAGTGGCTTAGCGGCCTACGTACCACCGTTTCGGGTATGGCTCGAGGATTGGTGCGAGTGGACGGGCAATCAATGGCCGAAAACACGCGAAGTTATTGGGCGCAGTTTTCGGCTGCGGGGTCCTAACCAAAGCGTTTATACGATGGCGGCAACCGCCGTTATGCGCCTTATTGACCAGTACGACATTGATCCGGCGCGGGTCAAATTTCTTGGCCTCGGAACGGAATCCAGTACTGATAATTCTGCCGGCGCGATTATTGTCAAAGGCATGGTCGATCGCGCCCTGGTGGCCAAGGGAAAGGCACCGATAGCCAGAAGCTGCGAAGTGCCGGAGTTCAAGCATGCTTGCCTCGGCGGTGTGTATGGCATGAAGAGTGCGTTGCGCCACCTGGCCCTGGATGGTGCCGGTGGCCAGGCGATTGTTGTTTGCGCTGACATCGCGGAATACGCTCGTGGCAGCAGCGGCGAGCCGACTCAGGGTGCCGGCGCAGTTGCAATGTTGCTTGAGGAAGATCCCAAACTTGCTGAAGTCGACCTGATTGGCTCCGGATCGGCCTCCGACTACCGCATCATGGACTTTCGCAAACCGATGCTGCGCTTCTGTGGACAGGACAGGAGTGAAAGTCACCAGGTGCAGGATTTCCCGGTATTCAACGGCAAGTATTCAACCACCTGCTATATCGATGAGACGCTGCATGCGCTCACCGATATGTACGAAAAGCGCGGCCTGCATGCGACAGAATATCTGCGCTCGCTCAAGACCATCTTCATGCATCGCCCGTATCGGCGCATGCCCGAAACCGGCCTGGCAGTAGCCTATTTGTTCGCACTGGGAATCGGCAATGCCGAGGATCGGGCCGAGCTGGCGTCCTTTTGCTACGAGGCCGGCATCGAACCGGATGCTTTGTTCACAGAAATGGCCAGTAAACCGGATATCTCACTATTGGCTGACCCGGAACGCCTGAACTATGAAGCCTATCCGCTGACGATGGCGGTCTTCAGGAATTTTCGTGCGTCGCGCCGCTATCGTCGTGAAATCCTGGACAAGCTGGCGCTTGGCAGCGACACAATGCTTGACCTTGGCAACCTGTACACCGCAGCATTGCCGGCGTGGATTGCAGCGGGTTTTGAACAAGCAGCCGACGAAGACCGCCTTACAGCAGGCGAGGAAATACTGACCCTGGGTTACGGCAGCGGCGACGCCGCCGAGGTGATTCCGTTCATTGTCGCCGAAAAATGGCGCGAGGCAACCGCCGCTATCGGCTTCGCAGACGCGATGGAGTTGTCGCTCGATTTGAATCAGATGCAATATCAGGCTTTGCACGATGGCAAGCGCGTGCCCGATCTGGATTACATCCCCAAAGATGAGTTTGTCATCGAAAAAATCGGCCGTACCGATCAACGTCAGTTCCAGGACATCGGCATCGAGTATTATCGCTACGTAAGCTGAAAACTCCTCGCAGAGTAACGGTCCGGTATTTTGACGATTTCTCGTTGTTCGACATTCGCGGCATCTTCGCTTTCGTACTCTTTTGTACGTCGCGGTCAGGTACTTTAGTTTAGACAGCCGCTCCTACAAATAGAGGCAATCTGTGGGAGCGGCTTTAGCCGCGAATGTCGACCCTGGAGTAATTCAATAGCGTTTCGCCGAACTCCTCGGTCAGGCGCTGCCATTCCAGTTTGAACCACGGCGTAAACATGTTCGGATTCGCCGCCAGTTCATCGCTCAAAGTGTCTGCCGATACAAAGCGCATTTCTTCAATTTCGGTCGCATTGGCTTGCGGCTCGCCGTCAAGGCGCCCAAGAAAAACCGAACACATTTCATTTTCCGAACCCGCTTCACCAAAACTGGCCTGGTAAGAAAATTTGTATACAAACTCAAGTGACGCTGAAACATTGAGTTCGTCCTGCAAACGCCTCATCGTCGCTATCTCGATTGACTCGCCTTGTCTCGGGTGACTGCAACAACTGTTTGACCAGTACAGCGGCCATAGCCGCTTATCCGCACCACGTTGTTGCAACAAAGTCTCACCGCGGCCATTAAACAAAAACACGGAAAACGCACGGTGCAATACGCCGTCACCATCGTGGCACTCGGCCTTGGTCAAATGACCTGTTTCGTTGTCGGCCGCATCGACGAGAACTAACAGCTCATCTTCCGATGAAACTATTTTTGCGGGTTGATCCGTCATGGGCTCACTGTCATTCGAATAATTTGATAACCGGCATTTTGCAACGCATTGGCGACATTTCTTTCTTTACCGGGACACAACGCAACGATCGACCCACCACCACCTGCACCGGTGAGTTTGGCTCCTATTGCGCCGTTCTTTCGCGCGATATCGATCATCTTTTCCAGCTCCGGTGTCGATACCTCAATCGCATTTAGAAATCCCTGGCAAACATTCATCAATGAGCCGAGCTGCTCGTAATCACATTCCCTGAGAGCCACTGAACCAGCGACGCTGATCTCGTCTATTTCATCAAATATTGTTGTGTACAAATCCCGAGCACGTTCGTAGCGAAATCTTACACCGGCTACCTGATCCTTCGTATTACCCTTGCTACCGCTTGCAGCAACGACCAGCGGTGGTGCCTCAGCAAGGTTCATGGGTTTCGTTCTCGATCGACTCCCTTTGCTATACAGAACCGCTTCGCCATACGTAGCAATGTTGTTGTCAATTCCCGATGGCGTGCCATGCGCCAACCGTTCACACTCAAAGGCAAGTTTGTCGACCTCGACGTCGCTCATTTTTCGCTGCAAGAAATTATCAAAGGCACGAATCAACGCAACAGCAAGCGCGGCTGACGATCCAAGCCCCATCGCCGCAGGAATACGGGAATGAATGTGCAGATCGAAACCGAGGCTTCCGATGCCAAGTTTTTCCGTGATCAGAGCGACAACAGCCGCCGCGCTGCTGGGCGCAGGTTGCCCCGGCAGCCATTCCTGCTGTACATCCCACTCCGGAATTGAAAGCCTTATCCCGGCAGCGAGTTCGGCTACGCGCGCCGTAATAGCGGCCTCTATTGGCAGCGCCAGTACGTGTTTATCGTAAACAGCAGCATGCTCACCGAGAAGAATTACCTTACCGGACGCTACTCCACTGGCGGCATCTGCCGGCACGCTGTCTGGGTTTGGTGTATCGCCAGCGCGCAAGCTGTCGACGAGTTCGCCGGCCTTCCATGATTTGACGTCCCCGCTTGCCACCATACCTGCGACGACCTTATCGAATATTTCAGGCGGCGCGCCCGCTGTCGCGGCGAGGGTGCGTGCATGCAGGCTCATGTGTCCTTTCTGAATCCCCTCAGTGACCAGCGCTCGCAACGCGGCGAAGTTTTGTGCAAGACCCACGGCACCCATCAATTCAGCCAGCTCAGTAGCCGTATGAGTATCAGTTAGCTCAAGCCCGATCGCTGCCATGGGATTGGACGCCTGCGAACCGCCCACGATGCCAACTTTTATCGGCAGGGTAAGCACACCGTGCAAATCACCGTTCGCCTCTGTCGACCAGGTTGTAAGAGCGCGGTAAGCACCGTCGCGCACAGCATACGCATGCGCGCCGGCTTCAACAGAGCGCCAATCATTACCGGTCGCGAGTGCGACTGCATCGATACCATTCATGATGCCCTTGTTGTGCGTTGCTGCACGATACGGGTCGGTATTCGCGAAATCGTTCGCGAGCACGATACCGTCGCGCACGTGGTCCGCCGTATAGCTGTCTTTACCCAGTAAAGCCAGCGGAATTGTTGCACGAGCAGTTACCAGCGAGCGGTCAGCCAGGTTGGACAGAATTCGCAGACTTACCCGAGCACCACAAATTTTCTCGATTCGCGGTGTCAGTCCCTCGCACATGCTGTTGACAATATTCGCACCCATGGCGTTGCGCGTATCGACCAACAAGTGCAGCACGACTGTCCAGCGACCATCCGGCAGCCGGTACTTGTAATACTCGATTTCCTGCGCACCACCGCCGCGGGCCAGCAGTTTCGGCTGCAGGTTGTTTGCCAGCTCAATGAGCAGTGCCTCGGACGAATAAAGTGAACGGATCACTTTATCCGGATCCTTGACATCGATAATTTGAATTTGCCCGATCAGAATCGGCTCGGTTGCAGAAACAGTAAAACCACCACACTCGCGAACCAGTTTCGCAGCACCACTTACGCCGGCGACAATAGATGGCTCCTCAACCACCATCGGCACAACATAGTCCTTCTTGTTAACCAAAAAGTTAGGAGCGACGGCGAATGGCAGACCGAAAACGCCGACCACGTTTTCGATCATTTTGTCTGCCGCCGCGGCCGTCAGTAATCCATTGCCGTCTAACAAGGAATCAGCATCCTGCGGAGTGATAAAGCCACGGATGGCGAGCGCCAGAATCCTGTCGGATATCGACATGCGATAAAAACCGCTTATACGTGAATCACTCAAGTTCTTTCCCGATGCAGGCTTTCGCTCCGTGCATATCCGGCGCTATGCCAAGCTGCACGAAATTATGCTCTTTTGCCTGCTGACAAAATTCGATGACGGATTCTTCATCCGGCGCAAACACGACACCGATGTCTCCACCGCCGGCTCCACAGGGCTTGTACACAATACCCCGGTCTGCCGCCATCTCGACCAGCCCGGCATGGCCAGCATCGAATATGCCGAGATCGTGGTCAATGTCGAATCGCCGCAGCGCCTCGATATAGTGGCGAAAGGAGTCCAGTATGCTGTCGACGGCGCCATCCGCCCATATCGACGCAATATTGTCAGCTGCCGTGCCAAGCAGCGCCGTACTGCCTCCGCTGCTTTCAGTATCCTGTAGTTTACGCAGCCTCGTCGTTGTATTGGCCGGCTGACCACTCCACAGAAAACGACAGGCAAGACCACCGGGCCAGGTCAGGTGCCGTGGCGGTGTGTCGGCCCCTTTCCTGAACTCTGTAAGGCCACCGTAAAAACTTGCAGCGACATCGACACCACTTCCGCGGCCGCCTTGAAAGGCGGCGTGTGCATCTTTTGCGGCGCGAAAACTGTCGCATGGTTCTACCGGCACATCGGTTAAGCAGTAAAGTGCCTGCGTCAGTGCGGTAGCAACTGCGGCGCTTGAACCAAGACCGAGCTTCGCACCGCTGGCGGCATCAAAAAATTCGCTCGAATCAATGTTCACTGATAACCGCATGGAAGTATCTATGGGAACGCGTTTCCAGACATTTTCCAGCAGTGCAAATGTAGATGAAGCAGGTAAATCATCCAGCCAGTTGAACTCGCCGCTGCGGTCCTGAAGAAACCGCCAGCTCCCCTCCACATAGCCAGGGGCGGCGACCGTATGACATTCCTGCTGCGTACAGACCAGCGTAATTTTTACGCGTCTGTTGAGCGCTGTCGCGATGGCCGGCGCGCCATAAAGGACTACGTACTCCCCGGACAAAACTGCTTTACCGGGTGCACTGGCACTGACAATCGTCATACCCGCTCCAGCATCCTTGCACCAGACCCCAAGCCGCTTTGCAGGGTTCTTATGACGCCGCTTGTCTGGTCCAGTGCTGCCCTGACGGTTTTGCCGACTTGTGGCAAGCAAACCGCTTTCAGTTGCGGCCCGGCGTCAATGGTAAAAAAAACGCCGTGCCCATCAGCCTGCATTGCCCTGATAGTTTCCATGCAGGCAAGCGTTGCCTGGTTCCAATAAACGACCGGTGGCCGCGAACCCCACATCACGGAATGCATTTTCAGGCAGTTATGCTCTGCTACCGCTGCCAGTTTGGCGAAGTCCTTTTGGCAGACAGCGTCTCGCGCTGTTTCGAGGTCCGCCGCCTGTTGCTCAAGCCAGCTCGAATAAAACGGTGATGTTTTGGCACTGCGAATCATTGCCTCCGTAGAACCAATGGGCTTTGGCTCCTCCGCAGTGACAGCCACGACAACCTCGAGCGGCCAGCTCGCGCTGTCCGCAATTTTGCGCACCTCGATTTCAGTCTCTCCAGCGGTTAATTCAACAAAACCACCAAACAAAGAGCGCGCCGCCGAACCGGAAGCTGCCCCTGCAAGTCTCGCGAGCGCATCTGTTCCGTGACGAGATCCAGCAGCCTTGTCTGCAGCGACTACAAGTGCCGCAAAGGCCGATGCAGAAGATGCGAGTCCCGCGCCGATCGGAAAATTGCTGCTACTTTCGACCCGCGCACATGCACGGTCGTTACCGGCGACCAGGTCCAGGCAGTGACTCACGCGCTGCAACATTGACGGTGCTGCGCTGCCGTTCACCTGCAATGTGTCCTGATTCAGCTGGCCGTCGAACTCAAGTGACATACGCGTCCACAATGTGTCCAGCGTTACAGACAACGAGTCGACGGCCGGCAGGTTTTTGTCGACATCACGCTTTCCCCAATACTTAATCAACGCAATGTTTGGCTGCGCCTGTGCAACTGCTCGCATATTTCCTGTACCACCTGCCTGATTCAGACCGAAGTCGCCGGGAGCGGGATTATAGCCTCGATTCGTGTACGCTTGGCACAATGGCCGAGACGACGCAAATACAAACAACGGAACAAACATTCGCGAACTGGATGAGCGACTACACAACCCGTGTCACGGAGTGTCTCGAACGCGCATTGCCGGCAACGAGCAAAATACCGCACAAGCTGCATGAGGCGATGCGCTATGCCGTGTTCTCGGGTGGCAAACGGGTACGGCCGCTGCTGGTTTATGCCAGCGGTGAGTGCCTTGGCGTCTCCCCCGGGAAACTCGATGCGCTGGCGACGGCGATTGAGCTGATTCACGCGTTTTCCCTGGTGCACGATGACCTGCCGGCGATGGATAACGACGACTTGCGCCGCGGGCAACCGACAGTACACCGACGCTTCGATGAAGCCACTGCGATACTGGCTGCAGACGCTTTGCAACCCCTGGCGTTCCAGGTTATTGCGACCTCGCCCATACTGAGTGACACAGAAATAAAACTTGTTGTTCAAGCGGTTGCGCACGCCTGTGGCTCACTTGGCATGACAGGAGGCCAGTCGATCGACCTCGCCTCTGAGGGCCGTATTCTTTCTGTTGATGAACTTGCCCAAATGCACAACCTCAAGACCGGCGCCCTGTTTCGCGCCTGCGTAATGTCAACAACCTGCCTTGCCGACGATTTATCTGCGCAGCAACTGGCATCGCTCGATCAGTTTTCCCGAGACATTGGCCTGGCGTTTCAAATACGCGACGATATCCTCGATGTAAAGGGTGAAACCGCGGTCATTGGCAAGAACGCCGGAGCGGATCAACGCATGGCCAAGGCAACCTGGCCTGCACTGTTCGGCCTTGAAGAATCAGTGGACCGTTGTGATGAGCTGGTGCAATCGGCGCTGCAGAACCTGTCAGATTTTGCTGGCAATGCGGACTCACTGAAATCTCTCGCTAACTATATCGTCGAACGAATTCATTGACCGCCGGGCGTAAAATTCTGCACGTCGACATGGACGCGTTCTATGCGTCGGTCGAACAACGTGACGATCCTTCGCTGCGCGGCAAACCACTCGTTGTCGGCGGCGGCAACAATCGCGGTGTGGTAGCGGCGGCCAGTTACGAGGCTCGCACCTACGGAGTTCGGTCAGCCATGCCGATGCGTGAGGCAAACCGCCGTTGTCCGGACTTGTTGCGCGTTGCACCACGAATGTCTCACTACCAGGCCGTCTCCCGGGAGATATTCTCGATCTTTCGTGAATTTACGCCGCTGGTGGAGGGCTTATCGCTCGATGAAGCTTTTCTTGACGTTACCAGCAGTCTTTCGCTGTTCGGCGACGAAATCACGATTGGCGAAGAGGTTAAAAAACGAATCCTGGAGCGTACGGCACTGACTGCATCAGTCGGGATTGCGCCAAACAAACTTGTCGCCAAGATCGCCTCTGATCTCGACAAACCAGACGGGCTATGTGTGGTAACGCCGGCAAATATGCGCGCGATTCTGGACCCGCTGCCGGTGCGGGTCATTCCGGGTATCGGACCTGAAACGCTGGCGCGTTTAAAGCCAGTCGGTATCGCGACCATTGCAGACCTGCGACTTGCAAATGACAGGGACCTGGAACCCGTCTTCGGTCGCTTCACACAACGCACCCGGGATCGGGCCAGCGGAATTGACGACCGGCCAGTGCTTTCTTCCCGGGCGGACAAGTCGATTAGCGCGGAAGAAACTTTTGACACTGACCTTGCGGAACCTTCCGCGATGCATAAAGAACTGCTGGGATTGAGTGAAAAGACAGCCTGCAGGCTTCGGGCGAAGGAACTGGTCGCCGGTACGGTCCAGGTCAAAATCAGGGCCGCCGATTTCACCACGTACACCCGCCAGCGGGCAATGCGCCCGCCCGGTAGTGGTACCGAGCAGATTTACGAAGCTGCTAAAGGATTGCTGCGCAACTGGCTGGCAGAGTACCCCGGCGCCCGCGTTCGTTTGCTGGGTGTCGGTGGCAGCGATCTTGTTAAAGACGCGCAGCCGGATTTGTTTGCGGCGGATGTTTCTGCCGGCGGCTCACAAATCGATCGGACTGTCGATAGTATTCGGGACCGGTTTGGCAATCTCTCGCTTGGCCGGGCACGGACAATGGATCGCGATCAAATCAGGTAGAATGCCCGTCATATCTGCTTTTTTCGGGCAGGGTACAGCATCAAATTATGTATACGAGTTTCTTTGGTTTAAATGAAAAACCGTTCACGATAACGCCGGATCCGCGTTACTTGTTCATGAGCGAGCGTCACGGCGAAGGGCTGGCGCATCTTGTATATGGAGTGACCGAGAGCGGCGGCTTCATTCAGCTTACCGGAGAAGTTGGCACCGGAAAGACCACGCTGGTACGGACTCTGCTTGGCAAGATCCCGGCCGAGGTCGACATTGCATTGATCCTCAATCCGCAACTGACTGCGGTGGAGTTCCTGGTGACGATCTGCGAGGAACTCGGAATCCCGGTACCAAACAGAAGGCACAGCACCAAGGCACTGGTCGATGCGTTAAACCAGCATTTGCTCGCCGCACACTCACGCGGTCGTCGCACTATCCTGCTAATTGATGAGGCGCAAAATCTTGCTGAGGATGTGTTGGAGCAGCTACGACTCTTGACGAATCTTGAAACGGCCAAGCAGAAGCTGTTGCAGATTATCCTGATTGCGCAGCCTGAACTCAGGGATAAACTTTCGAAAAACAGTTTGCGCCAGTTGACGCAGCGCATCACCGGCCGCTACCACCTGGAACCCTTGTCACGGGATGAAGCCTGTCAGTACATCGATCACCGCTTAAGAGTTGCCGGCGCTTTGACAGAGATTTTTGAAATGCCGGCCAAGCGTGAAGTGTTCCGCTTGTCAGGTGGCGTACCAAGGGTAATGAACGTGATCTGTGATCGCGCCCTGCTCGGTGCCTACAGTCGGGGATCCCGTTTGGTCAACAAACGCCTGGTGCGCAGAGCAGCGGCAGAGGTTTCCGGTCAGTCAATCGCACCGCTGATTATTAAGTGGCTCGTACCAGTGATCGGCATTGCAGCAGCAATGTTCGTTGCTGCGACACTGTGGTCTAACTACGGCGAGCGCGGCCCTGCCGCGGAATCCGAAATTTCTGCAGTCACCGAAGATGGCTCAAGGGCGGCTGCATCCACAGGGATATCGGGCGACGCCAACCAGCCAGCAGCACAATCAGCCGATCCACGACTCAGCCAGCTGCTCGCAGAATCTGACGACAGCGCTGGAATTACGACACTACTCGGACTCTGGGACATCGAGTATGACCCCGGTGCCGGCACTGCCTGTGAGCAAGCTGAGACCAACGGGCTCAGTTGCTATTACCAGCGCGGCTCATGGGCCGGGGTCCGGCAACTCAATCGCCCGGTTGTCCTGACGCTTACTGACAATAGCGGCACCACTCATCAGGTGACGCTGGTTGAGCTAAGTGCGGACTCGGCTGAGTTGTCATTCGGTGGAGCGCAAGTGACGTTTTCCATTGATGCCGTTTCAAAATTCTGGTTTGGCCAGTTTATGCTGATCTGGCGGCCACCAAACGGCAGTGCGGATGCTATTTCTCCCGGCATGCAGAATGAGAATGTTGGCTGGTTGCGCCAAAGCCTGGCTGAAATAGATACGAACTACCAACCACAAACATCTGCACCGGACTATTTCGATACTGAACTTGAACAACAGCTAATTGCGTTCCAACGTCAGAATCGACTCGACGCCGATGGCCTGGCGGGGCAAAAAACTCAGATAATAATAAACTCTTTGCTGGCTGCCGACGGCACTCCAAAACTATCGGCGAATCGCTGATCGTGCTCCAGCAAATGGCAACCTGGCGGACGACCGGATAATGTCCTTTATCCTGGACGCACTGAGAAAATCAGAAGCCGAACGGCAGAAACAGGACGCGCCGGGATTTGTGCATGTACCGGATGGTTCGCAACGAAAGTCGACCAGGAAGTGGGTCTGGCTGGTCGCCGGTTTAGTTGCCGTAAACCTGGCAGCGTTGGCAGTCGTGCTGTTGCGGCCTGACAGGGCGGTGAATTCGATAAGAACAAATACGCCGACCAACACCATTGCCACAACACCAGCCACGGACACTGTTACAGACGCCGGTGCTCAGCCCATCACCATACAACCGAATAGTAATGTCGAATCCGCCGCCAGAGCGGTTCAACAGCAAACCGGTGCGAACCGGCCGGTAACCGCAAACCCTGTTACTTCGTACAACGTCGCCCCCACGGAACCGATTAGTGAGTCATTCGCAACGTTCAATAATCTGCGTGCGCAAGGCGTACTCATTTTGCCCGACATGCACCTCGATATTCATGTTTACAGCGGCCAGCCAGAAGACCGCTTCGTCTTCATCAACATGAGCAAGTACAAAGAGCGCAGCACGCTCACTGAGGGTCCGCTCGTCAAAGAAATTACACCGCAGGGCGTCATTCTGGAATTTGGCAGTACCGTTTTCCTTTTGCCGCGAGAATAACTGGCCGGCGCGGCAGCTTAGTTAACGCCAATGCGGAAATTAGTCGAACAGTTTCGTTTTGGACTGGCGGTCTGATGAAAAAGCCAGCCATTGTATTTTCAACAAGCTGCTAGAACATTTCCGCGCCGACGGATTCGATGAGAGAGGCCATTTCGTTTCTCGCATTATTGACCTTGCGATCAACCGGCCACGCACGGAATGCCGGGCTGTTGTCCGCCACCTCGGTGAGTAAATCCATGTCTCCCTGTAACCAGCGCCCGGCATTTTCCGGCTGCAATACCACGGGCATGCGATGGTGCAATTGCGACATGAAATCATTGGCGGCTGTGGTCAGGATGGTTGTGGTTTGCAATGTTTCATCAGAGTCTTTGCTGTCCCAGCGCTCCCACAGTCCGGCAAACGCGAATGACGAACCGCTGGCTAACGATATTAAATAGGGCGTTTTGCCATCAGTGGTTTTGTGCCACTCGTAAAAACCGTCAGCCAGAATCAGGCAACGCCTTTTCCGGTAGGCACTGCGGAAAGAAGGTTTTTCGGCGACGGTCTCTGCCCGTGCATTTATCATTCGGGCGCCAATCGACGGGTCTTTCGCCCAGAAAGGCACCAGTCCCCAGCGAAACATGGCCAGCTCGGGTTGATTCTCATCACTATTGCGAATAGCCGCGATGAATTGTGTTGGCGCAATGTTGTAACGCGGCTCAACAGCATGCGAAGAATCGACGCCGAACAAGGCCGCTGTCGCCTCGCTCGGTGAATAAAATGCGAACCTGCCACACATCTTATTCTCTTATTCCGACACCGCGATTTAACAGGAACAGGTTCAGGGAGAACAACGCAATCACAAAAAAGAAGACAATCATATAGGCGTACACAATACTGATGTCGGACGTTCCCAGGATTCCGTAGCGAAACGCATTAACCATATAGAGGATAGGATTGCCCAGTGAAACCTTTTGCCAGAACTCCGGTAATAGCGAGATTGAGTAGAAAACTCCACCAAGATAGGTAAGTGGCGTCAGCACAAATGTTGGAATGATCGATATGTCATCAAATTTGGTGGCGAAGACAGCATTCATAAAACCAAGCAGGGCAAAGACAGTTGACGCCAGTATTACTATCGAAATTGTAATAAACGGATGTGCAACTGTCAGTTTGGTAAAACTGAGCGCAATCATGGTCACCAGAGAGCCAACCATCAGTCCCCTGACAACACCACCGGCAACGTGTCCTATTATGATGGTCGCATTCGACATTGGCGAAACCAGCATTTCCTCCACATGCCGGCCGAACTTCGCACCGAAAAATGACGAGACGACATTGCCGTATGAATTGGTTATGACCGACATCATGATCAAGCCAGGTGCGATGAACTGCATGTAGTCGTAGCCGTCCATGGTGCCGATGCGGCGTCCGATCAGGTTGCCAAAAATGATGAAATACAGCGTCATCGTAATGGCGGGTGGGACAATGGTCTGCACCCATATTCTTACAACGCGGAAAAACTCTTTTCTGATGATTGTTTTGAGGGCGACCAGGTTAAGTGCGATATTCATCAGTTCAACTACCTGCGACCTGTTTGTTATCGACCAACTCCATAAACATTTCCTCAAGTCGGTTTGATTTATTGCGCAGGCTAAGGATCCTGATACCGTGCTCGTCGAGTGCGCTGAACAGCGTGTTGAGGTCAGTTCCGGAATCTACGGCGACCTCAAGTTCGCAATTATTGATTAGCGAGGACTCAAACCCTGAAAGCTCTGGAGTTGTCTTGAGGGGTTCAGCGAGGCTCAACACGAAAACCTCGCGCTGTAATTTGCGCAGTACCGCACTCATGCTGGCGTCTTCAATTATTTGCCCGTCATCAATGATCGCTACATGACGGCAAAGACTTTCAGCTTCCTCAAGGTAATGCGTTGTCAGGATAATAGTCGTGCCGGCCTCGTTGGTAGCACGCAGAAAATCCCACATGGAACGGCGAATTTCGATATCTACACCTGCGGTAGGCTCATCGAGGATCAACAGTCTGGGTTCGTGTACCAGGGCTCGTGCAATCATCAGCCGTCTTTTCATGCCGCCCGACAGGTTTCGTGCAATATCGAAACGTCGATCCCACAGGCGTAGCTCAGTCAGATATTTCTCCGCTCGTTGCATTGCCGTGCGACGCGGAATGCCGTAATAACCGGCCTGATTAACAACAATATTCAGCACGCTATCGAAGAGATTCATGTTCAGTTCCTGCGGCACCAGGCCAATACAGGATTTCGCTGCCTCAAGATCACCATCGATGCTGTGACCAAATATTTTCACCTCACCCGCGGTTTTGCTGACGAGGGAACTGACAATTCCAATCGCTGTGGTTTTGCCCGCGCCGTTTGGCCCTAACAGAGCGTAAAAGTCGCCGGACTCAACTTCAAGGTCGATACCCTTTAGCGCCTGAACTCCATTGCCATAGGTTTTGGTAAGGTTTTTTATAGACAGGGCATGCATAGCGACGCGTATTGTATACGCCGCAGTGAACGCCGTGTGATTTTAATAGGCATCTGAGAAGCTGCTAAAAAGGCCCGGCTGCAGCATTTTTTGCCGACTGTTATTCGTCATCTTCGTCGGCAACGCGGAGCCCCGGAGAATTCATTCGCCTGGCCGCCAGCGCCCAGCTTTGCCGCTTTTTGTGCTGCGGCTGCGTGAGAACCGCCTGTAGCGCACTTACGTGGGCCGCCTTGCTGATTGCTGCCTGTCTGTTGACGCCGTCGTTCAGAAGCTTGCGCCAAAGCTCGTGATCATGAGCCGCACGAAGCTGCAAAATATCGCCATGGGCTGCTACCGAGACCAGCAAGCGGAAAAATGTCTGCTCGGCAATTTGTTCGCACCAGTGCAGGCTTGCACCACAGATGAGCCTAAGCGCGTATGGATTCTGCCGTGCGAGTTGCCAGATAAAGCCAAGCCCGGCCGATACGAGGGTGTCGAGATCATCGGAGCCGGATGAGGTAAACAAATCAGTACCCGGTGCGGCGCCAAGCACCTTGCTCCAATAGTGATCATTGCTTTCGCGAAACGATAACAACAGGAATGGCGTTGCCGCCAGTCGTTCAATCTGCCGCTTGTTCAGCCCGGTAATTTTTTGTGACAGCGGGTCTGAGAACAGGCGGAGACCCTCGCGTGAGCGCAAATCTCGCTGCAAGAGGGACAGGTATGCCCGGTTCAATGAGGTGACATTCCTGTAATCAGTCAATTCCGGACCGTCAAAAGCCATAATTTCCTCCCTTGAATGCGTATTCCTGGACGTTTATTACGCTTGTGTCCAGTTATGCATTTTCTTCTTGATTTCCCATATAGCTATCCTATAGGCTTTTATATCACCTTATATGGGCTAAAACTAGCAGAAAGGGTAAGTAATGCGATTAACAGATAACCGCTACTCCGGCGAAAGGAGCCAGTTCGAACTCGCGCTGCGGATGATCAAGCACGAGGCCAGGACCAGGACCATCAGGGACTGCACGGGATTGAGCGACGATCGAATCCGCAAACTGTATACAACGTATTTTCGCAACACCGGCCGGGACTCAGTCAAACGTCGCAGGGGAAAGTCGCCGCAGCAAATAACGCTATTCGTCAAGAATCCAACAAACCAGCTTGAAGCAACAACTTTGGTCGCTTTGTTCTGTACGAGTTTGCTGCTACGTATCGACACCGCAAACAAAGTACACACTTGCTGGCCGCGGCCCGACGTCGAATACGGCCATCGGGTTTGCCGTGCATTCGAAACCTATGTGTTGCTGCACCCTGATCCCAGGATTAGTTTCGAGTGGGCATGGAACCTGCTGCAGAATATTTCCAGGAATGACGAACTGTATCTGGCCAACTGTGCAGTCTGCCGAGCCCGTTATGTTCAGGATGCTTACGCACTGGATCGGCGCAAATGCCCAAGTTGTGAGATTTCAAATGATGGCAGGCCTGCGACTGCCTGACATCCGGCAAGCCCATTCACAGCGACCTGGAAAGAGACAACCTGCCCGGTGCGTGAAATTCTGTACACTGCCCGGACCATGAGCGAGCACAATGTTTTTGCAGGCGCATTCGTCGATCGCAACGGTCACAGGCGCGAAGACCCTGAATGGCTGGCGGCAGCCGGCAAAAGTCAGGATGCCCGCTTTGTACCCATTTGGGGTGACAAGTGCCTCGCGGCGGGTGAGCCTTTCCACGCGACGCTGCTTAATCGAGCAGACGTCGATGAATTCCTGCCGCAACAGGAAACTATTTTTCTCGGCGTGTTTCGGCAGCAGCCGACTTTCGCAATTCATATAGACCGCAGCATGGAGGCGCCATTTTCTGATGCCGGCGAATTCCATGACCTGCGTTACCTGGGCAGCGTTTTGCCGGCTGACGAGGCCAACCTGATCGCACATGCCCGCGCGCTGGTGTTGTGGCACGGGACGCAAAAACATTGTGGTGTCTGTGGTGCTTTGTCACGCGCCGAATCCGGTGGCAACACGCGCATCTGTACTAACGACGAATGTGCGATACGTACATTTCCAAGGGTTGATCCTGCCATCATCGTCCTGGTTGAAAAGGGCGACAAATGCCTGCTCGGCAGGCAGGCTGACTGGCCGGAGGGCCGCTACTCAACCATCGCCGGATTTGTCGAACCTGGAGAAAGTCTGGAAGATGCAGTGCGCCGCGAAGTTGCCGAGGAGACCAACATCCAGGTTGATGACGTTCATTATCACAGCTCGCAGCCATGGCCGTTCCCCTCTGCGTTGATGCTGGGGTTCACCGCGACTGCCAGCTCCGAAAACATTCAGTTAAACGATGAAGAACTCGATGATGCGCAGTGGTTTACCCGGAAGGAACTACGTTCCGGTTTCCCCAAGCTGCCATACAGACTGTCGATCGCACGCCGGCTGGTTGACGACTGGCTGAACGAAGCCGAAAGCTGACGCGTATGTGCCTGGTCGTTTTTGCCTGGAAAATGCACCCCGAGTACCGCCTTGTATTGGCCGCAAATCGGGATGAGTTTCATAAACGGCCGGCCCAGGACCTGCACTGGTGGCCGGACAATCCGGATATTCTTGCCGGTCGGGACTTACAGGCTGGTGGTACCTGGCTGGGAGTAAGCAAACCGGGTCGATTCGCGACCGTCACCAATTATCGTGACCAGCTTAGCCCTCATCCGGGACTGCGATCACGCGGCGAAATAATCACGAACTTTGTCGGCTCGAAAACACCAGTAGATACATTCGTGTCTTCGCTCGCGGGTGATGACTACGCTGGCTTCAGCCTGCTAGCGGCAGATCGCAATGACCTCTGGTACGTTTCAAATCGTGGTGACGAGCCGGTGCAACTTACACCCGGTGTGTATGGCCTGAGTAACGCATCACTGGACACGCCATGGACCAAACTCGTTCGCACGAGGGACGCGTTACGCATACTTACTTCGGCCGGGGAAATTGACGAAACGGCTTTGTTCAGAATGATGGCCGACCGGACAGAGGCACCTGGTGCGGACGGAGAGGCTGGTGATTTACCGTTCGTACTCGCCAGGGCGTTGACCGCCCCGCATATCGTTTCGGCAGAATACGGTACCCGTTGCTCTACCGCCCTCACCTGGTCAGTTGAGGAAAAGATAAGTGTGTCTGAGCGGCGCTTCGATGCGGCGGGCGATTCCAGCGGTGAATCGCGTTTCAGTTTTGCTGCAACGTAAGCAGCAAATCCGATAGTCAGAATTCAGGCCTGATCCGCACCAAATATCGTTAAAAGCCAGTCGCGGATGTGCGCAATTTCTTCCGCACAGACGGCATGTGCCATTGGATAGTCATGCCATTGTGGGCTGTAACCCGCTGCCGTGAGAACTTCCAGCGTGTGTTGACCAAGGGCTATGGGCAACATCGGATCGAATGTGCCGTGTGCCAGAAATATGGGCAGATCACGTGTCTGTGCAGCCGCATTGCTCACCACTTCAGCATCGATACTGCTCTGCAATGGAAGGTAGGTCGACAGAGCCATCAGACCGGCCAGGCGGTGCTCAAAGCGCAGCGCCGTGTGCAGTGCAATGGCCCCACCCTGGGAAAACCCGGCGAGAACTATTTTCTCATAAGGAATTCCGCGATCGTGTTCCCGCTCAAGCAACTGCAAGAGCGCAGCACCACTGGCGCGAATGCCGACTTCATCCTGCGGTCCTTCCCGATCAAGCGTCAGTATGTCAAACCAGGCGCGCATACTCATGCCACCATTGATGGTGACCGGTCGAACCGGCGCATGGGGAAACACGAAGCGCAGGTCCAATCGTCCGGCAAGGCCAAGCTCCGGCACAATTGCCTCGAAATCGTGTCCGTCTGCACCGAGTCCATGCAGCCAGATAACACTGCCATCCGGCGCTGCAGCGCTCTCCACCTCTACCGTTTCCGGAGTTTGCATATCGCCAGGCCCTTGAAGTTTGCGGACGCGCATCTTAACAGCTTGTAGCGCCTGATCTCATTGATAGTCGGGCCGGTCGCTTCCTGGCATCCCCGCCTTGTGTCACAGAATTTATGGAATATCTGGTATATCATTTGCTAGTGCTGTAACGATGGTCTGAAGTCATGTATAAGCAATCGAAATCGTTAGTCATATTCCTGTTTTCCCTGCTGCTGATAGCCGCGTGTGGTCAGACAGGCCCGCTGTTTATGCCTGGTGATACCAACCAGATAAGCACGAGCATGCCTGCAACACAGACAACTCCGGTAGAGCAAGTGGAAGAAGACAAGGACGACGAAGACGACCCTGTAACCAGACTTAACTAAAACGGTGCGGGCATTGCCCGCAAAAAAGCTGATGAGCGACAGCAACCTCGTCCTGGTGGACGGATCTTCCTATTTGTATCGCGCGTACCACGCGCTGCCTAAGCTGACCAGTTCGCGTGGCGAACCGACCGGCGCCGTGCACGGCGTGCTGAGCATGCTGCAGAAGTTGATCAATGAGCATGACACCGAGCATTTCGTTGTAGTTTTCGATGCACCAGGCAAAACATTTCGTGACGAGATGTTCGAGGAATACAAGGCCAACCGCCCACCGATGCCCGACGACCTGCGCGTGCAGATTGATCCTTTGCTGGAAGCTGTAGCCGCAATGGGCTTGCCCTTGTTGCGTATCGAGGGCGTTGAAGCAGACGATGTCATTGGCACACTTTGTCGCCTGGGTTCGGCTGCCAATATGAAAGTGCTTGTTTCAACCGGCGACAAGGATATGGCGCAGCTGGTGGATGACAATGTAACGCTTGTGAACACGATGACTGGTTCAGTACTTGATCGGGATGGCGTGAAGAAAAAATTCGACGTCTTTCCCGAGCAGATCATCGATTACCTGGCACTGGTCGGCGACAGCTCCGACAACATTCCCGGTGTACCAAAGGTTGGCGCGAAGACCGCGGCCAAGTGGCTGAACCAGCATGGCAGCGTAAGCGAGATCGTTGCTCACGCGGACGAGATCACCGGCAAGGTTGGCGAAAGCCTGCGCGAAAACCTGCAACAGCTGGAGCTATCACAAAAACTGGCAACAATTCATATGCAAGTTGATTTGCCGCAGACACCTGCAAAACTGAAGCGGTCTGCACCCGATGTTGCGACACTGCGACCTTTATACCAACGGCTCGAGATGCGACAGCTTTTACGCCAGCTCGATGCCGGCGGACAAACCGAAACAGCCGGTGAAAAACCACCGCCTGCTAAAAAGGGTGATTACCAAACCATTCTTACGCAAGCAGGCTTCGACGAGTGGTTCGAAAAAATTGACAAAGCATCGCTCGTCGCCCTGGACACAGAAACCACCAGCATCAATTACATGCAGGCCGAGTTGGTTGGAATTTCGCTGGCGGTGAAAACCGGCGAAGCGGCTTATATTCCGCTCGCGCACGACTACCCTGGAGCGCCCGATCAACTTGACCGCGATACGGTACTAAAAGCATTGAAGAGCTACCTTGAGGACCCGCAGAAAAAGAAAGTGGGCCATCACCTCAAATATGATGCGCATATTTTTGCCCGCTACGACATTCAGCTGCAGGGCATGCAATTTGATTCAATGCTCGAGTCCTATGTCCTCAATAGTGTTGCCACTCGACATGACATGGACTCCGTTGCGCGGTTTTACCTGAACATCGACACGATCCATTACACAGATGTCGCCGGGAAAGGAGCAAAGCAACTCACGTTCAACCAGGTCGATCTCGAACAGGCAGCGCCGTACGCCGCCGAAGATGCAGATATCACGCTCAGGCTGCATGAGCATCTTTGGGGTGAACTGGCAAAAACGAAGGGTCGTCAGAAGATCTACCAGGACATCGAGCAACCCCTCGTTCCTGTCCTTCTTGCGATGGAAGAAACCGGTGTACTCGTTGACCGCGATATGCTGAAAAAGCAAAGCAGTGAACTGGCTAAAAAAATGGCCACCCTTGAAAGCGAAGCGCATGAGTTTGCCGGTGGACCCTTTAACCTGGGCTCACCAAAACAACTGCAGGAGATTCTTTTCGGCCAACTCGGACTGCCCGTCATCCGCAAGACACCAAAAGGACAACCCTCGACGGCTGAAGATGTGCTGCAGGAACTGGCGGATGATTATGACCTGCCGCGCGTCATCCTCGACTATCGCAGTGTCGCCAAGCTTAAGAGCACCTATACGGATAAGCTACCGTTGCAGATCGCGGCCGATACCGGCCGCATTCACACTTCATATCACCAGGCGGTTGCCGCGACCGGGCGATTGTCATCTACCGACCCCAACCTGCAAAACATCCCGATTAGAACGCCCGAGGGCAGGCGCATCCGACAGGCATTTATCGCGCCCAAGGGCACCGTTTTACTGGCCGCCGATTATTCACAAATCGAACTGCGCATCATGGCGCATTTATCAGCTGACCCGGGGCTGGTCAGAGCATTTGCTGATGATCGTGACGTTCACCAGGCAACCGCCGCAGAAGTATTCGATATCGAACCGGACCAGGTAACGACTGACAACCGCCGCTCGGCAAAAGCGATCAATTTTGGGCTTATGTACGGTATGTCGGCATTCGGTCTCGGCAAGCAGCTCGGCATCAGCCGCGGGCAGGCGCAGGAATATGTCGATATGTATTTCGACCGCTATCCGGGCGTGAAGAAGTTTATGGACGACATTCGTGAACAAGCACGACAGAACGGATATGTGGAGACTGTATTCGGTCGGCGACTGTATTTGCCGGAGATAAATGACCGCAACGTGAACCGGCGTCAGTACGCAGAACGAAGTGCGATTAATGGTCCGATGCAGGGCACTGCTGCCGACATAATAAAACGAGCAATGATCAATGTTCAGGACTGGCTGCTAACGAGTGCCGCGCCCGCTCGCATGATCATGCAGGTACACGATGAGCTCGTCTTCGAGGTCGAAAAAAAGTCGGTTGATTCAGTGCACGACGAGATCGTTTCGCGCATGTGCGCGGCAGCTGATTTGTCGGTCGCACTCAAGGTCGATGTTGGCACCGGCAAGAATTGGGATGAGGCGCATTAGTTTTTCGCTGAAATAAGCCATCCATGGCTTATTCAGCATCGTCATTTGAACGCCGCTCTCGCGCATCCCTGCGCCAACTTTGAGGCAAAGAATTTCTATATAAAACAATCAGTTAACTTGCACAGGGAACTCTGGCGGCGAAATGTGTTCCAAGATTATGAGTGCGTTAGTCACTTGCCTGCTTATCTCCCTAAGCGGGCTAGCAACAAGGTCACCCCAATCCTGTTGCGTATCTGGCCCCGGGTGCTGATGGCACGCCGGGGTTTTTTTATTGTTAATCGATCGGCACCGATGGGTGCTATGACGGGCTGATCGCGGCAAGATGGCGCGAATTCACGTTGCTGTTTGTCGATGAGGTAGTACTTTTTAGCGGGTTTGGTTGGTTGGTGTTTTGCAAACATTTTTTGGCATGTTGAAAACATGCCAAAAAATGTTTGTCGCCCGCTGAACGGGCTCCTACGTGAGTTTGCTACAATTTTTGGCCTTCGAATAAGGTGGGATAGCTACAGGTTTTGAGAGCGCTTTGTTTTGGGCTGGTGGAAATTCGCCTTGCTGTGGGAGCGGCTTTAGCCGCGAATCGGGCCGATACACCGGTAATCTTTATTTGGTGAGAAACCGTTCCAGCACCTCGCGGGCTTCATCTACACCTTGCCGGTTGTGTGCCGAGAACAGCTGTACCGTCGCTGACTCGCCCAACTCCTTCTTCACCTGCAGCAACGCTGTGGCCGCTTTTCCGCGCTTCAGCTTGTCAGATTTGGTCAGCAACACATGTACCGGTAGCGACACGGAACTGGCTAAAGAGAGCATTTGTCGATCGAACTCGAGCAACTGGCGCCTTATGTCGACAACGAGCAGCAGACCCGTCAGGCTTTGCCTTTGCTCGAAATAGCTTTCCAGCAATTTGCCCCAATGTTGCCGCACCGATGCCGCCACCTTGGCGAAACCATAGCCGGGTAAATCCACGAGCCGCTGCCCATCGCGCAAATCAAAAAAATTCACCAGCTGGGTTCGACCCGGCGTCTTGCTGGTCCTGGCGAACTGGCGCCGGTTGACAATAACGTTGATAGCGCTCGATTTGCCGGCATTCGAACGGCCAGCTACAGCCACTTCTACGCCGCTGTCCGGAAGGAATTGAGCGGGCGCATTCGCGCTTAAAATGAATTTTGCATCAGGAAACTGGGACATGGGAACGGGCCACGATATGTGTATAATTTGGGGCCTGGTAGTCCTGACTATTCATGAATAGTCGTGATGATTGCGCGGAGCATTGTCCGCACACGGGATTTTCTGACCGAGCGGAATACCGGTGTGTATTCCCGAGAGAAGAAAATCCCGTGTGCGGACAAGGATCAAGCAAGGACGCGAGCGATTCATGAATAGTCAGGGCTTCGTCGGCCGGGCCCTATAGTGACGGCTTCGGCGCCATGCGGCAAGGCCACTGGCTGCCGCTGCACAGAAGCCCACGGCGACGGCAGCAGGGGGATTTACGGATTGACGTCGCGTCCCGGTTTTGTTTTCTTGTATTTTGTTTTGCGGACCTGAAGATGCCGCTCCGAAGTAACGGTTGGTGAATATGAAAAAGAAGTTTGTAGCGCTTGGCCTTTGCACTTTGCTTGCCGGTGGCGCATTTGCCGACGGTATCGTCGCTGGCGATGCCGAAGCGGGCAAGAGCAAAGCCGTAACCTGTGGTGCCTGTCATGGCGCCGATGGCAACAGTGTCAATCCGGTCTGGCCAAGCCTTGCGGGCCAACACGCGACCTATGCTGTTGCACAGTTGCAGGCATTCAAGAGCGGTACTCGCTCTGATCCACTGATGCTGGGCCAGGTAATGTCATTAAGCGATACGGACATGCGCAACCTTGCTGTTTATTTCGAAGGTATGCCCGCCGCCGCCAAGGCTGTCGCTGATCCGGCAAGCGTCGATCGTGGCCAGCGACTTTATCGCGGCGGTGATAGCGACAACAATTCTGCCGCCTGCATTGCCTGTCACGGACCGACAGGACGTGGCAACCCGGCAGCTGCTTATCCATCACTCAAGGGGCAGTACGCTACCTATACTGCGACGCAATTGCGTGCGTATGCGAGCGGTGCCCGCCAATCTGACGGCCCTACCAAGGTTATGCGTGATATAGCATCGAGCCTTAGTGAGGACGATATCGTCGCTGTCGCATCCTACATTCAGGGACTGCAGTAACATAATCGGCAAATTGCCACTAAACCATTTTCCTTAAGGCCAGTCAGAACCATAGTTCTTTCCGGAGATATTTTATGAAGCGCATTGCAATTTTTGGCGTACTCGCCGCAGTACTGGTAATTGGGTTTGTTGTATTCAATCAGGAACCCACCCCGAGTCCGTCAACTGAACCTGTAGCCGACGAAAGTGTAACCGTTGCACCGGAAGTGGAAGCGATGGTGCAGGAGCCGGCCACAGATGCGGAACAACCGCAAATGGTTGAGGAATCTGCTGCGGAGGAAGACGAGGTTCAGACTGAAAACCAACCGATTATCCTTGCCCAGGCAGATGTGCCGACCGCGCCGCAGGAATGGCAATTCACAGAGGGTGAACATTTTGTCCGCATGGTGCCAACCCAACCGACTGTTGGTGGAGCTGACAAGATCGAAGTCGCTGAATTTTTCTGGTATGGCTGCGCACATTGTTACAGCTTCGAAACCTACATAGACCGGTGGCTTGAGACGAAACCCGCAAACGTACGCTTTGTTCGTGTTCCGGCCGTCTGGAACGCCCTGGTTAAACTCCACGCACAGCTCTATTACACCGAGGAAGTTCTGGTCAAGAACGGCAAGATCAAGAATCCGCCTCAGTTTCGGGCTGCAGTTTTTGCCGAGTATCACCAGCGTGGCAATCGCCTTGCATCTGAAGCTGCCATTCTCGAGCTTTTCGAAAAGCACGGCGTAAGCAGCGAAGATTTCGCCAACACGTGGAAATCGTTTGAGGTCTCGCAAAAGTTGCGCGTAGCGCAGGACCTTGCACGTCGTTACAGCATTTCGAGTGTGCCGGCGGTCATTGTAAATGGAAAATATCGGACCGGTGCCGGTGAGGCCGGCGGTTATCCACCGTTGATGGACTTGATTGATGAACTGATTGTTCGTGAGACTGTGCGCTAGCAGGCATTGCTGCAACGTTTTATCGTGACCCGTAGGAGCGGCATCTTGCCGCGATCAAAGTCAATTGCGGCAAGATGCCGCTCCTACGAATTTATCTAGCCGGCGTCTTCCGCGATTATTTTCCAGGTGTTTCCGGCCAGGCGGCGCCAGTAGAGCCGCTTCGTCGTTTTCACCGGGCCGCTATCGGTCACCAGGACCTGGGTAAAGCGGCTCAGGAACACGTTCGGCGCCTCTGGATCGGCCAGCAACATCACGTCGTCGAGTGCGACACTCTCAAGTTGCCTGGCCTCAAAAACCCTGAGTCGGTATGACGACCACTCATCGCGGTCCATGTCCCGATAGCGAAACTCGTCCGCGTACAATGACAAATAGGTCAGCAAGTCGCCTTGCGCCAGGCTTTTCCGCCACATATCCAGCGCCAACCTAAATTCGAGGCGCATACTTTCCAGCTCGCCGGTCGTGGCCCAGATCAATTCTCGTGCGACGATAATCGGTGTTACCAGCGGCTCCAGTCCGTCGGCCAGGCGCAAGATCTCATCGTTTGGCAGTGCCAGACAACCGTCTGTATCCAGCGGCGGCCGCTTTGGCTTCTTGTGGTCTACCCCATGCAGCCAGATGCCGTTACCAGTACGGCGGTTGTGTCGATCCCACGCGTTCGGGTAGTCCAGCGGAAATGCTGCTACGCCATATTTATCGTCAAGCTTGGACGTATCGAGCCTTTCGGTAATAAAGTAAACACCCAATGGCGTCTTCTTGTCCCAGGCCCGTTGCTTGCCGGCCCCGTTTTGCCCGATCGACATGTAGCGCTGGTCTTGCTCGAAAATTCTGCCGCCAGAGCGAACAAAACGATGCATTGTCGCGGTCTCGGTATTCGCGATCAAAATATCTGTAACCGAATCCGGCATCTCCAGCAGATATGCCGGCAGGCGGGTCGCTGTGGCCGCTATAGGTGCCGAGTCGGCCGGTATCGCAACTTGCGTTCCCTCCATGAACAGGCAGAGCAATACAAGCGATAGTAAACGGGTTCCTGTCATAGCCCTGATTGAATCTCGCCACGGCTGAAATTACAACCATCAATATCACAGGCAACGTAAAATATCCGCAGATCAGGCATCTTCGATACCGGTCAGAAAGTTAACGGTATTCTGGCCGATGTGTTCTACAGAATAGCCACCCTCAAGCACGGTAAGAGTCGGCATCCCGGCAGCGGCAATAGTTTTTCCCATGCGCAGGAAATCTTCCGTCGTAATGCCGAAATGCGTGGTCGGATCGCCTGCAAAAGTATCCAGTCCCAGTGCAACGACCAGCGCGTCCGGGGAAAAACCCGACAACTGACCGAGTGCGTCCGCCAGTGCGACGCTGTACTCGCCCCATGCAGTGCCGAACGGCAACGGGTAGTTTATGTTGAAACCATGGCCTGCACCTTCGCCGGGTTCATCGTCATAACCTAGAAAATAGGGGTACTCCAATCGCGGATCGGCGTGCAACGATATGGTCAGCACATCATCGCGCTCGTAAAAAATGCTTTGTGTACCGTTGCCGTGATGATAATCGACGTCCAGCACCGCAACTTTGCGCGCGCCCGCATCCAGGAGTGACTGCACCGCCAATGCGGTGTTGTTCAGGTAACAATAGCCGCCGCAGTAGTCAATCGTTGCATGATGTCCCGGCGGTCGGCACAGGGCGAAAGCCCGCTGCTCGCCACCGCTAACCAGCTCTGCCCCGGTCAGTGCGATGTTCGCTGACGTGCGGATCGCCTGCCAGCTGCCGGCAACAAACGGTGATGTCGCATCAAACGAATAGCGGCCCAACTTACCGTAAATGGACTCTGTGTCAGCCCGCCGCATGCCGGCGCCGACGAATGTATCGGGCCTGGCGTTAGCACCTTTGTCACCCGCATCGACCCAGTCCTGCCAGACTGTTTGCAGAAACTTTAGATAATTCCGATCGTGAATCGCAGTCAGTCGATCATCTGCAAATTCCTTTGGCAGCATTAGTTCGCCAAAGTCCTGCTCACGAATTGTGTTCAATACGTTGTTTGCGCGCGCAGGACATTCAGAACCGGGTCGCCAGGTATCGCCCCTCGGGTCCAGAAGGCCGTCATGCAAATTGTGGTCGTCAGAGTAGATTACGAACATAGAGCTGGTTGGCTTCCCTTAATTTCCTGGCAATTGGGCCGCACGCCATCGCAGCGCGGCTTTGGGACCTTCAGCCTCAAGAATACGACTAAATGCCATCGATTCGGCTGTTTCGGTCAATTCAATTTCGATGTCGACTTCCAATGCCTCGTCGAGAGCCTGGCGCAATCCCGCAATCTCTACACTTCGGTTGATTGCCTTCTTTGTCAGCCGAACGGCAACTGGATCGTTCAAGGCTATTTCCTCTGCCACAGCACGAGCCTCTTCCAGAAAACCACCTGCTGCAACGACACGATTCACCAACCCGATTGACTCCGCCCTGCGCGCATCAATTCGGTCACTGCCCGTCAGCAATAACTCGCGCGAATTTTTCTGACCGATAATCCACGGCAGGATCATGCAGACGATACCACTGCCATAACGCACTTCCGGGGCACCAAACCGGGCACCCTCGTCAGCAATCGTAATGTCGCAAACGGCTGTAATTTCCATCGAGCTGCCCAGGCAATAACCCTGTACAGCGGCAACAATCGGCTTCGGAAAATCCCAGAAGCGCATGATGAGGTCGAAATCACGTTGTAATTCCCTACGCAGAAAATCGATCTGCGATTCATTGGCAGCCGCACTGCCCATATCAAGATCAAACCCAGCGGAGAATGCGCGACCCTCTCCACTCAGAAGTAGTACGCGAATTTCATCGTCCGCGGCGGCCCGGTCCAGAGCGGCATCCAGCCCGTCGAGCATCTCCCCATCAATAGCATTGAGTTTGTCGGGCCGATTGAGTTTGATTTCCCCGACAGAGCCACATTTTTCAAAAAGAATTTTGCTCATTCGGACAGCCGAATCCAGGCCGATTTACTTTGCGTGCAACTGAGGAGGCTTTCAATGCACTTGTCACGGGCATTGTCGGATTCAGTATTGGTGACGCTGCCCTCGATCTTGTCAATGTATTCCGCCATGAACTGAATCGTCTCGATAACGGACGGGATATCAACCTCGAGCATGTCGCTGATGGGTTTGCCCATATCAAGGGTATCAAGCACTGCAAGCTGCTCTGTATTTTCCTCGATCAACTCGGCGTATCGATACAAAACCTGCATACGATCACGGGGCGCCATGCGCGACCAACTGCCTGAGCGGAACGCGCTTCTGGCTGCAGCGACCGCCGCATCAACGTCTTTCTGATTCGCCGCTGACATCGTCGCAAGCATTTCGCGGTTGGCCGGGTTGATAGTGTCGAAGCGACCGCCATCGATCACATCTCTATAATCACCATCAACGAACAACCTGGTTTCTGCCGAATTCAACTCCCGTTGTGCAACGCTTTGCCATTGCTCGAGAGTGTGTTCCGCAAGTTTTTCAACGCTCATTTTATTCGCCTTTAATGTCGGCCCACGATCAACGCATCGACCGCAAGACATTCCTGATAACTTACAATAACCGGGTTTACATCGATCTCTTTCAGCTCGTTCCGCATGGCGTCGACCATGACTGAGAATTTTTCTACCATGATGCAGAATGCATCCACGTTGCATGACTGGCTGCCGCGAACCCCGTCCAGTAATGCAAATAATTTTAGTTCATCGAGGCGTCGACGGACGTAGGTGGCATCGAAGGGAGGCAACGCGAAGACTACGTCGCCGATGACCTCGGCGAGTACTCCACCGAAACCAAGCATGACGACCGGGCCGAACTGCGGGTCAGTGCGCGCACCGAGAAACATCTCGACTCCGGCGGGCGCCATTTTTGCCAAAATCACGCGCGAACCCAGTCGGGACCTGATGTCTGCATATGAATCAATGAGTTGCTCTTCATCCCCGATATTAAGAATGACCCCTTTTTGCTCTGTCTTGTGTACGAGGCCAGGTTTGGCCGTCTTCAGAACCAGTGGATACCCAAGTTCCATTGCCAGCGCCTTTAACTCGTCGCCGGTTTCTGCGATTTGCGATCGAACCGCTGCAATCCCGAAGTCGCGTAACAGCGAAAGTGATCGTTCTTCATCCAGCAACGGACTGTCTTGTAATCGTTTGGACCAGTTTGTGGCCGTTTCTTGCACCGCTGCCGCGGCCTTCATTGGCGGCCTCTGCAAGAAATCCCGATAGTTCATAAGGCCGCGAACACCACGCAGGAATGTCGAAACGCCATCGACAACCGGAAAACCGTTGTGTGTTGTTGCAACAACCAACGGATCACAACCCGTGCCCTGGCGCGCCGCAACCAACGCGACCGGTTTGCCGGACAGGTCACTGGCGTGTCTCATGCGGTGCACATAACTTGCGTAGATAAACCCGTCAGGTGCCCGATCGTGAACGATAGCGCCAAGCGCAACGCCGTCGTCCTGCATCATCAGGGTAAGGCATTCTGTCATTTGCGAATTCGCAGTTTCGCCACCGCGACTCCAGCCGTCCAACGGGTTAACCGCCGGCAGTTCCGGATCAAGCACCGCTTCAAGTGCCGCGACGGTGTCTGCGCCGAGCTCGGTCAGTGGCACTCCTGCGGTATCGGCGAGATCGACCATTAGCTGGCGCTCACCACCGGAGTCATGCAGTGTCGCGAGACCACCGGGCCCGATCGGATGTAATTCCGCGAACAGAATTAACGCGGTCGCCAGCTCATCCATATCATGCACACGATGTACACCGTAACGTTCGAACAATGCGTCGTAAGTTGCATCATCACCGGCCAGCGCACCTGAGTGAGAAACTGTTAGTTCGGCAGACTTCCTCGTGCGACCCACTTTCAGAGCAACAACGGGAATACGCTTTCGTACCGCTTTTTCCAATGCGGCCCTGAATCCCTCGGGATTTCGGGCCGTTTCTACAAACAGGCCGACGACTTTTGTTTCAGGCAGCTCAAGCACGAAGTCCAGGTACTGATCCATCGAGACGCTTAGCTCGTTACCCGTCGACACGGCGAAGTTCAGCCTTAGTCTTTCTTCGCAATCGATAATGCCGCACATGCCGGAACCGGAATGACTGATCAGGCTCGCATTGCCCGGCGCCACATGCATGCGGCTGTCGAATCCGCACGCCCAGACACTATCGCGGATGTTGTAGAAACCCATGCCGTTGGCACCACACACCAACATCCCCGCAGCATGGATCTTTTCTCGAATGCGGTCTTTCAGGAATGGCTCTTTATCATCGTCCACATACATCGACGACATCAGCACGGCGGCTGGGACCGCAAGCTCTATTGCCGCGTCGAACACTGCTTCGATGCGCTGGTCGGAAACTGCGAAAATGACAAGGTCGGGCACTTCCGGGAGATCAGTCAGGCTTTTGTAACAGCGCAAGGACTGCAGTGCATCGTAACCGGGATTTACCGGATATATGTTGCCGGAAAATCCTCCACGTATGAGGTTCGTTAGCGACCACTCGCCCATTGAATCCTCTCGCGCGGACGCGCCGACGACGGCGACTGACCGGGGGCGCAGAAGAGGATCAAGTTCATGCTTCATATTCGGGTTGCGATATGCTGTGGGAGCGGCTTTAGCCGCGAATAGGGGCCGAGCATTCGCGGCTAAAGCCGCTCCCACAGCATGTCGCCAAAGTTAGATTATCTCAGTACGGTCCAGGCGGCGTAGCACGTCGTCTCGGCGGATCCCAAAACGGTTTGTCCACAACCGTCGCCTCGGCCATCAATCGGGACCAGTGCATTTCTCGCTGATAGAAAACCTCGACATAAAGCTTGTCGCCAACCTTGCCGTGCGGCGTTCTTACCGTACCAATCGCAATATTCTGTTTACAAACCGGTGACCACGCAGCCGATGTGATGAAACCCACTTCCTTTTTCCGCCCGCCGGATTTCGCATAAATATATGAATGATGCGCCGCTTTGTTGCCTTCGATATCGAGCTTGACCAATCTCCAGGTCGAGCCCTCGCGCTTTTCCTTTGCCAGGGCGCGGCGGCCGTTAAAGTTTGGCTTTTTGAAATCAACCAACCAGTCCAGGCCCAATTCGAACGGTGAACGCGAGCGACCGGAACGGACCGTAACATTGGCTGGCAGGAAGTCGACGTAGGCAGCGATGTAGCCCGCTTCGATGCGTGACTGTTCGAGTGCATCCGTTCCCATCGCCCTGATGCCGTGAAACTCGCCCGCTGCAAAAAGTGCGTCCCAGAAAGCCTCCGCTTTATCCGGCGACAGCCACACCTCATAGCCGAGATCACCCGTAAAGCCAGTGCGTGAGACCATGAGTTCAGTGCCCTCGAAGTCGAAATGTGTGAGGCCGAACATTTTCAGATTTTCGATACCATCGAGATTCATTTTGTTGAGTATGCTGAATGACGTCGGCCCCTGAATGGCCAAAGCGGCGATGTCATGCGTTTCATCGACAATCGACACGTCCATACCAATGGCCGCTGCCTGAAACCAGGCCATATGACGCTCCTGGGAGCACAGCCGGTATTCACCTTCCCTGAGATGAAAAATGGTGCCGTCATCGATGACCTGCCCGTCGTCATCACACCACACGGCATACGCGACGCGGCCCGGCTTGATTTTCCGCATATCGCGCGTGACCAGTCTATTCAGAAATACCAGGCTGTCGGGACCTGTAATGCGGTACTTGGTCATTGGTGTCAGATCAAAAACACCCGTGCTGTTGCGAATTGAGAAGTATTCGAGCGTAGTGTCGAAGAAACCGTCGGCGCTGGAATAACCTTTCCATTCGTGCCAGCGATTGAGGCGGTCGAGTTCCGCCTGCCGCGGATAAAATGGCGACCTGAAGCGGGCCTGTTCGACTTCCTGGATTGTCATGCTGATTTCTCCCGCTTCAGAATGCTGCGCGCCGCATTTCTGCCGGCCGCACCGCTCACACCACCACCCGGGTGTGCTCCGGCACCGCACAGATAGAGTCCGTCCAGCGGCATCGCGTATTGCGCTGCGCCGCCTACGGGCCGCGTAAACAGGAACTGATCAAGCGTCAACTCACCATGATGCCAGTGCCCACCGGTTATATTAAATTGCTGCTCAATATCGGCCGGCGTCAGCATTTCCGTTGCCGTTATTCGGCTGCGAATGTCCGGTGCATACTCGGCGATTTTGTCGATAGCCACTTCAGTAAATACGTCACGCGTTTTATCGGACCAGCCTTCTTTAAGATTGTACGGCGCATATTGCACGATGGCAGACATCACATGTTTGCCGGTCGGCGCGAGTGTAGTGTCACGAAAACTTGGAAAAGTGATTTCCAATATCGGGTTCGAAGAAGTCTCCCCGTACTTGGCATGATTGAATGCACGCTCGACGTATTTATGATCCGGCGCTATCAGGATACGATCTCCATACTCGCGCTTGTCCATACCATTGATGTCCGGCAAGCCGTCCAGCGCAAGATGCAATTTCGCGGCATTACCCTGAGAGCGCAGGTGATGAATACGACGTGTAAAACCTGTTTCGACGTTACGAGCTGAGACCAGGTCCATTATGGTTGATTTTGGATCTGCATTAGACACAACCAGCCAGCTGGAGAACGATTCACCATCTTCAGTTTCCACGCCTGCGGCACGACCATTTTCAATGACGATCTTTTTAACCCGCATACCGGTTCGAATGGTTGCTCCATTATCTCTTGCGGATTGCGCAAGTGCATTCGAAACCGCGCCCATGCCGCCCACCGGCATGCTCAGCGTGCCGTGCGATCCGGCCAGCCGGTACAGGTAAGTCAGTATGGTGTTCGGCGATCTTGGCCCGAGGTGTGTGCCGAGCACGGCGTCTACACTCAATGCACCTTTCAAAAGGGGACTTTCGAAGCGCTCTTCGAGCTCATCAAAAATATTGATGCCAATCAGGCGCAAAAACTGCTGCATCTCTGTTTTGCCAAGTCGGCGCAGGTCAAAGCCGAGCTGCGCAAGCGTGAACATATCTGTTTTGCTGGCGTCTTTGCCGAGGCGGGGTGGAGATTTATTGAGGAATGTCTTAAGGAAGTCCGCGAAGCGCGTCATGCGTCGTCGGAAGTCTCTGTAGCTGGCCGCATCTTCATCGCTGGTACCGAAAATTTCGTCGCCATTAAGGCGTATGTGGTTACCATCCGTCGCCAGCGCGATAGTGCCAATCCGGTCCGCTGCAAGGTCGAATTTCAGACCAAGATCCTTTTTCACTTGCGGTTGCAACTGGTACAACAAATGTGCGCAGGCTGACACCGAGTACCCCTCGGCGAAAGACCGGCTTACAGCAGCACCGCCAACCTGGTCGTTAGCTTCAAGAACCAGCACCTTCTTACCGGCCTTTGCGAGTAGCGACGCACATACCAGGCCGTTATGACCCGCCCCTACAACAATCGCGTCGAATCTCTCGCTCATTAGTCGTCACCAAAATTGGCAGGCGTAATATCCGGACGCCTGAGATCGCTGAGTATTTCACGTGCTGCATTACAACCGGGGGCTGCCATAACACCGCCACCGGGGTGCGTGCTCGAGCCACACATATAAAGCCCGCTGACCGGTCCGCGGTACTGAGCGTATCCCGGTATGGGTCTGTTGAACATCAGCTGATCCATAGTCAACTCGCCATGGAAAATATTACCTTCAGTCAGCCCGGCCTCGTTTTCAATCTCGCGCGGCGTGCGAACTTCGACATGCAGTATAAGGTCTTTGAAATCCGGGCTGTAATCAGCGATCTGGTCGATTACGGTTTGCCCAAATTGATCACGCTCTTCGTCGGTCCACTCGCGGCCCTCAATTTTGGCCGGGCAATATTGTACGAAACAACTCATGAAGTGTTTACCCGGCGGCGCCATCGTTGGGTCTGAAAGCGTCGGGATAACCATATCGACGTATGGATCCTTCGACCAGGTGCCCTCCTTCCAGTCGTCATAGGCACGCTCCATGCGCTCCATCGAGTCGATAAAATGCATATCGCCATCCAGTAGCGGGCTGCCTTTTGGCAATGCAGGAAAAGTCGGCATGCCATCCAGTGCGATATTCAGCTTCCCGGAAGAACCACGAATCTTGAAGTTTTTTACCTGGTTGTAGAAGTCCGCATCGAGGTCATTCTTGTCCATGCATTTAAGGAAGGTACGTTTTACGTCCATCGCCGAAACAACAATGCGGGCGTCAATCTCTTCGCCACTGCTTAGTGCTACGCCCTTGACCTTGCCGTTTTTCACAACGATCTGTTCAACGCCCGCGTCAGTACGCAGCTCGCCGCCGTAGGACAGAAACGCCTTGCTGATAGCGTCGGCGACGGATCCCATGCCGCCGCGCGCATAACCCCAGGCACCGATATTGCCATCCACGTCGCCCATGTAATGGTGCAAAAGCACGTAGGCCGTACCCGGCGAGTGAATTCCGAGTGCAGTGCCAATAATTCCGCTGCCCGACAACGCTGCCTTGATGACATCTGTTTCGAAATACTCGTCCAGATACTCCGCAACGCTCATTGTCCAGAAACGGACCGTGTCGTACATGCGTTGCTCGCCCATTTCGTAGAATTTGGCGCCAAGATGGGCCAGTTCTTTCAGGTCTTTTGGCTTAAAGGAAGTGGGGTCGGGTGGTGTGCGCAACAGGAAATCACGAATAAACCGGCACTGACGCATGGTGTCCGCTGAATACCTCTCATAGGCGTCTGCATCTGCTTTGGAAAACCTGGCGTACTCACGATAATGAACTTCCTCGTCGGGGTAGCTGCCGAGGTAGTCGCCATTCTCCATGAATACCGTGCCACCACCGTAGGGCGTTATCTGCAGACCATGTCTTGCAAGCTCGAGGTCGCGAAAAATTTCCGGGCGCAACAAACTGCATACATAAGAACAGTTTGAATAAAACCAGTCCTTGTAAAGATTACGACTGACTGTCGCGCCACCGATGTAATCGTTTTTCTCCACGCACAAGACGTCGAGGCCGGATTTTGCGAGATAGGCTGCGTTGGTAAGGCCGTTATGTCCGGCGCCAACAACAATGGCATCGTATGTTTTCATCGATTCAGATCGCTCTGTCTTATTCTGTTAGTGGTAGCTGGCTTGCCGCTCACAATAGTTTTTATGGCGTCACACACTCTGCGCGCAACCTTTTTTTATGTTTTGTTTTCTGATCGTAATGTCCACCGCTGTTTCAAATTTGTCCAGCGTTTCGGCAAGGCATTTCACATCATGAGCCTCACACATAAACCATGGCTCCCTGGAATCCGGCTCAACCAGGATGCCCAGCTCGTGTAACTCTGGTGCCAGTGAATCGTAGAACTCGTAATTCGTATTTACCCAGTCGCGGTAGTCCACCGGCGCCTTTTCGCTAAAGAACAAGCCCATCATCGACGGGTGCCCGACAAAACTGTGCTCGATTCCCCGTTGCGTAAGAATCCCGCTCAACCCTGCCTGCAGGTCTTCGCCGTATTTTTGTATCGTTGCCAGCGCATCAGTTTCATCAAGGATTTGCAGGGTCTTGTTGGCAGCGGCCAGCGCAACAGAATGCGCCGTGAAAGTACCGCCGTGCACGACGCCATCACCGACTTTACGCATGATTTCCTCGCGACCAGCCACGACCGAAATCGGGTACCCATTGCCAAGCGCTTTTGCGAAAGTGCAAATATCAGATTTGACGCCGAGTAGTTCCTGTACGCCGCCCTTCGCAACTCTGAATCCGGTTTTGACTTCGTCAACGATCAGTACGACGTTGTACTTGTCACAGAGTGCCCGAACGTCGGCAAGATACTCCGCTGTAGCGGTCAGGCCGCAGCAATTGCCCATGATCGGCTCGATTAGAAACGCGCCAATATCCTGGTGGTTCTTCTTTAGAACATCCTCAACGGCATTGGCGTCGTTAAGTGGAACCGCGTGAAAAAGCGGCTTCATCAATTCAGGTACACCCTCACCATATGGCAGTACTTCCGGAGCACCGTCCTGCGGTTTCCAGTCTTCTACTTCCGTATACCAGAGCACCTCGGTAAACAGGCCGTGATAGCCACCTTCCAGAATAATGTGTCCATCCTTGCCGGTGAACGCGCGTGCAATTCTCAGCGCAGCCATTACGGCTTCTGTACCGGAATTGGAAAATCGCACTAACTCAGCTGCCGGTACCATAGCGCTGATTTTGGCAGCCACCTCGTACTCAAGCTCGGTGCCCAACGCAAACACTCCACCAACTTCTATTCCGGCACGAGCAGCATCGTCTACGCGCGAATCCGCATAGCCGAGAATCGCGGGGCCATATGCCAGCCGGTAGTCGATGTATTCGTTGTCATCAATATCCCAGAGGCGCGCACCCTTACCGCGCTTAACGTAAATTGTTTTGTCATCACCCCAGTAGCGAAAGTTTGAAGACACACCGAGTGGCAATTTTGTAATCGCCTTGCGGAAATGTTGATTGGATTTTGCGAGCGACCTCATAGGGCCTCCGGTTGACCTGTTACCGGCCTAGAATCTCACGGCGACGGCACCAAAGTCCAGATAAATGAATGAATACTCATTCATTTTATGGCACAATCTACTTTATTAACAAAAGCTTACACACCTCACATATGTATAAGCTATTGAATAATCGACGAGTTTCCATGCATGGTCATTGCCAAAGAAAAAACAGGCCGACGGGCACTTTCAAAGGAACGCCGACAGCAGCAGCTTCTCGATGCGACTATCAAGTGTATCTCCAATAAGGGCCTCGGCAGCATGACGCTCGCCGACGTTGCGAACGAAGCCGGACTGTCGCAGGGCATTGTTAACCTGCACTTCAAAAGCAAAGACAACCTGCTGAAGGAAACACTGAATTACCTGTTTGAAGACTACGATACCGAGTTCATGCGGACAGTTGCCAAATCACCGCCGCAAGCCGCAGCGAAACTGCTTGCACTCATGGAAATGGACCTCAAGCCATCCATCTGCGATCACAAAAAACTCGCTGTCTGGTTCGCTTTTTGGGGGGAAGCGAAAGCGGTCCCAACTTACCGCAAGATTTGTGCGGCGTATGAGCAAAAGTACGACTCAATCATGCTGGACCTTGCCCAAGACATAATTAGTGAGGGAAATTACTCAAATATCGATGCACAAACGGTCACTGACGTACTGACATCAGTGACCGATGGCCTCTGGCTGGCCTGCTTGATTCACCCAAAGACATTCAATCGCAGCACTGCAATGAAATCGATCTACAGTTACCTGCACGCAGTGTTCCCTGATCATTATCCGAAAGAGTGAGGCGCCCGAGTTGAAAATAGAATTAAGCGATAGCGCTATTGAATGGCAGCGACATGCAAGGTCGTACGCTGACGAATATCTGCAGCCGCATGAAGTGGATGCGGAAATGAATGAGGGGATGTTGGCCCCCGAAATCACGAAACGAAACAAAGCGCGCGCGATTGAACTTGGTTTCAGCGCAATGGATGTGCCAAAAGCATACGGCGGCCTGGAATTGCCACTGGTCGAACAGGTAGCCGTCTGGGAGCAGCTGGGCCGGGTGACGAACGCCCTCTCTTGGTGTTTCTCTGAGCCACAGAAATGGATGTTCGAAGCATGCGCAGAACCGCAAATCGAAAAATACATATTGCCGATGATGCATGGCGAATTAAAAGACTGTTACGCCATCACCGAATCCGGGCCCGGTTCGGATGTTGCCGCGCTTGAAGCGACGGCGACTGAAGACAATGGCTCCTATATTCTGAACGGTGAAAAATGGTACGTAACCAGCGCCAACCTCGCTGATTTCTTCTGGTTCCAGGCCCGCATACCGGATGAAAATGATGAGGCATTATTCCTGGTCGACCAGGGAACCGACGGCATTGAGATGACCGCATCACCATTGTTCAGTCACACCTATGCGGCCCACCATCCAACCTACCGATTTGCAGATGTCGCTGTGCCAACAGATCAGCGAGTCGGCAAACCGGGCGACGGAATGGCGTTCACGAAAAGCTGGTTTCGTCACGAGCGGCTTATGATTGGCGCACGCTGTTGTGGCGCAGCCGCCCGATTGATCGAGGAAGCCACTGCATTCGCACAGCAACGTATCGTGGATGGCGCGCCATTGAGCGAGAAACAGGCAATCCAGTTCATGCTCGCCGACAGCGCCAGCGAACTGTGGGCAGCCCGTCTTATGACCTTTGAAGCCGCAGCAGCCAATGATCGTGGCGAAAACCTCAAAGCAATGCACAACCGCTGCTCCATGGTGAAACTATTCGTCTCCGAAATGGCCAATCGGGTAGCGGACCGGGCGGTGCAGATTTTTGGGGGTCGCGGATACATGCGTGAGAACGTCGCGGAGCGTTTCTTCCGCGAACTGCGGGTGGATCGAATCTGGGAAGGCACGAGCGAGATTCAGCGGCTGATTATTGCGCGGAGTCTGCTAAAGCGTGGACTTGACGAAATGTGAATAGCGACTTTTGTGTCGGGCCCGGGCGGCAGCACGCTGCCGATGCTGATATTTTCCAGGGTGAAGCTCGACCTAACGCCGGACATCAATGCGCTGACAACATTAATTATCGTATTTGTCAGCATCGGCGTGATCCTGACGTGGATGGCGACCAGGCGAGCACAGCGGAAGACCGGCTAGGCTTGCAACTGCGCCTGCGGTGAGCGCCGCAGCTCCTGCAAAATCCAGTCTATGTAAACCTGCTCTGCTCTTTCCATACCGGAAAACGGACCTGGTTGGTAATAGCGGGAATTAACGCCCTTCCAGTTATTGACGATTATTTTTTCATCTGCGTAGGTTGTAATATCCCACAGCCACACCAGTTTTTCGCGATCATAGTCTTTACCTTCGACCGCATCGCCACGCACCATCCAGTATATTTTGCACTCGCAATGTAAGTGGTCAACTGGGGTAAAGACATACACCACAACATGATCGCTGTATGCGAGCATGAAGGAACAGTGGCCAATGGTAAAATCAGAGGCGCCACAATCAAAATCAGTCAGGTTGCCAAGCAATGGTGCCAACGGCTCACCATCTTCGCTGCCAGTCTTGTAACCATCGAATAATGCAGTTCTGCTGTAGCCGTAACCCTGCTCGCCAGGTTTTGCCGCGGTGTCGATGAAATCGTGATCGATATCTTTCAGGCCGCACGCCGCCATTTTCTCGTGCATATGCCCCTGTACGCGCTCGCGCTTATTCCTGTCGAGCATCAGCGTATGCATCTTCGCGTATTCAGGGTGAGATGTAGCGCAGTGATAGCACTCCTGGTAATTCTCAACGGCCAGCTTCCAGTTTGCGGCAATTGGATAGGTTTTCTGCGCAGCAACTTTCAGGTTTTCGAAATCAAACATCGCCATCGGCTCGGCCAGATCACGTTGTGCACCTTTCAGTGACGGTGGATCACTGCAGAAACTGATGAAAATCAGCCCGTGCACAACTTCAACCGAGACATCGTGCAGGCTGTAATCGGCCTTGTCGAAATTCTCCGGCATATTCCGGGCGGCCAGCAATTTGCCATCCGTATCATAGATCCAGCCGTGATAGGGGCACTCAAACTTTCGCGTGTGACCTGATTTTTCGAGACAAACGCGCGAACCGCGGTGACGACACACGTTTGCGAAAGCCTTGATCTCGCCACCCTGGCTTCGGACAATGATCGCCGACTCATTGGCAATACTGAAAACCTTGAAATCACCAGCTTCCGGCAGCTGTGACTGATGCCCGGCAAAGGTCCAGTTGCGCATAACGATGCAGTCAAGCTCAAGCTGGTAGATTTCCGGATCCGTATAAAAACGTTGTTCGAGAGACCAGCCCGGTTTTTGACAGGCAATCAGTTCACGTATTGATCTTGTGTCGTGCATGCTCTCGAGTACCCTTCCAGATGGTGAGTGAATTCGTCAATTATCGTCCAATATATTGTAAATTGTGACGGCGTTGTGTCGAAACCCGCGTTTCACTTTGTGGTGTGGCGTACCAGTATATGAATATCACCACGCTATGCTCACCCGGTGGAGACGGTAATTATTAACAAATTCTTGTTTGCCTTGCTGGTTGCTGTGTTGCTGCAAGGCTGTGGTGATAAAACGGAAGCCGTAGCGGCGCGGGCGGATGCCGCAGCAACACCATCTCCATTCAAACCTGCATCAACGGTAGCGCAAATCAAAAGCCAGCTAAGGAAACTGCCAACCGATGATATCTGGTGGGCCGTCAACGGCGAGGACATGGCGTGGAACTTCAGGAACCTGCACCAGATCTTTCCCACCGTAAATGTCTATCGCAACGGACCGGTGCGCGAACTCGTCGAGCGACCGATGCCGGAAATCGCCGCATTCATTGTCGATACGCCGGAAGGTCCAATGACTTTCGAATCCTTCATCGAAAGCGAGCAATCGACGGCAATGGGGGTGGTCATCCTGCATCGAGGGGAAATCGTATACGAACGGTATCCGCGAATGCAGGACTACGAAAAACCGGTCTACTGGTCGGTGGCAAAAGTTTTCGTGTCGAGCGTCATCCGAATTCTTGAAGAACGTGGCGAAATAGACGTCAGCCTGCCAATAGAGTCGTATTTGCCCGAGCTCAGCGAATCGAGTTTCTCCGGAATTTCGGTGCGCAACCTGCTGGACATGGCAAGCGGCCTCGATTGCCCGGACGAGTATGAGACCCGCGATTCCTGTTATTACCGTTATTCCATGGCTATAGGCGATGGCTTCCGAACCGAAAATGCACCGGACAATCCGTATGACTTTGCAGCATCGCTGCAGGTCTCCAGTCACGCCGAGCCGGGTGAAAGATTCTCCTATTCGGGCTTCAACACTTTTGTTCTCGCCTGGCTGGTCGAAAAGGTGACCGGTATGCCATTCCAGGACGCGTTTACGAAGGAGATCTGGTATGCGATCGGCGCGGAAGCTGATGCATCGTACATTGCGCCACGCTACGGCACGCCGGTAACACATGGCGGATTCATGGCGCGCATGCGTGATGTAGCGCGTTTCGGTTTGCTGTTTACACCAAGTTACAGCGTCGTCTCAGACAAGCAAATAATTACTGATGCACATCTTGAGTTGCTTCGTTCCGGCGGTAATCCGGCGCTGCGTGCAAATGCAGGATTGCCAACTGTCGAAGAGAGCGGCATCAGTCACAACGTCTACCAATGGGACGAAATTTACGCCAACGGAAATTTTTATAAGGGCGGTTGGGCTGGCCAGGGATTGCTGGTTAATCCGCAACGCGACGTGGTCGCCGTTTTTACAAGTTACTTCAAGGAGGACTACAGCGAAACCAGGCTGGAACCGCGTGTGTTCCAGGTAATTGATGGAATTTTTGGACAAGCAGGTCTGTCTGAGTGATTGTGCGAAATCTACTCGCACTCCTGCTGCTATTTTCGAGCCTGACCTGCGCCTCTGAGCCGGAAGTCGTTATCAATGGGGAAACACTTCGCGGAAAACAAATAGATGGCCTTGATATCTCCGCCTTTCTTGGCGTTCCGTTCGCCGCCGCACCTATCGGTGATCTGCGCTGGCAGGGCCCACAAGAATACGAATCAACGCGCGATGTTCGTAATGCCGCCGAATTCGCACCAGCCTGCATGCAAATGCAGCGAATTGTCGACTGGTATCGCGACCTTGCAGCGTTATTCGGCAACGCCCGAGATGTCGTTGCCGACCTCCCGGTAAGCGAGGACTGCCTGTATCTGAATGTCTGGAGCCCCGCCATCGACAGCAACGAGAAACTGCCGGTCATGGTTTACGTTCACGGTGGCAGCAACCGCAGCGGCTGGTCATGGGAACCCAACTACCATGGTCACGCACTGGCACAACATGGTGTTGTCGTTGTCAGTATTGCCTACCGGCTCGGCGATTTCGGTTTTTTCGCACACCCGGAACTGGACCAGGGTCCGGTGGTTGCTAATTTCGGTTTGTGGGATCAGATCGCAGCCCTGCAATGGATTCAGGATCACATCGCAGCGTTCGGTGGTGATGCAGATCGCATCACGCTGTTCGGTGAGTCGTCCGGTAGTGCCAATATTGTTGCGTTAGTGTTTGCAGAAAATACGGACGATCTCTTTCAACAGGTAATCCTGCAAAGCACGGCTGGTTTCGGGCTACGCGATGTCCATTCGCTTGCCGACGAGCAACGGCGCGGTGTCCGGATTGCGCAGGCACTGGGTGAGGATAACCCGCTTACCATCGCACAGATGCGCGAAATTTCGGCAGGGGAGCTTTTGCAACGAGCTGACGAAATTTCCCAGGGCTACTACCACTCACCTGTACTTGATGGCGTCCTTTTGCAGGAATCTGTTGCCAGCAAACTCTCGTCCGGAAATTTTCGCGCCAGATCAATGATTATTGGCAGCAATGCCGAGGAGTGGTATGCCTATATAGCGGAGGATGCCGATGCCGGGAGTGAGCGGAAAATGGCAGCGGAATTTTTCCCGTCAGATTCAACCGCGGCACTCAGAGCCGTCGCAGCAGAGCCGGATATTCGACTGCGGATGGACCGACTGCGTACCGCAGCCCGAATGTTATGCCCGGGACAATTTCTCGCAGAAGAAATGTCGGCGGCAGGCGCCGACACCTGGATGTACCTGTTTTCCCGAGCCCGGGAAGGACGCGCCGGTGAATTGTGGCGGGCCTACCATGGCGTTGAGTTACCCTACGTATTCGGCACGCATGACGCGTGGATGGAAACCAGTGAAACTGATTTGCAGGTTACTGCCGCTACAATGTCTTACTGGTCGCAGTTTGCGAAAACCGGCAACCCGAATGGACCCACAATGGCAAACTGGCCTGACTTTTCGAAACCTGGTTTTGGTGTTCAGGAAATCAACGAGCCCGTGCGCACAATAAATACCCCTGAACCTGAACTTTGCAGGATCTACAGGGACGAGTTACACCAGAGCAGGTAATAACAGACTGGAGCTTTAATGGAACAGAGCAAAACAGACTGGGTAAATTTCGGCGCCTGCGTTGCGATCATGTTTCTTGTCTGCCTGCCGCTAGCGTTGTCACCGGACACCAGCGGCAAATTGATGCAGTCGATGTACGATTTTATTGCCAACGAACTCGGCATCCTCTATCTGCTCGCCGGTGTAGGTTGTATCGGGCTTCTTATCTGGATCGCGAGCAGTCGTTTCGGCGCAGTCAAACTCGGCGACGCCGACGAATCCCCCGAATTTTCAACGCTCAGCTGGGTTGCGATGCTTTTCTGCGCAGGTGTTGGTGCAGGACTTATGTACTGGTGCGGCATCGAATGGTCGTTCTACTATCAGTCGCCGCCATTCGGGGTCGCACCGAGAAGCACAGAGGCAGCCGAATGGGCCTCAACCTACGGCATGTATCACTGGGGTATTTCCGCCTGGGCTTTCTATTGCCTGCCAACGATTGCCATCGCGTATCCCTACTACGTAAAAAAACTGCCCTATCTTCGTTTCAGCAGCAGTTGCCACTACTTTCTCAAGGGACACGAGCATGGTGCGGTAAGCCGCGGCATAGACTTCCTGTTCATGATTGCATTGATCGGCGGCGCGGCGTCCTCACTCGGATTCTCCTCTCCGATGATTGCCGCCTTGCTGGCCCGGCTGTTCGATATACCGCTCTCATTCGGTCTGGAATTCGCTGTTGTTATTCTTTGTGTCGTTTTGTTTGCGTGTAGTGTCTGGCTTGGTTTACAAAAAGGCATCAAGCGCCTGAGTGACGCGAACTTGCTGCTGGCGTTCAGCTTGCTGATTTTTGTGCTGATAGCGGGTCCCACTTTGTTCCTGCTAAAGACGAGTATCAACAGTGTCGGCCTGTTAGCGCAGAATTTCGTGCGCATGAGTTTCTGGACAGATCCGTTAACCGACTCCGGTTTCGTGGAAAGCTGGACGATATTCTACTGGGCCTGGTGGATCGCATTTGCTCCCTATGTCGGTCTGTTCGTCACACGAATTTCACGGGGCCGGACAATTCGGCAAGTGATTGTCGGGATGCTGGTGCTCGGCTCTCTGGGTGGCTGGATGTTCTACATGATCCTGGGGAATTACTCCATGTACCTGGAATTGGAGGGGGTGGTCGCTGTTAGCAACATCGTTGAGTCACAAAGCGGCAACCACGCCATTATCGCCGTGTTGGATCAATTGCCGATGTCTACAGTTGCAATCGCCGTGTTTAGCCTGGTCGCACTCATTTTTTCCGCGACCACTTACGATTCAGCGTCTTACGCGCTGGCATCCGTTGCAACGTTATTCCTGAAAGCAGGTGACGATCCTGCCCGCTGGCACCGGGTGTTCTGGGCATTTGCCCTCGGCTTGCTACCCGTAACATTCATGTTCATTGGCGGAATCAAGGTACTGCAAACGACTTTACTGGTTGTGTCGCTGCCCATTCTTGTTGTTGGTGTGGTGATGTCTGTTTCTCTGGTGAAATCACTCGGCGAGGACTATCCCGTGACGAAAGATTCGGTCGACTAAAATTCCACCACGTCGCTAGTGTCCTTTTTGCCCTTTGCAGCCTTCTGCAACCAGCTTGTGGTTTCCTTGAGTCCACCAAAGGTAAACAAGTGTGTGCTTAGTGGCTGACCGGTATCCAAACGGTACTGCCCGATCGCCGCTAGCTGTTCCCACGGTGCGGCGCGGCGCAGCAGTTCGAAAGCCAGATTTTTATTCGCCTGCAATTTCCTTACCGAAGTCTGAACACCGCAAATTCGTGCGTAGCGCAACAGGGTCCCGAATTTAGCCGGGCCCGGAATTCCGGCGTGAATAGGAAGGCCAGGATATTTTTCATGTGTCGCACGGCACCACGCAATGATTGCAGTTGCCTGGAACGAAAACTGCGTGACAACATACGGATCGATCGCTGCTGACTTACAAGCTGCAAGTTTCTCTTGCATAGCCTGGTTGAGGACCACAGCATCAATAGCGGGGTGTCCGTCCGGATAGCCGGCAATACCGATTCGCGTGATCCCATGCTTTGCGGGCAGACCCGACTCAATCACATCAAGAGCGCTGTCATACGGACCCAGAGATTCAGACAAGTCTCCACCGACAAGCAGAATCTCGTTAACGCCAGCTCGCTCGCCGAAGCCAGCAAGGTAATCATCGAGCGCCTGCTCCGATGGCATTCGTCGTGCAGCGATGTGCGGAACCGGCCTGAACCCGGCGGCCCTGATTTGCTCGGCTGCCTTAATTCGTGCCGCGGTGCCCTCGCCAGCCACCGCATTGACATAGACACGCCCACCCGGGGCCAAAAGATGACCATAATGTTGCAGTGCCGCGAGGTCGTGCACGCCAATTTCCAGCGAAAGGTCTGTCAGCGCTTCATACAACGATCTTTTTTCAGCCTGAGTCACGCTTATGTCCTTATTTCGATGCCTGGCGTGCACTCAGCCCGGTGTCTTGCCATTCAAAATGAAACGCAAACCTGATCGGGCTCATCGTAAACTGCCGAACGGTTTCGCTCTACGTTTGTACAGGGTAACCAATAATAGTATTTTGTTCATTATTGCCGCATTACAGTAGCCGAATATTATGCCCCTGGTCGCCCACAATGATTTGCCCGCGTTTTCGCGCTTACGTGCCCGCGGCCACGAAGTGTTGTCGTTACATCGGGCACAGGAACAAGACATTCGCGAACTGCATATCGGTTTTCTCAATATGATGCCCGATGCAGCCCTGACAGCGACCGAACAACAGTTCATAAAGCTGGTTGGCGGCTGCAACAAAATTGCTCAGTTTTACGTCTACCCGTTTACCATACCAGAGTTAAATCGCGGCGCAGTGGCGCGCGAACACATCGACAAGTACTACTTCGATTTTGCAGACCTGGCGAAAGAGGGTCTGGATGCCCTGATCATCACCGGCACGAATATTGCCAACCCATCCCTGGACGAGGAGCCCTTCTGGGAGCCGTTGATCGAGATAGTGAAGTGGGCTGAATCCAACGTCGCCTCCATTCTTTGTTCCTGCCTTGCAACTCATGCACTGGTTAAACATCTGCACGGAGTCGATAGACAACCATTGCCACAAAAACAGTGGGGCGTGTACAGCCACAGGATTAACGAGCCCGAACATCCGTTAATGAGCGACATCAATACGCGCTTTGACGCACCGCATTCGCGTTACAACGCAGTAACCCGAGCACAGCTCGAGCAAGCCGGCCTGACAGTACTCGTCGAGAGCGCAGAAGTGGGTGTGCACCTGGCAGTGAGTCCCGATCAGTTTCGCATTGTCTATTTTCAGGGTCACCCTGAGTATGATGCGGTGAGCCTTCTAAAAGAATACAAACGCGAGGCTCTCCGTTATCTCAATGGTGAACTCGATGCCGCTCCACCGTTTCCGGAAAACTATTTTTCCGCAGAGGCGGGCGCTATTGCTGCTCAGTTTGTCGAGCGCTGCGATATTGCGACGCGTGAGCGAAGCGACTTGCCGGAATTTCCCGCTGAGGAGCTGGCGCAACTCGTCGACAACACCTGGACTGATACCGGCAAGGCAATCGTCAATAACTGGCTGGGACTCGTCTACCAATTGACCAACCATGAACGCAACCAGCAGTTCATGCCCGAGGTCGACCCGGACGACCCGTTACAGCTGAACATCACTGTTCCCTGAAGCTCCGGGTTGCGTGTATGATTTGCGTCCCCGCAACGACAGTTTGACTGTCTGAACAAGTAAAGGATTAACAGCAATGGGTTTCAGCACCAGGCAGATACATGCAGGCGTCACACCGGATCCAATTACCGGATCGATTCTGACACCGATTTACCAGACTACGACCTACGTCCAGCCATCCGTTGATGAGTATATGACGAAGGGATATACCTACTCCCGTTCCGGCAACCCGACGGTCAGGGCACTGGAATTGAAGCTCACCGATCTGGAAGGCGGCGTTGACTGCTCCTGCTTCGGCACCGGCATGGCGGCCGTGCAGGGAGTCATGCTCGCATTCCTGAATGCTGGTGATCACGCAATAATTTCCGACGTTGCGTATGGTGGTACCTACAGGTTGTGCACCAAGGTATTGAGTCGTTTTGGCGTGGAGTTTACCTTCGCTGACGGATCGGATCCGCAAGCTGTAGCCGCAGCGGTTCGCGACAACACGAAACTGTTCCTGACTGAAACGCCAGCGAATCCAACCATGAAGTGTTCGGACATCGCAGCTATCTCTGAGATTGCGAAAAAAGCCGGCGCTGTTCACGCGGTTGACAATACTTTCCTCACGCCCTACTACCAGCGCCCCCTTGAAATGGGTGCTGACATGTCGATCCACAGCACGACCAAGTACATGGATGGTCACAACGCGACCGTGGGCGGCGCTGTAATCAGCGCAACAGCAGAGCATGACGAAGCTGTGCGCTTTATTCAAAACAGTACCGGCAGCATCATGTCACCGCAGGTTGCCTGGCTAACCTTGCAGGGTTGCAAGACATTGTCATTGCGGATGGATCAACAGTCCGCGAACGCCATGGCAATTGCACAATTCCTCGAGGCACATCCAAAAGTCGAGCAAGTTTGTTATCCGGGGCTCGAATCATTTGCACAGCACGAGTTAGCCAAACGTCAGGCGAGTGGTTACGGTGCGATGCTCTGGTTTGAAGTTAAAGGCGGCCTCGCAGCGGGTAAGAAACTAATGGACGCCGTCGACGTGTGGAGTCTTGCCGAGAATCTCGGTTCGGTGGAATCACTGATCACGCACCCGGTAACCATGACGCATGCCGATGTAGAGGAAGCGGAGCGCGCACGTGTTGGCATCATTGATGGCCTGGTGCGCTTGTCGGCCGGTCTGGAAGATGTGGAAGATCTTATCGACGCGCTTGCCAAGGCGCTCGATCAGGTCTGAACCCGGGAAGCTGAAAATCTGTGGGTAAATAAATGTCGCATCACTGCTGTCCCATAAACTCAAAATCGGTGCCCGAATGAAGCATCAAGATGACTGGAATAGCCCGCAATCGCCCGCTGGGCGGGCTCCTACATTACTAATTAGCAATGTAGGAGCCCGCCCAGCGGGCGATGTCCCAAACCCGCAAAAATACCGGAACATTGCGCCAACACTTCAGCATATCACTGGGAAACTCGTCTTTATGGGACAGCAGTGATGTCGCATTTTTATCATTTCGACACGCTCAGTCTGCATGCCGGACAAACCGTAGATAGTGAATTCGGCGCGCGTGCGACACCAATTTACCAGACCACATCCTACGTCTTCCCCGACACCGATACCGCCGCCTCAATTTTTAACCTTGAGCGCGGCGGTCATGCTTATAGCCGCATTACCAATCCGACGGTAGGCGTACTTGAGCAACGTATTGCGGCACTTGAAGGTGGATCTGCGGCGGTTTGCACAGCATCTGGCATGGCAGCTACTTTTTGCGCGATAACGGCAATTCTCGGGCAGGGCGACCACATTGTGGCCTCCTCGCAAATGTACGGCGGCAACATCAGCCTGATGAAAAACACCTTGCCGCGCTTCGGTATCACCACAACATTCGTCGATCCGACCGACATAGAGGGATTTCGCGCGGCGCTACAGGACAACACTCGCCTGGTCTATGGCGAGTTGATCGGCAATCCCGGTCTCGACATCCTTGATCTCGAGGGCATCGCAGCTATCTGCGCCGACAATCACATCCCCTTCATGGTGGATGCGACCTTTAACACACCCTACCTGTGCCGCTGTTTTGATTATGGCGTCAATATCACCATCCATTCCGTCACCAAATGGATGGGCGGGCATGGCACTGCGATTGGTGGCGTGGTGATCGATGGTGGCAATTTTGACTGGGGCGCGAGTGACAAGTACCCGACGATCACCGACGACTATGCGCCGTTTTCAGGCATCAATTTCTGGGAGGAGTTCGGGCCTGGCGCTTTCGCTATGCGTATTCGCGCCGAGGCCATGCGTGATATTGGTCCAACAATGAGCCCGATGAACGCGTTCCTGTTGTTGCAGGGTGTTGAAACGTTGTCGTTGCGTATGGACAAACACCTGGCCAATACGAAAGCCATGCTTGAGTATCTGTCAGCTCATGAGCAGGTTTCCTGGGTCAGTCACCCCGATCTGTCGACGCATCGCAGTCATGCCCTGGCAAAAAAGTATCTGCCCAAGGGCGCGGGCTCCGTTGTCAGCTTTGGCGTCAAGGGCGGCAGGGACGCCGGCAAAGCATTTATTGAAAATGTTGAGTTGGCATCACACCTGGCCAATGTCGGTGATTCCAAGACGCTGATCATTCATCCTGCCACGACGACACATTCCCGGATCGATGCCGACGCGCTGGTCGCAGCTGGTATCAGTGATGACATGATTCGATTATCTGTCGGCCTTGAGGACATTGCTGATATCCAGGCTGATTTCGAGACCGGGTTTCGAGCAGCAAAGAAAATCGCAAACTCCTGACTATGTACTTTACGGTCAACGACAAAAAGGTTTTCGCCACCACTGGCGGAAAAGAGTTCGACAACAAAAAACCTGCCATTATTTTTTTGCATGGCAGCGGACTCGACCATACGTTCTGGGGTTTACACTCGCGCTTCTTCGCTTTTCGAAAATATGCTGTTCTGGTTCCCGATTTACCCGGACATAGCCATTCAGAAGGCGCAGCACTGACATCGATTGAAGCAATGGCAGACTGGCTGAATGCTGTCGTGACAGTGCTGGGCATTAAAAATATTTCGTTGGTCGCGCACTCACAAGGCTGTTTGATCGCGCTCGAATTCGCCGCGCGTTACTCACAGCAACTGCGCAGTGTTTCTTTTATAGCCAGCGGTTTGGCGACACCAGTGAACCCGGCGTTGATCGACAATGCCGAAAACAATCCGCAAGCCGCCATCGCGATGATGACGTCGTGGGGCTTTGGATCAGCCGGACATATGCACCAGGGCCCTATACCAGGCAATTCGATGTTGTCCGGTGGCCAGAAAATAATGTGGCGTAATGTACCCGACGAGCTGGCGACGGATTTAAAGGCATGCGATGCCTATCAGAATGGCAAATTAGCGGCTGCAAAAATAAGCGGACCCATTCAGGTCATTATTGGTGGTCAGGACCGCATGGCACCGCGCAAAGCGACGCGCGAACTGGTCGATCACCTGCCCAGCCCCGAAGTGCACGTCGTCACCCAAAGCGGTCATATGGTGCCGTTGGAAGCAGCGGATACCTGCCGGGACCTGCTGAAGGCATTCATTTTCACGCATAACCCGGCTACCTAGAGCCCGATTTGATCACAATTCTTTCGGCATTTTTTTCTGTGCTGGAAACCAGGGCCATTCACAGACTGTCAGTTGTTTCTCGCCGGATGGCGTTAACGCCATCAGCTCGGCACCGATGACGGCATCTTCCACACGCACGTTGGCGAAACCGATATTTTTCTTCAGCCGCGGAGAACGTACTACGCGCGTAATGTGCCCGACCGATTCGCCGCCGCGTTCGACTTTCCAGAATTCGCCGTTCGATCCCTCTGGCAGATCGCCTTGCAACTCGACACCAACGAGCCGTCGTTTAGGTCCATTTGCTTTTATTCTCTGTAGTGCTGTTTTACCGATGAAGTCGAGTTCCTGGTCGAAGTCGATCATCCACTCGAAACCCAGGACGAAAGGATCATCGTCCCGGGTAATGTCGGATACATACGAGAGCAGCCCACCTTCCACACTGCGTATTACATTCGGCGCGATTGGCGCAATATTGTAGGGCTGGCCAGCTGCCATAATCTTTTCCCACAGCTGCTCGCCATAACGTCCGTCACGAAGGTATATCTCGAACCCAAGTTCGCCGCTCCAGCCTGTTCTGGAGATCAACAGTGGTATGCCATCGAGTGTCGTCTCCTGCGACCAGTAGTACTTCATGTTCAGGACCCAGTCACCGAACAATTCGCGGGCAACGTGTGGTGACTTTGGTCCCTGCAGTTGTAATGGCGACACATCCGGTTCTATTACTCTGACATCTAACCCACTGTTGACAGCGATTCCGGATACCCACAGCAACACATCGCCATCGCCAGGAGAGAGCCAGAAGCGCTGCTCTTCAATTCGCAGCAGCACCGCATCATTGATGATGCCGCCGCGCTCATCGGTCAGAACCATGTACTGGCATTGACCGACCTGGCATTTCGACATGTCACGCGGCGTCAGGAACTGAATGAGGCGAAATGCGTCCGGTCCTTCGATTTCTATCTGCCGCTGACAGGTAACGTCCCAGAGTGTTACGTCGTTAACCAGGCTCCAGTATTCAGTAACAGCATCCGAATACGCGGTGGGCATATAAGTGTGGTTATAGACAGTGAATGCCCTGGCTCCGTAACGCAGCGTCGTCTCAAAAAATGGCGATTTGCGTACACGGGGCCCTATGGCGATCGCAGGACTGGCAGTGTTTTCACTCATTCGAAAGTATCCTGCAACCTTATGGACGCCACGACGTCCGGAACGTTAGGTTAATGTGCCCGACTCGAATTACAACGCCATTGCACCGGCCAATGATTTTACTTTGCCTCGTCTTTGTCTTTTTTGCGTTGCTCTACAAGCGCGATGGCTTCGTCTTTGCTCTCTACCGTTTCTATCGTATCGATGCGGCACGACATCAGCCGCCGACCCCGGTCCTTATAGACCACCTCACCGAAAGCCTTTGAGCAAACGCGACTGGTTGTGTCCTTTATCGCTATTGTGAAAGAGTAACTCAATCCGGGACAGCGGTTTTTCATGGTAAACAGGTAATATTTTTTTCCGCTTTCCTCTACATATATGTGCTCATCGGTAAAGGCGTCGAAGTTCCTGATCGTGCGAGAATTCACACAGACATTTGCGTCGCCTTTTTCAACTTCCTCTACTTCTGCCTCTTGCGCCATCACGAGCGGGCAGATCAGCAAGGCGAAAAGACCAGACAGACATGTTCTGTGAATGTTCATAGATTCCTCCCTACAGTTCTACAACACAACTATTTGCGGCATCTCAACTGTCGCTAAATCACTCGAAAAAATCAGCCTGCGCCTGGAATGCGCTCGCCAGAATCAACGTTAAGTTCGTGCAAGACGTCGTTCGACAGGGAAACGAAAATACGAAAACTCTCATCCGCCGACAGTTTTTCGTCTACCAGCATTTCGAATGCCTTCGTTTGTAATTCCCTGATTTTCTGAATGGCGGTGGCCCGTTCGTCACTGGTTGGAGAACCACTGATAGATTGGCGGATAGTCATTGTTTCAGTGTAAAAAACATCGATACGATTTTTCCGCCGCATGTTAAAAATTCTCACGCCTGCAAACATCGCGCTGATCAGAGCAATGAGAACCGTAACGGCAACCTCCGCAATTCCGGAATATCGCTCGTACACCGTCGGCGCGTCCCGTTCCGTATACGCAAGTAGTCCTTTGTGCAAAATAAAGGTTGAGTTGCTGGAATCTACGTCGTCCGACACCATTCGAAACAAGCCTGGTCGAAGTGCGGCCAGTGCTGGCCTCAATCGCAGCAGTTCATGCACAAGATCATAGACAACGGTCACATCCAGATCAGCTCTCGCCACCAGTAACATGTCGACCGCAACCGTCAAAACCGGCTTCGGTGTCGCATCACCGTATGTGCTAATGGGAATGACGAAGGGCTCCAGTTGTGGATTCAACAATGTCGTTGCGTCAACTGCTGATCCATGACCTATTTCATCGGGCGACCCCAGGCTCAAAAGCCTGAAGCCGGGAAAATCCTCTATGCGATCTGGCGAGATCGGCGCAAAGACGACGAAAACATCCGGAGCCTGCTCTCCGATATCCAGGTAGGTAAAGTCTTCTGCGGTAAGCTTCAGACGGGATAGCACCGTCTCAAACATTAAACGTGACGCCGACCCGGGCGCACCGGCGAAAACTTTCGCGCCCCGCAACAGCTCTACGCCGCTGGATGTATCGCGCCCCTCCCGATAGCCAATATGCAAGACCGTTGGATACAACGGCATAACGGTCGTGATTCCCGACCGAAACGGCATGTTATTGGAAACCAGCGCGATGTCGGCATCTCCGGCAATCAATGCATCGAGCGCAGCTTCATCCGATACCGGCGAGCCCGTCAATGCAACGCTTATCGTCGATTCGCGGCCAAGCAGCTCCGAAAAGTCCTCTGCAATCTCCTGATCGACTCCTAGCGTCGGAATTGCCAGCCGCAAGCGGGTTGGATTTTTCTCACAGCCAATCAAACCGGTGAAAACGGTTAGAAGCAGAATAATTCGAAACGTATTAATGTTGATCACCGACTAATCATATGATCCTTACGCAGTTGCCCGACAATCTGAGCAACCGCGTCTTCAATCAGCAAGGAAACGTTTTCCTTGGCAGAAATCGTGGTTTCAATGGCCCATATTCTCTTTTCGTCGGCAGCAGAATAAAGTTCCGTCGTTAGTACAACCGTGTGTGCAATACTAATTGTGCCGGGATTGTTAAGAACTTCGTAATCGTAACGGAACAAATCGACAACACCGTCATCCTTGCGCGTCGCCGTCGCGGTTGAGGCGCCTGCTTTTTCTGACGCGCTAACTTCCTGGCTCACTACTCGCGTTAGCAAAACTGAATCAAAACCACGTGCCTGAACGGCATTACTTACGTCACTCCTGGTAATCGGCTGATTCCGGCCGATGACGGTGTAATACGCTGTCCCCGCAATACCCGCAGACGACAATTGCGCAGCCATTGTTCGTTCAAACAGGGCGCGATTGTCATAACTACCCGCAACACCAATCACAAGCACATCGCTAAATGCGGCTTGTGCATAGCCCGGATCTGCAAATGTCTTAACAACTTGCACCGGCGCAGCACAGCCTGCAAGCAGCAGAATCAGTCCCGCGCAAATAGTCGCTGCACTTCTTTCTTTTATCTGTCGCACGCGTATCCCCGCTGTCTTGTGCTTGCTGCGATGATTCTACAGACGTTAATCACGTATGCACGCATGGCAGCTGCCAGCGCATTGGCTAAAGACGGGTTAGTTGCTGAGGTTTTTGTCCAGGAACTGCCGGAATAGTCCGGCCCAGCGTTCTGCTGCCGACTCAACACTAGCCCAGTCAGTCGCGTTGGTCTCGGGAGTGGCGAACATCGGCGGCGTTCCGGCGCTATCGGCCGCGCGGCCAAGTACACGGTCTGTTTCAGAATCTCGCAATTCCATCAGGAATAACAACTGCCCGGGTTTGGCCAGTGAACTCAGATCACCGCGCAGTTTCGGCACATCTGAAGTAGTTCCAAAGCGCATATCTATTAACGAAGCTTCTACGGCCAACGTATTCGGCCCAGGCTCGGTGACAATGGCATAGTCCTCAAGCTCGGCAAAAAAAGCGGTGCGAAATATTTGCCGAATACGGCCTATTTCCTCCTCGCTGAGCGGCGTGTTGGTAGGAAAGTGAATACCCATATCTTTGCCGAGCAACTGGCGATATTTGCCAAAATTTGCATCGGTTGCGATATAACTTGATTCAACTTCAGAATCCTTTACCACCCGAAAGCTCTGTGAAGTCGTCGTTGAGCAACCCACAAATATGAAGCTCGTCAGAAAAAATGTACCGAGGCGAATACGCCGGGTCAATCTATGTCTCCACATCTCCATGCTGCGCCTGATCATTGCTTGAAACACTCCATATCCGAACTCCGGATCTTCGAGTTTAACCCATCGACGAGTCCCGCCGGAAACCGCCAAATCAAAGTGGCGTTGCCACGATCCTGTAGACCTCGGTCCAGCTTTGCCCCTCATCGAAGGACATTTCCATTTTCCAATTCCAGGAATTCTCCTCCGGCGGAAAGAAAGTAATACGTCGCGGAGGATCAGGTAGTGGCGACTTGTACATCATGACAATGTCGCCATTGTTTTCCTGCTTTGCCTCGATGTGGGCAAAGCCGGACATGCCCGTTACGGACCACGCTATGTCCCAGGATGCTGACTCGTTATTATAGGTGCGCAGATTCGTGCCGACCCCGCCATCATTCGGCATCCAGAAGTCCTGAATGGCCGTGCCGTTACCAAGACAAACGAAGTCCCAACGAGCACCTGCGCCGGGTTCCCAGGTGACGCCGTCATCCTGTAGTTCCGCATCGTCTATCTTCCAGTTGCCTATGTATCGACCAAATTCGGCCAGCGGCCCCTCCATACAACCAGCACTCTGGTTAAACGGAATAGCCTCATTCGCCCAATGCTCTGCCATAACAGCATTCGATCCCAGCGACAGGACGATTAGCAGTCCGGACAAGAGTGAATTCCTGTACATACTATTACTCCCCGATTGCATCAGATATGTGACCGTCGAGATCGCCATTATGCTGCAATTTTTTCCTCCGGCGTGCCCGTCCGCGCTTATTGCTAATCAGTCTTCTTGCGCACAGCTGTTGACATGAATCCTGAATTAACGGAAAACACCAGCGTGACAAATATTGCATCCGAACCGCGTTTGAGCGCGCAACAAGTCGACGAGTTTTTTGCTACTGGCTGGATCGCTAGCAAAGCGCTATTCAGTGCGCAAGAAATTGAAAAAATGAAAGCCTGTTTTGATGATCTCGAACGCACTGCGACGAGCTTGAGGAGCAGCGGGCTGCATCGTGGTTCGCACTTCGTACTCGGTGAGAAAGATCAGCAGAAAATCATCAAGCGGGTTGTGTGGGCCGGTGGTTCACAGCCGTACCTGCTGCAGATTGGTGCGGATCGCCGCCTGACACTGCCCTGCTCCCAGTTGCTGGGAACCAATGTGCTGGAACAGTTGCTGAGCCAGGCGCATTTCAAACGACCGAATGACGGTGTGATTTTTGGCTGGCACCAGGACATACAGCATCGCGACAAGGGTGCCGGAACCTGGGATGACATCAACGGTATCGGCAGCTATGTACAAACCCTGATCGTACTCGATGAAATGACCGCCGACAGTGGGCCCCTGTTATTCATGCCCGGCAGTTCCCAATGGGGGCGTGTCGACTTTGGCAACCATGATTACGATAATCCAGAATACACGCCGGGCAGACCACCGCAGTTTCATGACGATGATGCGGTCACGATTACCGCACAACCCGGTGATACACTTTTTTTCGGCCCCTACACTGCGCATGCAAGTTTCGAGAACAACTCACAGCACTATCGCCGGGTACTGATTAACGGTTATGCCTGTCCGGGCGCCAACCATCGTGTTTACCCTGGTGAGGGTTCGTGCAGAAGGATTGTTGTGGATTGACGGGTCGTCAGGATTGTCGGCACCTGGCTCGTATTTGAGCCTATAGCTGCAAAACCAAACGGGAATCTATTCTATATACTTTAGAGTATGCCGAATATGATCAAGAAACTGGCAGCAGAGCTGGCTCGCAGAGGCGTGCTCCGCGCGCTCGGCGCCTACGGCATTGCCATCTGGCTGCTTGCCCAGGGCCTGGTCGATCTTCTGCCGGCTGTCGGCATGCCCGACTGGGCCATCCGCGTATTTCTGGTGGTTGCCGTTGGTTTCACGCCAGTAGTCGCTGTAATCGCCTGGAAATATGATCTGACCAGCAAGGGCTTTCTCCGCGATCGCCAGGATGTCGCTCTCCAGCGGCAAAGTGTCCTGCGTGATGCAATTGGGCCAACGGCTGCCTCGCTGCCAAGGCGGCGGGATGGGCGCAGTATTATGGAGGCGTCCTGGACGGGTGACGAGGGTGAAAAGATTCAGCGCAGGTTTGCGACAGCATTCGTGATAGGGCGCGATTATCAGGCTGAGATACGACTGTGCGATGATCGGGTCAGCAGGCGCCACGTGAAAGTGTATCCGGAGGGGGATGAGTGGTACGTGCGGGACCTGGAAAGCCTGAATGGTACCTACGTCGAGAACAAAGCCATCGATATCCGGAAGGTTGGGTCTGAGACCACGGTATCACTGGACAAGGAAGGTCCCAAAGTCCGACTGGGCGTTCTTATGGCAGACGATACTTTGCGCACTATGGAAACCCTGAAGGAATGACCGCTGGATGTTCTCGCTGTTTTGCTAACTGATGCTATTCATTTTGTTGATAATTCCTATTTAATGGGCTTCCTCACTTTTGCCTGGAGCTGCCACTAATCGTGCCAATGCTGGAACTGCAAAACCTGCTCAAGCAGTTTCTCGGGAGATCTATCGGACTCGAGGAGCTGCAAAGACAGTTTGGCATTCTTCTCGAAGAGGAACCCAGGCTGGCAACGAAAGCGGCCGCATGGCTCGATGCGGGCGAGAAAGACGGGCGTCTGTCGGCAGCCGTATGCACCTCGCTGAAGAACGTGTTGATTTCGCATATGGCCACACGCAATCGGGGTCCGGATCCGAGGGAATCAGGCATTTTCGATGCTCCCGACTTCACAGCGTTTGGAAAAGTCCCGGAGAACGACGCGGCACCGGAGCAGGCCGAGGTGCAGGAAACATTCGTACGTGACCCCGACAAAACGAAACTGGGTTCTGATACCGATGCCGAACGTATTCCAGACCAGGCAAGTACAAGCGGCGCTACTGGCGTCGACGCCATACTCTGTATTGGCTCCATAGTTGGTGGTCGATACGAACTGCTCTCGGAATTGGGCAGCGGTGGCATGGGCAAGGTTTTCAAGGCGCGCGATCGCCTCCGGGCTGAAGCGCAGGATCGTAATCCCAATATCGCGCTGAAAGTTCTCAGTGAACGCTTCAAGGAACACCCGGATTCAATGATCGCGTTGCAACGCGAATCAAGACGCGCGCAAACGCTGGCCCATCCCAACGTAATTACAGTGCACGAATTTTTTCGCGACGGTCCACATTTTTACATGACAATGGAATTGCTTAACGGTAGCCCGCTGGATCTGTTACTGCAGTCGGATTACTCAGCAGGGCTCGATTTCGAAGATGCCTGGCCGATTATCGAAGGCGTCGGCCTGGCACTGCAATACGGCCACGAAAAAGGCATTGTGCATTCCGACATCAAGCCCGGAAATATTTTCGTCTGCACGGACGGTACAGTGAAAGTGCTCGACCTCGGTATTTCCCGACCGATTCCTGTGGCCAACGAACCCGAAGCTGAACAAACAGTATTTGATCCTGGCACCAGACTTGGCAGCCTGACACCGGCATATGCATCGCTCGAGATGTGGAACCAGGACACTCCGGACCCGCGCGACGATATCTACGCACTGGGATGCGTCGGTTACCTGCTTTTAACAGGTCGGCACCCGTTTGACGGGCAGTCTGCCAGGGAAGCATTCAGTCAAAATCTCGAGCCACCAAAGATCGAAAAAATTGCTCGCAGTCAATGGTCGGCTTTCGTTGATTCGCTTAAGTTTCGCCGCGACGACAGAATCAAATCCGTTCGGCATATGCTCAACAGACTGGCGCCGCAAGCGGTCATTCGATCGAAGCGCCGTACCGCAGTTTATATTGGAGCAGCGGTGGCGGTGGTGGTCGCGATTTTTAGTGTGCGCTACTACGGCCTGGCCGTCGAAGACAAAGCGATGGATGACCGGGGCCGGATGGCAACAGAGATAACCGATACACCTGTTCCGAGAATCGATTTGACCGTGGAGCAACAGGAGGAAGTCGACAGCTTGATGGGTATCGCTCAATATCAATTTGCATCGATTCCGGCGGAGGCCACGGCCGAGGATTTGTCCTATGTACTGAGCCTTGGCCCTAATAGTGTCGTGCAATTGACTGATGCTGTGTTACAGGTTGATCCTGGTTACGAGGCGGCACTGGAACTCAGACAGCTTGCATTTGATCTGTACCTCTCAACAGCAGGCGATTTGCGAGATGCAAAAAATTACGCTCCAGCAATGGCTTTAACGCGAGATGCTGACCGGGTAATTCCAAATACCAGCACCGTATTGCGACTGCAGCGCAGCATTTGTGATGCATCACCGGAAACCTGTGCTGGTCAATAAAGTCTCACCCGTTATGCGACCAGCCTGGTCGCTGTTTATTACTCTTCTCTCACTCGTTCTTGCAGGATGCGTATTGCGCCCCGAGTGGCAAAAACTGGCTGCCGATCAGGAGCTGCAAACCCGGCGTCTCGACACAGGCCGCTTTCAGCACCTGATCCTTGAGAATAACGTACCGGGTAGTCACCTTCTTATCTACGTCGAAGGCGATGGTACGCCATGGATTCGTGACACGCGCGTAGCCGTCGATCCCACGCCGTCGAACCCGGTCTTGCTGCGCCTGATGAAGGAGTCGGTGGGCACCGCTGTCTATCTCGGGCGACCCTGCTATTTCGGCTTGTCCACCAGCAAAGGCTGCGAGCCACGGCTGTGGACATTCGATCGCTACGGACGCGAGATCGTCGACAGCATGTGTCTCGCGGCCAACGAGATTACACGTCAGTACGGCGCACAGAGCGTGCAACTAATCGGCTATTCGGGTGGTGGCACGATCGTCGTTGGCATGCGCTCATGCGTTGACCACCTGGTAGCAATTACAACGATCGCTGCCAACCTGGATCCCCGGGCATGGACAGAATTCCATGAGTACTCGCCGCTCAATGATCTTGGTCCTCTCGACTCTGCAGCGGCCCTGCCTGGTTTGATGTCAGAAATCCATTGGCAGTGCCGGGATGATCACATTATTCCGCCGCAGATTACGGATGCATATTTTGCCACCGCAAAGAATGCAGAGCGACGTATCGTGCAGTCCTGTTCACACGCGAGTGGCTGGAAACAATATTGGTCGGCAATCGTTGCTCGTTAGCCGGATGACTGATCGAGCGACTACAAATGCGCAAAAACACGGGCATCGTGGCAAAATCGCCGAAAAACACGCCAGAATAGGGCTAAATAGCTGAAGCCCTTGCAATTTGACGCCGAAATACTAATCTTAGGGGTCAGCTACGGCGCGACCTGACACCGCTCTCGGCTGCTTGAGACAAACTTAAAAAAACTATAAATCTCAAGCCGGTCCGCATTCATGGCATGTCCACACATGCAGTGGAAAACCAGCCCATTTGCGTAAGGCAAAAACATTGCTGACAGCTACAAGCGAAGGTCTGCTGATCTTTAGATAATAATAATAACGAAATCTGCGCAAAGGATACCGCACCCATGTCACGAGAAAAGGTTCCCAGTCTTATCGAGTTCGTTGCTGGCGTCGAAAAACGCAATCCCGGCCAGCCTGAGTTTATACAAGCAGTGCGAGAAGTTGCGGCGGATGTATTGCCATTCATCGAGCAGAATCCTCACTTTAATGAACTGCAGTTGCTCGAGCGCATATCTGAACCGGAACGTGTGATCTCGTTCAGAGTGACCTGGCAGGACGACGCGGGTCATATTCGCGTCAATCGCGGTTATCGCGTGCAACACAACAACTCTATAGGACCGTTCAAGGGCGGGCTGCGCTTTCATCCGTCGGTCAATCAAAGCGTCCTCAAGTTCCTCGCCTTCGAGCAAACCTTTAAGAACGCTTTGACCGGCCTGCCCATGGGCGGCGGCAAAGGCGGCTCCAATTTCAATCCCAAGGGCAAAAGCGAGTTCGAGGTCATGCGTTTTTGCCAGTCGTTCATGAACGAGCTATACCGTCACGTTGGCGAGGATACTGACGTACCGGCCGGCGACATTGGCGTGAGCGGCAGGGAAATTGGCTACATGTTCGGCCAGTTCAAAAGGATTACTAATCGCTTTGTTGGTATTTTGACCGGCAAAGGGATGGAATTCGGCGGCAGCCCTATTCGCGTCGAGGCAACCGGATACGGCGCTGTGTATTTTATGGAGTCGATGCTGGATCGCATCGGTCAGGATCTCGAAGGTTCAACCTGCGTGGTATCCGGATCCGGAAACGTCGCGCAGCACGCGATTGAAAAAATCCTGCATTTGCATGGCAAGCCGGTTACCGCAAGCGATTCATCCGGATTCATTTACGACAAGGACGGCATTGACGAAGAAAAGCTTGCCTTCATCAAGGAATTAAAAGCGGGCCGTCGCGGACGAATTTCCGAATATGCCGACAAGTTTGGCGCAGAATTTCATGGCGATGGCTCCAAACCCTGGGTTGTCCCCTGCGATTTTGCCTTTCCTTGTGCAACACAGAATGAACTGGATATTAGCGACGCCAGAACGCTTATCGGTAACGGGCTTCGCGGCGTCGCTGAAGGCGCGAATATGCCGACCAGTGCCGAAGCCATGGAACACATTCTGGAGGCGCGAGTCCTTTTTGCGCCGGGTAAAGCCGCAAATGCGGGCGGTGTCGCTGTTTCTGGTCTCGAAATGAGCCAGAATTCAGCAAGAATCACCTGGAGCGAAGACGAATTACAGCGGCTCCTGCGCGAGATCATGCAGAAGATCCATGATCGATGTGCTGAGCACGGAGTAGTTGACGGTGATGACAGCTATGTGAATTACGTGAAAGGCGCCAATATCGCTGGTTTTGTCAAAGTAGCCAACGCGATGGCAGCACAAGGAGTAGTCTGAAGCCCGGCTTTAACAGACACGCGGCACAATGAGTTGGCAGGAATATAATGCTATGAATTTGATGACCAAGTATTCGAAACTACGGCAGCGAAGCGCGATGGTTGCATTGGGCTTTGGCCTGGTGGTCGTGTGTGCAAGCGCACAGGAAAGCGAAGAAACTGAAGAGAGAATTCGCATCGCCGCTGCCAACATGGAAGATGCGATTGTCGTCGATTGTCAGTTGCCGGGAAAATTGCGCAGACTCGGTGGCACTCGCAACTACCTGACACCAGGCCGGTTGATTAGAGCATCCGCTATTGTCTGTCGAACACGTGGTGGCGAATACACCCTCGGTGATCTGGCCAGCGGTACATTGTCCTTGCAGCGCTGGATGGTGCCGGCCAAAGACGGCGATGCCGAAGCCCAGTATTACGTTGCGCGTATCTACGCCAACGGCATGGATAACGTCGACATCGACTACCCGGAGGCTGCGAGTTGGTACCAACTGGCTGCGGACCAGGGCTATGCGGAGGCCAAGCAGGAACTGGGCTATTTATATGAACGTGGTCTTGGCGTTGAGCAGGACGCCTTAAAGGCGTTGAATTTGCAACGTGAGGCGTCCGGCCTTGGCGATGCTCTGGACTATTCTTACAAGATCGACGACGCGAACGCTCTCGCGGCAAATCTCGCCACTCAACTCAATGCTGCAAATAGCGCTTTGGCTGATTCACAGCTGGAGCTCATGGATACGCAGGCAAGATTAACCGCCGCCCGCAATAGCGCTCGTCAACAAGACCTGCAAATTACCGGGCTGGTCGCCGACCTTGAAGAAGCAAAACGCGGTGTGGCCAATGCATCCTCACCGCAAATTACGCAGCTTGAAGGACAACTGGCCAGCGTTACGCAGCAACTTAAGCATAGCCAGGCAACAATCCTCGACCTGGAACGCGAGCGTAATACTGCCGATTCTTCACTTGCCTTGCAGCTGGCCGGAGGACAGGCAACTCAAATGGAGTTACGCGAGCTACTCGCTAGAACAGAGCTTGCCGAGCAGGATGCTAACTCAGTCACTGTGCAGTTGGCCGAAGCCGAGAATCGGCTTATCCACGCCAACAAAGAAATTCGCGATCTGCAACTCGCCTTTCGCGAGGAATCTGACCAGGTAGCTGCACAAAGAGAACGCATGCTGTTGGCCCGCTCCCGTTCAGAGTCTGACGCTGCCGCTTATATTACTGTGCAAGAAGCGGAGCTCGCATCCGGGACAGCTCGCGTCACCAGTCTTGAAGCACAGCTGATCAACATGAAAAGCCAGCTCGCCAGCTCGCAAAGCACGGCGGTAGCAGACGGTCTGCGACAGGAATTGTCTGTATTGCAAGTGCGCTACGACAACGACGTCGCCGCATTGCAAAACGATCAGGGGCGCCTCAAGCAGGATTACTCTGCTGACAAGCAAGAGCTCAACACTTTGTATGCTGAATCGAAACAGCGCCTGACGAACAAAGATAGCCAATTAGGTGCCCGCAAGCGTGAAATTGACGTACTCGCAATCGAGTCCGAGCAGCTCAGAGCGCGGGTAAACGAACTCGAGTCGCAGCAAAGCGCCCAGGCGCAACAGTCCGACCTGAGCAATGCGCGCATGCAGGCAAGCCTGGCGATGGCCAGGCAGAAAGCCGTCAACCTGCGCGGCGCACTGGAGGATGCCGGTGCAGAAAAATCCGCACTTGAGTCCGGGCTGCTGCGGGATCAGATTGAGCTTCAGGAGCAAATGGCCGTTGCCAGCAATGCGAGCGAGTCTGAGCTCGAATTGCTACGTGCCAAGGTCGCCACCGCCGAAAGCACGATTAATTTGCAAAACCTGCAAATTGCAGCGCTGGAAAAGCAGGCGGATGAGGGTGCTGCGAGCCTGGCCGCGCTTAAGAGCGAAGCAGGTGAGACAGCAACGGTGGCGATCGAAGTGCCAAAGGCCCTTTCGGTTCTGCGCATGGCGCAATCGGCGGAAGAAGATCCGAACCTCGGAGGCTTTCACGCTTTGCTGATTGCGAATGAGGCATACGTCAATATGCCGCGGCTAAGCACACCGATTCGCGATGTGCGTGACATTGAAAAACTGCTGGTCACGCGTTACGGCTTTAAAGTGCAGGTATTAACTGACGCCACTGACGATATGATCATGCGAGCTCTGCACGACTACTCCAATACGCTGACAGACGAAGACAATTTGATGGTCTATTACGCAGGTCGCGGCAGTACGCCGGACGGCCCGCCGGATCGCGCCTACTGGCTGGGCGTTGATGCTGATCCCGAGCTGCGTAATACGTGGTTATTGTCGGAGCATATCAGCGACAAGATCAAACAAATCGATGCGCAACGTATTCTCGTCGTGACCGACTCGTGTTTTTCACGACGACGCGTGCAGCCGAAGTCGGCGGCACTTGGTCGGGGTGTGGATCCAAATATTTTCAAGCAGATGGCCAGCTTGAAATCCCGGGTTGTGCTAACGTCAGGCGCAAATGTGCCAGTTAGCGACGAGAACGGCGATCGTACACATTCCCTGTTCGCGAAATATTTCATGGAAATATTACGGCAGAATGAGAACGTTCTTAGCGGTGAGATGCTTTCATATGAGCTGGGATCGCGGGTTCGCGAAAAAGCCGAAAACCCGGACCGCGTAACGCCGTCATATACTTCACTACAGGATGCCGGGCACAGGGGCGGAGATTTCTTCTTTGTTCCCGTGCAGAAACCATTGATGGTTGCACGGGCATCAACCGCACAGGACAGCGTATAAAAAGAAATAGCGGTAGTTGATCGGGGGTTGCAGATAGCCAGGCCCAGGAATAAGAAATTTGCAGTACTTGCAACACAAACGCGCAAGTAACTGACTCGAATAATAATTAGAAAATCAGGGGTGTAGGGGCAATGAAAATAATAACGGCAGGCCGTTTCATAATGGGTTCTTGCTGCGCGATGTTCGCGACACAAGCGTATTCTCAAAACCTGGCGGACTTCGTCAACGATCCGGCTAACGGCGCTACGGACATTCAGATACAGACGGGCAACGCTGTGCAGCGGGCCTGTGGAACGCTTGCCGGCCAGGGCGGCTTTGCGCTGGAAGGTCAGGAAGGCGACCTGTTCCTGCGCTGCAATGAAATGGTACAGACCGCAGTTGCATTGCAAACAGACCCTACCGGCAATCGACCACCACGCGACCTCGGTCTCAGCAGCCCGGAGCTTCTTTCAGCAGTACAAAACGTCGCCGGTGAAGAACTGTTCAGCCAGAGCACGATGTCGACGCGCGTGACCAATGCGCAGTTCTCGAATATTGCAGGCCGGCTGAACGCGTTGCGCTTGGGCGGCACCAGCGCGGGCGCCGGTGGGCGTGTTGCCTACTCTGACCCCTACGACAATCCAGATAAAAACTCACCAACTTACAACCAGGTATCACTCAGCGGCGGTGGCGCGGCAGGTGACTATGAAGTCGCCGGCAGTCGGCTCGGCTGGTTCGTCGAAGGCAGTTTCAATACCGGTGATCGTGACCAGACAGATGCCGAAGACGGCTTCGATTTCGACGCCACCAGTGTCACCCTTGGCCTGGATTACATGCTGAATTCCGGTGTCATCGGCGTATCAATCGGCACCGACAATTACGAAGCGGAGTTTGACACCAACGTGAATGTTAATGGTGGCGGCGTCGATGTTGACAGCACCAGCGGTTCGCTTTTCGGCGCTTTTTATAGCGGCAACTGGTACTTCGACGGCATCCTGTCGTTTGGCAGCCTTGACAGTGACACCGATCGTAGCGCGTTTTACACCTCGGCCAATACATGCCCGATCGCAACGCCCTGCCCCGGCGTTGACGCGAGGCTTTTAGGCAGCACAAGCGGTGATTTCTTTTCCGGCGGCGCGACCGTTGGATACGACGTGAACAAGAGCAACTGGGATATCACCACGTCACTCAGCCTCTCCTACCGTGATATTGGCATCGATGGCTACACTGAGGTTGATCCTGCCGGTGGCGGCCTGACCCTGAGTTATGCGGACCAGACAGTGGATTCATTCAAGTCTATCCTGGGTGTTTCATTTAGTCGGGCATTCAGCAAGAGTTTCGGCATCCTCAGCCCGCAGTTTCGCGCTGAGTGGCATCATGAGTTCCGCGACGATCCGCAGAAATTGATCGCCAAGTATTCTGTTGAAGAACTGCTGGCCAATCAGGGCCTCGTCGGTGCTGCGGGCCCGGGATTTTTCAGCCTCGATACGGCGCAGTGTTTCTCCTGCTTCCAGGCGACCAGTGACAATATAGATACCGACTTTGGCTTGGTCGGCGTAGGCCTGGCAGCAGTGTTTTCACAACGAATTCAGCTCTATGGCGTATTCGATTTCCTGGTTGGTAGCGATCACATGTCCAGCAGTACTTTCTCGGTGGGACTACGCGGCCAATTCTAGATTAGGTGGTCCTGGGGGGGGTCGGGCAATGCTAAACGGATTAGCTGATGGCGACGGATAGCTATCGCATCGCCATTATTGGTGCGGGTCCGGCTGGTCTGAGTGCCGCAGGCCGTGCTGCCCGACTGGATGCTGAGTCCGGCGCAGCCTCTCCTTCACATATCCTCCTTGAAGGTTTCGGTGTGCATGCCAAGACCGTGCAACGATACCAGAAAGGCAAGCACGTCATGGCCGAACCTGGCTTTCTTGATCTGCGCAGCGACATGCGTTTTTCTGCCGGTGCTCGTGAACAGATTCTCGGCCAATGGCAGGAGGATTTGCAAAAGACCGGCGCCAATATTCGCTTTGGCGCAGAAGTCAAAAGCATAACGGGCGACAAAGGCAATTTCAGTATCGCGCTGACTGACGGTTCTACTATCGTGGCAGAGTCCGTCGTCCTGGCTATCGGGCTGGAAGGAAACCCGCGCAAGCTTGGCGTCGAAGGTCAGGACTTGCCGCGGGTGCAATACCAGCTTGATGACCCGAAAGAATATGACGAAGAAAAGGTTCTGGTCGTCGGTGCCGGTGACGCGGCGATCGAAAATGCCCTTGCGCTGGCAGAGCAAAACCAGGTCTGGATCCTTAACCGGCGCGATGAGTTCAGCCGGGCAAAAGAGGGCAACCTGAACGCTATTCTTGCCGCTATCAGCAATCCCGACGAACGGCTCGAGTGCCACTATTCCACTTCGATCAAATCGGTCGTACAGACCGATGGTGCGGAACACGCTTTGCTTGCGACACTGGATACGCCTGAGGGCGAGATCGAGCAGCCTTGCGACCGGATCATTGCACGACTGGGCGCAATCCCGCCGAGAAAATTTGTTGAATCTATCGGCGTGGAATTCCCCAGCAACAAGCGCGATGCGATTCCGCAACTGTCACGACATTACGAGAGCAATTGCCCCGGTATTTACATCATCGGTTCACTGGCCGGTTATCCGCTGATCAAGCAGGCAATGAACCAGGGCTACGACGTGGTCGAGTTCATTGGTGGCAACTTCATACAACCAGCCGATCATCCGCTGCTCGAATACCAGTTTCACGGTTTGCCATATGAGCGCGAGGTCGACGACCTGATCGAGCGCTTCCAAAGCCTCATACCCATGTTTGGTGAGCTGAATGCTCTCGCCTTCAGGGAACTGGTTATCGAAAGCAACATCATTGTTTCCTACCCCGATGGTGCGGAGTATGGGGAAGCAAGAAAAAAAGCCGATCTGCTTGCCGAAAAATTCGCCGCCAATACCAAACCGCCACGTACGACTCGTGTAATTCGCGAAGGCGATGTAATTTACGAGGAAGGCGAGTTCGGCACCTCATTTTTCACGATTGTCGATGGCGAAGTCTCTCTCGAACGGGACATAGACGGTGCTGGTGTCATTGATAAAACAACTCTGTCGCGTGGCGAATTCTTCGGCGAGATGAGTTTGTTGTCCGGGCGACCACGCCTGGAGCGGGCGGTTGCCGGCGCAAGTTGCATCGTCGTTGAGTCCCCACGCCGCACGATGCTGAAACTGATGAACTCCAACGATACAGTTCGTGAAGGCATTGAGTGGATATTTGTGGTCCGCGAGTTGCAGGCACAATTTGCCCCGCGCGCTAACGTTGCCGAACTTCGTAACATCAGTTCGCGGGTGCAGGTTTGCAGTTTCAAGGCTGGCGACATCATTTTCACTGAAGGTGAACAAGGTGACAGCCTGCACATCATTCGCTCCGGCGGTGTCGCCCTCTCCCGCATGGTCGATGGCGAAGCGGTGCTGGTTGGTGAAGTACGCGGCGGTCGGCGCATTGGTGACATGGCGCTCATGGGTGATCCGACCCGGCGCGAATCCGCCAGGGCGACTGTCGCCGTCGAAACTATTGAGGTCAATCGTCCGGAGTTCATCGAGTTGGTGCGCAAGGACGAGGGCCAGATAAAGGTTCTCCAGGAAACGGTCAGCCAGAATGTGACTGACAAAGCACGCATGGCGGTCCGACCCGAATCGGGATTGGTCATGGAATTCCTGATGGCAGAGGGTCTCGGTGAGGCGACCAACGTGCTCGTCATTGACGAGTCACTGTGTATTGGTTGTGACAATTGTGAAAAAGCCTGTGCAGAAACGCATGCCGGCATATCGAGGCTTAACCGAAAAGAGGGCCCAACGTTAGCTGAAGTGCACATACCAATTTCCTGCCGGCATTGTGAGCAACCGCACTGCATGAAGGACTGCCCGCCGAATGCCATTCGCAGGGCTGAGAGTGGCGAGGTTTATATCAACGACTCCTGCATCGGCTGCGGCAACTGCGTTGCCAATTGTCCATACAAGGTAATCAGCCTTAATTATGACGCCCCGGCAAAACCGGGTTTGTTCAGTTGGCTGATGTTTGGCAGCGGCAGCGGACCTGGCCAGGAGGACGACTACGAGGTATCAGACGCGGCGAAAAAGAAAGGCAAGAAGGCCACCAAGTGCGACGCCTGCGTGGGGCAAAAAGGTGGCCCGGCCTGTGTATCCGCATGCCCCACCGGTGCGGCAATGCGCATAGGTCCTGCGCAATTTATTGACCTGGTCGAGGAACGCCGTCGATGATCCATGTTGGCATTCTGCGTTACGCCAACAACCGCTACTTGTGGTGGTCACTGGTGCTGGTGGTGATATCAGCAATACTTTATTCGACCCAGGGCGGCTTTCAGCCAGCGAATGGCGGCACCTGGCAAGGGTATGTCCTGGGAACTGTTGGCGCGCTCCTTATTGTCTGGTTGCTGATGCTGGGCATCAGGAAACGCAGTTACTCATCGTCACTTGGCTCGGTGGCTGGCTGGACTTCCGCCCATGTTTACCTCGGGACTGCGTTGCTTATCGTCGCAACTTTGCACAGCGCCGGGCAGCTGGGCTGGAACGTGCACTCGCTGGCCTACCTGATGATGTGTTTCGTCATCTTTAGCGGTTTCTACGGCATTTACACCTATATCAACTACCCGCATTCGATGACTGCCAACCGCTCCGGGTCGTCGCGATCGGCACTGTTCGCGGAGCTTTTCTCACTGGACAATCGCGCCCGCGAACTCGGCGCAAAAAGTCCTGATGACATCAACCTGGCAGTACGTAGTGCCGTAGAACGCACCGCAATTGGCGGTGGCGCATACGCACAACTGGTTGGCAAGGATCAGTCACTCTTTATACGGCCATCGTCCGGCGCGAGATCCGACGGTGGCAAGCCAGTTAGTAACAGGGACCAGCAACCTGTCATCGATTTCATTGCGGGTCGCTTACCGAAAACCAACAAAGTTGCCGAAACCGAATTACTACAGGAGCTTCTCGAAGTTTTTTGCCGGCGTCAGGCTGTATTGCGCCGGGTTTCTCACGATATTCGTCTGCGTGGCCGGATCAGGATCTGGCTGCTGATTCATATCCCAATATCAGTCGCACTTCTCATAGCGCTCGTGATTCATATCGTCACGACGTTCATTTACTGGTGATGCCGTGGATGTACTGCTAAGAGAAATAAGACCCAGCGCCGATGGCATTGCCGAATATCGCGATGTCGAAGTCTCCGCGGATACGATTACGCTCGGCAGTGCCCCGGACCGCTCGATCCAGGTGCTGGGGAATAACGTCGGCGCGGAACATGCAGAGCTCACGGCTGCGCCGGGCGGGCTGGCGATTAAATGTCGCCGCGGTTACAACGTTTTGGTCAACGGTGAAGAGCTTACGTCGGCAACGCTGTCAACCGGGGACGTTATTGAAATCGGTGGCAATCGGCTCATGCTCGTAGACGCACCGGCGGGTTTTGACCACGGTATCCAGATCGAGCTCGACGCGAATGTCGATGCCAGCGTTTTCGAGAGCGCATTTCGCACAGACCTTTACCAATCCTGGTTCTCCATCCGCTCTGCCGCCTGGACAATCTCGGGTCTATTGATCGTGCTCGCGTTCCTGCTGCCAATGTTTCTCAAAAGTAGCGGTGATGACAGCTTTGCGGATACGGCCTGGATTCCCAGCGACGCATTCTGGACCAGCGGTCCTTTGCATCCGGCACATACACTTGCGATCGGCGATGACTGTCGTCAGTGTCACATGCAGAATTTCGAGCGCGTGCAGGATACAGCCTGCCTAAATTGTCACGAGCGCATCAATGATCATGTGCATGCCGACACGATGGCGGCAATAAGTACACTCGAGCCGACGCCCCGCTGTGCAAGTTGTCATCTGGAACACAATGAACCCGAGCCACACCTGATCATTCGCGCGGATTCATTGTGTACCGATTGTCATATCGATTCCGATCAGTTGTCAGTTGCCGGAAGTATTGCGTCGGTATCAGGTTTTTCCGAGACCGATCATCCTGCTTTTGCCGCAACGTTGCTGAAACCAGTCAGCAGTCGAGCCGGAACCGGACTGTCTTTCGAGTGGCAGGAACAAAGTGAAGCGGTCAGCAACGCGGTAGAAATGTCGAACCTCAAGTTTCCGCATGACACGCACCTGGATGCAGAACTGGTTACCGACCTGCGCGATGGCAACCCGCTTGGCTGCGGAAATTGTCACGAACTTTCCCTGGACCGGGAACATTTCGTGCCAATAACAATGGAAACGCAATGTGTTGAGTGTCACGAACTAACGTTTGACCCGACCATGCCGGATCGCCTCTTGCCACATGGTCAGCCGGTAGAAGTCATGTTCGCGCTGGAGGGCCAGTATTTGCGTAAGTTCAGCGATCCGAGCGTGCCACAGGAGGCCGTCGTACGGCGCAGAATTCCCGATAAGGACAACAGCACACGTGAGTGTGTCGATACCGCGTTCAATTGTGCAGCGCAGGCGGCGGCAGAGGATATTCGCGAGCAGTTCACGGTAAGAGGGTGTGTCAGCTGCCATATCGTCGAGGAACATGTGAACAGTGAAATTTATGCGCGCTACCAGGTACACCCGGTGCGACTGGCCACCGATTATTTTTCCGCGGGCCGCTTCGATCACCTTTCCCACCAGGTAATGAATGAGAAGACCGGTGACGCGGCTTGCCTGGTTTGTCACGGCGCCGATCAATCGTCGCAGAGCATCGATTTGCTTATTCCGGACATCGATACCTGCCTGGCATGCCACAGCGATAAACCAACGCCGGAACGTGTGACGACAAGTTGTATCGATTGTCATTCCTATCATCCATTTGCCAGTGACTACACCGCCACTATAGAAACGAGTCAGCCATGAAAAATCGCAATAAGCTGTTTTTGCCTCTGTGGATTCTTATTCTGTCAGCGTGTTCGGGTGGCAGCCCGACCAGTAGCGATGCGGGGACCGATTCGGGAAACAATTGTGATGGCAATTGTGCAGCGACGGCTGCCGGAATGCTGGTCGCCGATGTCGAGCAGGTAATTGCACAAGCAGTCGCCGAAGCACAGGCACAAAATGTTGAAGCTACCGTGGCAGTCGTTGACCGGGTTGGCAATGTCCTGGCGGTTTATCGCATGGGCAACGCCGCCAATCGTGATGTACTGATATCAACGACAGCCGGCGTCGGCGGTGCGACACCGGTCACCGCGGGTCTGGAGGGCATCCTATTGCCGGTTGCTCCGGTTGCGGCAAACCTGGATGACCTCGCAGCAATCGCAAAAGCAGTAACCGGTGCCTACCTGTCCTCCGAGGGCAATGCGTTTTCGAGCCGAACCGCAAGCCAGATCGTGCAGGACCATTTCAATCCGGGAGAACAGTTTCAACCTGGCGGACCCTTGTTTGGCGTCCAGTTCAGCCAGCTGGCTTGTTCCGATTTTACCCAGCCATTTGACGGTATTGGCGTCAGTGCAGGCCCTCACAGATCACCGCTGGGCCTGGCGGCGGATCCGGGTGGCTTCCCGCTGTATAAAGATGGCACCGTGGTCGGTGGCGTCGGCGTTATCGCCGATGGCGTTTACGGAGCTGATCCGGTCATAACCGACAGTGACCGCGATGCTGACGAAATGATCGCCTATGCTGCGACCTTCGGCTTTGCCGCACCGCAGGACCGGCGTGGCGACCAGATTACCGTCGAGGGCAAGACGTTTCGTTTTAGTGATGTTGGATTTTCAGACCTCGCAAGTGATCCGGCATCTGCGCCCGCCTTTGCCACGCTTCCGGTTGCGACCGGCGCCTTGCTTAGCGTGGTCGGTTACACCGATGGTGTTATTCGTGACGGAACACTTTTTGGCACAAACGCCTCTGGCATAGCACCAGATGCTGCCAACCTGTTTCCCGGCCTGGATGCGTTCGTTTTTGTCGATTCAGCAGGAACACCCCGTTATCCGCCGATTGGTGGCACGGATGGCGCGGCGCTCGCAGGCGATGAACTGACGCAGAATGACGTAACAACAATCTTGCGCAATGCGCTCGACGTAGCGACCCGGGCCCGCGCGCAAATTCGCCAGCCATTAAGCACTTTTGCACGAGTTACGATTTCAGTCGTCGACACCGAGGGTGAAATTCTTGGCATGGTGCGTAGTCGCGACGCGCCGGTATTCGGTGCCGACGTTTCATTACAAAAAGCGCGTACAGCAACTTTTTTCTCATCCGCGACCGCAGCGGATTTTCTCACCGCACTGCCGGACGTCAGCTACCTGACGACAAGCGATGCTGGTCCGGCGTTCTCACTGCCGGTTGTAATCGATGACTACGTTACTGCACTGCAGGCTTTTCTCGGCGACCCCGATGCACTGACCAATGGGCTGGTAGCTTTTTCGGACCGTGCCGGCGGCAACCTGTCGCGGCCTTACTACCCGGATGGCATTGATACCAACGGAGCGGGTCCGTTGAGCAAAGCCGCAGGACAGTGGAGCCCGTTTTCTACCGGGCTGCAACTGGACGTCTCATACAACGCCGTATTGCAGCATGTACTTTTTGCTGCTGGCATTATCGCTGCCGATGTCGGGCCGATCTGCGCCGGCGTTGAACTGGTTGATCCCAATACCCTGACCTTCGCCCCGACTGTTACGAACAACCGCGTCGGCAATGGCCTGCAGATCTTCCCCGGTAGTGTGCCCATTTATCGAAATGGTACGTTGGTAGGTGGTATCGGCGTATCCGGCGACGGTATCGACCAGGACGACATGATTTCTTTCCTCGGACTGCACAACGCAGGTCTGGAACTCGGTAACGGCGTCGGTAACGCGCCGATTGACCGGCGTGCGGACAATCTCACACCGCAGGGCGTTCGCTTGCGCTACGTGCAATGTCCGCAAGCACCATTTATTGCGACGGGAGACGACAATGTCTGCGACGCGAAATAGGGGGGCCGGAATGAACCTTGAGCTCGGCAACTGCAAAATGATTCACCGCATTCTCGCAGCAGCCATCATAGCGACCGGCAGTAGCTTTATCGCAGCACCGAGTGCGCTCGCGCAGGAGACCTGCTACCAGGATGACGATGGTCGAATCGTTACCCGCCGCCGACCCGGATACAGCGAGGTTCCCTGCCCTGCACCAGCTGCACCGCAGGCAGGTGAGGACGCCGCAGCGGCGCCGGAAGTGTCCGATGCAAGCCGCAGGGCAGACCTGACGCTTGATACACGCGAGCAGGCCGGTCGACCGGAGCGAACGAGAAACGCTGCCTCACCCGTGCCACGACCAGGCATGAACGACTATGTGTCTTCTGTGCCATTGCCCGATCGCTGGCGCATAGTCGATGCGATTGGCTACACCGAAAGTATATGGGATCCGTACAACCGCAACATCCTCAAGGCCGACAGGCCGGTCAAGGACGACAAATTTTTCAACATTACGATAATTTCGGATTCAGTCTACGAGGTCCGCGAAGTGCCTACGCCGGTTGGCGGCAGCAGCACCAATGCGCCAGGCAGTATCGATGTTTTCGGCAGCGCCGATCAATATGCGCTGGTCGAGAACCTCGCAACGGAGTTTGTCTACTACAAAGGCGACACCGTATTCCGACCACCTGACTATGAGTTTCGTTTCACGCCAGTATTCAATTTCAATTATGCGTCGATCGATGAAGTTCTTGGCCTTAACGCAAATCCGGTAAACGGTACGACACGCAGCGACAATCACGTCGGTATACAGGCTGCCTTCTTCGACAAACATCTGCGCAACGTATCGGAACGTTACGATTTCGACAGTATCCGTATCGGCATCCAGCCGTTCTCTTCCGATTTTCGCGGTTTTCTTTTCCAGGACAACCAGCTGGGCGTACGCCTGTTCGGCACCCGGAACAACAATATCTTCCAGTACAACCTCGCGTGGTTCCGGCGCCTTGAAAAAGATACCAACAGTGGCCTGAATGACGTTAGTGAGGATATACGCGACGATGATGTATTCGTTGCCAACCTTTACTGGCAGGACATGCCGGTACGCGGATTTACCTCACAGGCGACCATTGTCTATAACCGCAACCGGGAAGGGTCGGGGTCGTTTTTCGATGAAAACGACTTCATCCAGAGGCCCGCATCGTTTGGCCGGGAAACGCCGCGTGACTACGACGTTTATTATGTCGGTTACAGCGGCGATGGCCATTTTGGGCGCCTGAATATGTCGACGTCCCTGTACTACGCGTTTGGTGATATCTCACCGGGCGTTTTTGTCGACGACGATGTGGAAATTAGCGCAGGCTTCGCGGCGCTCGAGTTTTCGATGGACTTTGACTGGTTCCGGCCACGCATTTCGGCACTGTACGGTAGTGGCGACGATGATCCGTATGACGACAAAGCGACAGGTTTTGACGCGATTTTCGAAAACCCGCAGTTCGCCGGTGCCGACACCAGCTACTGGATTCGTCAGGCTGTACCGCTGATCGGTGGTGGTCGGGTCGCATTGTCGAGTCGTAACGGCGTATTGAATAGCTTGCGTTCCTCCAAGGAACAGGGGCAGTCGAACTTCACCAACCCGGGCGTCATTCTTGTCGGCCTTGGTGCGGACATGGACCTGACACCAAAACTGCGCTTGTCGCTTAACTTCAATAGCCTCTTTTTCGTACATACCGAGGTGCTGGAAGCGGCGCGCAACCAAGCCGAGATCGACGATCACATTGGTCATGATGTTTCTGCGTCGCTGACCTACCGACCGCTCATGTCACAGAACATTGTAGTTCGTGCCTCGTACGCACAACTCATTGCCGAGGATGGCTTCGATGACCTGTTTCCGGATGAAGACGCCGGTTATTTCCTCCTGAATCTCGTGCTGGCTTACTAGAGTGCTGGTGTAATTATGAAAAGATCAATAATGAAACGTGTGCCGAAAATGTCGCTGCAGGTTTGCACTTTTGTACTGGCGTCAGTTTTGTTTTCCGCCCTGATCGCGTCGGCCGCAGAAGGTGAAAAACCGGTCAAGCGCGATTATGCAGAGACGCCCCCGGCGCCAGCCAACCAGACCGTAGCCGACGCAGATGCGAAAAGTGGGGGTTGTTTGTCCTGTCACACGGAGACCGACAGCAAGTCCATGCATGTTAGCCCTGCTGTACAACTCGGTTGCACGGATTGCCATGGCGGTAATGCCGCAGTATCCATTAGCGTCGGCACTACGCATGGCAGCCCGGATTACGCGGCGGCAGTCGAACAAGCACACGTGTTGCCGTTGTACCCGGAATCATGGCATCTGCCACACAGTGCCAACCCGGAGCGAACTTATACGTTGCTGAATCGCGAAAGCCGTGAGTTTGTTCGCTTCATGAATCCATCGGACTACCGCGTTGCGAATGACGCTTGCGGCGCATGTCATCAATCGACAATTGAAGCTTCGATACGCAGCATGCATGCGACGGGCGCAATGTTGTGGGGCGGTGCCGCCTATAACAACGGCATTCTGCCTTTCAAGAATTACATCCTCGGCGAGTCGTACGATGAGGATGGTAACCCGGTCATCCTGCATGGACCAACCGTGGCAGACGCACACAAGCAAGCGCTGCTGGATGCCGGCATTATTCCGGCCTTATACCCATTGCCGGTGTGGGAATCCGTCAAACCTGGCGACATTTTCAGGGTCTTTGAACGTGGTGGCCGCAACATAAGCAACCTGTTCCCGGAAACCGGCCTGCCAAATGCCCTCGGCCAGTTGCAGCGCATCGAAGAACCGGGCCGGCCGGACTTTCGCCAATCCAATCGTGGACCGGGAACGGGGGGACGCATATCAGTGCCTCTGATTAACATTACCAAGACACGGCTTAACGATCCGTTCACCTGGTTTATGGGCACCAACGACCAGCCGGGCGACTATCGTCAGTCCGGTTGCTCATCGTGTCACAGCGTTTACGCAAACGACCGCGATCCGCGCCACTCCGGCGTATATGCGCAGTTCGGTCATGAAGGCAAAACCCAGACTGTAGATCCGACCATCAACAAGGACGAGTCGGGCCATCCGTTGAAACATACATTTACCCGCGCGGTACCGACCAGCCAGTGCATGGTTTGTCACATGCATCAGCCGAACATGTTCATGAACAGCTACCTCGGCTACACGATGTGGGATTACGAATCGGATGCGCCGGCCATGTGGCCGGAGGAACAACAGTACCCTACGATTGCGGAACAGCGTGAAATCCTCGACCGCAATCCGGAAGGTGCTGCTGTGCGTGGCAACTGGGCAGATGTCGAATTTCTGAAACGGGTTTCGGAGATGAATTCCGAGCTCAACGACACGCAGTTCGCCGACTACCATGGCCATGGCTGGAATTTCCGTGCGGTTTTCAAGCGCGACAGGAAAGGAAATCTGCTTGACGATGAGGGTGCAGTCGTCAGCGATGAGGACCCGGAAAAATTCGCCAAGGCAGTACACATGTCGTCGATCCATGTGGATGTCGGCATGCACTGCGTGGACTGTCATTTCTCGCAGGACAACCACGGCAACGGGCATATCTACGGCGAAGTAGCGCTCGCGGTCGAGGTCGATTGCAAAGATTGTCACGGTACCGCGCAGTCGTATCCAAACCTTTATACGTCGGGGCCAGCTGCACTATCCGGCGGTGCTGATCTGGAAGCGTTGCGTACGCCCGACGGCAGACGCCGCTTCGAATGGCAAAATGACGTTTTGTATCAGCGCTCGATGCTCGACCCGGAACTGGAATGGCAACTCAGCCTGGTGAAAGACTCGGTTACGCCGGGACATGAGAATTACAACGAAAAAGCGGCCCGGGCGAAACTCATGAGCAAGGACACCGGTACCCAACTATGGGGCACCAATGTGTCGACCGATAATCTCGCGCACTCCAATGACGAAATCGAGTGTTACACCTGCCATACGTCATGGACCACGAGTTGTGGTGGTTGTCACTTACCAATTGAGGCGAACTGGAAGACAGACCGCCATCACTATGAAGGTGGCGAATCCAGAAACTATGCCACCTACAATCCACAGGTTGCACGTGACCAGATGTTCCTCATCGGTCGCCGCGGCGAAGCGAAAAGCGGCAAGATAGCGCCAGTGCGCTCGAGCTCGGCACTCGTGTTGTCTTCAACCAATTCAAATCGCGAAAGAATTTACGTGCAGCAGCCACCGATTTCAGCGAGCGGCTTCAGTTCGCAGGCATTTAATCCGCATTTTCCGCATACGGCACGCAAGACGGAGACCAAGACCTGTGTCGATTGCCATCTCTCGGGTGAAAACGATAACAATGCCATCATGGCGCAACTGCTGGCGCAGGGAACCAACTTCGTCAATTTCATCGGTTTCAATGCTTATGTCGGCGGGCAGGGAGAAATTTCCGCGGTAACAGTGACCGAGTGGGAAGAGCCGCAGGCGGTCATTGGCAGCTACCTGCATCGCTACGCGTATCCGGATTTCTATCAGAAGCACTTAGATAATGGTGCTGAGCTCGAAGAAGCCTATCAGCACGGCGCAGGCACGGCGCAGTGCCTGCAATTACGTGGCGAGTATCTGTACGTGGCGGAAGGCAAGAAAGGGTTCAATGTCTATGACGTTGCGGGCATCGCCAATAAAGGCATATCCCAACGCATCATCTCATCACCATTTAGTGCGGTAGGACAGGACACCCATATCAAGACGAAGAACGCGACCTGTGTTGCGCTGCCAACCAACCAGAACATCAATCCGGCGCGCAATGAGGGCGACCTCATGCGGATAGATAACCTCGAGCAGGTAATACACCCGCTTTACGACTACGCGTTTATCATCGACGCAGAAGAAGGGCTGATCCTGGTCAATGTCAACACACTGGTCGATGGTGAGCCACGCAATAATGACCTGGAGCGCGCGCTAAGCTGGAACCCCGATGGCGTACTAAATGGTGCACGGCACATTACGGTTGGTGGTTACTACCTTTACATCACAACCGATAGCGGCGTAAAAATTATTAGTGTCGACGATCCACTACACCCGGAACTGATCGCGACGGTGGCGTTGGACGACGCAAGAGCCAGCGTATTGCAGTTTCGCTATTTGTTTGTGACTTCAGGTGCAGGGCTTAGCGTCATTGACGTCACCGATCCTGGCTCCGCGAGGCTGATCGAAAACAACACGATCGCGCTCTCAAATGCGCACAAGGTATTCGTCGCCAGAACTTATGCCTATATTGCTGCGGGAGCGGACGGCTTGGTTATCGTGGATGCAGAACGACCAGAAGCGTTGGTTGAGCTCACCCGGTTCGATGCAAACGGTGCATTGAACGATGCACGCGATGTGGTTGTTGCAACAACCAACGCATCGTTATTCGCTTACGTTGCCGATGGCGCAAATGGCATTAAGATAGTGCAGCTTACGTCACCGGATCTGCAGCCGAAGTTCTATGGCTTTAGTCCGGAGCCTGTGCCTGACCTCATTGCGAGTTACGAGACGTCGAAGACGGCATTGAGTTTGTCGCGCGGCCTTGAACGTGATCGCGGCGTTGACGAAACTGGTGGCCAGGTTGCCGTGTTCGGCAGACGTGGTTCGCGACCATTGAATCTCGAAGAAATGCGCCGCCTGTATCTCGACGAGTCAGGGAAACCATGGTTTGTTGACGACGCGGCAAAAGAAACTGCGCCAGAAGATGTCGCGACGACCGATGCTGGTGAGTAAATGAAATGAATGCTGCGACTTACAAAACGGCCACTTGCCGACTGCTGTGCTTGATTGCAGCACTGTCTGTAAGTGCTGAAAATGTATTCGCAGATGAAACATTAATTAACCAAAACATACACTTAGGCCCCGCTAGTTGTGCAAGTAGTGTTTGTCACGGAAAACTGGATCGGCAAAAAGACATCAATGTCTGGTTGAACGAATATCGCATCTGGACCAGTGCCGACAAACACTCGCAGGCGTATCGCACCCTGACAAGTGACGAATCGAAACGGATTGCGGACTATCTTGGCCTCGGCAGCGCCACTACCGCAAAAGTTTGTCTCGATTGCCATACGGACAACGTCGCAAGGGAAAAACGTGGCCCCAAGTTTCAGCTTAGTGATGGCGTTGGCTGCGAGGCCTGTCACGGTGGTGCCGAAGAATGGATCAAGAGTCACGCAGCGGAAGGAGCAACGCACGCCGACAACCTTGCGCGAGGAATGTATCCGACCGAAAAACCGGGCGACCGGGCAGAGCTGTGTTTGTCATGCCACATGGGAACGGCCGAAAAGTTTGCCAGTCACGACATCATGGGTGCCGGTCACCCGCGACTCAGTTTTGAACTGGAGGCGTTCACAACCAACCAGCCGGCTCACTACGACGTTGACGAAGACTATCGTCAACGCAAAGGAGAGATACCGGGGTTCAATTTGTGGCTCACCGGCCAGGTTGAAGCCGCTCGCCGTTATCTCGATCTTGTCGGGCAAAGGCTTGTTCCCAATGAAGGCTTGTACCCGGAACTCGCACTATATGACTGCCACGGATGTCACCATGAAATGGATGACAAACGCTGGACGCCGGCTCGAGCTGGTCCTGGTGTATTGCCAGGTTCACCGCGGCTGCAGGATCAGCACCTGATCATTCTGCAAACCGTCGTCGGCACTATTGAATCGACCTCTGCACAGACAGAGATGACCGCTGCCACTGCTGCGTTTGTTCGTTCAGGCCAGGAAAATATTGCGAGTGTCCGGCAAACAAGCCGGGCACTCATTACCTGGCTTGAAACCCGCAAGAGTGAGTGGTCGACTCGACCGTTCGACAAGAACACTATTGTTGCGGTTCGACGTGCACTCATACAATCTGCAGCAGGTGGAAATATGAACGACTTCAATGCAGCGGAACAGTTGTACCTTGGGCTTGAAAGCCTGAGTTACACGCTGGGCGACAGGCAACAAAAAACTGCTGCACTCGACCGAATATATAAAGAGGTCGAAAACGATTCGACATTCAATCCTTCGTCTTTCAGCCGAACCGCACAAGACGTGCAGGGACAGTTCTGAGCGATGCTTAATTTTGCAGCCAAAACTGACGTCGGCAGCCGCGGTGGCGAGAATGAGGACTCGATCGGCTGGGATGAGGAGCGCAAACTCTGGTTTGTCGCTGATGGAATGGGCGGTCACGTCAATGGCAAGACCGCCAGCGAGACCGCCAGCAAAAGCCTGCTCGAACCTGCACCGGATAAATCCACGGAAGAACAAATTGTTGGCGCCCATGAGGCAATTATCGCTGCCGCCGACAAGGACCAGTCGCTGTCAGGCATGGGCACAACCATTGTTGTCGCAAAACTGGCGGATAACCTGGCGGAGATATCCTGGGTCGGCGATAGTCGTGCCTACTTGTGGCGCAAAAAGGACCTGTCACAAATTTCCCGCGATCATTCCTTCCATGAATTATTGCGCGCGCAAAATATCCTGACCGAGGAACAGATTCGTGCGGACCCGCGCGGCAACCTGGTCACGCAAACACTGGGGCTCGGTGAGCCGATGCCGTCAATTACAGAGGTTCCACTGCGTTATGGTGACTGGATATTGCTCTGCAGCGATGGCCTGAACGGTGAACTTGAAGATTCAGAAATCGCGGAAATACTGGCATCCTGTGAACATGTGCAGTCGGCCGTCGATGAACTCGTCGATGCGGCCATCACTAATGGCGGTCGCGACAACACTAGTGTCATAATTATTGAATTCAAAGATGCAAAAGGACTCGGCCATTTGTGGCGGGTCATGAACGCACGTTGGTGGCCATTCGTGGTGGGGCCGCTACTGGCAATTATTTTCGCCCTGATACTGTGGGCAGTTAAATAGCCTGGCTATATGGAACGAGTATGTCGGACGTACAATTAATTCTTAAAAAAGCAAGTAATGGCGAAGAAACCGTGTTGACCGACGGCCTTATCGCCGGGCGCCTGGCGGAATCGGGCCTGGTGCTGACTGAAGGACATCCGTCGCGGCAACATGCCAAGTTCAGTATCAGCGGCAATGAGCTTAAACTCGAAGACCTGGGTTCGTCGAACGGCACGTTCGTCAATGACCAGCGGATCGAGAGTTCGGTCGTGCTCCGCTCAGGCGACAAGATTCGCTTTGACCTTGAAGAATTCGAATACAAGATTCCTTACGACCAAACCGTCAGCAACGATTCGCAGCAAACGGTGATGCGAAAACTTGAGGACATCGACGTCGATGGCAGTGGCATCCGGGAAAGGCCGGCATGGATTGATCCGAATCAGAAATCGGCTGGTGGGCCAAAAACCGAGTTTATCGATTCGGCAGCTCTGAAACAGATGATGCAGGATGGAGAACAGGGCGTCAGTGAAATGGCCGACGACGTAAATGTTCCTGTCCTGATCGTCTCAACCGGCGCCATGTCAGGTGCCCGGATTAATCTGAAATCGGCAGGCACGCAAGGTGAGTGGACGATCGGCTGCGACGCAGATCGCGATATCGTGCTCGAAGAACAAGGCGTTTCAGGCGTCCACGCCAAGCTAACCCAGGATGGAGCGCGCTGGAAATTAACGGATCAAATGTCAGCGAACGGCACTTTCGTCAATGGCAAACGCAGCAACATGAGCTACCTCGACAATGGTGATCGAATTCGTTTTGGTCCTGTTGAGTGTGTCTTCAGGACGCCGGATCAATTGGGTAGCGCCACGAGAGTCAGCAAAGCAGTTAAACCACCGGGCAACACCAGGAACATCATCCTGGCCGCTGTTGCTTTTGCGGTTACGCTGGCGATCCTGTACGTGGTTATTCAGTTTGTTATGTGACCGACTCGCCCAATTTTGCGAGTTGTCCGCGCATCCAGACATGCGCTGACTCAGAATCAGTACGTGGATGCCATGCAGCAATGACATCGAACCCAGGTACATCGAAAGGCGCTCCGATCATCCTCAGGTTTTTCGACCGCCTTGCGAACAAGCGTCGCGGCATGAACGCAATCAGATCATCTTCCTGCAACACCTCGGTAAGGATAAAAAAACTCGGCACGGAAAGAGCAACTCGCCGGCTGCTACCAAGTTCTCTGAGCACGTTATCGGTTGGGCCTTCGAAGGATCCATCGGAGGGCGAGACCAGGACATGGTCATAGTCGAGGAACCGTTTCAGTGACACGCGCCGCGCGCGGATCGGGTGCTCTTCTCGCACAACGGCGACATACTCTTCGCGGTACAGAAATTGAGTACGCAGAGACGGATCGACAAACTCGGGAATCGTAATAGCCACGTCGATGTCGCCACTTGCCAGCTTTGATGTGAGCGCTGCGACCTCAAGGTTGCGCACCGCCAGCTTTATGTTTGGTGCCGAATGTCGAAGCTCTGCGACCAGCGGCACAATCATCACAGACTGCATATAGTCATTGACTGACACCGATAGTGTTGCAGTGCTGGTCTGCGGAACAAACTCGTCCGGGTCAACCAGCGCTATCGCATCGGTGATCAATTGTCGTAATGCTGGCGCCAATGCCTCGGCACGAGGCGTTGGTAACAGGCCGCGCTGAGTACGCACGAACAGTGGATCGCCAAATATATTCCGCAATCGGGACAGCATGCCACTGACTGTAGGCTGGGTGACATGCAACCGTTCAGCTGTGCGCGAGACATTGCGCTCTTCCAGCAACACGCTAAGGGCACGCAGCAGGTTCAGGTCCAGGTTTCTGATATCGGCCATATTTATAATAGAAATAGAATTATACGATTAGATTTATATCACTGAACTCCATAGTCTGGCAATCCTCAACCCGACATTTGGAGACAGTAATGCCAACTTCAGCCACGAATATCAGCGCAATTCCCCAACCCTCCTCACAGCCGGTGCTCGATAGCATCGCCGAAAGAATAGGCTTCGTACCTGCATTGTTCGCCACGCTCGCAGAGCAACCGGGCGTTGTTGAAGCATTCGTCGGCCTCGACGCTGCATTCACGAACACCAGCCTGACACCGATCGAACGGCAAACGATTTTGCTGGCAGCCAGTGTCGAAAATAGCGGCCGTTATTGCGTCGCCGGGCACACCTTGTTCGGCCGCTCGATTGGTATGCAAGAGCAAGCGATAAACGCAATTCGATCCGCAGGCACTGTTGCAGATGCGCGGCTGGCCGCTTTAGAGACGTTTGTCCGACAAATGATTCAAGCCCGGGGTCACGCGACACCAGAGCAAGTTGCCGTAATCATCCAGGCCGGATTTTCGCGCGAACAGATAATGGAAGTGGTGATGGGTATCACTCTTAAAACATTCAGCAACTACGTTGATTCGGCATTGCAGCTTCGTCTGGACGAACAGTTCGCGGCAGCTGTCTGGAGCAGCACAGAAGCGTCAAGACTTGAGGCCTCGCGAAAAAGTAGATCGGACTAGCAACTCGTCAACGGCACAATTCCAGAGGACAGCCCTGTGATAACAACGTATTCAAGGCGTGACTTCGTCACCAAAGCAGCACTCGTCAGCCTGGCCTCGCCATCAATCGCAGCCAGCAATCTCGATGTTGATGAGACCAAAGCCCAAATCAGTTACCCGTCAGCAACGACAGCAAGTTTGCTGTCGTTGTTAAAGATCAGGTATCCGATCATCCAGGCGCCAACCGGTGGTGTAGTAAGCAGTGCGATGACCGCTGCCGTTGCGAATAGTGGTGCACTGGGCGCGATACCACTTAGTTGGTCTTCGCCAGACGTTGCTGCCCGGCAAATTGCAGCAATCAAGGCGAAAACAGAAAAGTCATTTTTCGCCAACTTCGTGCTCAATTTCTATCCCGCAGCATTGGCCGTTGCTCTCGAGAGTGGAGCGCGAATTATCCAGTTTTCCTGGGGCATGCCGGACCGGCAAATGATCGAGGCGATTCGATCGGCAAACGCGGTCATGGGTATACAGGTAACCAGCAAGGCCAGCGCCAGGCTGGCACTGTCCCTGGGGGCCGACTACCTGGTTTGCCAGGGCACCGAGGCGGGCGGTCATGTGCACGCGTCAAGGCCGCTGGCACGAGCATTGGAAAATGTTTTGAGTGTCGCCAATGATGTGCCAGTCGTTGCATCTGGTGGGATCGCAACGGGCGACAAGATGCGAACGTACATGCAATTGGGAGCAGCTGGTGTCGTCATGGGATCTCGTTTCGTCGCCACAAAGGAATGTGCGGCACACGCTGACTACAAAAGCGCATTGGTAAACGCGCGATCTGCAGATACGGTTTTCACCACTTGTATGAATAAGGGTTGGAATGGTGCGACACACCGAATCCTGAGAAACAGCACGTTCGATATGTGGGAGTCCGCCGGCTGTCCCGCCATTGGCAAGCGACCGGGCGAATCAGACACGGTCGCTGTATACGGAACGGATACCGGGGTAGAGCGTTACAGCATCAACTCCCCCGGTTCCAGCTACACCGGCGACATCGAAGCGATGGCGGCTTATGCCGGCATGAGCGTTGATGACATCACTGACATCCCGGCAATAAGTGAAGTAATAGCCCGGGTATGGAAAGAGTTCCTGGCTGCGGCATGACGTTTTGCACTCACGCATTTCGAGCCAGTGTTGATATTTACGATTTATCGAAAACCATATACAAGGAGTCAGACAATAAATATTGCCATGAGCAAGGTTGAACAATTTGCAGGACAAGTGGTCGGACTCGCTCTGGGCGCACAGGCCGGTGAGAAACGTATGGCAGAAGTTATGCGGGAGGCCGGATTCGACGAGACGCGACGGGTCGCAGAGACACCGTTTAACATAGTGCTTGAGTCGCGCTGATTACGCCTGTTCCACTCGAAGCAGAGGCAGCGGCGTCCCGGTTGTCGATATCCGTATCGGCAAGAACCCCAGCATAAGCAGGCCGAAATGCTGAAGACCGGGAGCTTGCGCGGTAGAGAAATCCGTAACGGAAAAGAAGTGCCAAAACAATGGTGAAAAAGTGCTATAAAAACCTGTAATCAATAAGTTACGCCTTGCAAAACCGTGTATGGATACACATGCCAACCACGCTGCAACAAAAACAGCTCGTCTATTCGTTCGGTGACTATTCGCTGGATACCGGCCGTGGCGCACTCCTGAAGCATGGCGAGGAAATCAGGTTAAGGCCACAATCATTTGATGTATTGAGAATCCTGCTGGAGCAGCAAGGCAGCCTGGTCACGAAGATTCATCTGCAAGGAGAAATCTGGGGCAGCAAGATCGTCACGGACGACTCGCTGACCCATTGCCTTCTTGATATCAGAAAAGCGCTGAGCGACACGGACAAATCAATCATTCGAACGGTCCCTAGGCGAGGATATATTTTTGAGTCGCCTTGCACGGTCGAAGAGTCCATGGCGCCGGAGAAACAGTCGCGTCGTGGTCCAGGGCAATTCACAAGAGGTATGGTCGTCGCCATCGCCGCGACAACAATGGTCATTGCGGTCTCGTTTGCCTGGTTGATCAACCTCAATCGTGCGGGGCCAGTTCCGTCGATCCTCAAAAATTCGGTTGCCGTACTCCCCTTTGCCGACACCAGCGAGTCGCAAAATCAACAATACCTGGGTGACGGAATTTCGGATGACGTTCTCAATTTGCTGGCACGATCTTCAGAATTGCGGGTCATTGCGAGAACGTCTTCATTTTCGTTCGCTGACAAGGTGCCTGACATCCAGACCATTCGTGACACCTTAAACGTCACTTATGTTCTCGAGGGAAGTGTGCGCCGAACCGGGGATCAGTTGATTGTTACGGCGCAACTGGTCGACACGGCGAATAGCGCCAATATCTGGTCAGAACGATATGAACAGCATGCGGACAATCTGTTCATCGTGCAAAACGAAATCGCTCAGGCAGTCCTGTTGAAGATTGCGCCCGCTGCCGAGGCGAGCCCTTACCCGCCAGCGATTCAAAGTTTTTCGGCAAATGAGCTGATGTTTCTCGCAAGATTTCTGGAACGTGACGTCCGCGAACGTCCGGAGGTTAACCAGAAACTGCTGGACCGGGCGATCAGCCTTTATCGCGACGCCATTCAGGCAGACCCCAATTCAGCACTGGCGTACAGTCGCCTTGGCGGAGCGTTATTGTATGGAGGCCAGTTATCAGCCGCAGAGGAGCCAATTCTCAAGTCGGTCGAACTCGATCCGAATATATCGGACGTACAAAAAACACTTGGCGACTATTACTGGGTAGCCAGACTCCCCGGGGCCGGTGCAGCGTGGAACAGAGCTATAGACCTCAATCCAAACAATGCCGACGCGCTTTCTGCTTACGGGTACTGGTATTGGATGCAAGCCAACGACGACAGACCGGAGGAAATGTTCCGACGTGCGATGGAACTGGACCCGCTGTCGCTGTCCAGACACGCTGCACTGGGCGAGTTTTATGCCAATGAAGCAAGAGTGGGCGATACAAAGGCGATCGTGGAGCGTATCAAGCGGCAATTCGACAGCGCAGCCGCGTACCGGGTTATCGCGCGCTTGTATGAGCTCATAGGGGAAATCGACCGGAGTATCGCCTGGACCATAAAAGCTCGGGATCGGCAACCAGACAACGGCGAGCACGTCGCCGCGCTTGCAGAGCTCTATGCTGAAATTGGCGATTTTGATACGGCGGTGCAACTTGCACCCGAGCAAAGTATAGGACTGCTGTACAAGATGCGGCGCTATGACGAGATGATTGAAATTGCCGAATTACGAACAATCGATGAACCTAACGATATCTACCTGCACCATCTACTCGCATTCGCCTATACCGCAACCGGAAATTCGGAAGGCGCGATCCGGATACTGCGACGAATCGGTCAGCCCAATGCGGCAAGAGCCGAAGCCAAGCATCCCGTGGACCTTGAAGCATTCGTTACCTATGTTGATGCGCTCGATGCAAGTGGCGCATCGAACCAGGCCAGTGAATTGGCCAGGTGGTTTGAATCGGCGCGACACACCAAGAGCGACAACTGGTGGATTCATGTTTATCGGGCCTGTGCACTTGCTGTACAGGGTCGCGATGAACTCGCCTTACAGAGTATTGAACGGGTCACTTCCAGCCCCAGGTTGCCGTGGGACACAACCTTAAAAGACTCGCGCTGTTTCGCCAGATTCCAGAATGAAGCCCGGTACCTCGCAGTACTTGATCAGGTCGATTCACGGCGACGGAATTTACGGGAACGATTGTCTGTAACGCTGAGCGCCTATGCAGTCGTGCTGTGAGGAATTTTTAGGCCATGTCTGATTTTTCGTTTATCGAGGAATTGCAAAAGCGTCATGTAATCAAAGTCGCGGCAATTTATGGCGCCATCGCATGGGGCGCTACCGAAATCATTGTTACGGTCGTGGAACAACTCTTCCTGCCCAACTGGGTATCGGCACTGGCCGTTATCGCTTTTGTTGTGGGTTTCCCGATCGCGATGTTCCTGGCCTGGACATTCGATATCACGCCGGAAGGAATACAAAGAACGACGCTTACCAGTCGCCGCGGCAAGGCCAGCATCTTCGCTGCGATGTCTCTTCTCATTGTCTGCACTGCCGGTTTGTTCTGGCTGATCAGGCCGGCCACGCAGGGGCACGGCGGCGCTGACTTTTCATCCCGGAATATTCCAAACAGTATTGCCGTTTTGCCGTTTGAGAACATGAGCCGGGATGCCGATGACAACTATCTGAGCGAAGGACTCAGCGATGAGTTGCGCGACCAGTTGGGCAGAGTTTCCGGGTTACGTATTGCAGCGCGATCTTCTTCCAATTCCGTCAGGGAACGCGCCTCGGATGCGAAATCCATGTCCAGCAGCCTCGGTGTTGCGGTGCTCGTCGAGGGCAGCATGCGGCGGCGCGGCAATGAGCTGCGCATATCGGTGCAGCTGATCGAGGGCAGTTCCGGACTGGCGCTCTGGAGCGCAACTTATGACCGCAGCTCAAAAGAGTTACTTGCGGTGCAACAGACGATCGCTGAAGAAATTGTTCAACGTATGTTTCCGGATTCGGTTGAGATTATCGCAACCCCGTCGACGAGAAGCTCATCAGCTAGTGAATTAATGTTTCAGGCGCGTTATTTCGAGCAACAGGTTCGGGATCGTCCGGAAGTCGATTTCGAGCTCCTGGCAGAGGCCATCCAGCTTTACAGAAAAGCTACCGAAGTCGATCCTGACTCGGCCCTTGCGTTCAGTAAGCTCGCCAGCGCACTTTTATATGCGGGCGACATCCCTGGTGCGGAGGCGCCCATTTTTCGGGCGCTCTCGATCGATCCTGACTTATCCCAGGTGCAAAACACCCTGGGTGAGTATTACATGCAACGCAGTTTGCCTGGCGCAGCAAACGCTTATAAAAATGCCGTTGATTTGAATCCAAATAATGCGGATGCGCTCGCTGACTACGCCCACTGGCTTTGGATGCAGGGTGATAACGTCACGCCGGCTGCACTGTACCAACGAGCGCTCGAACTTGATCCGCTTTCCTTAGCCAGGTTTGGTGCGCTGGGCATTTTCTATGGCTATGACGGACGAGTTGCCGAAACATTGCAAATCGCCCGTCGTATCGAGGATGTATTTGAAGGCGCCACGGCGGCCCGACTCATTGCCCGATTACTTGAGTTATCGGGACGTCTCGATCAGAGCATTGCCTGGGCAATGCGCGCGCGAGACATGGAACCGAACAATCCAGCCAACGTCGGCATGCTGGCCGAGCTTTATGCCGAGATTGGTGACTTCGATACAGCCATTCAACTCGAACCGGAGCATGGTATTGGCCTGTTATTCAAGATGCGCCACTACGATCAGCTCATTGACGAAGGTGAGCTGCGAATGATTGATGAACCAGAAGACATTACGCTGCGTTACCTGCTGGCCTTCAGTTACAACGCTACGGGTCAATTTGAGAAAGCTGTCTGGATGCTCAGGTCCGCCGGTCTGCCGGACTCCATTGTGCCCAATACCAAGCAGTCGGCCGATATTGAGGCGTATGTCTACCTGTTTGATGCGCTCGAGGGTCTCGGTGAATCCGAGACTGCGCACGATCTCGCGCACTGGATGGCGAATGTACGACCACGGGTGAATAATGACACCTGGTGGAGCAATTTATACCAAGGCTGTACATACGCTGTGCTTGGCCAGGACGACGAAGTGAAAAAACGTTTCGACATTATTGCTGAAAGTGCGCGTTTACCGTGGGACGGTATCATTCGCGACCCACGCTGCCTGCAGCGATTCGTCAACGAGCCTCAATACCAGGCGATGCTACAAAGGGTTGATGAGCGACGAGCGCTGCTGCGCGCACAACTGCCCGAGACCCTGGTGGAATTTGGCGTTAAGCTTTAGCCCGAATATTTCACGAGTGGGCCGGCCTGCTCGCCCTAGAAAAATCGTTTGAAACCGAAAGAAAACCCGTAGTCAACGATGTTCACCTGATCAGGAACCAGCATCGTCAGTACGCTGCCGGACAGCAAATACTTCTCGTTCAGGATCCAGTCAAAGCCCAAACCACCGTTCACGAAGTTGTGCTTGATGGTTCGATCGTGAAAGTACCAGGCTTCGTCGTTAAGCGCTGTTACGTCAAAATCGTTCGGAAAATCCAGGCCTTTTGTTCCGTGTTTGATCGATAAAAACACTTTTGGAGCAAAACCTGGCGTTACATAGTAGCTGGCGTCCAGATTGATGAGCCAGTGACTGATGTCGACGCCCAATGATTTTTCGGTGAAAACGTAGGCGATATCACCACTCAAAGAGAAATCCGAAAAATACGGCGTAAAATTGAACGCAACTCCAACCGGTACATGCTGGATATTGCGCCCTACTGCGGCGTGCGCATAGAACGGATAGTCATTCGTTGGCACGCCGAGGGCTATGAAAGGATAAAGGGACAAGCGACCTTCCCGCGCGCGGTAGGAAACAGCAACGTAGATATCCTGCCAGTCACTGTGATAGTTGCCGTCATCTATCAGGGACTGATCCGCTTCGGGGTATTCCGTAAGATCAACCGCTGGATTGTGCGGCAAAGCGCCCGTGTGACGTTTTTTGATGTAAGGCAGGCTCGCGCTGATGGACCAACGGTCGCTAAGCGCATAGTCCCCAGAGATCATCATCACATGCGAGTCGGTATTGCCGATTTCGAGTTCGCCGACGCTGCTGTCAAATTTCCCGGTGCGAACGTACTGATACTCAACGCCGAGACTGAAATCTCCTTTCTCCGCGTGCGCTGCAAATGGCACGACCAAAACGATCAGGAAGAGTGTTGACAGATATACGGCGAAGGTCATTCTGGCCGGGATACATGGATGCGTCGGTTCCTCGTCTGAAAGTAACATTAGCCGTTGCTTCTCAAAACCCGGTGTATCTCTTTCAGATAGTGCTTGAGCTCATGCTTCTCGGGCACCATCACTCTCTCGTAGGATTGCCGTGCCAGGCGCTCTTCTTCGCTGCTCATCGCGATCGGCAGAAATGATGCGTCCGAGGAATTCGCCCGCTGCTCGATCGCACCTCGTTCGCTAAACGGTGCGATGACGACATCGTAGCCACCCTTTTCCAGCTCTGAATTTAGTTCCTGAGCGCTGCCAACAACCTGTACGCCGTGACCGGATCGGGCGAGTTCCTCGGCGAGTTGCCTGGCACCCTCTGTCGTGCCGTAGACCAGCAAGTTCCCTGGCAATGGCGCCGAATAGGTTCTGTAGGACACGCCTTTGCCAACCCGGTACAGACTGTCGCCACAGGCGAATGTATAGGCGGACCCGCCCAGAGCAACAATTGTCAATAAGACTGATAGGTAGAATTTCATCCTGATCCTCGCGTCAGTACTTTTGTTTTGAGGAACCATTTTTAGCACACCGCATCTGAATGCAGCAATGAAATTTCGGTGAAAATTGCTGAATTCACTACCGATTGACCGGGAATCATGATTTGCTTTGCAACCATGCAAAACAAGCAACCCAGTGGACGCAGACACTGCCCGGACCGGCCTGTCATGGGGCTAATGTGATCAATTCGGGCCGAAATTCAGTATCCATTCTGTTAGCCGGACTGCTCGGTGGAGCGCTATTGCACCACGCCATCCTGCTAATCAGCGGAGCAACGTTTATTGACCAGCAAGCGCTTGCCGATCAGCTCGAACTGATTGAGGCGCTCAGGGAGGATAATCGGCTTTTGTCCGACGACCTGTTCGGCGTTCGTGAATCTGCTGACACAAACAGGAACATTCTCGTCTTTCCGTACAAAGATGGCATTGATGCGCGGGCCGAGGTAGCGAGAGCTCGTGCGGCCGCCGTTGAGAGCAACCGGTTTCTCATGATTACATTTGGCGCCAACTGGTGCGTCGATTGCCGCACCCTGTATGCCACGCTCGGCAGCGACAATGTTATCGAGTACAGCAGTGACCGGTTCACATTCGTCAATGTCAATGTCGGAGAATTCGATCGAAATATCGACGTTGCTGTGGACCTGGGAGTGACCCTTGGCCGCGGCATTCCGGTGGCAATATTTTACGATCCCTCGGGCGCACTCATCGGTACAACTAACGATGGCGAACTTGAGCCCGCACGACTATATACATCGACACAAATACTGCGTTTCCTGAAAGATATCGCCGAGCGCTCCGAAATTCTGGCACCGGATGCTGTAAGGCAGTATTGAGTATTGCCGGGCTTTTGGCATGCGCTGCCTGCAGCTCAGGTGCTGGAATCGGGATGCAGCTCCTATACAACCGCCTGCCGGATTGTCCAGCTTCGCAAGTTATTGATTCCAGATATTTTTAGTTCTTTTTTCATGGTTGTTTCACTACTTCCACGCAGCCTTCCAATAGCCTGAACTGTGGCAATGCCGTATTCCGACAGGGACGCAGCACTGCCACAACAGACAACAATCAGAGGAAGCAAACCATGAAGAAACTACTCATGACCACCGTCATATTCAGCTTTGCACTATTGACCTTACCAGCGTCAGCCGATCACTCGAACGGTTACGCGCGTGCGCAGGCACGCCTTGCCGAAAAACTGCAAAAACGGGCGACTTATCTGCCGCGCCGCTATCAGACCGCTAACGTTTTTGACGGCGCGTCCGGCCCAGGCACGCGCAAAGGTGCAGCCTGGATGATTCGTTCGAAGAACAGCATCACCGGGCGCGTTATGACTAAGGTACCGACTGCTGGCGATCCTTACACGCTTTGGTTCGTCGTATTCAACAACCCGGCTGCCTGCGAGGGTCCCTGCGATGATCCGGACCTGGCTAACCCGGATGTTGGCGGTTCAGTGTTCAACGCCAGCGGCGCTATCAGTGCATCCGATGGCAGCAGTGGTGGTGTCGTCAACATCGATTTCAGCGTTGTTGCCGGTAACCTGCCAAATGATCTGTTCATCCTTGTCGGAGAGGGTGGCGGCCTGCGCCGCAACAATGGATACACTGCACAGGTAGCTCTGGTTGTTGACCAACATCCACACATAACGCCAGGTATGGACTCGTGGATCGGCGATCTGACGACGACCAACTTTCCAATGGCCGGACCTGCGGTAAGCACAGCATTTGCTATTTTTGCACCTTGCCCGGATAGCTCATGTCCGGAATCCGTGTTGTAAGTCACAACGCTAATGTCTAAAAGCAAAAAGCCCCTCACGGGGCTTTTTGTTCACAACAACGTGGGTGTCAAACTCACTACACGATGCTCTGTACGACCCACCGCTGTCCCATAAAGACGAGTATTCTGGCCGTGGGCTGAAGCGTCGGCGCAATGCTGCGGTTTATTGCGTCCTTCCTTGTGTATTGGAATTAATCCTTGATCGCATCCCGGATGCGCTCATACCCCAGCTTCAATTCATGTCCGAGCTGTCCTAACGCCTTGCCTACACCCTCGCCGGTGTCGCCGAGGCTGGCTTTGTTATTGAAGTGCTCCATCTTGCCTTCGAGCTCATGCCATTCTTCCTGAACCTCTTTCGAAGCCAGGTGAATTTGCACTCTCAGCTCGTCACGCTTTTGTTTTACTTCATCAACGATATCGTCGAAGTCCGTCATTTTCTTCTCCTGCCAAATTATTTTTTGCTGCCGCCTGTGGCGCGAGTGTACTTCACCTTTCCGCCAACAATAGTAATGTCGACAGTCGTATCCGGAATCGCTTCTTCGTCGACGGTCAGGAGGTCCTGCGATAACACGACGATGTCAGCATACTTGCCGGGTGTCAGCGTGCCTTTGATGTCCTCTTCAAATGCGGCAATCGCATTGTTCAGAGTGTACGCGGCCAGCCCTTCTTCGCGAGTCAGTGCCTGCTCCGGATAGAATTTTTCTCCGTTTATCATCATCCGGCTGACGGACGAATAATAAGAAGCCAACGCGTTGATGCGTTCCACTGGTACATCTGTACCGTTGGTAATTAACGCGCCCGTATTGATGAGATCACGCCACGGTTGTGAGGTAATTTTTGCTCTTTCATCACCAAGTCGGCTCGGAATCCAGGGGCCATCAGAAGTACCGTGAACCGCCTGCACGGCAGGGATTACACCGAGACTGCCGAATCTTGGTACATCAAGTGGATCGATGTGCTGGGCGTGCTCGACACGCCAGCGCAACGGTTTGCCATCAACCTCCATCGTTTTCCATGCGCGTTCATAGATGTCGAGCGTCTCACGCACGCCACGATCACCGATTGCGTGTGTATTCAACTGAAAGCCGTGCTCGACGGCAAGCTCTGCCGTGCGCTCGATGTCATCCGGCTCCTCAAGTACGAGGCCGGCTGTCTCTGGCATATCAACGTAAGGTTCAAGCAGCCAGGCGCCATGTGCGCCCAGCGCGCCGTCGATCTGTCGTTTGATAGAACGGACGGTCAGGAAATCATTACCCTCGGGCAGCATTTTGTACTGTGGCAAGCCTTCGGCCATCAGTTCGTTCGACGCTCCGCGAACCATGACGTACAACCTGATCGGAAGATTGCCCTCCTCCTCCAGCTTTTTCAGGAAATCGATTGTCTCGAATGAAGAACCGGCATCCTGGAATGATGTAACACCATGAGCAAGCGATTCGTCAGCCGCGAGCATGACGCGCTCACGATCAATCTGCTCCATCTGTTCCGGCGTTAAACGACCTTCATAGACGCCAATGGCTTCGTTCAACAATCTCTGTGCCGTTTCCCGCATCAGACCCGTCGCCCGGCCATCAGGTGCTCGCACGATCGTGCCGCCTGCCGGGTCCTCGGTATCAACCGTGATTCCCGCAGCTTCGAGCGCAGCTTTATTAAAGAAAGCCGCGTGACCACTGGCGTGCCCCAGGGAAACGGGGTTATCCGGCGAAACTGCGCTCAGGGTGTCATTGCGCGGCACGCCGTCAACGGCGTCATCGGGCACGCTGTCCCATTTATCCTGGTGCCAGCCGCGGCCGAAAATCCACTCACCCGGCTGCGCCTTGTCCACCGCGCTCGAAACCATGGTGACGACTTCTTGCCAGTTGGCCACGTCATTGAGGTCGAGGATCTGCTTGGCCCGGCCGAGTCCCATATAGTGCCCGTGGCCTTCGATAAACCCGGGCATCGCGAAACGCCCATTCAGTTCGATGACCTCGGTTTCGGGCCCGATATACGCTGAGATCTCGTCGTTACTGCCCACAGCAGTAACCTGGTAGCCATTGACGGCTATTGCCTCTGCGTTGCCAAGCGCCGGATCGACCGTCGCGACCTTGCCGCCGCGCAATACGAGGTCAGCCGGCGCAACGGTTGCTGCCGTGGCTGTAGCAGGCTCTTCAGCCTGTTTTGACGCATCGCTGCAGCCTGCCATTAGCAGCGCAGCAAGCGATGCTGCCAGTATTACGTGTTTCGTTTGTGACATCGGGTTCCCCTGTGAGCGACCGGCAACTTTCTCACCCGGGGTTGGTCAATGCAATTGCTGTTTGCCGCAGATTTCAGTCCTAGTCGATCAACCATTGCATCAGCCGTAACGCTTTGCCTGCCCTGCATGACGAAGTGATACATTACGGCCCGTCCACCAAAGTCCAATTTGAGAGAGCCCACTATGCGTTCACAGATTTTGCTGCTCACAGCGGTACTCCTGATTGTTGATGTCGCTTTCGCCGATGCCATACGCCAGACCAAGAACGAGCACTACGACGCCTTCCGCCAGCTTGACGTTGACCTGCCAACACCTAATGTCTATCGAACAGCATCAGGAGCGCCCGGCACGCAGTACTGGCAACAACGGGCCGATCACAGCATCAAGGTGACGCTGGATGAACAGAATCGCAGTATCAGCGCATCACAGAGTATTCGTTACACGAACAACTCGCCGGACACGTTGCGCTATATTTGGGTACAGCTCGACCAGAACCGTTTCGCGAAGGGTTCGATTGAGCGACTGACGCAGACAGCCGAAGAGGAAGAAGGCCAGGATCAGTTGAGTTACGGCACGCTTGCCAAAGAGCAGCGTTTCGCCGACGTCGAGCATGGCTTCAAAATTGAACGTGTGGTCGATGGCCGTGACCGCGACCTTGCTTACACGATCGTCAACACCATGATGCGAATCGACCTGCCGCAGGCGCTCGCCAGTGGCGACCGCACGACATTTTCCATCGACTGGTCTTTCAATATTATTGAGGAATCGATCATCGGCGGTCGTGGTGGCTATGACCACTTTCCGGAAAACGACACCTATATTTATTTCCTCGCGCAATGGTTTCCGCGCCTGGCCGCCTACACTGATTATGCAGGCTGGCAACACAAGCAATTCCTCGGTCGCGGCGAATTCACGCTCGAATTTGGTAACTATGAAGTTGAAATCACCGTACCAGCGGATCACATCGTGTCAGCCACCGGCGAATTGCAAAATGCGTCCAGCGTGCTTACCAGTGAACAACGCAATCGCCTGAGTCAGGCGCGCGACGCCGACAAACCGGTATTTATCGTCACGCCTGAAGAAGCCCTGGCGAATGAAGCAGAGGGCACAACAGAGTCGAAGACCTGGGTTTTCAAAGCGGACAACGTGCGTGATTTTGCCTGGGCAAGCTCACGTAAATTCATCTGGGACGGCATGATTCACAAACAGGACGATGCAGAGCAGCCTGAAGTGCTGGCGATGTCCTTCTACCCAAACGAAGCCGAACCGCTCTGGTCACAGTACTCAACACACTCCGTTGTGCACACGCTGGACGTGTATTCGCGATTCTCGTTCCCCTATCCCTATCCCACCGCGCAATCAGTGAACGCCTGGGAAAGCGGTGGCATGGAATACCCGATGATCACATTCAACGGCCGCCGTCCCGAGCCTTTTGAACCTGATGAAGATGATGCCGCTGCTGGCGAAAAACCGGCCAACACCTATTCGCGACGAGCGAAACATGGCCTGGTCGGCGTCATCATTCATGAAATCGGCCACATCTACTTTCCGATGACGGTCAATTCCGATGAACGCCAGTGGACCTGGATGGACGAGGGCATTAACTCTTTCCTGCAGTACCTGGCCGAGCTCGAGTGGGAAGAAGATTTTCATAACCACCGCGATAATTACAGTATTCTCGAATACGTCGCCGAGTACATGGTGAGCGAGAACCAGGTACCGATCATGACGCAGTCAGACTCGATACTGCAGTTCGGACCCAACGGCTACACCAAGCCGGCCGCATCACTCGTCGTGCTGCGTGAGACGATCCTCGGTCGCGAGCTGTTCGACTTCGCCTTTCGCGAATACGCACAGCGCTGGAAGTTTAAACGACCAACGCCCTCTGATTTGTTCCGTACGCTCGAGGACGCCTCCGGCGTAGACCTCGACTGGTTCTGGCGTGGCTGGTACTACTCTACCGATCACGTCGATGTCGCCATTACCGACATGCGTGAATACAAGGTATCGACTGCGAACCCGGAGGTTGAGTTTGAGTTGAATCGTCAGGAACATACAGACGAAGTTCCTGAAACACTTGGCCAGATTCGCAACCGCGAAGAAGGTAGGACAACCCGGCTGGAGCGCTTTCCTGAACTCGGTGACTTCTACAATGAAAACGACGAGTTCACGGTAAGCAACGCTGACCGAAACCAGTACACAGATCTCGTTGATGGGCTTGAAGACTGGGAACTAGCAGCGCTGCTGCGTGCGGCTGAAGATGATGACTACGTCTACTTTATGGACTTCAGCAATATCGGCGGCCTGGTTTCTCCGTTGCCGCTGAACATCACGAATGCCGATGGCAGCGTGGAGTTCATGATGATTCCAGCAGAGATCTGGCGGCGTAACAGCCAGGCTGTGACCAAGATGTTGATTCGCGATGAGCCGATTGTATCTGTCGAAGTTGATCCACGCCGTGAAACAGCGGACGCTGATTTTTCGAATAACCACTACCCGGGCCAGATCAATAAATCACGCATTGAGCTCTACAAGGACGAGGACGAAACCCGCGACCTGATGTCTGACATGCTGCGAACCTTGCGTGAAGCCAAGGGCGGCGACAGCGACTCTGCAAATGTGCCGCTTGAGCCTGCCAGTGGCAATAATTAAGCCGCCAATTTTTCGCAGACTTTGCACTTCTGCCTGCGCCGTGACGATCTTCGTCACGGCGTTCGCTTTTGCGCACCGTATGCCTGGTAGTTTATCGACGATCAAGACCAACGCCGAAACCGGCATCATCGAAATCATTCACCGCCTGCATATTCATGATGCGGAGCTCGGCATGGTGGTTTTGACCGGCGAGAGGCAACTGACGCTGGATCAACTGGCTGGCCGCGCCCGCCTGGCCCTCTATGTAGAAGAGCAATTCAGTGTTGCGCCGGTGGTTGATGGCGAAATCGGCCAGCGGCTGCCGCTGGAGCTGATTGGTGCGGAACTGGATGGCGATTTTGTGCTCGTCTACCAACAATACGCGGGCGACCTGCCTGCCAATATCGCGGTCCGCGACACCATCCTGAGCGACGTTTTTCCCGGGCAAATCAACCACGTCAATGTGGCGACCCGGGACGAAGTTCGCAGCCTGACTTTCAGCGCCGATGACGAATGGCTCATGCTACATCTAGAATAGTGTGCAGCAGACAGATTCTCTTGATATATAATGCGCAGCGAGCGGCCCCGGCCGTTTGATATTTATTTTTTCGGAGCAACACCTTGAAGCGCGACCAGAAGTTTTTTGACATGTATTCCATTGTGATTGGCATCCTTGCCATTTTTAGTGTGGCCGTCCTCGTACTTGCTATGAAAATGTCAGACCTGACGCAGGGTCTGTACACCACCGATTCCGAGGAGTACCAGGCATCAGTCGCGGAGCGGCTTCGTCCCGTCGGCCAGGTCTACCTGCCGGGTGAGGAAGCCAACGCTGCTGCACCACAGGTGGCTGAAGCGACCCATTCAGAGCCGGTTGCGACCGCGATGTCTGGGCCACAGGTCTATAACGCAGCCTGCATAGCCTGTCATGGCAGCGGTATTGGCGGCGCGCCAACGGTTGGTGATGCTGCGGCATGGCAGGCACGCATCGCCCAGGGAAATGACACGCTGTACCTGCACGCGATCGAAGGCTTTACCGGCTCGTCCGGCTTCATGCCGCAGAAAGGTGGCCGCATGGATTTGTCGGATGAAGAGGTTCGTGATGCCGTGGATTACATGGTTTCCGAGGTGCAGAACTAGGCATTCACATTGCGACATCCTGCAGGTGCAGTGAAATTGATTGAGATTACCTGTGGGAGCGGCTTTAGCCGCGAATAGCCCAGGATTGCGGCCAAGCCATTCGCGGCTAAAGCCGCTCCCACAGCCTTTCCCATTCCTGAGACTGTGCGCATTGTCCCGCTGCGTGATCTGAAATCACAAAAGCGAACATCCTAAGACCCCATTCGCCGATCCAGGTGTCTTAAACCCAGCGCCTCACCCATATGCCTGGCCGTTACTGTTTCCTCACTGGCCAGATCGGCCACTGTTCGCGCGACACGTTGCACACGCTGATAAGCACGTGCCGACAGTGCAAAACTCTCTGTCGCTTTATCCAGTAACGACCAGCATTGCTGATCAGCCGTAAAAGCCTTTTTCAGCGCACCCCCGCTTAGCTCGGCATTGCAAACAGCGGACCGATCCAGCTGAATTTGCCGCGCACTTTGCACTCGTTCGGCAACAATGGCGCTGGATTCACCCGCGGGTGCGTCACCGCGCAGTACGTCCAGGGGCGGCCTGTTCACCTGCATTTGAATATCAATGCGATCCAGGAGTGGCCCGGATATTTTTCCGCGATAACGACGTACGCTTTCGGCACTGCAGCGGCAGTCGCCGCGAATATCGCCAAGATAGCCGCAGGGGCACGGGTTCATCGCCGCGACGAGTTGAAAGCGTGCCGGGAAGTCGGCCTGCCGGCCGGCACGGGAAATCGTAATCTCGCCGCTTTCCATCGGCTCGCGTAGTACCTCGAGCACATGACGACTAAACTCCGGCAATTCATCCAGAAACAGGACGCCATTGTGGGCCCGCGATATTTCACCCGGGCGCGGGTCAGAACCACCACCAACCAGTGCTGCCGCCGAAGCCGTATGGTGCGGCGCGCGAAACGGACGACGTCGCCAGCATGTCAGGTCGACAGGCCGCCCAAGAATCGAATCTATGGCTGCCGTCGCGATCGCCTCGTCATCTGCTAAAGGTGGCAGAATTCCGGGTAATCGTTGCGCCAGCATGCTCTTGCCGGTTCCCGGCGGACCTGTGAACAGGATGTTGTGGCCACCCGATGCGGCAATCTCCAGTGCGCGCTTGGCAAGTTGCTGCCCTTTTACGTCCGCCAGATCCGGGCCGGTTGATTCGCGGGACTCAGGCCGGAGCGGATCGGCAACAAAGGCAGTGCGAACGCCGCGTATCTGTGCCGTAACATCAAGCAGGCTATTGGCCACAAACACCTCCCCGCTCGCAAGACTTGCCTCCGCTCCATTCTCTTGCGGCACGAAGATCGCTCGGCCGGCCTGCGCGGCCTTTATCGCTGCGGGCAACATTCCGGGAACCGGCCGCAGGTCACCGCTCAGGGAAAGCTCACCGAAAAACTCGTGGGTGGCGAACAGCTCTTTCGGTATGACGCCCATGGCCGCGAGAATACCAAGCGCGATAGACAAATCGAACCGCCCCCCGGTCTTGCGCATGTCTGCAGGACCCAGATTGACTGTTATACGTTCCTGCGGAAAATCGAATTTCGAGCTCAGGATCGCGCTGCGCACCCGATCTTTGCTCTCACGCAGCGCACTCTCCGCCAGGCCGACAACGTGAAAAGTCGGTAAACCACCGGACAGGAAAACTTCTATGGTTACAGGAGGCGCTTCGACGCCAAGCTGGGCCCTGCTGTGCAAAATAGCCAGGCTCACAGCAACACGATCTTATTTGGTTCGAATAGCATCGCCGCTCCATGGCAATGAAATCTCTGCTAAAGCTATTTAGCAGTTTTCTTTTTGCTCACCTTCTTTTTTGACGCTGTCTTTTTTGCAGACTTTTTAGCAGCCTTTTGGGCCGCCTCTTTAGCAGCCTTTTGGGCCGCCTCTTTAGCAGCCTTTTTCTTTGCCGGTTTTTTGGATCCAAGTTCAGCCAGGCGCTGCTCCAGTGCATCCAGCTTCTCGCGCGTGCGAGCCAGGACCGCTTCCTGAACCGAAAATTCCTCGCGGGTCACCAGGTCCAATTTCGTCAGGCCTGATTGCAGCACTGAACGAAAGTTTTTTTCCAGGTCGTCCCGTGCCGAACGCAATCCCTGCGGGAGAGTTTCAGCAAGCAGCCGTGCCAGGTTATCTATCGAATCGTTACTCATATTAGCTTGATACCGTAATCAACAAGAAAAGAACAGTGGTGAATCAGTGTGCACTGGCCTGTTTCACATATTCATGGCCCGACAGCGAAATCCAATGGCAGCAAAGGCTGCAGGCGCGGACAGCTTTATGACAAATGCGCATTGGCGCAATCACTGTGACTGTAGCGAGTGAGTCCGCCATTTATTGCCAAATAGTGCACAAAATGGGCTGTGATCATGATCACAACAATGCTGGAATCAGCGTGATCTAATAGGTTATCGTGCACTGCCTTATATATATTAAGGTAACCGGGCGGCACAGACCCGGAGCTGGTTTCAAAGGAATGTCATCATGCGTAATCGAGCAATTGCGATTGTTACTACCACTTTGCTGACGCTTCTCGTCGGCGGCAGCGCCCTCGCAAGTGAAATCTATAAGTGGACCGATGCGGAGGGCAACGTGCATTACAGCGATGTCCCGGTTGACCCGCAATCTGAACACCTTGCTATCAGGTCAAAGGCAACCAACAACACGCAAGTCCAGGCTACGACGCAGGCTCGTTTAGATGCCAGGGACCAGGAGCGGCAAGAGGCCGCTAACTTACCTGCTGGTCCATCACGAGATGAGTTGCGTGCGGAGGCAGACGAACGGGCTAAACAGTGCACTGCCCATAAAGCCCAGCTACAAAAATTTCTTACCAACCGCCGTATATATCGCGAAGACGAAAATGGCGAGCGGGTTTACATGGATGAGGCCGAGATGGCTGCGACACGTGAACGTGCGGTGAGTCGGGTGGAGGAATATTGTAATTAGGGGGTAGTACGGCCTGACGCCGGAGGGCGAGTTTTTTTAGCGGGTTTGGTTGGTTGAGCTTTGCAAACAAATAAGGGCATGTCTTGCGACATGCCCTTATTTGTTTGTCGCCCGTGCAGATAGATAGAGAGTCTCCGGAGTTAAGACTGCGCATCTATCGTACGGCGGGCTCCTACGTGGGCTTGCTACGGTTTTTGGGCTTCAAAATGCGTGAATTGGCCACAGTTCCCGGGTCCTCTTCGCGTTACAATGCCGGCTTCATTCGTGAGGAGGATCACGATTGGCCTCAGCACCTGAAGTCAACATCAAACAATCTCAGGCTTACCTGCCCGATTTCTGTGCCGCCGGTACGGTCCTGGTAATTTTGCTGGTTGCTGAGCTGGTGGCTATTGTACTGACGATAGCGGCGTACGTTCCCGGCACGTTTCTTACCGAGCTTTCGAAAATGTCGATGTACGTGCTGTGGCTCGCTTTGCTCGGCGACGCGAGTTTGTGCCTGATTCGCCCCTGGGCAGAAAAACAGGGCCACACGCAGGCATTCGTTATCTGTTTCGTTGTGTTGCTGGCATTGTGCCTGCTACTTGCCGAAGTTAGCTATCAGCTCACCGGAATTTTCGCCGAAGCCGTCATCATCGACGGCACGCATGGCGGCTTTCTGTTGCGGACTTTCGCCATCAGCTCCATCGTCATCGCATTGGCCATGCGTTACCTGTACATATCCAGTGAGTGGCGACGCTCTATAGTGCTTGAGGCGCAGGCGCGTATTAGTGCGCTGCAGGCAATGATTCGCCCGCACTTTTTGTTCAACACGATGAACACCATCGCCTCACTCACAAGAAGTAATCCACAGCAGGCTGAAGAAGCCATCGAAGATTTGGCAGACCTGATGCGCGTCAACCTTGGTGCACAAAAGGAACGTACGACCTTGAAGGAGGAGCTTGAGGTTGCCGCGATTTATCAGCGTATTGAAAAACTGCGACTCGGAGATCGACTGAAGGTGCGTTGGGACGTAAGTGAGCTGCCGATGCGTGCGCTGATACCGAGCCTGACCATCCAGCCGTTGCTCGAAAACGCTATTTACCACGGCATAGAACTGTTGCCTGATGGTGGCGAGGTAAGGGTCAGCGGCAAACGAGTCAATGACAACCTGGAAATCAGCATGACAAATCCGGTTTCATCAGACCAGAGACGCAAGAAAAGCGGCAATAAAATGGCCGTTTCCAACATCCTGCAGCGATTTGAGCTCGCCTATGGGCATCGCGCAAAAGTGAGTGTGCAGGAAACGGATATCGAGTACTCGGTGCTGCTTGTTTTTCCCTGCGATGAGGTTGGCGCATGAATGTTCTGATCGTCGACGATGAAGCACCCGCTCGCGACCGCCTGCGACAACTGCTTGAGGATGCCGGCGAACATATCGTCGTTGGTGAGGCCGGCAATGGTCGTGAGGCCCTGGATCTGGCCGGAAAACTCAACCCTGACGTCGTCTTGCTGGATATTCGTATGCCAGGTCTCGACGGGGTTGAAACTGCGCATCACCTGAACAGTTTTGATAGTCCACCGGCCGTGGTATTCACAACAGCGTATGACGAGTACGCCATTGACGCTTTTGATGCGAACGCAATCGGCTATGTTTTGAAACCCGTGCGTAAGGAGCGCCTCGAGAAGGCGCTTGCCCAGGCCGCACGCCTGAGTCATAACGTGCTCGGCGAGGTCGCAAAGCAGTCCGGTATTGCTGAGCAACGCCAGCATGTGTGCGCCCGAATTCAGGGTGAACTAAAACTCATCCCGGTAAACGAGATTCATTACTTTCTTGCTGACCAGAAGTATGTCTGCGTGGCGCACGAGAGTGGACGAGACCTGATTGATGACTCGCTGAAATCTTTGGAAGATGAATTCGCTGACACTTTCGTGCGCATTCATCGCGCCGCGCTCGTCGCTGTCGGCCGAATCAGGTCACTTCAAAAATCGCAAGATGGCCGAACCCAGGTCCAGCTTCGCGACCCCAGGCCAGATGACAATAACGACGATGATCTTTTCATCAGCCGCCGACACCTCACGGACGTAAAGCGTCGCCTCAGGAAGGGATAAATAAGTTGGATATTCGAATTGCAACGCGAAAAAGCGAGCTTGCACTGTGGCAGGCTGAGCATGTCGCTGAAAAACTTCGCGAGCTGCCGCAGGTCGCAACTGTTGTGCTGGTGCCGTTGTCCACGCGCGGTGATGAGATTCTCGACAAAAGCCTGCAAAAAATCGGTGGCAAAGGTCTCTTTATCAAAGAACTCGAAGTGGCTATGCAGGCTGGCGAGGCTGACATTGCCGTGCACTCTATGAAGGATGTGCCGGCGGACATCCCCGCCGGGTTTTGTATTGCCGCAGTGTTAGAGCGCGCCAGCTCAGCCGATGCCTTTGTCTCCGCTACCGACAAGACTTTTACGCAGCTGCCGCACGGTGCATGCATTGGCAGCTCCAGCCTCAGGCGCCAGGCGCAATTAAAAGCACAACGGCCTGACGTGGTTGTGCAGCCGTTACGTGGCAATGTAAATACGCGCCTGCAAAAACTGCGTGATGGTCAATACGATGCCATCATCCTGGCAAGCGCCGGGCTGCAGCGACTGGGCCTGCAGTCAAATATCACCGAAGAATTCAGCACGGAAAAAATGTTGCCCGCAGCGGCCCAGGGTGTCATTGGCATTGAATGCCTGCAGGACCGCGGCGATTTACGCGAGGTATTGACGTCACTCGAACATGCTGCAACAAAAATGACGACGACTGCAGAACGGGCCGTCGCCGAGACCTTGCAGGCCAATTGCCAGTCGCCGGTTGCCAGTTTCGCCAGCATTGATGCTGACGTTTTAACAATAGAGGCATTGGTTGCATTGCCCGATGGCAGCAAAGTACTTCGCGAGCAGATCTCCGGCAGTGCAGAAGATGCCGCGCTGCTCGGTATTGAGGTTGCAACGCGCCTGCTCGAAAATGGCGCTGGTGCAATGCTCGAAGAGGTCGGCGAGTGAGCGAAGCCGCGCTGGCCGGATACGGGGTGCTGGTAACCCGTCCCGCTGGACAGTCCGCTGAGCTGGCGGACGCAATTGCAGATGCTGGTGGTCGTGCCATCCGTTTTCCGGTTATTGATATCGTCGGCGCCGCTGCAGGGGACGTCGGCACCGTATTCGCAGCATTGCCACAGCCCGACATCATCGTATTCGTCAGTCGCAATGCTGTCGTTTATGGCCTGGCCGCAATCGACACCGGCAACTCACTGATCGCTGTGGTCGGCCCGGCAACCAAAGCAGCGGTGGAAGAAAACGGGACGCATGTCGATATCGTTCCTGAACAGGGCAGCGATAGTGAGCAACTGCTCGCCCATCCCGAGCTGCAGGACGTCGCCGGTAAGACAATCGTCATTGTTCGCGGCGCGGACGGTCGTGAGAAGCTCGCAAGAATCCTGCGTTCACGTGGCGCCACGATTCATTACCTGCCGGTTTACGAACGTCAGCTGCATTGCGCATCGGCAGCTGAGCTTGCTGCACTCGAGAAATGCTGGAGCAGCAGTGAGATCGATTGCGTGACTGTAATGAGCGTGGAAACGCTGCACAATATGCTGCAGTTGTTACCGGTGGCGTGTCGCGAGCTGTTGGTAGAAACGCCACTGGTGGCGCCCAGTACTCGTGTGATACAAACAGCTGAGGAGTCAATTCCCGGTATTTCTACAATACTGGCACCGGGACCACAGGCCGCCGATATAATCAGCGCATTGATCGCGCTACGGCAATCCGGACAGAATTAATGAGCAAGAAAAAGACCACTGAAACGACAGAAGAAACGGGCGATTTAGCCGACAACGTCGGTAACGCGGATGAAGCCGAGGTATCACAGGACTGGACGCCTGAATCGGCAGAGGCGGGTATTGGCTTGGCGTCGTCAAATGGAAAAACCCCATCAACTGTACCCGCCCGAAGACAAGGCAATGGCCTGGTCATCTGGCTCGCCCTGCTTCTGTCTGTCACCGCGCTGGGAGCGTTTGCGCTCACTTATCTGCAGAATCGCGGTGCTGCCGGGGCGATGAACGACAGTGACACAAGCATAGCGACATTCTCGGCATCAGTACGGGCCACCAGGGCTGCGCTGGACGCACTGGAGCAAAAGGTAGCAGCGCTCGGCACAACCAGGGCATCGGGCAACGCCGAAATTGCTGCAATCGAACAGCGGCTAAATTCCCGTCTGCGCCAATTCGAAGTCGTGCCAGCCCGGTTATCAAACATTGAGGCAACCGTGTCATCGCTACAGGGAATCTCGACCGGCGCCAGAGACGCCTGGCTCCTGGCGGAAGCGGAATACTACATGCAGATTGCGAATGCGCAGCTACAACTCGCCGGCAATCCGGAACTTGCAAGCCTCGCATTGAAGCTGGCCGATGAGCGCATCTTGCAGCTTGCGGACCCGGGGCTGACAGAAGTCAGGCGTGCTTTGTCGAATGAACTGCGCGCACTGGAAGTTATGGAAAGCCCCGACACAGAAGGTATTACGCTGACGCTGGCAAGCCTTGCCAGTGTGGTTGACTCGCTGCCACTACGACAGGAAGTCGTCGTACAGACTGCTGACAGCACACTGCTTGATCCGGATTTGACCGGCGCCGATCGTGCCTACGCATCGTTGAAGAACGCACTCGGTGGCGTGGTCTCCGTGCGGCGAATCGATGAGTCCATGCAGCCGCTCATGGCACCGGAAGCGCAATATTTTCTGCGGGCTAATCTCGCATTGCAATTGCAGGCCGCGAGGCTTGCCGTGCTCAGGAGCGAGGAAGCGATTTTTTCACAAAGCCTGGATGATGCATCTGCCTGGCTGAACGAATATTACGACACCAGCAATACTGCGGTACAAGGCGCTCAGGAGACCATTACTGAGATTCGCGGTAGCGTATTCTCCGTTGCCGTACCCGATATATCGCATTCTTTGCGCGCGTTGCGACAATTCAACGGCCTCGCGGAGGCCCTGGCACAGCCTGCTAATGAAACCGAGGTCGAGCCAGATCCGGAACCAGAGCAAGAGGAAGAGCTGCAGCAATGAAATTCGGCCTCATCTTTATTGTGGCGCTGATTCTCAGTGCACTGGCCGCCAGCCTGTTGTTACAGGATCCAGGCTATGTCGTCATTAGCTTTCGCGGCTACCTGGTGGAGATGTCGGTACCGATTCTGCTGGCAATATTTGTTCTGCTGCTGATTACCATATGGTTCACCATTAAGTTATTTCACGCCCCGCGAAAACTGGGGGAGGCTGCCGGCCGTTACCGTGCCGGTCGTGCCGGTCAGCGGCTCACCCGGGGAATCATCGAGGTTGCCGAAGGTAACTTCGCGAAAGGTGAACGATTGCTGACGCGCTCAGCCGGAATCAGTGATGCACCGCTGCTCAATTATCTGCAGGCGGCACGTGCCGCCCACCTGCTCGGTCAGGATGACCGGCGTGATGGCTGGTTGCGACTGGCCTACGAACAATCTCCAGAGGCCGCGAACGCAGTGCTGTTGACGCAGGCCGAATTGCAACTCGACCAGGGGCAATATGAACCTGCACTCGCGACGCTTCGCAAGATTGAGGAAAACACACCAAACCACTCGCATGCGCTGGTGCTCCTCGGCCGGCTCTATTTTCGCCTTAACGATTGGCAACACCTGGCAGATTTGCTGCCCCGTTTGACCAAACACGGGCGTATCGATGCGGCGACGCTGCACCAGTGGTCGCTGCGTGTCTACCAGGAACACCTGCGCTCGGCTGCAGACGGAGCTGCAGTGCAACTGGTCTGGAAAAAACTGCCCAAACAACAGAAAAAGGATATTGAACTGCTGGAGGCCTATTTTTCCAGCCTGATACGAACCGGCATGCATGCCCAGGCGGAGAAAGAGATCGCAGCCGAATTGCGCCGCGAGTGGCGGCCCCCGCTGGTGCGTTTGTACGGCATCGTTGAGGCCGACGATCCGACGCGGCAACTCAACAAAGCAGAAGGCTGGCTCAGGAATCATGGTGAGGACGTCGATTTGTTGCTCGCTGCAGCGCGCCTGTGCCTGCGCAATGAATTGTGGGGCAAGGCACGCAGTTACCTGGAGACAGTCATCGCGATTCGCCCGACACCGGATGCCTATCAGGAATTCGGCCGGCTGCTGAATCAACTGGGTGAAGGCGACGCCGCAGCAGACGCTTATCGATCCGGTTTGAGCCTGGTTGCGCGTTCACCAATCCCGGCCATTCCACACCTCGAACCGGATGCGGACGACGAGTAGCAGTCCGCCAATGCATTTCATCGTCAACGGTGTTGGCTACACGGGTCAACGTGTCTTGTCGAGACTACCGGCGGAGAGGGCTTTGGGGATAAACCGCTCACCCAACGCTGATTTTGCGGATGAACGGCTGGTAGTGCTCGATCTCGATCATGCCGATGCAGCAGAACTCCGATTGCCGCCCCGATTCTCATTACTTTATACGGTGCCACCGTCTCCTGATTCGTTACAAGACACCCGGCTGGAGCGCTTTCTGGCGATGCTCGATCCATCGCCTGAGCGTTTTGTATACGTCAGCACCAGTGGCGTCTACGGAAATTGTGCAGGCAGGCTGGTGAGCGAAACCGATTCCCCCAGGCCCGTAACAGACCGTGCACGACGGCGATTTGCTGCGGAAGAAATGCTGCAACAATGGTGCAGCAAAAGGGAGTGCGAGTTATTCATCCTCAGAACACCGGCAATCTATGGCCCTGGCCGGCTTGGAATAGAGAAAATTCGTACAGGAAAAGCGGTTCTGTCTGAGACAGCGTCTAATCCCGGCAACCGCATTCATGTCGACGACCTCGCGGCATGCTGCATTACTGCGATGACCAGCAGCAAGGCGCCAGGCATCTACAATGTCGCCGATGGCGACTTCAGGAGTCCAACCTGGTTCGCAAACACCGTAGCTGGAATGGCCGGCCTCGATCCGCCGCCGGCAATTACCCGTGAGGAGGCACTGGCAACATTTAGTGCTACACGACTCTCGTTTCTATCTGAATCCAGAAAACTCGATGCGACCAAAATGCGCGAGACCCTGAAGTTTTCGCCCACCTATGCAAATGCGGAAGACGGCATCAAGGCCAGTCTTATCGAAGACAACCTGCTGAAAAAGCAGGCTAATCAATGAATCGCCAGACCCGGATACGGCGATCTGACCAAATAACCGGCAAAGCCTGTTACCAACCCGGAACCAGAAAGTTGTAGCGAGGTACCGTAGGAGCGCGCCCTGCGGGCTGACAAATAATAAAAACCGGGGTCGAACCGAGGTTTTCTAGCACCTCATCTCAACTATCAACAGATGTCGATTGAAAACCTCGGTTCGACCCCGGTTTTTATTATTTGCAAAGCACAGCCAACCACAGCCGCACGAAAGCCACACCTGGCAAACCACAGATAATCACGAAAATTGAGCTTTATCGCCCGCTGGGCGAGCTCCTACGGCTGGCTACGTACGCTGCGAAGCCACTTGGTCAATGGCTCCCACTGCTCCCAGTCGGGCCAGGCGAGGTATTCCGGCAACTCGAAGATACCCAGTCCACGCGTATAGGCACGAACGTAGTTCTGCGCTTCGCGTAATGACGCCAGGTACGGCACCCTCATTGCCGTAAGGTGCTCATCAAGCTCTTCATAAATCAACGTGTATTCACGCACACGGTTTGCGACCACGCCAATTTTCGCTTGTTTGCGATTAACCTTGCCAACCGCTTGGAGTTCTTTAATGAAGCGGTCCGATGCCTGCATGTCGATCGTCGATGGCAGGACGGGGATGATTATCGTCTCTGCATGTCGCACCAGGTCAGTGAGCTCCTTACCGTGCGAGCGTGCCGGTGCATCGATAATCACGTAGTCAGCCTGGCGCGGTGCGTGCTTCAGACCGTCCTCAAACCCGGCGATTGCAGCAATTTTGGGCCGACTGTCCGGGCGTCGTTCAAGCCAGTCGAGGCTCGTTCGCTGCGGATCGTAATCTGCAAGTGCTACGCCATAGCCTGCATCTGCATAGTACGCAGCCAGATTTGTTGCAAGAGTGCTTTTGCCGCAGCCACCCTTGGCGTTCATGACCATTATGTGTCGCATTTTTTGTCCCCGGAGACGAATTTTTTTATGTAGTTATTGGTTTATGTAAAATACCGTCGCAGAACCGAAATGTCCATTAACACTTAAACTTGCCCGGGAAACACGGCAGAGTTTTTTCGCATGATCAAAATGGCCCATTATCTGTCGCTTTCGCCTTCGTCGACACTGAACTGCAGAGTCACTGAGTCGTGTTAAGCTGAGCCGCAGAGCAGGACGCAGGGGAAATCTGAATTTATGAGCACACAACGAAAAACGGAGTTCGTCGATGAGGATCTTTCGGAAAGCGCCATTCACGATTATCTGAGCGAACACCCCGATTTTTTTGAGCGGCATGGGGCCCTTCTGGGCTCGCTGCGACTGCCACATGTAGCGGGTGGTGCCGTATCACTGGTGGAGCGGCAGGTTTCCGTTTTACGACAAAAAGACCTCAAACTGGAACGCCAACTCAAGGAGTTGCTCGAGGTTGCGCGGGCGAACGATTCGTTGGCGGAGAAAATTCATGGCCTCGCCCTTAGCCTGATAGCCGCCGATGATCTGAGTACAACTTTGACCATCATCGAGGAAACACTGCGTACCGGTTTCGACGCCAATCAATCGATCCTGGTACTGTTTGGTAATCCTGAGTTATTTAAAGACATCAATGCCGGGCGATTTTTCCTGCCGATCGAACGCAGCGATGATGGCGTGAAAGCATTCAATACATTTTTAAACGGCAGCGGGCCTCGCTGTGGACAGGTCCGCGACGCCCAGCGGGATTTCCTCTTCGGCAAGGAGACCGATGAAATCGGCTCTGCGGCGCTCATTCCCCTGGGGGAGAAATCGGCAATGGGTTTTCTCGCCATCGGCAGCGGCGATGCAGATCGATTCCATCCCGGTATGAGCATCGACTTTCTGACCCGCCTCGGCGAACTCGTTGCCGAGACGTTGAAACGCTACTAACCCGGACGATTAATGAATAGTCCGGGCAATCGAGCCTGACAAGGTGCTTGAGAGCGAAACAGACTGGATAGACAAATTCATACGGCACCTCGAGTACGAGCGCCGTTTGTCTAAGCTTACCTGTAAGCATTACCGCCGCGACCTCAACGCGCTAAGCGAATTTTGCGATAGCATTGACCTCAAAAAATGGGACCAGGTTGACGACGATCATCTGCGATCTGTATCGGCCGGCTGGTTTCGTCGTGGACTGGCGCCACGCAGCATTCAAAGACGGCTATCCGCGATTCGCATGTTTTTTCGCTTTTTATTACGTGAAAAACATGTGAAGAAGAACCCGGTGCAAACGGTCCGGGCACCTAAGGCAGGCAAACGTCTGCCGGAAAACCTCGATGCCGACAGGATGGCAAAACTACTCGACATTCCAGGCGAGGGACCGTTGGTCGCCCGTGATCGCGCCGTGCTTGAGTTGCTGTACTCATCCGGCCTGCGACTAGCGGAATTAACAGATCTCAACATCGGTGATGTCGATATGGCGGATTGCACGGTGCGGGTTACCGGCAAAGGCAACAAGGACCGTATCGTGCCGGTCGGCAGACATGCCATCACGGCCCTGCGTCAGTGGCACACTGAGCGGGGACTATTGGCCGCGCTCGGCGAAAAGGCCTTATTCGTCAGCAACCGCGGCAGCCGCCTGAGCCAACGCTCGGTCCAGGCGCGGGTTGATCACTGGGCAAAGCGCCAGGGTATTAACACCAAGGTCTATCCGCACTTGTTCCGGCACTCATTTGCTTCCCATCTGCTGGAGTCGAGCCATGATCTCAGAGCGGTCCAGGAACTCCTCGGACACAGCAATATCAGTACAACTCAAATTTATACACACCTTGACTTCCAGCATCTGGCCCAGATATACGACAAAACCCACCCAAGGGCACGGCTGAAGGACAAATAGCGCGCCCTCGAAACGGGCGAAATTTTGACGTACTCGAAAAACAAAAATTGTAGCAAAGTATCGTAGGAGCCCGTACGGAAAGAAACGCTAGTCCGAAAGCTGGATCCGGGTTTCGATCGTGGCAGCGGGCGATTAAGCTATGCCGCACGCATCAGGCTTCAATCGCCCGCTGGGCGGGCTCCTACACAGCAATTATCGAAACATAAGAATTATCGAAGCAATACGCCAGGAACCAATCACATGGAACAATTTCGAGGGACAACAATCGTCTCGGTACGCCGCAATGGCAAGGTCGCCATCGGCGGCGACGGCCAGGTTAGCATGGGCAATACCGTAATGAAGGGCAACGCCAAAAAGGTGCGCAGACTGGCCAATGGCCGCGTCATCGGTGGCTTTGCCGGCGGTACCGCGGATGCATTTACCTTGTTCGAGCTGTTTGAAAGCAAGCTGGAGCAATACGGCAACCTGACCAGGGCCGCGATCGAGCTGGCCAAAGAATGGCGAACCGATCGTCGCCTGCGGCGTCTGGAAGCGTTGCTGTGCGTCGCTGACGAGGAAACTTCGTTCACGATCTCCGGCAATGGCGACGTGATCGAGCCGGAACACGAGCTCATGGCAATCGGTTCAGGCGGACCCTATGCCCAGGCGGCAGCGCTCGCACTTTTACAAAACACTGAATTGGAAGCACGGGAGATTGTCGAAAAGGCGCTGAGCATCGCCGGCGATATCTGCGTCTTTACCAACCACAACATTATTGTCGAAGAATTACCGGACACGAAGTAAGCGGCCAGAATTCGACCCAATACCGAAAAGCAACGGAATTAAACAATGTCACAAATGACACCCAGAGAAATCGTCCAGGAACTCGAGAAACACATCATCGGCCAGGATGAAGCCAAACGAGCAGTAGCCATTGCACTCAGAAATCGCTGGCGTCGCGTGCAGGTTGACGAGCCACTAAGAAGCGAGATCACGCCCAAGAATATCCTGATGATCGGTCCTACCGGAGTCGGCAAAACCGAAATCTCAAGGCGCCTGGCCAAGCTTGCGAACGCCCCGTTTATCAAAATTGAGGCAACCAAGTTCACTGAAGTGGGCTATGTGGGTCGCGAGGTAGACAGCATTATTCGCGACCTGATGGACATCGCGGTCAAGATGACGCGCGAGATCGAAATGGCGAAAGTCAGCCATCGCGCCGAAGACGCTGCTGAAGAACGAATCCTCGACGCGCTGTTGCCGCCACCGCCACGTGGCGTCGGATTCACAGCGGACAACGAACCCGCCAGCAAAGACGGTGACACGCGGCAGAAATTTCGCAAGATGTTGCGCGAAGGCAAGCTGGACGACAAGGAAATCGAAGTCGAAGTTCAGGCAATACCCGTCGGTGTTGAGATCATGGCGCCTCCTGGCATGGAGGAGATGACCAGCCAGTTGCAGGGCATGTTTCAGAATATGTCGGGCAACCGTCAGAAAACAAAAAAGCTGAAAGTTAAAGATGCTTTCAAATTGTTGACGGATGAAGAAGCCGCAAAAATGCTGGATGACGAGGAAATGAAGTCACGTGCACTCGAAGCCGTCGAGCAGCATGGCATCGTCTTTCTCGACGAACTCGACAAAGTCGCGCGACAATCCGGTGCGACAGGTGCAGACGTATCACGTGAGGGTGTGCAGAGAGACTTGCTGCCACTGGTCGAGGGCTCCACCATCAATACCAAGTACGGCATGGTGAAAACGGATCACATCCTGTTTATCGCCTCCGGCGCCTTCCATGTTTGCAAGCCGTCGGACCTCATCCCGGAACTACAGGGGCGGTTCCCGATCAGGGTTGAGCTGAAATCCCTGACAACTGAGGATTTCGTACGCATCCTTACTGAACCGGATGCATCCCTTACCTCGCAGTACACTGCATTGATTGGCACCGAGGACGTGGGGCTCACTTTTACCGAATGTGGCGTTCGTCGACTGGCCGAGGTTGCCTTCCAGGTCAATGAAAATACCGAAAATATCGGCGCCCGACGCTTGCATACTGTTATGGAGCGTTTGCTTGAAACGGTATCGTTCGACGCCTCGGATAAAAGTGGCACCAGCCTTGAGGTTGATGCCGGGTATGTCGATGAACATCTGGCCGAGCTCGCAAGAGACGAGGATCTGAGCCGATATATCCTCTGAGCCGCAGAATACAAATCCAATAATAAGCAAGCACAGGAGTATTGGCGTGGACCACGTACCCAGCGAGATCAAGCTGCAGAAAAAGTCGCGGCAAATCAGCATCAGTTTCGACGATGGCAGTCATTTTGAATTGCCGTTCGAGTATCTGCGTGTTCATTCCCCCTCCGCTGACGTCCAGGGGCATGGCCCCGGGCAGGAAATCCTGCAAAAAGGCAAAGAAAATGTGCAGGTGACAAATATTGAACCGGTCGGACACTACGCGGTACGCCTGGTATTTGATGACGGGCATGACACCGGGCTGTACACCTGGAAGCACTTTTACGAGCTTGGGGCCGAGCAGGAGTCCCGTTGGCAGGCTTATCTCGACCGCCTTGAGGCAGCAGGGTATGCTCGTCAACCTGTTACAGACAGCTGATTCCATGAGCAAAGAAACCACCCATTTCGGCTATGAAACTGTGCCTCGTCAGGAAAAGGCACAGCGCATCAAAGACGTGTTCGATTCTGTCGCGAGCCGTTATGACGTGATGAATGACCTGATGTCGGGTGGGCTGCACCGAATCTGGAAACGCTTCACAATCTCGCAGGCAGCCATACGCCGCGGCCAGAGTGTGCTTGATCTTGCCGGCGGAACGGGAGATCTGGCCAGGGTATTTGCGGGCCAGGTCGGTTCGAGTGGCCACGTGGTGCTCGCCGATATCAATGCCAGCATGCTGCAGGAAGGGCGGCGACGCCTTGTTGATGCCGGTGTTGCCGGAAATCTGTCAATCGCCCAGGTTGATGCAGAAAACCTGCCGTTCGCCAATGCAAGTTTTGACTGCATCACCATGGCGTTTGGCCTTAGAAACGTTACCGATAAAGGCGCTGCCCTTGCATCGATGCTGCGGAGTCTTAAACCAGGTGGCAAAGCGATGATCCTTGAATTTTCGAAGCCATCTGCGGCGCTCAAACCGGCGTACGACCTCTATTCTTTTAAGGTGCTGCCACTACTGGGAAAACTGGTCGCCAATGATCAAGCAAGTTACCAGTACCTGGCGGAATCAATTCGCATGCATCCGAATCAGGATACGCTACGCGACATGATGACCGATGCCGGTTTTGAGCGTTGCCGGTACCACAACCTGGCGGGCGGAATCGTCGCACTGCACATCGGTTACAGGATCTAGAAATGCCGGACGCGCTTGAAACAATGCTTCGCCCTGTTGCAGCATTGCTAAACAGGCAGATTCAATCGAAAACGCCGGCACGAGAACTTTGTGCTGAAATGCAGGACCGGGTTTTGGCATTGCGGGTCACGAACTCTGCATTAGCGATGTATATCATCGTCGGCCCTGACCAGGTATTTCTTTCCAGCGAGTATAGCGACGAACCGGATGTCGTAATTAGCGGCTCTCTGCTCGCACTGGCAAGACTTGCAAGTCCGGCTCGCGATACGGTCGTTCGCGGCGATGCTGTAGAGCTTGGCGGCGACGTGATACTCGCCCGGAAATTTCAAACACTGTTGCGCTATGCGCGGCCAGACTTCGAGGAGGAACTGTCCGGGCTGGTCGGTGACGCAGCCGCGCACAGCATCGGTGAACTGGTGCGTAACATCAGCCAATGGGGGCGGGAAGCTGGTTCGACACTGCAACAAAACGCGAGTGAATACCTGCAGGAAGAAAGCCGCGCTGTACCCAGCCGCTATGAAGCAGAAGTTTTTCGCGGCCAGGTTGATACGCTGCGCGATGACGTCGCAAGATTTGAGGCGCGGATGAAACAGGCCGAATCGGACCTCGACCAGCAGGACCCTGCATAAGATATGTGGCGTAAGAAGACACTCCTGAGACTTTTGAGCATCCAGCGCGTTCTGGTTCGACACGGTCTGGATGAGTTGATCACGGCGACCCATTTACTGCGTCCATTGAGATATCTCTTCTACCTGTTTCCGCGTGCCAAAGACGTATCTGAACCACTTGGTAAACGCGTGCGGTTGGCATTGCAGGAACTTGGACCAATTTTTGTGAAATTCGGCCAGACGGTCTCGACGCGACGTGACCTTTTGCCGAGCGAAATGGCTGATGAGCTGGCGCTATTACAAGATCGCGTCCCGCCTTTCCCCAAGGAACAGGCGGTCACGAAGCTCGAAGAAATATATGGCAAGCCGGTCGACGATGTGTTTTCACGTTTTGACAGGGAACCATTTGCCGCGGCATCCATTGCCCAGGTACACACTGCCGCATTGCCCGATGGCACAGAGGTTATTGTCAAGCTGCTGCGACCGGGCATTCGTGATCTTATTGAGCAAGATCTCGACGTGATGTACGCACTCGCCGGCCTGGCTGACAAATACTGGGAACACGGCAAACGACTACGGCCGCTGGAACTCGTGGCCGAGTACGAGAAAACCATATTCGATGAACTGGACCTGATGCGTGAAGGGGCAAATACCACCCAATTGAAACGCAATTTCGCGGGCTCTGACCTGTTATATGTACCGGACGTTTACTGGGATTTCTGTCGGCCGGAAGTGCTGGTTCAGGAGAGAATTTACGGCACACCGATAAGTGACATGCAAACCCTGCTGGCTGCCGGAACGAATATTCAGAGACTCGCAGAAAATGGCGTTGAGATATTTTTTACGCAGGTTTTTCGACACAACTTTTTTCATGCTGACATGCATCCGGGAAATATTTTTGTACAGATTGAAGATCCGGAGCAGCCGAGATACGTTGCCGTTGACTTTGGCATTGTCGGGACATTAAGCCCGAACGATCAGAAATACCTCGCCGGTAATTTCCTGGCCTTTTTTGATCGTGATTATCACAAGATTGCAAAACTGCACCTCGACTCCGGTTGGGTACCACCAGAGACTCGTATCGATGAACTGGAATCGGCAGTGCGTTCCGTTTGTGAGCCGATTTTCAATAAGCCTTTGTCGCAGATATCGTTCGCACAGGTAATGATCGGCCTGTTCGCCACCGCGCGCCGTTTCGATATGGAGATTCAGCCACAGCTGATGCTCCTGCAAAAGACTCTGTTTAATATCGAGGGACTGGGCCGACAGCTGTATCCCGACCTGGATCTCTGGAAAACAGCGCACCCTATTTTGCGCCAGTGGATGGACGAGCAAGTCGGCGGGCGGGCCATCATAAACAGTCTGCGCGAAGACCTGCCACAGCTACGCGATGCCATGCGGGAATTACCCGGCGTCATCAATTATCTTGCCGAACAGATTACGCAGGGCGACCTGCAACTTAACCTTCGCTCGCCAGAGCTCAAACAGATTCGCGAGCAGTTAGGCGCCCAGCAAAAACAAAGATATTGGTTGGCGATAGGCGCAACTGCAGCGTTATCCGGCACATTGGTACTGACCCTTGGGTCAGCCGTAGTACCGGGCTGGGCATTGATTGCCGCCGGTATTGCGGCAATGATCAGCAGTCGGCCCTGAATGCAGTCAATTGCCGGTCGCGGAATGCTTGTGTTCATTCCAGGTGTTGGGTAATCAGGATCCCATGACTGATTCTCAACCAGCCAGGCGCACCATACGCAGTTTCGTGCGCCGCACCGGTCGCATGACGCCGGCACAGGTTCGTGCCCGCAAGGAGCTGTGGCCACAATATGGACTGGACTATGCAGAAGAGCGGCTCGATCTTGATGCCGTTTTTGATCGATCGGCACACAAAATCCTGGAGATTGGTTATGGCAATGGCGAGAGCCTGGTACGCGCTGCCGAGGAGCATCCGGATGCTGATTTCCTGGGTGTTGAAGTCCATGAGCCGGGTGTGGGGCATTGTCTTATTCAAGCTCGCGATTGTGCGATCAGCAACCTGCGTGTCATCGCGCATGATGCAATTGAAGTGTTACAGCAACAGATCGAAGACGGCTCCCTTGCTCGCGTTAATCTTTATTTCCCCGATCCCTGGCCGAAGAAGCGGCACCATAAACGCCGCATAATCCAGCATGGATTCCTGCAGCTACTCGCGCGAAAGCTCGCTGTGGGTGGCACGCTGCATATCGCCACTGACTGGCAAAATTATGCTGAGCACATCGACGAAATTATCGTGGAGTCCGGGCTGTTTCGGCTCGATGAAAGACGCGAACACGCAGGAGATCGACCGCTGCAACGCTTCGGCACCAAGTTCGAAACCCGAGGACTAAAGAAAGGGCACCGAATCTGGGACTGGCGTTTCATTCGAAATTAGCTGACCGATCAGTCGACTGCTCAGCAAGACTCGAATCAGGGGCAAGTAACGCCCTCAAATGGCCTTGCGGTTTTCTCTTATTGATCTATAAAGGGGGTATTGAGAACCTGAAAGTGGAGAACACAGCAACCAGAGGACGAAACAATGGCAGTCGTATATCCGGTCATCGGGCATTGGTACCGGCGCCCCGATGGAGATTTGTTCGAAGTGGTCGCAATTGACGAGCAAGATGCGACGATCGAGATACAGTTCTTCGATGGAACCATCGATGAAGTCGATCTCGAAAACTGGCCGAAGTTGCTCATAGAGCAAGTCGGCGCTCCTGAAGACTGGTCAGGCTCAGTCGATATGGATCCAGAAGACTACCAGGGCACGGATAGCGGCGAAATTCCGCTCGGCTATCACGACCCACTGAGTTTCCTGGACAAGACAGAGTAGGGAAGCGCGGCGCAATTCGCCCGCATCGCCCGCTGGGCGGGCTCCTACAATTCTAATAGGTAT